>Ga0209062_1000091_pt1 | contig 339472 bp, 302 predicted proteins | sample Coa_R2_2_FD_187158 | JGI IMG/M metagenome (GOLD analysis project Ga0209062, IMG submission 187158) | Surface soil microbial communities from Centralia Pennsylvania, which are recovering from an underground coalmine fire - Coalmine... | ecosystem: Environmental > Terrestrial > Soil >... | reverse complement strand
GCGCTTTCCAGCATCATCCTGGCGCCATGCGATAAATCCCAGGGGTTCGGGGACCGAGTCCCCGATTCATGAAAACGGTGACAGAATCGCTGGCCTGTTAACCGGACATTATCGCTGGCCTACAACATGCTGGCCGGCGGGCCTGGTGCGGGATAAGAGACCGGTCCTACAGATTGCCGCGCAGGGCCTGCTCCCGCTCGATGGCTTCAAACAGCGCCTTAAAATTTCCCTTTCCGAAGCCGCGGCTGCCTTTGCGCTGGATCACTTCGTAGAACAGCGTGGGACGGTCCACCACCGGCCTGGTGAAGATTTGCAGCATGTAGCCTTCATCGTCGCGGTCCACCAGCACTCCGAGTTTTTCGAGTTGTTCGATGGGTTCGTCGATGCGGCCGACGCGGGCCGCCAGATCGCGGTAATAGGCGCCGGGCACGCGCAGGAATTCGACGCCCTGATCGCGCAGACGGGAAACGGTGTCGAGAATGTCGGCGGTGCCCAGGGCGATGTGCTGCACGCCGGGTCCTTTGTAGAATTCGAGATATTCCTCAATCTGGGATTTTTTCCGTCCCGTAGCCGGCTCGTTGATGGGAAATTTGATGCGGCCGTTCCCGTTGGCCATCACCTTGGACATCAACGCGGAATACTCGGTGGAGATGTCCTTATCGTCGAAGGTCTGGTAGAGCCGGAAGCCCATGACATCTTCATAGAATCGCACCCAGGCGTTCATCTGGTTCCAGCCGACGTTGCCCACGATGTGATCGATGTATTTGAGGCCGGCGGGCCGCGCGACCGTGTCCGGTGCTTCCACGGCGCGGTAGCCCGGCAGAAAGACGCCGCGGTAGCTGCGCCGCTCGACGAAGGTATGGATGGTGTCGCCGTAAGTGGCGATGGAGGCCAGGCGCGCCTGACCGGATTCGTCGCTCACCGTGAAAGGCTCGCGCACCGGGCGCGCTCCGCGGCGGGTGGTTTCGCGATAAGCCGCGGCGGCGTCGTCGACCGTGAAGGCGATATCGCGCACGCCGTCGCCGTGCAGCCGGACGTGATCGGCGATGGGGTGTTCCGGCGCCAGCGCCGTGGTCAGAACGAAGCGGATTTTTTCCTGCTCCAGCACGTAGCTGGCGCGGTCGCGAACCCCGGTTTCCGGACCGCTGTAGGCGGTCAGCCTCATGCCGAAGGCGGAGCGGTAGAAATGGGCCGCCTGGCGGGCGTTGCCCACCCAGAATTCGACATGATCGATGGCATGGATGGGCAGAAAATCCGTGGGGTCCTGGCGGGTTTTGACATCCTCGGTGACGTGCATGGCTCGCTCCTGAGGCTCACTATAGCACCACGTTCCGGTGGGTGTTGTCGGCAAGCGGCGGCGTTCCGGCCGCCGTCACGGTTTGGCCGAGTCGACGTATTCGGTTCCCGGCGGCGGCGTGAATTTGAACATCGAATCCGGAATCGGCGGATTTTTCTTTTCGCCTTCGAAGGTGAATTCGAGGCTGGACCCGTCCTGCTCCTTTACGAGCAGCCAGTGAATCACGGAATCCGGCGAGACCAGGAACTGCACTTCGCTGTAAGGCAGCTTGCCGGATTTGGGGATGGCGGTAATGAAGACGTCGGGGCTGCCGCGATCGGGCATGGTGTGAAATTCTTTGAAATCGTCCGCGAAATTGAGGCGGCCGAGCAGAAACGCGAGCGGCCCGCGCATGTCGTCCATCACCTTGATCGAGGATCGTTCGGCGCGGTTGTCGCGCGGATGATAGCCGTAGAGATATTTGCCGTCGGAAATGTAAAGCTCGCCGGGCGGGACGGAGTATTGCCAGCGCATTTTTCCCGGCTTGCGGAGGAATAATTCGCCTTTTTCATTGGTGGTGCGGCCCTGGCCGGTGTAGCGTTCGGTGAAGGCGACCTGGAGGGTCTGGATGTGATTATAGTGATCCTCGACGTTTTTGAGGATCCGCGAGGTGTCGGGCGTTTCGGCGTACAGCGCGATCGCCGCGGCGAAGAGAAGACAACATCGTCCCATCTGGCTTTATTTTAACGGACGCTTGCAAACCGCTATCTCCCGAAGATGAAGCGGCCGCGGCGAGGGTCGGCGGCGCCGTTGAGGACGCCGTCCTTGACCAGGATCACCACCGGCGAGGAGAGATTGCTCCAGTCGCCGCCAAGCTGGACTTTATGACCCATGGCCTGAAGTTTTTTGGCGGTGTCGAGCGGGATGCGTCCTTCCAGGCTCACCTGTCCGGGCAAAAACTCGTGAAAGCCGAAGCTGGCGTAAAAGGCGTCGGTCTGGAAACGGGGAGCTTCGGCGGCCTGCTGCGGGCTCATTCCGAAGTCGAGCATGTTGAGCAGCACCTGCAACAAGGCCTGATCCTGATTATCGCCGCCGGGCGTGGACATGACGATATAGAGTTGATCGTCCTTGGTGACCAGAGTCGGGCTGAGGGTCACGCGGGGGCGTTTTCCCGGCGCGAGCTGGTTGGCGTGGCCCGGGGTCAAGACGAAGGACTCCATGCGCACGGAAAGGGGGATGCCGGTGTCGCCGGCGATCACCGACGGCAGCCACGCGCCGCTGGGGGTTTCTGAAAAGGCGTTGCCGAATTTGTCCACGACGTCGACGCAGGTGGTATCCTTTCCGCGGCTGGGACCGCGCTCGCCGGTAGCCGGCGCGGAGGCGCCGAGATCGCCTGGACGGCTTTCGAGCGAGGCGTGATCCGGATCGATCAGCTTCCGCCGCTGGGCCGCGTAGGATTTTGACAGCAGCGTTTCCTCCGGAATTTTGCTGAATTTCGGATCGCCGTAGTAGCGGTCGCGGTCAGCGAAGGCAAGCTTCACGGCTTCAAGAACCGTGTGGAGATAGCGCGGGCTGTTGTGGCCCATGGCTTTCAGGTCGAAGCCTTCGAGAATATTGAGAGCCTCGAGCATCACCGGGCCCTGGGTCCAAAATCCGGGCTTGTAGATGGTGTAGCCGCGGTAGGTGGTGCTGCGCGGCTGATCGATTTCGGCGTGGAAATTGGCCAGGTCCGATTCGGAAAAAATTCCGCCGGCGGCCTGATCGCCGGCGACGATGCGTTTGGCCAGATCGCCTTTATAAAAGAAATCGTGGATGGCGCGAATTTTGGCGGCGCGGTTGCCGCGCGCGTGCGCTTCGACGGCGGCCATCTGGCGCAAAGTGCGGGCCAGATCCGGCATGTGCACGATTTCGCCGGGTTTGGGAACGGCTCCAGTGGGCAGGAAAAAATTCTTCGATGACGGCCACAGCGCGACGATGTTGGCGTTCTGGCCGAGGATCTGGGTGTAAATTTCGGGCGCGGGGAAGGCCTCGGCGCGCTCAATGGCGGGCTGGGCGACCTGCGCGAAGCTCATGGTTCCGAATTTTTCGAGCGCCACCAGGAGAGCATCGACGGTGCCGGGCGTGATCGCCGCCAGCGGTCCGGCTGAGGGGATGGGCGGGAAGTGGTTGGGGTCTTCCCAGGGCTCCGGTTTGCGGTGCTGATAAAATTCGGGGGTGGCCTTGGCGGGGGCGACGCCGACGCCGCTGATGGCGACCACGGGCTGGCCCTTCATCTTGATCAGGATGGGGGCCTCGCCGCCGAGGCCGATGTGGTCCTGCTCGGTGACGGTGGCGGCCAGGGTGGCCGCGACGCCGGCATCGACTGCGTTGCCGCCCTGCTCCAGGATGCGGTATCCGGCCTCGACCTCCATGCTGTTTCCGGCGCCGATCATTTGCCGGGTGCCGCGGACTGGCGGGAACATGGTGCGGTCCTGCGCGGCGAGCGCCAGCGACAAGGCCGGGAGCAGCCAAACTCGGGTCATAGCCTTATCGTCGCACGTTTACCCGCGTACACAGAAAAGCGATCAGAAGCCGCCGGTTGCGGGCGCGGATTCGTGCATTCTGCGGTACTTCCGCAGCAGCTCGTAGATGACGACTCCTCCGGCGGTGGCGACGTTCAACGAGTGCTTGACGCCCAGCATGGGGATGCGAACGTGCGTATCGGCGAGCGCGGATAGCTCCGGGTTGAGTCCTTCGACCTCGTGTCCGAACAGGACGCAGACCGGAAAATTGGGCCGCCAGTCGAACAGGTCGACGGCGGTTGGGGTGGTTTCGATGGCGGCGAGCTCGTAGTTGCGGGCGCGCAGCGCGGCCAGCAGCGGGGCGGCGTCCTGATGGTGGCTCCAGGCGACGGAGTTTTCGGCGCCGAGCGTGGTTTTGGAGATGGCCTTTTCCGGCGGGCGGCCGGTGATGCCGCAAAGGAGGATCTGCTCGGCGCCGGCGCCATCGGCGGTGCGGAAGAAGGAGCCTACGTTATAAAGGCTTCGAACATTATCGAGAAGAATGGCGACGGGCAGCTTTACGATGCGCTGGTAGGCGGACGCCTGCGTGGTGGCGCGATAGGGAAGACGTTCCAAACCAAATAATCTGGCACATCCGGGCGGATCCGGCACGGGCTATTTGGCGGCAGGAAAGGCGTCGCCTTCCTCCACGGTAAGCGACCAATCGACGTTTTTCGATTCGATGGTCATGTAGGAGTAGTGCGGATCGACGTGCAGGTAGGCGACGTCCCGTCCGGCGCCGCGGTGATCGACGACCAGGGCGAGGTCGCGCCCGCTGACGGCGCTGTGCAGCGTTACCACCAGTTCGCCGGCGCCGGGCGCGCTCTCATTGCGGGCCTCCCAGAGCACGCGGCAGGGTTCATAGCCGATCTCAAAGGACTCGGTTTGGGCGTTGCCGCGGCCGGACCAGGAGCCGATGGAATGCCAAACCAGGGCGGCGGGTTTGCGGGCGGGTTTGGCTTCCCGGCGGCAGGCGGAAACGGCGAGCATCGCCAACAGCAGGAACCGGCGCATCTGATTCGAGTGTAAGACTTCGGAGAGAGGTGAAACGGGGCGCGGCGCGGCGAGTCGTATCTGCAGAGGAGATCATATGGCTTTATTCAGTCCTGAATTCCACTCTCTTGAGGATCTTTTTCTGGAGCAGATCGAGGATCTTTACGACGCCGAGCACCGCATACTTGGGGCTCTGCCGAAGATGATCGAAGCCGCGCGGGATCCGGATTTGAGGCGCGCGCTGGATCAACATCTGGCCGAGACCAGGAATCAGGTGGAGCGGCTGGACAGGATTTTCCGCGGCTTGAACAAAGCGCCGGAGCGGGAAACCTGCGAAGCGATGAAAGGATTGATCCGCGAAGGGGAAGACATGGCCGGGGCCAAGGGCAGTCCGGAGGTGCGCGACGCGGCGATCATCGCGGCGGCGCAGCGGGTGGAGCATTACGAGATGGCCGGATATGGCACGGCGCGGTCGCTGGCGCAATCGCTGGGGCATAGCGAGGCGGCGCGGCTGCTGGAAGCTACGCTTCAGGAGGAGAAGAACGCGGACCAGACGCTGACGCGGGTGGCCGAGCGGTCGGTGAACGTTCACGCGCTGCGGTGAAGGGTCCGGGCGGCCGCGATCCGGCGGAGCAGAGCGGGATCCCTGGTCCCGCTCTGCTAGCGGTAGTTGGCGGCCTGGATCTGGAACAGGCGGGCGTAGCGGCCGCCGGTGGCGATCAGTTGATCGTGGCTGCCGTCCTCGATGATGCGGCCTTCGGCGAGGACCACGATGCGGTCGGCCAGGCGCACGGTGGAGAAGCGGTGGGAGATGAGAATGGCCATCCGCTCGCGGGTGAGCTCGGCGAAGTTGGCGAAGACCTCGGCTTCGGCGACGGCGTCGAGGGCGGCGGTGGGCTCATCGAGGATGAGGACCTGGGCGTCGCGCAGGTAGGCGCGGGCCAGGGCCATGCGCTGCCACTGGCCGCCGGAAAGATCGACGCCGCCCTGGAATCTGCGGCCGAGCATCTGCTCGAGGCCGCCGGGGAGGCGCTCGACGATGGGGGCGACGCCGCTGCGCCGGGCGGCTTCCCAGATGGCGGCGTCGTCCTGAATTAATTCGACCCGGCCGGTGGCGATGTTGTCGCGCACGGCCATGTCGTAGCGGAAGAAATCCTGGAAGATGATGCCGATTTCCTTGCGCAGATCCTCGACGCGGTAATCCCGCAGGTCGACGCCGTCGAGCAAAATGGCGCCTTCGGTGGGATCGTAGAGGCGGGCGATCAATTTGACGAAGGTGGTTTTGCCTTCGCCGTTTTCTCCGACCAGGGCGATGCGCTGGCGGGGCTCGATGCGGAAGTTGAGTCGGTTGAGCACCATTCTTTCCGAACCCGGATAGCGGAAGGAGACGTTGCGGAATTCGATGCCGTCGCGGATGGGCCGGGGAGCGGGAATGGCGTTGGGCTTGGAGCGGATTTTGGGCCGCACCGCGAAGAAGTCGATCAGGTCGGTCAGGAACAAGGCTTGTTCGGAGATGCTGGAAAACAGCGAGAACAGCGATTGCAGCTCGGTGTTGACGCCGGCCAGGGCGCCGGCGACGAAGGTCAGCGTGCCGACGGTGATTTTCGACTCCAGGGCCTGCCACACCAGGAACGTATAACCGCCGTAGTAGCCGAGCGAGCCGACGATGGCGAAGGCCGCGCCCCAGGCCAGGCGGCGGCGCGTGACTTTGTTGTTTTCCGAGATGAGCGATTTCGAGAGCGCGGCGTAGCGGTCCCGCAGATAATCGGCGAGGCCGAACATTTTCACCTCCTTGGCGCTTTCCCGGCTGGTGCCGAGCACGCGGAGGTAATCCAGTTCGCGGCGGATGGGCGTCATGCGATGGGCGAGCGAGTAACCGAGCAGGGCGAAATGAGTCTCGCCCAGGAAGGCGGGCAGCACGCAAACAAGCAGCAGCAGGAAGATCCAGGGATCGTAGTACATGACGCCGGCGGCGAGCGAGGCGAGGGCGGCGGCGCGCTGGAATAGCGCGCCCATGGCGTTCAGCAGGCTGATGCGGTCAATCGCCTGGATGCGCGCGCGCTCCAGCTTGTCGTGGAAGACGGGGTCTTCAAACAGAGGCAGATCGAGGCTGGCGGCGTGCTTCATCAGGCGCACGCTGACGTCGCGGCCGAATTCGTCGGCCAGGCGGGCGTCGCAATAATCGATGGCGCGGCCGAGCACGAGACCGCCGGCGGCGAAGAGGAATTCGAGCGCCAGCAGCATCCAGATCTGGTGCGAGGGCGGCGGATGGTGGGTGCGGACCGTGTCCACCACCATATCGATGATGCGCTTGGAAACGGCGAGCACGCCGAGCGGGGTCAAGGCGGCGGCCAGGCGGAACAGCAGGCTGGAGCTGACCACCAGCGGCGCCGAGTGCCACACCAGCCGCATGACCTTGGGAAGATTTTTGAGCGCGTTGAGGCGCTGTTCGAAACTGATCTGAGAAGGCGCCGCCATGTCAGAGGTTATGGCGCGCCGCGGCGAGGGCGGGCTCCTCGGGGCGGCCGGCTGGATCAAGCGGCAGGTGTACGACGAGGGAGTGGGTTTTGCCGTCGTCCAGCAGCCGGATGGCGGCCGGCTGGGGAGCGCCGGGCGAGCGGCGAACCTCGATCTGATAAGTCGCCGAGCGAAAACGGAAGACGAGGGAAAAGCCAGGCCAATCGGCGGGGATGGCGGGGGCGATGGTGAGGCGGTCGCCGCGGAGACGGAATCCGAGCACTTCCTCGATCCAGATGCGGTACATCCAGGCGGCCGATCCGGTGTACCAGGTCCAGCCGGCGCGGCCGGACTTATCGGGCGAGGAATAGACATCGGCGGCGGAGACGTAGGGTTCGGCGGCGTAGCGGGCGGCGGCTTCCGGATCGCGGCTGTGCTCGACCGGGTTCATCAACTGGAGCAGGCTGACGGCGCGGCCGCCGTCGCCGAGGCGGGCGTAGGCCATGGCCATCCACAGGGATCCGTGCGTGTACTGGCCGCCGTTTTCGCGGACGCCGGGCGGGTAGCCCATGATGTAGCCGGGATGGGGCGTGGAGTGATCGAAGGGCGGGGTGAACAGCATCACTAGGCGGTCGCGATCGTTGACCAGAAGGCGATCGGCGGATTCCAGAGCGGCGCGCGCGTGTTGGGGATCGGCGAGGCCGCACAGCACCGCCCAGGATTGAGCGATGGAATCGATGCGCATTTCCGGGGAGGCGTGGGAACCGAGCGGGGTGCCGTCGTCGAAGAAGCCGCGCAGGTACCAGTTGCCGTCCCAACAGGCGCGTTCGACGGCGGAGGCGAGCTCGGAGGCCTGGGACCGCCACTGGCGGGCGAGATCGGGGGCGCGGCGTTCCAGGACCGCGGCGAAGGATTGCAGCGCCGCGGCGAGAAACCAGGCAAGCCATACCGATTCGCCGCGCCCTTGTGCGCCGACCAGGTTCAGCCCGTCGTTCCAGTCGCCGCCGCCGATCAGGGGCAGGCCGTGGGGGCCGAGTTTGAGGGCGTGATCGAGCGCGCGGCGGCAATGTTCCCACAGCGGCGCGGATTCGCCGGAGGGGCTGGCGGCGAACATTCTTTCCTGCTCCTCCGGCGCCAGAGGCGGAGCGTCGAGGAAGGGGACCGGTTCGTCGAGGATCGACTCGTCGCCGGTGACGTGGACGTAGTGGGCCACGGCGTAGGGAAGCCAGACCAGGTCGTCGGAGCAGCGCGTGCGCACGCCGAGGCCGGTATCGGGATGCCACCAGTGCTGCACGTCGCCTTCGCGGAACTGGCGGGCGGCGCAGGCCAGGATGTGCTGGCGGGTCAGATGCGGGGCGGCATAGAGGAAGGCCAGCGAGTCCTGGAGCTGGTCGCGGAAGCCGAAGGCGCCGCTGGATTGATAGAGAGCGGTGCGTCCCCAGAAGCGGCAGCTCAGGGCCTGATAGAGGAGCCAGCGGTTCAGCAGCAGATCGACGGAGAGGATGGGGGTGTGAACTTGCAGAGCGCCGCAGAGCGCGTCCCATTGCTGGCGCACCGGATCGAGGCCCGCGGCGAAGGCGCGCGCGATGACGGCGCGGGCGGCCTCGGCGGTCTCCGCCTGTCCCAGAACAAAAGTGACCTCTTTTGTTTCACCGGGCTCCAGCGCGACGCCCAGTTGAAGGGCGGCGGCGGGATCCAGGGTCGGCCCCACGCTGCCGTCCAGATGCAGCCGCTGCAAGGCGGCGGGCCGGGCGGGGGATCCTTTAGGGCCGAAAAATCCGGCGCGGTCGGCGGACCAGGAGGCGGCGCGCGGATGGGCGGCGGCGAAAGCGACGTGGCCGGCCGCGCCGCTCCAGGTCTGCACGGCGAAGATCGCGCCGGAGGCCTCGTCGTAGGAAGTGGCGATGTGAAGCTGCTGATCCTCGCGAACCGAACCGAGCAGCCACTCGGCGAAGTAGGTGACGGTAAGGCGGCGCGGGCGGGAGGAGTCGTTCCGCAGCGCCAGGCGGCAGATCTTGACCGGGTCGGAAGGGGGCACGAAGACGGTCAGCGTCTGGCCGATGGCGTGGCTGTTGTGCTCGAAGATCGTGTAGCCCTGGCCGTGGCGCGCGCGGTAGGCGTCGTTTTCGCGGATCGGCAGCGCGGTGGGGGTCCACAGCGCGCCGGTGTCGTCGTCGCGCAGATAGATGATTTCCGACTGCGGATCGCTGACCGGATCGTTGTGCCAGGGCGTGAGCCGGTTGGTCTGGCTGTTGCCCGCCCAGGTGCAGCCCAGGCCGCTTTCACTGACCATTGCGCCGAAGTTCGCATGGGCCATGACGTTGATCCAGGGGGCGGGTGTGCGCTCGGATTCGCGGCCGAGATAGATACAGTATTCGCGCCCGTCCTTGGTGAAGCCGCCGATGCCGTTGAAGTAGGGGAGCTCCAGAAACGGCAGCGGAGGGGACGGCTGTTCGGCGGCGGCGCCGGAAGGCGTGAAGGACGGCGGCGGCTCGCTTTCGCCTGGCGTGACGAGCTGCTGGTGAAGCGCGCCGCGGCTGCCGTGCAGCACGACGGCGGAGGAGGCCAGGATCAGATTGCGGTGTTCCTCGGGCATGGCGTTCCAGTCGCGCAGGAAGACGCCGCCGGGCTTGTCGATCGACTCGCGGGAGTGCGCTTCGATCTGGCGCAGGAGCTGCTCGCGGAGCGGCGCGTCGTAGCTGGGCTCCTCCTGATTCAGGATCACGAGATCGGCCTTGAAGCCGATCAGGCGCCAGTAGTTGTGCGCCAGCAGCAGCTCGCGGACCAGGGCTATGCCGCGCGTATCGGAGGCGGTGACGGTGAGGATCGGCAGATCGCCGGAGATTCCGTAGGCCCACAGCGCGGACTGGCCGAGGCGGTTGCGCGCGATGCGGCCGGAGGCGGCGCGGAGAGCCGGAGTGGGATAAAGCAGCCGCCCGGCGAGCTCGTGGTAGCGGTGCGCGGCGCCGGGGCGGATGCCGAGATAGCGCAGCTCCAGTTGGGCGCGCGTCCAGGCCATCTCGAAGGCGCGCGCGGCGGCGTCGGGCCGGCGGTATTTTTCGATCCGCTGCAGGAGGGCCTCGCGCGAGGCGGCGGCCATGGTGAGAAACACGATCTCGCGGCGCTCGCGCGGCTGAAGGGTCAGGCGGCAGCGCAGGCTGAAGATGGGATCGAGCACGGCGCCGGCGGAGCCGGACAGCTCGCCGGTGAGCGCGCGGGGATTGGCCGGCGTGTTGCCGCGGCCCAGGAAGCGGGCGCGGTCGGTTTCAAACTGAACGCCGCTTGCGCCGGTCAATACGTGCGCGGCCCACACCGGCGGATCGGCGGGAGAACGCGGCCGGCGGTGCGCGACAAGCACGCCTTCCAACGGCGCTTCGGTTTCGATGAACAGTTTGGAGAAGGCGGGATGGGCGGCGTCGGCGCGGTGCGGCGCAAGGGCCAGCTCGGCGTAGCTGGTAAGCTCGATGTGGCGCTCGCGCAGGGAGCGGTTGGTGACCACGACGCGGCGGATCTCCACATCGTCCTCGGCGGCGACGGTGACATGGGTGATGGTTTCGATCGAGGCGACGCGGCGGACCGCCTGGATCCGGTCGGTGGCGAAGGTGACCGAAGCCGAGCCGAGATCGCGCCCCAGGGGCTGTTCGCCGGTGGTCCAGACGGTCTGCGATTTCAAATCGCGCACGTAGATGAAGGTTCCCCAGGATTGCAGCGCCGCGTCGGAGCGCCAGCGGGTGATGTCGAAGTCGTTCCAGCGGCTGAACCCCGCGCCGGAGTTGGTGGAGGCGATCCAATAGCGGCCGTTTCCGATGAGATGGGTGCGCGGCAGAAAGGCGGGCTCCTGCCAGAGCGGAGGCTCCTCGACGCGGCGGGGGCGCGGCGGCGCGTGGCGGACGGGGAGGTGCTCGCCGGGCTGGCGGGCGATGGGCACGCGCTCGAACAGCAGGGGTTCGAAGGCGCGCACGCGGGGCTCGGAGTGGAAGCGGCGCTCCATCGCTTCGCCGTTGAGAACGTTATCGAGCGCGACCAGGCTCATGCCCTGATGATGAGCCATGTAGGCGTAGACGATGACGCCGCGGTCCCCCTCGGGCGACTTTTCGCGGGAAAAATCGATGGCTTCGTAGAGTCCCATGGGCCCGCCGAGACCCAGCGCTTCCAGGCGCCGCAAATTGTCGACGGCGCTGTGCGGATCGACCATGAGGGCCAGCATGGTGGCGTAGGGGGCCACCACCTGGGACGGCTCGGTTTCGCGCTTGAGCGCGAGCGACGGCACGCCGAAGGCGCGGTACTGATAGACCTGATTCATGTCGAGCGAGCTGAACGCCGATTCGGAGACGCCCCAGGGCAGATTTTCCGCGCGGCCGTACTCGATCTGCATTTCGACGGCCTGCCGGCAGGCGCGGTCGAGAAGCGATCCGGCGAAGGAGCGCATGAACAGGACCGGCATGAGGTATTCGAACATGGTGCCGGACCAGGACAACAGGACGGGTCCGTCGTCGGCGGGCGAGCGCGTGCGCCCGAGCGCGAACCAGTGCTCGGCCGGGACGTCGCCTTTGGCGATGGCGACCAGGCTCGCCAGGCGGCATTCGCTGGCCAGCAGATCGTAGTGGCTGGTGAATTCGAGCGGCGCACCGACCGCGTAGCCGACGCCGAACAGCCGCCGCGGCTTGTCGTAGAGGAAGCCCATGTGCATGGCGGAGGCGTTGGCTTCGGCCAGGGCCGCCAGCGATTCGAAGTTTTTCACCATCTCCGCGGCGTTGTGTTGCGCTTGGGCGAACTCGGCGGCGAGCTGATCGAGCCAGGAGGCCAGCTCCGGCGCCAGCGCCGGGGATCCGCGGCGGGACAGGATCGCTTCCAGCGCGGGGGGCACGGAGGAGGCCAGCGAGCGGAGCGAAGGAGCGGCGTGCAGCGCGCGGCGGCGGCACTTGGCCAGCTCCTCGCCGAGCGCTTCCTCGGCGGGATAGGCGAGGGTTTCCATCCAGCGCAGGTAACGGTCAACGATCCCGGTCCAGGCCTTTAGTTCCGATTCGAGCGCGGAGATCCAATAGGCGCGCTCGCCGTTGCCGCGGCGCTTCAACAGCTCCAGCGGAGCCGTGGCGAGGCGCAGCCGGGCCAGGACGGCGTGGGCGCCGACGGCCGGAAAGAAAAGCCGGCGAAGCTGGCGCAGCGGCTCGCTCATGGCGGCGTCGCGGCCGCAGGCGTCGCGCACCATCGCCAGGGTATCGGAGAGGCCGCGCAGGCAGGTTTCGTTCAGAACCGGGGCGGAGATCACGTCCTGGCAGCCGCGGCGCAGCACCCACAGGCTGGCGATCAGATTGCCGCTGTCGACGGTGGAGACGTAGCGGGGATTCAGGGGCTCCAGCGTGGCGGTGTTATACCAGTTGAGCAGATGGCCTTCGTAGCGTTCCAGCCGCTGCATGGTTTCCAGTGTCCTGGAGGTGCGCCGCCACAGCTCGTCGGCGGTGAGATAGCCGAAGTCGCGCGCGGCCAGCGCGGAGGCGAGCCACATGCCGATGTTGGTGGGCGAGGTGCGCCGCGCCACTTCGACGCGCAGCGCCAGTTGTGAATTATCCGGAGGCAGCCAGTTGTTTTCCGCCGTGACCAGGTCGTCGAAGAAGCGCCAGGTGCGGCGCGCCAGGCGGCGCAGGCGGACCGCGTCGGCGCCTTCCAGCTGGCGGCGGGGGAAGCCCGGCTCATTGAGCCACAGCATCAGGATGGGCGAGATGGCCCACAACGCCAGGAACGCGAAGGTCGGGAAAAAAGCGCCGCTGGCGGCGAGGATCATCAGCAGCGCCACCGAGCCGGCGCAGATGACCAGCATCTGCCGCAAAGTGGAGTTCAAATGGCGGTGGGCGTTGGCCCCGGCGCTGGCCGCGGTCTCCCATTCAAGAAGATTGCGGCGGCTGATGTGGGAGCGGAACAGGGCGCGGGCGATCGCGTCGCAGGCGATCCAGGCGCTGTGCGGCAGAAAGGCGACGCGCACCGCCGCGCGGAGGAGTTGATCGCCGGAGCCCTGCCAGCCGTGCACCGATCCCTCGATGCGCCGCGCCCACCGCTCCAGCAGGGGGGCAAGGGCGGGGATGGCGACCGCCAGCGCGACCACCAGGCTCCACACGCCCGGCGCGGCCGAGATCAGCCAGCCGAGCAGCAGCAGCAGCAGCGAGGCGACCGGGACCAGGCTGCGCCGGAGGTTATCCAAGATGCGCCAGCGGTTGAGCGGGCTGAGGGGATTCGGCTCGCTGCCGGCGGGGGTGGGGACGCGGGGAAGAATCCAGCGCGCGATCTGCCAGTCCCCGCGAATCCAGCGATGCTCGCGGCGGCTGAAGCTGGAATAGTTGTGGGGGACATTTTCGAACAGTTCGATATCGTTGGCGAGCGCGGCGCCGCTGTAGGCGCCTTCGATGAGGTCGTGGCTGAGCAGGGTTTCCGCCGGGAAGCGGCCGCCGAGCGCGGCGTGGAAGGCGCGGACGTCGTAGATGGCTTTGCCATGAAAGATGGCTTCTCCGAACAGATCCTGCTGGGCGTCGGAGACGGCCTTGCAATAGGGGTCGGTGCCGCCGCCGTCGGCGAAGACGCGGGTAAAGCGCGTGGCGGTGGCGTCCGGCAGCGACACGCTGACGCGCGGCTGGATGATGGTATAGCCGGCGCGGCGGACGCGCGTGTTCGGGTCCAGTTCGACGCGATTGAGCGGATGCGCCGCGGTTTCCACCAGCCTCCGCGCGGCGCCCGGCGGAAGCGCGGTATCGGAGTCCAAGGTGAGGACGTAGCGGATGGGGCGGGCCAGGCGTCCGGCGATCAGAATCTGGGCGGGCTGGCCGGTGAGCAGGTAGGAGTTCAACTCATCCAGCTTGCCGCGCTTGCGTTCCCGGCCGATCCAGCGCTGCTCCGACACCGACCACTGGCGGGCGCGGTGGAACAGCACGAAGCGTCCGCCGGGATAGCGCCGGTTGAGGTCCTCGATGCCTTCCCGCGCGGCGGCCAGCAGCTCCTCGTCGCCGGGGACCGAAGACTGCGGCGCGTCGAGGAAATCGGCGAAGAGGCCGAAGGTGAGATTCTCGTCGGGATTGGCCAGAAAGCGGATTTCGAGCTTCTCCACCTCGTTCCGCGCCACCTCCACGCTGGCGAGCATCATCGGCACGATGACCAGGGTCGCGTTCTCCGCGGGGATGCCCTTGCGAAAATCCAGCTTGGGCAGCCGCGCGGGGCGGAGCAGCGAGATGACCAGCGCGTTGACGATCTGGATCGACAACTCGCTGAGGGGAAACAGGGCCAGCGCGCCGAGAATGGCCAGCGCCGCGGCGCCGCGCACGCCGGCGTCCCAGGCGAGCATCAGGGCCAGCGCGGTGAAGCCGGCGACCAGCAGCGCCTGCGATCCCAGATAAAAGGAGGTCGCGTGGCGGCGCAGGCCGCGCACGATCCGGGTTTCCAGCGGGGGGCGCGCGCCGGCGGCGCGCTCCAGCTCGGCGATGCCCGACGACAGCAAATAGTGGGTGACGCCGCAGGCGTTCCGCGCCGCCAGCTCCAGGGCGCGGCGCGCCACATCCAGCTCGCTCAGCGAACCGTACTGTGCGATTTTTTCCACCACGCGGCGGCAGTCGTCGCGCGTGGCGGCGTCGCTTTTCGGATAGATTCCGGCGGGATCCTTGCGCAGTTCGCCCTCGACCACGCTCACCGCTTCGAAGATTTCGGAAAAGTCCAGCCGGGCCAGCATGCGCAGGCTGCCGAAGGCGTTGGCGGTGGAGATGCGCTCGGCGGCTTCGCGGGTGTGCTCGGATTGAACGATCGAGGTGAGCGGATGCTGGAGGCGCGACTCCATCCAGCGCTGCGCCGGGGCCAGCGCCAGTTCCTCATCCTGAAGCTGCTCGGCCAGCGAGACGAGGAAAGCGGGCTCGAGCGCGTAGGGCTCGGCTTCCATGCGGGCCAGCATCCGGCCGAACAGCTCCGGCCCGAGGCGCACGCTGGTCGCCAGGCGATTGGACCAGAGATAGGCGGCCTCGCGCATCTGTTGGGACTGGTTGACCCGGACAGCGATGTCGGTGAGCGCTTCGATCAGCGCGAGGCGGAGCAGAAAGGGGAACATCCACAGATCGCGCATGGTGAACTTGCCGGCGATGCTGCGGTCGGAGAGGAATTCGGAGATGGAGGCGGCGCTGACGCTGCAATCGGAGCGGGCCACCAGATCGCGCGCCCGCAGGCGGACGTGGCGGCGCTGGCCTTTTTCCTCCAGGAATTCGGAGAAATCGCGCGGCAGATTGCGCCGCATCTCGGCGAGATTGGTCAAAACCAGATAGGCGTTGTCGAGCAGCCATTCGGCGGCGGGGGCGAGCGCGTGATCCAGACGCAGCGCGTCCTCCAGCTCGCGCTGCGCCTGCACAAAAATCTCCTCCTGTTCGCGCAGCAGGGCGGCGCCGCCGGCCGGCCGTCTGGCGGGAGCCTGGGGAGGCTCCTGGCGCAGAACGAAAATCGACGGAACGCGGGCGGCGCGCAGCTTCTGGACCAGATCCGCCGTGTCCCCGGCGCGGCACCGCGCCACCAGCAGCGATTCGCGCGGCAGGCGCAGGCCGGCGAAAGGCGCGGCGAAGCCGGGCACGGCGTGGCTGCCGCCTTGAATCAGGAAAACTTCCGGACGGCGGTCGGAAGCCAGAAGATCGGAGCCGGCGGCGGTTCCCGGCGGAAAAAATCCCAGGATGATCTGTCGGACTTCGCCGTGATTCATTGCACGCTGCCGGGCACTACCAGGCTCGCCCGCGCGCGGCGCGCGTCAAAGCAGCCACGACGAAAAGCACAGCGAAGAGCAGGGCCGCCAGGCGCGCCGATGCGTCCGGCGGGTGACCGGCGATCATCCGCAGCAGGCTGAGTAAAGCGAATATCGCAAACAGAATCATCCAACCGAGCATCTGTCTTCCCTCTCATCTAAGGTTCCAAATTTTTATGGCAAGCCAATTGCCAGCCAATTAGTTGCGCGCTGCCAACGGCGCGTGACCGCGCCGCCCGCCGTGCCCGGCAATTTTGCCGCGGGCGGGAGTGCAGAAAATGCGCGCCCGTCCGAAACTTACGCGCCTACGCCGCCGCGTCGCACTTGGCCAGCAAGGCTTTGTGCCCTTCCTGAATGCGCGCCGCGCGTTTTTCGACGCGCGACCGCGCCGCCCGCCGCGCCCGCAACAGGCGAATGCGGATCGCCGTTTCGGTGACGCCCTGCTTGCGCGCGATTTCTTCCGCGGTGACCCCGCGCATCTGCTGTTCGAGCAGCATCCGGTCGCAGGGCCGGCAAATCTTCAGGATGCGCGCCACGTCGATCGCCGCCAGGTTGACGCCGGCTTTGGTGGAGAGCTCCGGCAGCGCCTGATAAGCGGGCTCGCTGCGCAGCACGCTGCGATACACATTCAGCGCGATCGTGTTCACCCAGGTCACCACCAGACTTTCATTGCGAAGCTGCGAGAGCCGTTCCCATCCTCTGGCCCAGGCCGCCTGCGCGACTTCCCGCGCACGGTCGCGCGGAGCGCCGCGCGAAAGCAGCAGACGCACAGTCAGGTCAAAACCGCGTTGGTAAGCTTCCCCATATTGCTCTCTGGTCATCATCGTAATACAAATTCACTTTCGAGTGCGGATTAGGACAGCGTGAGGGTTGCATTCCTGAGGCCAATGGGTGCCAGGTCCGTCGCATTCCTGAAAGACTCTTAATTTTGATGCGCGCAAGGCGCGCCGGGTCGCCGCGAATCGCCGGAAAAAGGTGTAACTTTTACGTTTCGGTGCAGAATATGCCCGTTCGCGGGGGAAACTTGCGCGTTCGCTGCAAAGAAGAACGTTACTGCTGAACGTACCCGTTGCGCTCCGGCATCTAAAAAGGTGAAGGCTTGTAGAGCTTCGCAGCGCGTCCCGAAGCCGGGACGCCGAAGCTCCCTGAGGGGGCTGAAATGAAACGTCACGAAGACGAAGAAATCTCGAATGAGCTGTCACCCGAGGCAGTTCAAAACCAGGTGGAGCGGATTCTGGGCAGCGAAAAGTTCGCCCGGTCGAAGCGGCTGAGAAGCCTGCTGCGCTTCACCGTGCAACAAACCTTGCAGGGTCACGCCGACACGCTCAAGGAGTACGTCATCGGCACGGAAGTGCTGAAGAAGCCCGATTCCTACGATCCGCGGCGCGATTCGCTGGTGCGCGTGCTGGCCAGCCGCCTGCGTGTGAAGCTGAAGGAGTACTACAACAATGGCGGCAGCGAGGATCCGCTGGTCATCGAGTTTCCCAAAGGCAAATACGTCCCGCGCTTCCAGCGCCGCGAGCAGCTCCAGACGGAAATGGAAAAGAAGCTGCGGGCGCGCAACGCTTCCTCGCAAGGAAAATTTCTGCTGACGCGGCTGAGCGAGCAGACGCTGGCCGAAGCCGCGCACCTCTTCGAGGAAGCGATCGAAGCCGATCCGTCCTGGCCGGCCGCGCACGAAGGCCTTGCGATGGTGTGCGCGATCCAGGGATTTTTGGGCCTGCGGCGCCCGCGCGAAGTGTGGCCGCAGGCGCGCGCGCAGGCCGAGGCGGTGCTGCATTTGGATGAGATGTCGGCCGAGGCGCAGTTGGTGCTGGGAATGTACTCGGCCTTTTACGAATGGCGCTGGCGCGAGGCCGAATCGCACTTCCACAAGGCGATTGAGCGCGATTTGTACGCGGGAGGCGGCCGCCTGTGGCGCGCGCTCGGCTCGCTGCTGCCGCTCGGCAAGACGGCGGAGGCGCAGCAGGAGGTGGCCAAGGCGCGCGAGCTGGCGCCGGCCCCCTTCCTCGACGAAGGCTGCGCGCTGGCGCTGTATCTTTCCGGACAATACGAACAGGCGCTGAGTTGGGAGCAGCGGGGCTGGGCGGGACGTCCGGCGCCGGCCTTCACCGCCTGGCTTCGAGGCTGCGCGCTGGCGGAACTGGGGCGAACAGATGAGGCGCTGGAGATTCTGCAACGCGCGCACGGGGAGGCGCCGCGCGATGCGCGGTTGGCCGCGGCGCTGGCGCATCTTTATGGCATCGCCGGGCAGGCGGACCGCGGCCGCGAAATTCTGAAGAGTCTGGAGGCGCGCCGCGAGCAGGGCGAATGGATCGCGAACTCTACGCTCGCCGCGGCTTACGCCGGGCTCGGCGATTCTCCGCAAGCGCTGGCGGCGATTCACGACGCGCTGCGCGACCGCGAAGCCTGGGCCGTGTATCTTCAGCTCGATCCCCGGCTCCGCCCGCTGCACGATAACCCCAAATTCGCGGGACTGGTGCGGCGAGTCTTCCTGGCAGAGAACGAGGGCGGCCCGGAGCAGAACGAAACGCCGAATTTAGTCGAGCGGCGGAGCGGGGCCTGACTTCTCCACCCGGCCCGAGACAATCTCATCGCCGGGAGTGGAGCCCTTGGCATTTTCCGGACCGAGCGGAACTCTTCCGGCAACGACGGCCGTGGCGTGGACCGGGGATCGCGGGCCGATGCGTCCATGATTCAGAATGGCGAAAGCGCTGAGGCCGATCAACCCGATGATTACAAATATCAGACCCCGGTCTCCGGCCATTCCGCTCCTCACGTCGAGTTAGAGCCGAAATTCGCGGCGGCGTTTCACCAAAACGAGGCAAGGAAGAACGGCGCCTGGAGAGCGAATTGCACCAGCGCCCGATGTGCTAAATTGCAGGATGCAACGCGCGCGAAACATCATGCGAGAGGCCGGCAGGGACCCCAGAATCCTGTTGATCGAAGACGCCGAACCGGATGTTTTTCTGGTCCGTGAAGCACTGCGCCAGGCCGGGATTTCCAGCGACCTGACCGTGCTCGACGATGGGGAAAAGGCCGTTGATTTTATCGACCGGCTGGACCAGGATCCGGACTCTCCCTGCCCGAATGTGGTCCTGCTCGATTTGAATCTGCCCAAGCGCAGCGGCGATCAGATCCTGGAGCGCATGCGGCGAAGCCGGAGGTGCGGCGAGGTTCCGGTGATCATCGTGACCTCCTCGGATTCGCCGAAAGACCGGGCCCAGACGGCGGAGCTGGGAGCGACGCTGTATTTCCGCAAACCGTCGCGCCTGGACGAGTTCATGGCGCTCGGCGCGCTGGTGCGCGGCGTCCTTGGCGGGGAAGCCGGATCCTGAAAGCGCCGCGCCCGCGGGGTCTACTGTTTTTCTTTTTCCTTTCGCGTTTCCTTGCCGCGCGGCTCGCGTTCTCCTTGCGGGCGGCGGCCTTCCGGATTGGCGCGAGGCTCCCCGCCGCGCGGCGCGCCGCGTTCATTCGGACGCGGCTCGAGGTTGGGGCGCGGCTCCGCGTTGTTTGGACGCGGTTCGAGATTCGGCCGCGGCTGGGCATTGGGGCGCGGTTCCGGACGCGGAGCATTGAATCCCGGGCGATTCATCTCCGGCCGATTCACCTCAGGGCGGTTCATCTCGGGCCGGTTCATCTCCGGGCGGTTCATCTCGGGCCGGGCGGCGGGAGCGGGCCGGGGAGCCGGACCGCCGGCCGGGCGATAATAGGCTGGCCGGGCCGCCGGCGGCGGAGCCGAAGCCCGCACCGCGGCGTGGTTGAACGGCTGATTCGGATTGGCCGCGATCGCGGCGCGCTGATGTTCGAAGGCAACCGGCGGAGGCGGCGGAGCGGCTCGCGTCACCACGGTTCGATTCACCACCACGGCGGGCGGCGCCGCGGCCACCACGGCGCGTCCTCCGAAAACGGCGGCGCGCTCGGGCACGACGGCGACGACGCGCGTTACCTGGACGCGCTGCACCACCTCCGGACGCACCACCACGGCGGCCGCTCCCACCGGGCGTCCGGCCACCATCACGGCTCCCGGAACGGCGACCACCGCGCCGGGAACGGTGCGGTTCACATAGGTGAAGCTGCCGATGCCGGCGTTGATGTTCACGAAAATGCTCCGATTGACGATCACCGTGTTGGTCACGTTGACGCGCTCGATGTAGGCAGGGCTATAGGCGTAGGGCGGCACGAACACCTCGCGCGGGCCCAAGGCGAACCAGCCAACGGCCGGACCTGCGCCGATGCCCACCGATACGCCGAAGCCGGCGCCCCCGACCCAGGCGACCAGCGCCGGGGCGTAAACCGGACGCGCCACCACCACGCCGGGACCGGGCAGCGGTCCGGGCACCCAGCCCCAGGCGCCGGCGACGAAAACCCACCGGCCGTAGTGGAACGGCGCGTAGCCCCAGGGCGCATCGTCCACCCATGTCCAACCCCACGGGGCGATCCAGGCCCAATGTCCATAGCGGTAGGGCGCCCACCCCACCGCGACGCGCGGAAACCAGATGGTTCCATATCCGGGCGCGGGACGCCAATCGCCGGCGGCGTCCAGATCGTAATAGCCGGGAATATCGCGCGAAACATAGCGCGCCGAGATCGACATGTCCTCGCGGCGGTCGCGGTCCATGCAGAAATTATCGAAACCGTCGGGCACTGGAGCGGGGCGGCGGTCGAAGGTGGCCGGCTGTCCGTCGTTTCCTCCGCCCATGATGCGAACCTGCTCGCGCGGGTTGATGGTCACGGCCTGCCCGGAGGTGGCTTCCACCGATCCCTGCCGCACCGTGACGATCGAGGCGTCGCCTTGCTCGCTCACATCGACGCGGTACTCGCCCGGGCGAAGGATGGTCAGGGCGGCTTGCGGCGTGTCGATCTCCAGCGTTTCATCGTCGGCCAGATGGCGCACCCGGACATTCATCGTGCCGCTGGAGAGTTGGACCTGCGCGACGCGGTCGTCGAGATTAATGAACGAAAAGTTGGTTCTCGCGTTCAGGCGGAACGCGGCGGAGCCCAGATGCACTTCCGCGCGCGAGCCGTCGTCCACCCACAGGCGGTCGCCGGTGGTGAGCGGCCGGTTGGGCGCCGCCGCGGCCCAATCCTCCACGCCGGCCGGCTCCAAGGAGACCGTGCCCTCGATCAATCCCAGCCGCGCGGCGCGTCCCGGCGGATCGCCCGCCGGCGCCTGCTGTCCCTCCGGAGGCGGCGGCGCCTGAGCCAGCGCCAAGGCCGCGGCTACGGTCATCAACGGGAAAATCCTGGTTCGGGTCCTCATGGTCGTAAAGACGTCCTGTTCCTCACAACACGGTACCATCATGAAAGGTTGTGAATGTAAAGCCGAGTTAATTTCTCGCGCCTTATCGCCAAAGCAAAGATGCCTGGCCAAGCCGGTTTCGTTTCCGATTATGCTTTCATCGGCTTGCGTCGTAGATCGCGCCGAGACGGAGGAGCTCTTCGAGCGCCGCGCCGTCCAGGCCCAATAACTCCTGAAGCGCCTCGCAGGTGTGCTCGCCCAGGCGGGGCGCACGGCGCCCGGGACATCCCGGCGTTTCCGAGAACTTCACCGGCGGTCCGGTGAGGCGGAAGCCATCGACGACCGGGAACATTCCCCGCGCGGCCGCCTGTGGATCGGCGGCGACTTCATCAAAGGTGCGGACCGGGGTGCAGGGGATTCCGCGGGCGCGCAGTTTTTCGATCCAATCCGCGCAGGGACGCGACCGGAAAATTTCCGCCAGCAGCGCCTCCAGCTCATCGCGATTTTCGACGCGCAGAGCGTTGGTCGCATAGCGCGGATCTTCGGCCAGCTCCGGCCGGCCGATCGCTTTACAAAATTCCGGCCATAATTTCGCACTGGCGACGGCGATGACCAGATCCCGGTCCGCGGTGGCGAAGCCGCGATAGGGCACGATGGCTCCGAAACGCGTGCCCATCGCTGAGGGAACCACGCCATTCCCGGTGAAATACGCGAAATTGGAAACCATCGCGGAAATCATCGAATCGAGCATCGAAACGTCCACAAATTGGCCTTTTCCGCTGCGATGGCGCGCTTCAATGGCCATCAGGATCCCGATAAGGGCGAACATTCCCGCCGTGATATCGGCCACCGAATGCCCGCAGCGCACGCGCTCGCCGCCCTCCACGCCGGTGATGCTGATCAGGCCGCTGGAGGCCTGGACGATCAGATCCATCGCCGACTCTCCGCGCGACGGTCCGTACTGGCCGTAGCCGCTGATGGAGCAATAAATCAGCCGCGGATTGCGCGCCCGCGCGGCTTCATAGCCCAATCCCAGGCGCTCGAGCGTGCCGACGCGCATGTTTTCGATCAGCACGTCGGCGCGCCCGATCAGATCCAGGCACAGGGCCACGCCTTCGGGCCTTTTCAGGTCGATGGCCAGGCTGCGCTTGCCCGGATTCACGCCCCAAAAAAACGATGCGTCGGAGCCGGTGAACGGAGGTCCCCAGCTTCGGCCCACGTCGCCGCCCTCGGGCGATTCTATTTTGTACACTTCGGCGCCGTACTGCGACATCAGCATGGTGCAGTACGGACCGGCCAGGGCGTGTGAAAAATCGAGGACGCGAATGCCTTCCAGCGGGCGCATTCCTCAACTGTAACTTCTTTGGCAAACTAGTGGTCATGCGAATCGTCCTCGGCGCGGACCATGCCGGATACGAGCTCAAACAGAAGCTGCTCGAATACGTGCGGGAGCTGGGTCATGAAACGGTCGACGCCGGCACCGACAGCACCGCGGCGGTGGATTATCCGGATTTCGCCGAGAAGGTGGGGCGGGCGATCCGCGAATCGGCCGCCGACCGCGGCATTCTGATCTGCGGCAGCGGCGTGGGCGCTTCCATCGCGGTCAACAAGATGAAAGGCGTGCGCGCCGGATTGTGCCACGACTGCTATTCGGCTCATCAAGGCGTCGAGCACGACGCGATGAACGTGCTCGTGCTCGGATCGCGGGTGATCGGCCCGGAGCTGGCGCGCGATCTGGCCAAGGTTTTCCTCAGCGCGGCGTTCACCAACGAAGAACGCCACCTGCGGCGGTTGGCAAAAGTGAAGGCGATCGAAGAAAGGTACGGGTAGCGCCGTTCACGCCGTGGTGGCGTTGCGGCTTGCTCCGGCGAACTTCTCCATCCAGGACGGCCGGATTCCCGCTTCGGCCAGCGTCGCAAGCACGCGCTCGGGTTTGCCCAGATCGCTCCAGCGCACGCCGCGCAGGGGCAGGGCCAGAAGCCGCCCGGTCGCCAGCGCCAGCACGTGGCGGGAGAAATCGACCGGCGGAAGAAGCGAGAAGATGCGCCGGCGGCGCGGCGGATCGTCCCAGCGGCGCAGCAGGCGCTGCACGCTTGCGTTGAGTCCGGGAGCGGCGGCGCCGGTCATATCCGCGAACGCCCGCGCCTTGCCGATCATCACGAAGGTGTTCCAGAGGCATCCGCGCGCCAGCAGCTCCCGCGCGCGGCCCGGCGGCGGCTTTTCCCAGAAGCGAAGCACCCGCGCCACGCCGTAATCGTCGAACTGCGGTTCAATCCAGCCGTACTCGGTCTCCGGCGAATACGCCTCGGCGCCCAGCAGCGTCAGCGAACTCCGGTGGCGTTCGGCCAGCTCAAAGGAGCGGTCCACCGCGGCGAGAAACACCTCGTCTCGGTCATAGTGATGGTCCGCCGGAAAGACGGCCACCGCCGCCTGGCGGTCGCGCGCCAGAATCTTCCCCACGGCCAAGGCGATGGCGACCGCGGTTCCCTTGTTGGCCGGCTGGCTCAAAATCAGGTCCGGATCGGCGTCGGCCAACTGGGTGCGATAGAACGGTTGGTGCGCGTCCTGCACCACGAACAAGGTCCGCTCCGGCGGAATGAGTTTGACCAGCCGCGCCCGGGTTTGGTCCAGCAGAGTCCGGCCGCCGAAGATCGGGCAGAACTGCTTGGGGCGCGTGTCGCCGGAAATAAAACGGGTCAAAGATTGCAGACGTGTTCCCTCGCCGCCCGCGAGGATCACGGCCCAGGGCTCCGGACTCCGCATCAGCACGCTCTGATTAGATCCGGAAAAAATGAAGGAAGTTTCACCCGAATTTAAGCGGGCGCGGCTTCCATGATCTGTTCGGCCACGCGCCCGAACTTTTCGAAATTCTTCCGGAAGCGGGCGCTCAACTCCTCAGCCGCGCGGTCATAAGCGGCCTTATCTTTCCACTGGCCGCGCGCGTCGAGCAGCTCCGGCGGAATTCCCGGAGCGCTCTTAGGCACGAGCACGCGGAAGACCGGATGGGGTTCCACGGCGACGCCGTCCAGTTCACCGGCGACCGCCGCGTTAACCATCGCGCGCGTATATTCCAGGCTCATGCGCTGGCCGACGCCGTAGCCGCCGCCGACCCAGCCGGTGTTGACCAGATAACACTTGACGTTGTAGCGCTCCAGCCGTTCGCCCAGCATCTTGGCATAAAATTCCGGGTTCCGCGGCAGGAACGGCTCGCCGAATCCGGCGCTGAAGGTCGCCGCGGGTTCCTTGCCGAGGCCGCGTTCGGTTCCGGCGAGCTTGGCGGTGTATCCGCTCAGAAAATGGTACATCGCCTGCTCGGGAGTGAGGCGCGAGATCGGCGGCAGCACGCCGAAGGCGTCGGCGGTCAGAAACAGCACGTGGGAAGGATGCCCGCCGATGCCGGGAATCACCGCGTTGTCAATAAATTCGATCTGATAAGCCGCGCGGGTGTTCTCGGTGTACTGATCGGAATCGTAGTCGACCAGCCGCGTTTCCGGGTCCAACGCCACGTTTTCCAGCACCGCGCCGAAGCGGATCGCGTTCCAGATTTGCGGCTCCTTTTCCTTGGAAAGCCGGATACATTTGGCGTAGCATCCGCCTTCGAAGTTGAACACGCCGCGATCGCTCCAGCCGTGCTCGTCGTCGCCGATCAGCCGGCGGCCGGGATCGGCCGAAAGCGTGGTTTTTCCGGTTCCGGAAAGGCCGAAAAACAGCGCGGTTTTGCCGTTTTGCCCGACGTTGGCCGAACAGTGCATGGGCAGCACGTTGCGGAAGGTCAGCAGATAATTCAAGGTCGAGAAGACGCTTTTTTTCAGCTCGCCCGCGTATTCGGTGCCGGCGATTAAAATGATTTTTTTCGTGAAATTGAGCACGATCGCGGTGGCCGAGCGGGTTCCCTCGGTGGCCGGATCGGCCTGAAAGGCGGGGGCGAAGAAAATCGTGAACTCCGGCGTGTATCCTTCCAGTTTCGAGGCGTCGCCGCGAACGAACAACTGCCGTCCGAACAGGGCATGCCAGGCGCGCTGGGCGATCACGCGAACCGGAAGCTGATAGGCCGGATCGGCGCCGGCGAAACAATCCTGCACGAACGCCTCCTTGCCTTCCCAGAACTGGACCAGCCGCGCAAACAGCCGGTCGAAGTGCTCCGGACTCATCGGCTGATTCACCGGGCCCCAGTTGACGGTGCTCTCGGTGGATGAGTCGCGGACGATAAACTTATCTTTCGGCGAGCGGCCGGTGAACTGTCCGGTGCGGACCACCAACGCTCCGTTGTCCGACAACATGCCTTCGCCCCGTACGATCGCCTGCTCGATCAGCTGCGCCGGATTCAGATTCCAGTGGATGGCTCCCACTTTGCGGAGTCCATGGCGGTCGAGTTCGTATCGACTTGGACGAACACGCTCATTCTGCATAGAAAAGATCGGCTCTCTTATTTTTTATGATGTGGAATGCTTGCTCCAAACAGCTTCCAGTCTATCATGTACTTATGCGGTCGCGAGCCGGGCGTTTGCTGGTTCTGCTGCCGATTTGCGCGGCTTTATATGCCCAAGTGATTGAATTTGATTCGGGCGGGCTGCACTACAAATCGCTGACGCGTAACGGTGTGACGATCATGTTCGCGCCGCTGCCGGTCCGTGTCCACGACTACGTGGTGCTGGAGGTCGCCGTTTCCAACGGCTCCTCCATTTCCTGGTCGGTTCGGCCGGAGGATTTTCGCTTCGAACGCGCCGACGGCCAGACTCTTCCGGCGTTGCCCGCCGAGACGGTGGTGAACACGCTGCGCGATAAGGCCAGCCGCGGCGATCTGATCAAGCTGGTGAAGACCTACGAAGCGGGTTTATACGGCAATACCCAGATTCATTCGACCAACGGGTACGAATCGCGGCGGCAAAGCGCGATCGCCGATTTGGGCTCCACCAAGCTGAACGCGGCGGCGACGGCTTCGGCCATTGCGCTGGTTTTGACGAAGCTCAAGCCGGGGGAATCGACCGACGGCGCGATTTTCTTCGCCACGCAAGGCAGGCCGCTCGGCGCGGGGCAGCTTTTGGTGAACGCCGCCGCCGAGATCTTCGACTTCCCGGTCACCGATCCGGCGCAGCACCGCTGAAGAGAAGGCTGTCGCCGACCGACCGGTTGGAAGGTGCTAAACTCGACCCGTGGACCTCAACCTGAACCCGAAGGAGCGGGCGTTTCGCGACGAAGTCCGCGCCTGGCTGGACGCCAATGCGCCCCGCGACTGGGCCGCGCGGCGCCAGGCGGAGGAATCTCTGAACGCCCGCTTCACCTATCTGCGCCAGTGGCAAAGAAAACTGTTCGACGCCGGATGGGCGGGCATCTCCTGGCCGGTGGAGTATGGCGGGCGCGGTGCAAGCGTCATCGAGCAGATGATCTTTTTGGAGGAGATGGCGCGGGCCCAGGCGCCGCCGATGGCCAATGTGATCGGCCTCGGTCTGGTGGGGCCGACCATCATCGCCTTCGGCTCCGCGCGGCAGAAGCAGGCTTACCTGCGCAAGATTCTGAGCGCGGAGGAGATCTGGTGCCAGGGATTTTCCGAGCCGAACGCGGGCAGCGATCTGGCCGCGCTTTCGACCGAAGCCCGGCGGGAGGGCGGTTATTTTGTGGTGAACGGGCACAAGTGCTGGACCAGCTACGGCTGGGTGGCCGACCGCTGCGAGCTGCTGGTGCGCACGGATCCGGCCGCGCCCAAGCATAAAGGCCTGACAGCGCTGCTGGTCGACATGCATTCGCCGGGCATCGAGGTCCGCGGGCTGCGGCAGATGAGCGGCGAATGCGAGTTCTCCGAGATTTTTTTCCGGGACGTGCGCGTGCCGGTGGAAGACGTGCTCGGGGAAGTGAACGACGGCTGGCGCGTGGCGATCGGCACGCTGGCGCACGAGCGCGGCACCTTCGGCGCGGCGCTGCATGTGACCTACCGGCGCAACGTCAACCGGCTGGTGGAACTGGCGCGGGAGATGGGCCGGGACGGGGATGCGCTGGTCCGGCAAAAGCTGGCGCAGTGCTACGCCGAGATCGAAATCATGCGCTTCAATCAGATGCGCGCCTTCAGCCGGATCAAGGAAACCGGCGTGCCGGGTCCGGAAGGATCGATTCAGAAGATTTTCTGGAGCGAGCTGAATCAGCGCCTGCAGCAGGTGGCCATGGAGATTCTGGGCCCCTACGGGCAACTGGCGCAGGGCGCCGAGGACGCCATTGACGGCGGAGAGTGGGCGTACGGATATTTGCGCAGCCGCGGCAACACCATCGAGGCCGGCACGTCGGAAATCCAGCGCAACATTATCGGGCATTTCGTGCTCGGGCTGGCCAAGAGCTACTGAGGAGTTATGCAGTTTGGATTGAGCGAATCGCAGCGGATCCTGAAAGAGAACGCGCGGCGGTTCTTCGCCTCCGAGTGCCCGATGAGCGAAGTCCGGCGGATCGCGCAGACCGAAACGGCGCACGATGAAGCGCTGTGGCGCAAGATGGCGGCGCAGGGTTTTCCCGGTGTGGTGATCGCCGAAGAGGCGGGCGGGCTCGGCCTGGGGCATGTGGAGCTGGCGGCGCTGGCCGAGGAGATGGGCCGCGCGCTGGCGCCGGGCGGCTTTCTTTCCACAATCACGGCGGCGGCGGCGATCGCGGCGGCGGGCTCCCGCCAATATCTGGCGGGGATCGCGGCGGGGACGGTGAAGGCTACGGTGGCGTTTCTGGAATCGTCGGCGAGCTGGGATCCGGAGGATGTGAAAATGCGCGGGCTGACGGGCGAAAAACGGTTTGTTCCCGACGCGGCGACCGCCGATTTTCTGGTGGTGGCAACGCGCGAGAGCGGCGAGCTGGCGCTGTACCTGGTCCCGCGCGGCGCGCTGCAGATTACGGCGATGCCCGCCCTCGATCTGACGCGGCGCCTGTACAAGGTCCGTTTTGAGAACGCGGGTGGGGATCTGCTGGCGCGCGGCGAGGCGGCCCGCCGGGCGCTGGAGCGGGCCTTCGACGTCGCGACGGTGGCTTTATGCGCGGAGATGACCGGCGGGATGCAGAAGATGCTCGACATCGCGGTGGAGTATGCCAAGACGCGCAAGCAGTTCGGCAGACCGATCGGCCAGTATCAGGCGGTGCAGCACGCCTGCGCGGATATGCTGCTGTGGACGGAAAGCTCCCGTTCGGCGGCGTACTACGCGGCATGGGCGCTCGACAGCGCGTCGCCACCGGAGGCCAGCATGGCGGTGAGCATCGCCAAAAGCTACGCGAGCGACGCCTGCCGCGAAGTGGGCAACCGCGCGGTGCAGATTCAGGGCGGGATGGGGTTCACCTGGGAGAACGACACTCACTTCTATTACCGCCGCGCCAAGGCGAGCGAGATTGCCTTCGGTGACGCGGCGTACCACCGCGAACGCATCGCGCGCATGGTGTTTGACCAGCGCCTGGCCGGGACGACGGCGGGCTAGGCGCGCGGCGCGATTCGCACGGTTGCTCCGCCGGAGAAAGGAATCCAGCCCGGGGACAGGTGGGTTATGATTGGGGTGGTATTCTTCCGCCCTGTGGGTGGACGTGACGGAACCTCTCGTGCTCTCGTGAGGAAGGAATGCTCCAATGGAAAAACAGGCGCAAAACATACAAGAAGCATTTTTAAACAATGCGCGAAAAGACAAAATTTTTCTGACCATCTATTTAATGAGCGGGGTAAAGCTGAGCGGACGGATCAAGAGTTTTGACAAATATTCCGTGATTCTGGAAACAAACCAGCAGGAACAACTGATCTTCAAGCACGCGATTTCCACGGTGGTGGTCTCCAAGCCGTTCCACGCGCCCCTGCACAGCAACGCCGCCACGGCGGGGTCGCATGCCGCGCCCGGCGCGCCGGTCAGCGACGAAAACTGAAGCCTTGCCGGAAGAAACTGCGTTGCTGGTGGGCCTGCGGGTGAGCCCGCGCGCGGCAACGCGCGCGCCGTCCTCTCCGGAGGAAGCGCTGATCTCGCCCGAGGAGTCGCTCCAGGAGCTGGCGGCGTTGGCCGCGGCTGCGGGAGCGCGCGTGGCTGACGCCTCCCTTCAGACCCGGCCGCGCATCGATCCGGCGACGCTGGTCGGCTCCGGCAAAGTGGAGGAGCTCAAAGCGAAAATCCACTTCCATGAAGCGACCACGGTCATCTTCGACCGGGAGCTGACGCCAACCCAGCAGCGGAATCTTGAAAAGGCGCTGGAGGTCAAGGTGCTCGACCGCACCCAGCTCATCCTGGACATTTTCGCCCGCCGCGCGCGAACCCGCGAGGGGCAGCTTCAGGTCGAGCTGGCGCAGTTGAATTATCTTTTGCCGCGCCTGACCGGGCACGGCGCGGCGATGTCGCGCCTGGGCGGCGGAATCGGAACGCGCGGGCCCGGGGAAACCAAGCTCGAAACGGACCGGCGGCGCATCCATCAGCGGATTCACGCGATCGAGCGCGATCTGGAGCGTGTCCGCGGCGGCCGCGCCACGCAGCGGCGGCAGCGCCAGGCCGTTCCGCTGGCGACCATCGCGCTGGTCGGCTACACCAACGCCGGCAAGTCCACGCTGTTCAACCGGCTCACCGGCGCGGGCGTGCCGGCCGACGCGAGGATGTTCGCCACGCTGGACCCCACGGTCCGCCATATCATGTTGCCGTCGAAAAGACGCGCGCTGGTGAGCGATACGGTGGGATTTATCCGCAATCTGCCCACCACGCTGGTGCGGGCGTTCCGCGCCACGCTGGAGGAGGTGGTGGAAGCCGAGCTTCTGCTGCACGTGGTGGACGCGAGTTCTCCGGAGGCGGCGCATCACACCTCGCATGTGCTGGCGACGCTGAACGAAATCGGCGCGGCGGAAACCCCGCGCATCCTGGTGCTCAACAAATCCGACCTGCTGGGCGGCGCCCCCGACACCGCCGCGCTGGCGCGACGGATTCTCGGCGATCCCCAGCATCAGCCGGCCGCCTACGCCGCGATTTCGGCGGCCACCGGCGCGGGCTTCGAGGAGCTGCTTCAGAAAATCGACAACGTGCTGGCGCTCGATCCGGTCTCGCCGGCGGTGTTCCGTTTTTCTGCCGCAGACGGCGCGCCGCTTCATCTTTTGCACGAGCACGCCCGGGTCACCGCCATCCGCTACGACGAAAACGGCTGCGAGGTGCGGGCGATGGTTCCCGTATCGCTGAAGCGCCGGCTGAGGCCGTATCTGGCCGCCACGCCGCAAGAAGCTGGGCTATGATTTAGTTGGTCGGATGAATCTCCCGAATCTGCTCACGCTGTTGCGGATCTTTTTTGTTCCGCTGCTGGTGGCGGCGCTGCTGGCGGATGGGACCTGGTTCGCCCGGCTGCCGGAGCTTTTCTCGCGCGAGATGTTCGCGCTGGCCGTCTTTCTGGCCGCGGCGGCCACCGATCTGCTCGACGGATGGCTGGCGCGCCGCTGGGGACAGGTGACCACGGTCGGCACGCTGCTCGATCCGATTGCCGACAAGCTGCTGATCTCGGCGGCGCTGATTTCCCTGGTCGATATTCACCGCGTGCCGGCCTGGATCGTGATTCTGATCATCGGCCGGGAGTTCGCCGTGTCCGGCCTGCGCTCGATCGCGGCTTCCTCCGGCTACACGATCCGGGCCAGCGAGCTGGGCAAAACCAAAATGGCCTCGCAGGTGATCGCCATTTCGCTGGTGATCGCCGGGATTCGCTGGCAGGCGCTCGTTCCGCTGGGCGTGATCGGGATGTGGGCGGTGATGCTGTTCGCGCTGGTCTCGGCCGGGGATTATTTCCGGAAGTTCTGGCGCCGGATCGACGATGGAGTCAAGCAGCGCCGCCGCCGCGAGCTGCTCCGGCTGGAGCGGCAAAGAAAACGCGCCGAACGGCTGCGCGGGGTGCCTTCGCCGGTGGCCGATTTCACCGATCAAGGCTGACGGCTTCCCCGGATACCTCCGGGAGTCCGCAAGCCCGCCAGGCGGCAAACCCGCCGGTCACATTCCGCACATTTTCGAACCCGGCGCGCTGGATCAGACTGCACCCGACCGCGCTGCGGTAGCCGCTCTGGCAATGCACCGCGACCGGCACATCGCGCCGTAATTCGCCGAGCATCGATTCAAGCCGGCCGAGCGGCATCAGTTTCGCGCCCTCGATGTGCCCCTCGTCCCATTCCGCGCGGCGGCGTACGTCGACCACCTGCACCTGCGGGCGTTCCCGCGCCAGATCGTGCACGGAGATCTGCGGAATTTGCTGGACGGCGCCGCGCCAGGCCGGCATTCCGCCCTCCAGCGTTCCGATCACGCGCTCGATTCCTACCCGCGCCAGGCGCACGCGCGACTCTTCCAGCCGCTCCTCATCTTCAGCGATCAGAATGATGTCGCGATCGAGCCCAACCAGCGTCGCCGCCAGCGAGGCGTACTGCCCGGCCAGCGGAATGTTCACCGCCCCCGGGATGTGTCCGGCCCCGAATTGCAGCGGCGGCCGGGTATCCAGCACGATGGCCTCCCGGCGCGCCAGGATCTGTTGGCAGGAAAGCCGTGCGAGCGGGGGAAGATCGGTCAACGCCGGCGCGCCGCGCCGATTGATCTCGGCGTCGAGCGCGAAATATTCCGGCCGCTCCGGCGGCTCGGCCGTCAGCAGGCGCACGAACTCCTCCTTCGTTTGCGCCCGCAGAGCGTAGTTCAGGGCGCGCTCCTTGCCGATGGTCGATTGCCGCTCCTGCCGCATCTGCTTGCCGCAAAGCGATCCGGCCCCGTGCGCCGGATAGACCTCGACCTCATCGCCCAGCGGAAGGATTTTTTGATGCAGGCTGTCGAACAGCATCGCGGCGAGTTCGCGGGGGCTCAGATCGGGCGACAGATCGGGCCGCCCGACGTCGCCGATGAACAGCGTGTCGCCGGTGAGCACGGCGAAGGGTTTTTCGCCGCGGTCCAGATCCGTGACCGCGACGCAAACGCTTTCGATGGTGTGACCGGGCGTTTCGAGGAAGCGCAGAATGACCCGGCCGAAGCGAATCTGGTCGCCGTCATGCACCGCGACATGCGGAAACTTCGCGCCGGCGCGCCATCCCAGATAAACCTTCGCGCCGGTGCGGTCGGCCAGCTCGCGATGCCCGCTGACGAAATCGGCGTGCAGATGAGTCTCGATCACATGCTCGATTCGAAGATTTTCCTTGGCGGCTTCGTCCAGGTACAGGGAAACGTCGCGCCGCGGATCGACGACACAGGCCACGCCTTCCGATCCGATCATGTAGGAGGCCTGGGAAAGACAGGCGAGATAGAACTGCTGAAAGTACATCGGCGCTGCTCCTGAACCATTGTCTCATCGCGGCGGGCTGCGCGCTTCACGTCCAGTATGGATCAGGCTCCGGTATGGCCGCGCCGTCTTTTCGTGGCGACGATGCGCCGTAGTTGACGCGCGCGGCCGAGTCGTGCAGGACGGCCTGTCCGCCGCCCATGAATCCAGAATATTCCCCGACCACTTCCACCTGGTGGCCGCGCGCCCGCAGCTCCTCGATCACCCGCGCCGGCACGCGGCATTCCAGGCGAACGTCGTTTCCGCCGATGGTCATCTTCGAAAATCGCGGCGCTTCGAGAGCGGCCTGGATATTCATTCCGTGATCGACGACGTTTGAAACAAACTGCGCCTGCGCCTGCGCCTGATTCATGCCGCGCATGATGCCGAAAGCGATGTGGCGGCGGCCGCGCTCCATAAACCCGGGAATAATCGTGTGAAACGGCCGCTTGCGCGGCGCCAGCGCGTTGGGATGCGAAGGATCGGCGGAAAACGCGGCGCCGCGGTTGTGCAGATGGAAACCGAAGCCGTCCACCAGCACGCCCGATCCCCACCAGTCGGAAATGCTCTCGATCCAGGACACGGTGTTGCCCTCCCGGTCGGCCGCCGCGAGGTAAATCGTATGGCCGATGGTGGCCGCCTTTGACTTCGCGTAATCCTTGGAAAGCATCTTTTCGACCGGCACGTCGCTGAATCGCGGATCGCCGAGGTAGCGCGTCACATCGCCGGCGGCGAGTTTTTGCGCCTCGATCTTGATGTGCCAGGCCTCGGCGCTCAGAAAATCCAGTTGGGGCAGCGGAAACTGCTCCATGATGTTCAGCATCTCCAGCATGCCCACGCCCTGCCCGTTGGGCGGAAGCTGATAGACGCTCCAGCCGCGATAGTCGGTCTTGAGCGGATCGACCCACTCGGAGGAGAAATCGCGCAGATCGCCGGCCGTCATCGCGCCGCCATGCGCGCGCGATGTTTTCAGGATCGCATCGGCCAGTTCGCCGCGATAAAACGACTCCGGCCCTTGCCGGGCGAGAATGCGGTAGGCCGCCGCCAGATCCGGATTGCGGAAAATCTCGCCCAGCGCGGGAGCGCGGCCGTCTTTGAGAAAGAACGTCCCGCGAACTTTTTCGCTTTCCTGCTGCCACTCGTATTGAATAATCTCGGTCAGCGGGAAGCCGCGCTCGGCGTAATAGATCGCCGGCGCGAACAGATCGGCCCATTTGAGACGGCCGAAGCGGGCGTGCATCTTGGCCCATCCATCCACCGCGCCGGGGACGGTCACGGCGTGAATTCCCGCCTCCGGCACCGCGAAATTCAACGTTTCGAGCGACAGCGCTTGCGGAGCATAACCGCTGGCGTTGATGCCGGTCAATGCGCCGGTCTTGCCGTCGCGATGAATGGCGAACAGGTCGCCGCCGATGCCGCACATCATCGGCTCCACGACGCCTAAAACCAGATTGGCGGCGATCGCCGCATCCACCGCCGAACCGCCGCGGGCCAGCGTCTGCGCGCCCGCCACCGAGGCCAGCGTCTGGCTGGTGGCCACCATGCCGGCCTGGGAAATCACCATCGATCGCGCCTGCGACCGGTTTGCCGCCGGTGGGTTGCGGATCATGTCCCCGGGTGCAGATACTTCGCCAAAAATTGATAAATTTCCTGCCGCGATTCGCGCGCAAGCCGGGTGTCCAGGCGGTTGAACATATGGCCGCCCGGCGCGTTCTCGTAGATTTTGTACTCGAACTTCTTGCCTTCGGCCTTCAGCGCGGAGATCAGCCGTTCGACTTCGAGCACATTCACGTCTTCATCGTTGGTGTTGGTATGAATCAGCAGCGGCGTCTGGAGCCTGGAAACATAGCTGACCGGCGACCGCCGCTCGTATTCCCCGATGTCCTCCCGGACCGTTTTGCCGATGTGATACGGCGCGGAGAATTCAGCGCGGTACGCCTCGCTCTGATAGCCGAGCCGAAACACCAGGTCGCTCACCGGGACGCCCGCGTAGGCCGCGGCGAAAGACTCCGGATGTTGGAAGATATTCATCAGCGTGATCAGCCCGCCATGGCTCCAACCGACAATGCCCACGCGCCGGGAATCGAGAAACGGGTAATGATCGAGCATCCATTGCATGCCGAGGTAGACATCGTCCACCTCGCGCCCGCCGTAATCGATCTGGCGGGAATACCCTTCGCCGTATCCGGTTGAGCCGCGATAATCCGCCGCAACGATGGAATAACCCTGATCGAGAAGCTCGCGGACGATGTGCCCGGAGTCGGAGGTGAAACTCGAATGAATGCCCCCGTGAACCATCACGATCAGCGGCTGTTTGCGGGAGCGGTCCAGTTTTTTCGGAATAAACGTGTACGCGTGAACGATCAGCGGATTGCCCGCGCCCGGCCCGGTGGGATTGGGATTGTGCGCGGGCGCCAGGCTGGTGTAGGCGATCTTGTCGAAATCGGCGATATCGCTGATTTCGAGCCGCCATTGCAAATCGTCGATGGCCTTAAGGACCTGATCCGTGGACTGCCGCGGCGCCGGCTCCGCCGCGGCCGCCGGCGGCGTTTGCACTGGCGCGAGACCGCGCCCGCCAGGCGGCTGCGCGAACAAAGGCAATGCGAAAAATATCGCGGCAATCTTCATTTGAGTAAATACTTCGCCAGGAACTGATAAATCTCCTGCCGCGACTGCCGGGCCAGCTCCGTATCCAGGCGATTGAACATGTGCCCGCCCGGAGCGTTCTGGTACACCTTGTACTCGAATTGTTTTCCTTCGGCCTTCAATGCCGTGATCAGCCGCTCTACTTCAAGCACGTTCACGTCTTCATCGTTCGTATTCGTGTGAATCAGAAGCGGCGTTTGCAAGCGCGAAACCCAGGTGATCGGCGAGCGCCGCTCGTATTCCTTGATGTCGTCGCGGACCGTTTTTCCGATGTGATACGGCGCCGAATACAGCGCGCGGTACTGCTCATTTTCGTAGCCGAGCCGCAGCACCAGATCGCTAACCGGCACGCCCGCGTAGGCCACGGCGTACGCGTCCGGATGCTCCAGAATATTCATCAGCGTGATGAATCCGCCGTGGCTCCAGCCGATCATGCCGACGCGTTTCGCATCCAGAAAGCCGTATCGGTCCAGCATCCACTGGCGGGCGGCGAATACGTCGTCAACCTCGCGCCCGCCGTAATCAATCTGCGTATAGAAACCGACGCCGTATCCGCTGGAGCCGCGGTAATCCGGGGCGATGACGGTGTAGCCCTGGTCCATCAGTTCGCGCAGGATGTGGCCCAGCTCGTCCGACGATACGTTGCCGTGAATGCCCTGATGCGCCAGCACCAGCAGCGGCTGCTTCTTGCTCCGGTCCAGCTTCTTCGGGATAAAGGTGTAGGCCCGGATGATCAGCGGATTGCCCGCGCCGGGTCCGGTCGGATTGGGATTGTGCGCCGGCGGAAGACTGGTGTAGGCGATCTTATCGACGTCGGCGACATCGCCCAGCTTCAAGCGCCATTCGACGTCGTCGAGAGCTTTCAGAACCTGATCGTTGGGGCTAATCTGGGGAGCCGCCGGCGGCGCCTGTCCGAAGACCGCCGCGCCGGAGAGAAACAACGCGAGTGCTCGCATTCAAGCAACAGTCTAGCGGAATCGGAGGCCGGCATTCATCCCGCGCTAGGAGGGCAAAAACCGGCGGATCGTCGGGAAGGTCGCCTGCACGAAATGTATCGCGGTCTGCTGCGCGGTATCGACATCCTTGCCCGGAATCGGGACAATGACGCGGATCAGAGCCGTGTCCGTGCGATTGTAGCGGATGGCGTCGGCGATCACCCAGAACTTGGCCTTAAATTCTCCCGCCACCGCGCGATCGCGCGATTGATACCAGTACAGCACCAGGCTTCGGTCGTCGCCGTGCTGGATGATGTAGCGGTTCACCGGAATGATCGCGCCGGCGCCGTCATCAATGCGGATCTCGGCGGAGTCCACTTGCATCCAGCCGTTGCCCGGCAGGCAGTTCTTGGGCGAGTGCGGCGCCTTGCCGTTGCGCTGCGAACGAAACGCGGCGATATAGAGGTCCGCCTGCTGGCCGGTCGCCGTGTTGCCGTAAATCCGGGTAAGCACGTCGTCGGCCTGCAACACCGCCATCACCTCGGGCTCGACCACTCCTTCGCGCAGAGACTGCCATTCTCCAAGCTGTTTCGGAAAGTCCGCCAGCGGTTTTCCCGGGGGAACGGCCTCCGGCCGGATCGAGCTATAGAGCAGCGCCGCCTGGGCGATCAACAATACGGTGACCACGCGCGCGGGAGTCGATTTGAGGAAATTGGTCACACCGCTTCTCCTACTTCTCCAGTGTAACGAAAACGCTCCGCGAGCGAGGCGCGGCCCGCTTGCCGAAGACGCCGGGCGCCGGCGAGAGGCTGGATCCGGAGGCCTGCGGCGGCGCATCCGGGCCGCCCGCGAGCGACGCGCCCGGTTGCGTGCCTACCCCACGGCGCAGGACGCCGCTACGGTTCCGGCCGGTACGGCGCGAATCCCGCTCCGAGCATCCGTTCCCGGGCCGCCGTCTGGGCGGCTTCGGCGACATAAAAGAACGCGCCGATCCGCTCGCTGCGGAAAATGATCCCGCCGGAATACTTATCCGGCTCCACCAGGTAATCGAAGCCGGCGTCGCTGAGCACCTTCTCCAGCCGCAGCGCTTCTTTGAGCCTTTTCGCGATGTAGATCAGGATCAGTTCCTGTTTGCCGAAAAACTCCGGTTCGCGCCTCAAAAAATACGCCTCAACTCCGCACTCTTGCGACGAAACTCTGGTAGGCCTCCGCGCTCCGCTTCTTCATATATTCGGCGTACGCCGTTCCCACCGTCTCCAGATTCTTCAGCCAGTTCGGATCGTTATAGAGCGCGCGCCACTCCGCCAGGATCGGCTCCACGCGGGTCCATACGAACAACAGCTCGCGGCCGCTTTGAAAGAAAAGCTCCTGGTTCAACACACCCGAACAGATAAAGGACGCGACCATGTCCCAGTAGGTGATGACCTGGCGCGCGTGCGCGTTCATGCCGGAGCCTTTGGGGCAGAGCCGGTCGTATTCGGCCATGTTTTTCGGTTTGAAATTGGCCGAAAACCACGCGCGGGCGATGCGCATCTGTTCCTCGCGGCGCATATCGTAAAGTTTCAGGATCAGATTGACGTCATCGTACGTCGCCGGTGTCATAAACCTTCAGGGTACTTGAGAATTCGGGGGCCTTCAAGACACATCCTTTAAATGCGGCCGACCCTCGATAACGACGCTGAGCTTCATTGGCTTGCCCTGCGCCTGACCCCTGGGTTGGGGACGCGCAAGGCCGGTCAGTTGATCGCGATTTTTCGGACTCCTCAGGCGATTTTCCGGGCTTCGCGGTCTGAGCTGGAGGCGGCCGGGCTGCCGGGCGGTGTGGCGCAAAGCATCGCCAGCGGGTGCGCCTTCGAGGAAGCGGCCGGCCAGCAGGAAAAATTGCGGGAATCCGGTGCGCAGTTGATCCCGCTGACCGATCCGCGCTATCCGCCGCGCCTGCTTGGCATCTTCGATCCGCCGCCGGTGCTGTATGTTCGCGGCCGGGTGGAATTGCTGCACAGCGTGATGATCGGCGTGGTCGGCACGCGCCGGCCCACGGCGTACGGGACCGCGGTGGCCGCCCGGCTCGCCCGCGACCTCGCCGCCGGCGCCGGCCTGACCATTGCGAGCGGCATGGCCCGCGGAATCGATACGGCAGCGCACAAAGCCGTGCTGGAGGCGGAGGGAAACACGGTCGCGGTATTCGGCTGCGGCGTCGACCAGATTTATCCGGCCGAAAACCGCAAGCTGTCACTGGAGATTGCGGAAAAAGGCCTGACGGTGTCCGAATTCCCGATGGGAACGCCGGCGTATCCGCAGAATTTTCCCGTTCGCAACCGCATCATCAGCGGCATGAGCGCCGGAGTGGTGATTGTCGAGGGCGGCGAGTATTCGGGCTCCTCGATTACCGCCAAACTGGCGGCGGAGCAGGGCCGGGAAGTCTTCGCAGTTCCCGGAAATATAACATCCAAAATGAGTTGGGGGCCAAACCTGCTAATCAAGCAGGGCGCCAAGCTGGTGCAGGAGTGGAACGACGTGGTGGTGGAGCTGCCGGCCGAGGACCGGCGGCGGCTTTCGGATCACTTCCGTAAACAATTGAATTTAAATGATATAAACACAAATGAGTCGAGCGCGCCCGCCGCCGCATCTCTAAATCCAGCCAGCCGCGCGGTACTTCAGGCCCTCAAACCCGATTCGGCGGTTTCCCTGGATCAACTGGTGGAAACTTTGGAGGGCACCAGCCCGTCGGAGATTATCGCGATCTTATTCGAGCTCGAGCTGGCGGGCCTGGTCCGGCAGATGCCGGGTCAGAGTTTTCTTAGGGTTTGGGGGTCTTGAGCTTGCCCGTCCCGCCGGGCGTGGTAAGATTTCGGTTGTTTACCGGACTACCATACCCAGTTAAGGTTGACTCAGCATCTTATGGCAAAAAATCTCGTGATCGTCGAGTCGCCCGCGAAGGCGAAAACGATCGGCAAATATCTCGGCAAGCAATATTTGGTAAAGGCCTCGCTTGGCCATGTCAAGGATCTGCCCAAAAAGGACCTGGCGGTCGATATCGATCACGAATTCAAGCCCAAATACGTCATCATCGAAGGCAAAAAGAAGCTGATCGACGAGCTGAAGAAGGCAGCCAAGTCCGCCGAAGCGGTCTACCTTGCCGCGGACCCGGATCGGGAAGGGGAGGCCATCTGTTTCCATCTCCAGGAAGAACTCAAAGACGGAAAAAAGGGCCCGCGAATCTACCGGGTGATGTTCAATGAGATCACCAAGAACGCCATTCAGAAGGCGTTTGAGCGGCCCGGGTCGGTGAATCTCCATCTGGTGGATGCGCAGCAGGCGCGCCGCGTGCTGGATCGTCTGGTCGGCTACAAAATCTCGCCCCTGCTCTGGGATAAGGTTCGCCGCGGGCTTTCGGCCGGGCGCGTCCAGACCGTCGCGCTCCGGCTGATCGTGGAGCGGGAACGGGAAATTAAGGCGTTTCAGAGCCGGGAGTACTGGACCATCGACGTCAGCCTGGCGGGCAAAAAGCCGCCGCAGCTCACCGCCCGTCTGGCCCGCAAAGACGATCAAAATGTCGAAATCGGCGGCGCGGAGGCGGCAGAGGAAATCGTCCGGGCGCTGGATGGCGCCGCTTACGTCGTAAAATCGGTCGCAACCCGGGAGAAGCGGCGCAATCCGGTGCCGCCGTTCATCACCTCCACGCTGCAACAGGAGGCCGCGCGCAAGCTGCGCTTCAGCGTGAAGCGCACCATGATGCTGGCGCAGAAACTCTATGAAGGAGTGGAGCTGTCCGCCGACGAAGGCCCGGTCGGCCTGATCACCTACATGCGAACCGATTCGACGCGCGTCTCCCAGGAAGCGCTGGAGGAGGTTCGCGGCATGATTCGGGAGCGGTTCGGAGCCGGGTACTGTCCCGCCGCGCCCAATGTTTACAAGAGCAAGAAAGACGCCCAGGACGCGCACGAAGCGATCCGCCCGACGTCGGCGCTGCGGACGCCGGAAAGCGTCGAAAAATTCCTGGCCGAGGACGAATTGAAGCTCTACCGGCTGATCTGGATGCGATTTGTCGCCAGCCAGATGACGCCGGCGGTGTTCGACCAGACCACCATCGAGATCGAGGCCAAAGGCCGGGACGGCGCAACCTATTTATTCCGCGCCACCGGCAGCGTCCCCAAGTTCGACGGCTTCCTGCGCATTTACGAGGAAGGCAAGGATCAGAAGGACGAGGACGACGAGGAGCTCAAGCACAAGCTCCCGGCGGTCACCCAAGGCGAGACGCTGAAGTTCCGCTCGATCACGCCGGAGCAGCATTTCACCGAGCCGCCGCCGCGCTACACCGAAGCGACGCTGGTCAAGGAGCTCGAAGCCGATGGTGTGGGCCGTCCTTCCACCTACGCTTCCATCCTTTCGACCATTCAGGAGCGGGAGTACGTCCGCAAAGAAGGCGGCCGGTTCGTGCCGACCGAGTTGGGCATCGTGGTGACCGATCTGTTGCTGGAAAGCTTCAACGATCTGTTCGACGTGACCTACACGGCGCGAATGGAAGCCGAGCTCGACGAGATCGAAGAGGGCAAGATCGACTGGCGCGTGGCCATGAGCGAGTTCTACGAACGCTTTGAAAAGGATCTGGAACACGCCGCCGTACACATGACCGACATCAAGCGCATGGAGGTGCCCACCGATTTCGTCTGCGAAAAGTGCGGCAAGCCGATGGTGATCAAGTGGGGCAAGCATGGCCGTTTCATCGCCTGCACCGGTTATCCCGAGTGCACCAACACGCGCGAGCTCGCCCCCGAGGACGGCTCGGTCAGCGAACAGGACGAAACCGAGTATTGCGAAAACTGCGGCCGGCCGATGGTGCTCAAAAAGGGCCGTTTCGGCCAGTTTCTGGCCTGCTCCGGTTATCCGGAGTGCAAGACCACCAAGCAGCTTGGCGCGGCGCAGAAGCCGCAGGATGTGCCGCTCGATGAGAAGTGCCCGCAGTGCGGATCGAACATGGTGCGCAAGTTCGGCCGCTACGGCGAGTTCGTGGCGTGCAGCAACTATCCCAAGTGCAAGTACGTCAAACAGAAAACCATCGGCGTGAAGTGCCCGAACTGTTCGGAAGGCGAGGTCGTCGAACGGCGCTCCAAGCGCGGCAAGGTGTTTTATGGATGCAGCCGCTATCCGGATTGCGACTTCGTGGCCTGGGGCAAGCCGATGCCGGAGAAGTGCCCGGAGTGCGGCTCTTCGTACCTGATTGAGAAGTTCCTCAAAGCGGGTCCGGTGGCGCAGTGCCCGAATCAGGAATGCAAGTTCAAAAAGACGCTGGCTCAGGCGCCGGAAGAAGCGGTCGTGAGCCGGTGAAGCGTACCTGGCCCGGCCGCCGGACGCACAAGCGGGGCGGCTTATGCCACCCTGGTATCGATGGCGGAAGCAGTGGCAGGAAACGTTCCTAAACCCGATTACGGGCTCGACGCGCCGGTCACGGTGAAAAAGATGTTCTCCCATGGCGGCTGGGCGCTGGCCATCGGGGTGGTGCTGTGGCTGGTCAATCACAGCGAATATCCGGGGCCCTCGGCCGAACTGCTGGCGGTGCTCGGCGGCGCCGGCGTGATCTATTTGGGAATCGGCGGATTCATGGTCTGGTCCAGCCGCGTCGCCAAGCCTGCCCTGCGCGACCGCCTGCTCGATTGGCTTGAACTGAAAGGCGAAGAGCGGGTGCTCGATGTCGGCTGCGGGCGCGGCCTGATGCTGATCGGCGCGGCCAAGCGGCTCAAATCGGGCAAAGCCACCGGCATTGATATCTGGAACCAGGCCGATCTCTCCGGCAACTCCGCCGACGCGGCAAAGCAAAACGCGAAGCTGGAAGGCGTCTCCGACAGAGTCCGAGTCGAGACCGGCGACGCGCGCAAGCTGGTTTATCCCGATCATCACTTCGACGCGGTGGTATCCACGCTGGCGATTCACAACATCCCCGACGAGGAGGGCCGCGATCAGGCCGTGCGCGAGATGTGGCGGGTCCTGAAGCCGGGCGGCCGGCTGGTGATTTTCGATATTTTCCACACCGCGCGTTACGCCAAAGTTCTGCGCGAGGCGGGCGCAAGCGACGTTACGCTTTCGGGCCTGGGCTGGTTGTGGTGCGTTCCCTCGCGCACGCTGTTTGCGCGAAAGTAGGACGCCCGGCCGGAGGGCGGAAATTTTTTTGGCGGGGAGGCTCCGGTCCCGCCGTCAATCCGCCAGGGCCTCCCGGACTTTACCGACCAGCGCGCTGAGGGTGAACGGCTTTTGCAGGAACTTCGCCCCGGGCGGGAAGGCTCCGGCGCGCACCGACTCGTCGGAGGTAAAGCCGGAAACGTAGAGCACCTTCAACTCCGGCAGCGATACGCGCAGTTTCTCGGCCAGCTCGCGGCCGGTGATGCCGGGTAGAATCACATCGGTCACCAGCAGGTCGATCCGGTCCTGTTGCGCGGCGGCGACATGGAGGGCCTCTTCCCCGCTGGCCGCTTCCAGCACGGCATAGTGCTCGCGCCGAAGGATCTTGCGGACCAGGGCGCGAATGCCGGGCTCGTCCTCTACCAGCAGAATGGTGGGCATGCGCGGCGGCTCGGGCGTCGGCGGCTCGGGCGGCGCGACCGCGGCCGAGGCGGGTTCCGGCCGGCTCAGAGGGAGATAAATCGTGAACGTCGAGCCGCGGAACGGCTCGCTGGAAAACACCAGGTCGCCGCCCCACTCGCGGATGATGGCGTAAGCGCGGCTGGCGCTGGGGTCCTTGCCGAGCACCGCCGCTTCGAAGACGCCGCTGGGGGAATCGGTTCCGCGGCCATTGTCAACAATGGTGATCCGGGCATAGGCGCCGGGGGCCAGCGGAGCGCCTGGAACGTGCTCGGCGAGGGTGTGAACCCCGCAGGAAATGGACAAGCGCGAGCGCTCCCGGGCTTCCTCCCGCGCCGGCGAAGCCAGGGCCTGTAGAATCTCTTCGAGCTGAGCGGCGTCGGCCAGGGCCCAGACCGCTTCGCCCGCCGGAGCGATTTCGACCGAGACGCGGTCATGGCCTGGAATCTTTTCTTCGAGCCGCGCCAGCAGCGCGTTCAGCTCCACCGGCTTGGCCGGCCCGGCGGCGCGGCGGGTGTAATTGAGCAGTTGCGCGGCGATGCCGGAGATCCGTTCTGTCGCGGTCAGGATCTGCGCGACGTCAGCGCGCGCGGGCTCGTTTGCGGGCAGCGATTGCAACAGCTCTTCGCCATAGCCGGTGATGATCATCAGCGGATTGTTGAGATCGTGCGCCAGGCGGCTGGCGGCGGCCCGCAAGGCCTCGGTGCGCTCGGCCGCCACTATTTCGCGCTCCAGTTGCTTGCGGGAGCCGATATCGATGAGCACGCCGCTCCATCCGCGATCGCTGCTGCGGATCGTTTCCCGGCACCAGAGGACGGCGCCGCTGGCGGCGACGGCGCGAAACTCGGCGCTGAAGTCCCCCGGGCGGCCGACGGCGGCTTCGTAAAATGCCATGGTTGCGGCGCGGTCTTCCGGATGGATTCGTTCGCGGAAAAACTGAGGTGTGGAGATCCAGTGCGCGGCCGGATAGCCGAGCAGTTCTTCCGCCGCGCCGGCGACGGAAGTGAACGCGAAAGTGCGCGGATCCGCCTTCCAGATCACCGCCGGAATCTCCAAAGGGGCAGCGGGAGGTGCGGCGGAGGCCTGCGGATGAGGGAGTTCGCCGCCGGCCGCCTCCTCGATCATCAGCAGCGTTTCCAGATCGCCCTCTTCGTCCCAATTTCGAATGGGCACGGCGGCGGCGCGGAAACGGCGGCCTTCGATCTGGAGGAAAGCCGAGGATGGGCCGCCGGAGCGCAGATGCGCCTGGCGAATGCATTCCACCAACTCCGGCGACGGCAGAATCTGCTCAATCGTTTTGCGGCGCATATCCTCGCCGCGGAGGCCAAACGTCTGCCGGAAGCTGCGATTCGCCGACAGGATCGAACGGTCCGAGCTGAGCACGGCCAGCGCCACCGGCAGCGACGCGACGATCTCCTGGTAGTAGCGGCGCTCGGTTTCGACCAGGGCCAGCAGCCGCGCCACCTCCTTTGCTTTCCACTGTTCGAAGTCGGTGCGCTCCATCTTTCCGCTTATAAGTCTGGGACGCGCCGCCAAACACAGCAAGGTACTTCGCGATTAGGAGGTAATGGTACCTGGCATTCTGGAGTTCGAGGGCGGCGAAGCGGTTTCGCAAGGGAGCTACTTGCCGGCGCGCGCGGCGGCCTCCCGGCCCATCATCTGTACGCGCACCAGCAGTTCCACTTCTTTGCGGGTCACGCCCAGGGCGGCGGCAATGGTGGAGACGTCTTCGTTTCGCCGAACCATGCGCAGGGCCTGTACGCGCTTGCTCAGGTTCAGGCCGGAACGCGCCGGCGGAGCCGGGATGTACACCGGCTCCGGGGCGGGATTCTGAAACTGGGAGACGCGCGCCGCCATCTCCTCCAGCCGCCGGCCGTGGCGGGCGGCATTGCGTTGGATTTCCCGCTTGAGGCTGAGGAACAGGGCCAGCGCGCCGATCAATCCGGCCGCCAGAAGGGCGTATTGGAATAGCACGTGTGCCACGAATTCTCTCCTGGTTTTTTTTCAGCCGAGCGTCTTCCAACGCTGGTGGCGGCTGATCACTTCCTGGATCCGCACGCCGAAATTTCCTTCGAGCGTAACCACCTCGCCGCGCGCGATCACGCAGTTGTTGACGATCACCTCCACCGGATCGCCGATCTCGCGGTTCAGCTCCACGATCGAGCCGGTGGTCAGCTTGAGGACATCCTTGAGCGGCACCTCCGCGCGTCCGAACGAGATGCGAAGCGGCAGCTCCACATCGAGCAGAAGACCGAAGGTGGGCGGTTTCTCGGGGTCCTCCGGGGCCGGCGCGGGTGGTGCGAAGGCCGCCGCCAATTCCGGCTCGATTGCCGCCAGCAGGCGGAGGCGCGCTTGGCCCTGGCGCACTTCGATCGCGTTCCAGGCGGCCGCGGCGGGCGGCGTTTCTTCGCCCGGCTCGCGCCGGACCTCGCGCCCGAGCCATTGTGACATGGACCGGGCCACGCCGGAGAGGGCTTGTTGAACGACTTCCTGAAATTCCGCCTTGTGTTTTTCAGGATCGCTCCCGGTGATTCCCGCCGCCTCCAGCACCAGGGCTCCGCCGGCGAGCCAATCCGGCTCAGCGGCTGCGATCCAGATGGCGCCGGGCACTCCGGAAAACCGTTCGCGCCGCAGCAGCGCGCCCGCCGGCGGCTCGACAGTGGAGGCCGTGGTGGAGATCTGCGGGCGCTCGCCGGTCATGCCTTCGAAGGCAGAGGCGAGATGGGATCCGAGCTCGTTCAGCAGGCGGTTCAAAGTAGCGTCGTTCAAGTTACGCTCCGCGTGGGCCGGGCCAGGATTTTTCCATGAACGCGCGCAGGCGCAGGATCGCCTGCGTCTTCAGTTGGGAGATACGGGATTCGTGCAGGTTGACGATTTTCGAGATTTCGCGCAGGGTCAGCTCCTCGTGATAGTACAGGCTCAACACGGTCTTTTCGATGTCCGGCATTTTGGCGATGGCCGAGGCCAGCAGTTTCTGGAGTTCGCTCCGCTCCACGATGCGCGAGGGCCAGGACTCCTCGTCGCCGGCGACATATTTCAATAAGTCGCGGCCCTCTTCGTCGCTTCCCGACGTTTCCAGGCTGCCCAGCGTAAGGCCGCGCGAATCGACCAGCCAGGCGTGATATTCCTCGATTGTCTGGCCCAGTTCCCGGGCGATCTCCTCTTCGGTCGGCGCGCGGTGCAGCTTTTGCTCGGCGGCGGCGATGGCTGCTTCGATCTGCTTGGCGCGCTTGCGCTGCTGGCGCGGCGCCCAATCCAGGCCGCGCAGGCTGTCCAGAATCGCGCCCCGGATCTTGTATTCCGCGTACGTCTTGAGCTTCACGTTCTGCGAGGGATCGAAGCGGTCGATGGCGGCGATCAGCCCGACGATGCCGGTGGAGATCAGATCCTCCAGATGGACGCTTTCCGGCAGGCGTTCGTGAATCCGCCGTGCGATCAGCCGCACCTGCGGCAGATGCTCCAGGATCAGCTCCTCGCGCTCCTGGGCGCTGAGCGGGGGTGGCCCGTAGGCGCCGATCCGGCCGGGCGCGGCCGCCTGCGGCTTCGCGCTGGTTTCCATTTTTGTCGCGCCTTTCATGCCGCTGCTCCCGCGCTTCGTGTGGAGATGGCCGGACCCGCAATGAGCCCGCAGATTTTTTCCTTGGCCGCCGCTTCCAGATCGTCGGGAATCTGTTGTCCTGTTGCCAGAAACGAAATAGGACGTTCCCGGCGCGAGGCTTCATTGAGGATCGCTCCGAAGCTGGCGGTTTCGTCGATGCGTGTGAACAAAAACTTCTTCGGCTGGAAAATTTCGTAGCGCTCGATCACCCGCGCCATATCGGCGGGCTTCATGGAGGCGGGCAGCACCAGATGGGTATCGACCTCGGGATGCGACGCGATCAGGCGCGCCAGGTCCGCTCCGTCTTCCATGTCATCGCGACCCAGCCCCGGCGTGTCGATGAAAACGAAGTCCTTGTGGCGATGCTCTTCAATCGCCTGGGCCAGCGCGACCGGCGTTTCGACCACATCGCAGCCGATGCCGAGAATCGCGGCGAGCGAGCGAAGCTGATCGGCGGCGGCGATGCGAAACACGTCCGCGGAAAGAATCTGCGCCGGTTTGCGCGAGGCGAGCCCGTAACGCGCAGCCAGCTTCACCAGCGTGGTGGTCTTGCCGGCTCCCGGAGGCCCCACCAGCGCGACCACGGCCCGATTTGCGCCGCGCCGTCCCAGAGTGGCGTCGACTTCGAAAAATTCGCCGAGCGAAGCGCCGCGCGCCACCGCCTGCGCGATCATCGGATCCAGCTCGTTGGCCATCAGCCGCGCGCACAGCTCCGATTCTTCCCGGGCCGGCTCGGCGAACAGGCGCGCACCGGAGAGGCATTTGGAAAGGCGCTCGATTTCGCGCTTCATTTCCGCCAGATCCCGGCGCAGGTGATCGGGTCCAGCCGCTTCCGGCCCCGGCGCGGCGGCCGGATGCGGATTCAGCGGCGGGTGGCAGCCGAAGACGACTTCATAAGCTCCCAGATGCCTGGTCTCCGGCGTCGCCGGGCGGGCATGCACCAGCAGCGCGTCCTCGCCCAGTTCCTTGCGCGCCAGTTCCATGGCCGCTTCCACGGATCCCGAGAAATAACTTTTCAGCTTCATTGAATCAGCCCCAGCGACACGACGCGAACGCCGGCCGGAATTTCGTTATGAGAAAGAATGGAGACATTCGGCAGCGAACCCTCCACGATTTGCCGCAAAAAGTAGCGCGCCGCGGAGCTGGTGACAATGGCGAGGGAGGAATCGGCCGGGCCGGCCGACCGCGCCACACGCTCCAGAATGTCGCGCGCCTTCTGCGGCGAAAGATTCAGATGACTGGTCTGTTCGGTGTACTCGATGGATTTTTCGATGGTCTGTTCAAGCTGCGAATCGAGGAAAAACGCCGGCAGCTCGCCCGACGGGTTCAAATACGGCTTAACCACCATGCGGCGAATCGCCTGGCGTGCATACTCGGTGAGGAGGATCGGATTCTTGGTCACCGCGGCCGCCTCACCGAGCGCTTCCAGAATGGTGACCGAGTCCCGAATTGAAACTCGCTCGCGCAACAGATTCTGGAAAACTTTCTGCACGCTGGCCATGGGAAGCAATTTCGGCACCAGATCCTCGACAACTTTGGGATTTTCTTGAGCGACGCGGTCCAGAATATTCTTAGTGTCCTGGCGCGACAGCAGCTCAAAGGCGTGCCGCCGGACCAATTCGGCAAGATGCGTTCCCACCACGCTAACCGCATCCACCACGGTGAATCCGTTGGAGCGCGCCAGATCGGATTTTTCGGGCTTGATCCAAAGCGCCTGAATGCCGAACGCCGGCTCCTTGGCCGGAATGCCTTCCATCGGCGGGGCGGGGTTCGAACCCGTTCCAGGATGGATCGCCAGATTGCATCCGGGCATCAGTTCGAAACGGCTAATCTCGGCGCCCTTCAGCAGAACCACATACTCGTTCGCCTTCAGTTGCAGGTTATCGGTGACGCGCACCGGCGGCACCAGGTATCCCAGATCGGCAGCCATCTGCTTGCGAATCCCGGCGATACGCTTCAACAGCGGGGAGTTCTGTGCGCCTTCCACCAATTTCACCAGCCCTAATCCAACTTCGACCGCAAGCGGCTCCACCTTCAGCAGCGATTCCAGATTTTCTTTCGGCGCCGGCGGTTTCGTATCCGGCGCGGCGGCTTGGGCATCGAGCTTCTTGCGAATTTGATATCCCGCATATCCCACGCCGCCTCCCAGCACTAAGAAGGGAATCGTAGGCAGTCCGGGGAAGGCGGCCATGGCGACCAGCACCGCGCCGGATAGCAGCAGCGGCTGAGGATTGCTAAAGACCTGTTTGCGCACATCCGATCCGACCTTTCCTTCCGAACTGGTGCGCGTAATGATCAAACCGCCCGAAACGGAAACCATGAGCGCGGGAATGACCGTCACCAGCCCATCGCCGATGGTCAGAACGGTATAGGTACTCAATGCGCGTTGCAGATCCATGCCATGCTGGAACACGCCGATCAGGAATCCGGCGATGATGTTAATCGCCGTGATCAAAATGCTGGCGACGGCGTCCCGCTGGGTGAAGCGGCTGGCGCCGTCCATGGCGCCATAAAACTCGGCTTCCGCGGCGAGATTTTTCCGGCGTGTCTTGGCTTCGGCTTCATCGATTAACCCGGTATTCAGGTCGGAATCGATCGACATCTGTTTTCCCGGCAGCGCGTCCAGGGTGAAGCGCGCGGTCACTTCGGAAATGCGCACCGCGCCGTGGTTGATCACCACGTACTGAATCGCGATCAACACCAGGAAGATCACCACGCCGATGATGTAGTTGCCGCCGACCACAAAGTTGCCGAAAGCCTCGATCACCTGGCCGGCCGCGCGCGTTCCGGAGTTTCCGTGAATCAGAATCAGACGCGAGGAAGAGATATTCAGGGCCAGGCGAAACAGCGTAAGCAGCAGCAGCGACGTCGGAAAAACACTGAATTCGACCGGCCGGCTGATGTACATCGAAGCCATCAGCACGATGACCGAGATGGTGATGTTGGCGCTGATCAGGATATCCAGCAGAAACGAGGGGATCGGCAGGATCATCGCCATGACGATGCCGAGCACCGCCAGAGGAACGCTCAGTTCGCCGAGATTGCCAAATCGGGACGCCGTTTTGGCCTTCGGCGGCGCGCCAGCCGAAGCCGCGGGAGCTTTCGCGGCCCCGCGCGGAGGGTTGGCCGCATGCGGGCGGCTCGGCGGCTGTGCCGAAACGGGAGCGATCTGCGATGTAGCAGCCATGTTTGGCGGAGACGGAGCAGTTACCCGGCCAACGGCGGTGTTGTTTTAATTAGGAAATTTCCGAACCCCGGCCCGCGCGCGCCAACGAAGAAAGATCCCCGGGCGCCTTCCGGCTCCGCATCCTCGATACAATCAACGAATGGGGACCGCCGCCGAACCGAAGTTCTACACCTCGGGTTTTGTCCGCCTGACGCGGCCGCAGTTTGTCGGGACCATGGCGGGCCTGATGATGTGTCTGCTGCTGGCCGCTCTGGATCAGACCATTGTCGGGACCGCCGAGCCGCGCATCATCGCCTCGCTTTCCGGATTCGACCGCTATCCCTGGGTCGCCACCACCTACCTGCTTACCTCCACCATCTGTCTGCCGGTGTTTGCGAAGTTGTCCGATATTTACGGCCGCAAATGGTTTTTTCTGGCCGGCGCGGCGGCATTTGTCGCCTCCTCGGCCTTGTGCGGCGCGGCGGGAAAGATCACTTTGCTCCCGATCGACGGGATGTCGCAATTGATCCTGTTCCGCGGATTGCAAGGACTCGGGGCGGGCATCATGTTCGGGTTGGTGTTCACCATCGTGGGGGATGTGTTTTCGCCCATCGAGCGCGGGAAGTATCAAGGGGTGTTCGCGGCCATGTTCGGCGCGGCGTCCATTTTCGGCCCCACGCTGGGCGGCTGGCTGACCGACCGTTTTTCCTGGCGCGCCTGCTTCTATGTAAACCTGCCGGTGGGCATTCTCGCCATCGCCGCGATTTATCTCGAGTTTCCCAATTTCAAGCCGCGGCGGATGCGCCGCGTCATCGATTGGTGGGGAGTGCTCACGCTGGCGTCATGCCTGATTCCGCTGCTGCTGGCCTTGACCTGGGTGACCGATTACGGCTGGGGCTCGGCGCGCGTGGAAGGGCTGCTGGCGGCCGCCGCGGTGATGCTCGCCGCGTTTCTGATTGTGGAAAGACGCGCCGGCGAGCCCGTGCTTCCCTTAACGCTGTTTCGCGATCCGGTGATCGGCATCTGCGCGTTTGCCAATTTCATCGTCGGCATCGGGATGTTCGGGGTGATCATCTATCTTCCGCTGTACATGCAGGGCGTGCTGGGAGTTTCGGCGACGCGCTCGGGATCGCTGCTGACGCCGATGATGCTGGCGGCGGTGTTCGGCAATATCTTCGGCGGCCAGGTGACCTCGCGGTCCGGAAAATATAAGACGCTGGCCATCGCCGGGACGCTGTTCAGCGCGGCGGGAATGATCGTTTTCGCGCGGATGGGACTGGCGACGCCGCACGCGGTGGTGATCGCCGGCATGGTGCTTTCGGGAATCGGCCTCGGATTCGTGCAGCCGGTCTACACCGTCGCGGTGCAGAACGCCGCCCCGCGCGAGCACATGGGCGCGGCGACGGCGGCGACGCAGTTTTTCCGCTCCATCGGCAGCACGGTGGGCGTGGCGGCGTTCGGGAGCGTGCTGCTCACCTTATACAAGCACGATTTCGCCGCGGCCGTTCCCCGCGGAACGCCAGCCATAGCGCTGCGGCCATTCAGCAATCCCTTGATGCTGCCGCTGATCCGGCCGCAGCTTGAGTCGGCGTTCGGACGGTATCCGGGAGGAACGGACCTGCTCCATCGCCTGCTTGAGAACGTGAAGTTTTCGCTGGTGCACGGCATCCAGGTGATTTTCTTCTGGGGCGCGGTGATCATGTCCGCGGCGGTGCTGTTGAACCTGGCGCTGCGGGAGATCCCGCTGCGCGGCCGGGTGGAGGCTCCGCCGGCGCTGGACTGACGCGCCGCGGCCTTTTTCCAGCCGTAAAATAAAAGCGCCGCGACATGCAGCGTCTTCTCGATCTGCCCCTTCAGGACCGCGAACGCGCCATTCGAGAAGCCTCCGAGCTGGCGCGCCGCATGGCTGCCGGACTGCAACCGCACTTCGATCTGCTGCTGGCGGCTTCTCCCGCGCCGGAGCAGGGGCTGCATTATTTCGCGAGATTTCCCGCCGAATGCGTCAATCCGCAAAATCTGGGCGCGCTGATTGCGGTGTTTACCCACAGCCATTTTTTGGCCGAGGATCTGATCGAGCATCCGGACTGGGCCGGCGAGCTTGGTGATCTGGACGGCATGCTGGACGCGCAGGCATTCCGCGACCGCCTGCACGGCTCGCTGGGGGCGGGCGTTCCGGCCGCGCTTGATCTGGCGCGGTTCCGCCGGCGGCAGCTTCTGCGCATCGTGGCGCGCGACGTTCTGGGCCGGGCGACGCTTCCGGAAATTACGGCCGAGCTTTCCGCGCTGGCCGATGCGATCGTCGAAACCGCGCTTGAGAGAATTCTCGCCGATCTGGAGCGGCGCTACGGCCGGCCCGGCGCGGCATTTTCGGTGATCGCGCTGGGCAAGCTGGGCGGAATGGAGCTGAATTACAGCTCCGATATCGACCTCATGTTTCTCTATTCGGCCAACGGAGAAACCGCCGCGCCACATCCGGTCACGCACAAGGAGTTTTTCCAGCGCGCCGCCAATGAGCTGACCGCGCTGCTGTCCACCTACACGCCGGAAGGACTGTGCTACCGCGTCGATCTGCGGCTGCGGCCCGACGGCCGGCTGGGCGAAGTCTGTATGTCGCTTGAAGGCGCCCGCCAGTATTACGAAAAACGCGCGCGCGATTGGGAATTACAGATGCTGATCAAGGCGCGGGTGGCGGCGGGAGACCGCTCGGCCGGCCGCGCGCTGCTCGATTTTGTCGAGCCCCGGATTTATTCGACCACCCTCGACTTTTCCGCGGTCGAGGCCCTGTCGGCGACCCGCGAGCGGCTGAACGAAAAGCTGGCGGCGAAGAAAGCGTCGGGAAGATCGGCCGGCCAGATCGACGTAAAACTGGCGCGCGGCGGCATCCGCGATATCGAATTTGTCGTGCAGTGCCTGCAACGCCTGCACGGCGGAGCGGAACCCTGGGTGCGGCACGGCGGCACCATGCTCGCGCTGGCCCGGCTGCGCGATAAAAATTTTCTCTCCGATTCCGAATACGGCCGGCTGGCGTCGGCCTACACGTTTTTGCGGCATCTGGAGCATCGCCTGCAACTGGCCGACGACCGGCAGACCCACACGCTGCCGCGCGATCCGGAGGAGCTGGAGCTGCTGGCGCGGCGGATGCCCGGCGGCGAGACGGTCCCCTCGCTGCTCGAAAAGATCGGGATGCACTTTACGCGGGTGATCGAAATTTATGAGCGCGTGGTGCACTCGCGCGCCGCCGAGGAGCCGCCGGCGGCAAGCACACTGGCGCGCGCTCTCGATCATCGGGCGCCCTCCCTGGCGGCGCTGGGCCGCGCCGAGCTGCGCCGCGGGTGGCAGTCCTTCGAGTACTTCCTCGAACGGCTCCCGGCGGACCGGCTGGAACGGCTCGATGGCGATCCGCCGCGCACGCGCTGCCTGCTGGATCTGTTCGAGCACAGCCCGTACTTCGCCGAGGAACTCATTCGCACTCCGGAGCTGGCCGATGAGATCGGCCGCGCCGCCAGTCCGGAACCCGCGTCGCCGGACGCAGGCGAGCTGCGCCGCTGGTACCGGCGCGAGATGCTGCGCATTCAGGCCGACAGCATCTGCCAACGCCGCCCGATCTTTGAAACGCTGGCCGCCACCTCCGAACTGGCCGATTCCGTGATTTCCCGCGCCTATGAGATCGTCTCCGGCCCGGCGGCGGCGGCCAAGTCCATGTGGGTAATCGCACTTGGCCGGCTGGGAATGCGCGAGTTCGACCTGGGTTCCGACGCCGATCTGGTATTCGTGCTGGACGATGCGGCCGCTGCGCAGATGCCCTTCTGGACCCGCGCGGCGGAGCGGCTGATCGATTTGATCTCCGCCTACACCGGCGACGGCGTAATGTTCGCCGTCGATACGCGGCTCCGCCCCAATGGCGGCGGAGGGCCGCTGGTGCAGAGCGAATCGTCGTTTCTCGATTACTTCGGCCGCGCCGCCGAGGCCTGGGAGGGAATCACCTACATGAAATCGCGGGCGGTGGCGGGCGATACCGCACGCGCCGAATCGTTCCTCCATCAGCTTCAGGAGGCGGACTGGAGGCGGTACGGGCAGGGCGGGCGGTCGCGCGCGGATCTGCGCCAGATGCGCCTGCGCCTGGAACGCGAGCAGGGCGCCTCGCATCCGCTCAAGGCCGGCGCAGGCGGATACTATGACATCGATTTCCTGCTCATGTACCTGCGCCTGAAAAGCGCCGGAATTTTCTTTAAGGTTTTAAATACGCCGGCGCGCATTGAAGTCCTGGAAAGCATGGGCCATCTGGACCGGGAAGAAGCCCGGTTTTTAGGCGAGGCGGCCACGTTTTATCGCGCGCTCGATCACGGCTTGCGCCTGCTCTCCGGACACGCCGAGGGGCGGCTGCCGTCGTCGGAGGCGCAGCTTTCCACCCTGGCCGCGCTGGTCGCGCGATGGAGCCCGCTGCGGCTGGAAAGTCTGGCGGAAATCCGAACGCGGACGCGCGCCCTGTTTGACCGGCTTTTCCGTTGAGTCTTCAAGAAACGCCGGGGCAGAGACGCTCGACCAGACGGTCGATCAGCCGCTCGACGACCGCACTTTCAATCGAGGAATGCTGCTCCCACTGCCGGAGGATGCGGTCCGCCACGCCGTCGATCACCCGCCCGCGGAGATCGTTCAACAGCGGCTGCCGCGGCGCCGGCATGGAGTGTTGGAAATACTGCGCCAACTGGCGCTCCAGATCGTCCGCCGTCTCCTGCTCCGGCTCGGCCGGGCGCTGCTGGAGGCGGGCCTGAAGGCCGCGGATGACCATGCTTGCTTTCTCGGCCGCGACCGTCAGATTGGGGTCGGGCTTGGATTCCGACGATTTGCGCGTCGCCACTGCGCTCCTCTACAACTATACCGGACTATTCCAGGGAATATGACCATCAGGCATTGACCTTATTCCATGTCTCGGTTACAATCGACCTTGCCGTTGATCAGTACTTCTAGTTCTAACACAGTTGGCCCCGTAATTTTCCGGTTCCCAGTGACTTGGCAAACGCTTTCGCGGTCGGCAGACAACGAGCGCTGGGAGATGGTGGTACCCCGAATGGTACGTCCGGCGCGGATCGCGGCGGCGCCGGATCTGTTCACCCGGCTGCCGGATTCCACCTCGGTGTGGGTGCTCCTGTGGCGCTGGATTCGGGAACGATGCCGCCGGATGGTGTAGTAACCGGCGAGCGGCTGCTTAACCTGGGCCGGTTTGAGGAGGCGCTGGCCTGTTTTGCGGCGGAAGAAGAAGGGGATTTGCTGGCGCTGTTCGGCTCGGCGGTGGCGCGGCAGATGCTCGGGCGGTTTGAGGAAGCCGAGGAGCGCTATGAGCGCCTGCTGGCGGTGGATCCGAAGCACGAGGAGGCGCTGGCGAATCTAATCGCCATGAGCGTGGAGCGTTTCCACCTGGGGCGGGTGGAGGAGTATTCGCGGCGGCTTCTGGAGCTAAACAGCCGGTCCGCGGCGGCGCTTCAGGGATTGGTGGTGGTGGCGGTGGAGCGGCGCGATTACGAGGCGGCGGCTCGGTATTTCCGGCAAATCGCGCCCGCAGCCGCGCCGGGCGGCGACGCCATCGAATATCGATTGAGCCGGCAGACCGTCGAACGGCTACGGAGCTCCTGATGGCGCGTCTGAGAGTGCGCATTGAGCTCAGCCGCGGCGGCGTCGGCGTGCCGCTGCACAAACTGGCGGGTGTGGTGGAGGAGGCACAGAAGTTCTTGCGCATGCTCGCCGAGGATGTTCACATCGACGGGCGCAGCGGCGAATGGCTGGGGTTCGATTTCGACAATCAGAGCCTGAACTTCACCGCCGAGTACGTGGGAGAGGTGACGCCCCAGCAGGTACAGGCTTTCTACGCCGCCTTCGACGGCACCACCGCGCTGCGCCGCGCCACCATCGCCCAGTTTGCCCGCATTACCGACGCCATCGGCGAAGACGAGCTGATCGGATTCGGGCTATATCCATCCGAGCACGATTCGGAGCCTTCAGAGTGGCGCTGCCTCTCGCGCCGCGACGCCCTGCGGATCCGCGAAGAGATTCAGATGCTGGCCGCCGCGAACGCGGAGCAGGCCTCGCATCTTCCGGCGGTGAGCGGCGCGGGATCCAGCCTGTTCGGAAAAAATCGCGAGGAAGACCCGGGATTGGCGGCGCGGCTGGCGCGCGTTGAGCGCAAGGTGGACGAGCATTCCGCGCAGATCCGCGATCTGCGCTCGCAATCGGCGGCGGCCGAAGAGAGCTTCCGGAATCTTCTCTCCGCGGTGGAAGGTTTTTGCGATCAGGCGGCGCAGCAGATTGAGCGGATCGCGCCGGCCTCGGCGCTGCCGGTTTCCCCGCGCCGGGTCCATCGGGGGGCGTTGGCGGGAGCCGGCGTCCTGATCGTGGCCGTGGCTGTGTTTGCAGCATGGAAGATGTGGCCGGCGCATCCGGTCAAGCCGGCGCTGGCGACCACGGCGCCCTCCCGGCGTCCGATCCCCGAAGCGGCCCCGGCCGCCGCGCCGGCAAGCCTGCCCGCTCCCGCGCCAGCCGCGCACGTGGAACCGATGCGCGTGGAGATCACCGCCTCGGAGCCGTCCTGGGTGGCGCTGACCGGCCAGGACGGGCGGCGCCTGTTCGCCGGATTAATTTCACCGGGCGAATCGAGAAGGTTCGATTTGGAGCAGGATGCGCGGTTGCGCACCGGCAACGCCGGCGGCCTCGTGGTGAAGTTCAACGGGCAGTCGCTGGGAACCATCGGCCCCCGCGGAAAAGTGCGGGAGATCGAGTTCAAGGACAACGCCTTTGCGATCGTCAAGCCGGACTAGCGCGTTTCCGCGGCGTCAGTCTCTGCCGCGGCTGTGATAGAAGGGAAGTGTGCCGCTGCCGCCGGATGAGCTCCGCAAGATCGACGCCTACTGGCGCGCCGCCAATTATCTTTCGGCCGGCCAGATTTATTTGTACGACAATCCGCTGTTGACCGAACCCCTCCGCGCCGAGCACATCAAGCCGCGGCTGCTGGGCCACTGGGGCACGACGCCGGGACTCAATTTCATCTATGTCCACCTTAACCGGCTGATCGTCAAACACGACCTGAACATGATCTACGTTTGCGGCCCGGGACACGGTGGTCCGGGGATGGTGGCCAACACTTATTTAGAAGGAACCTACAGCGAATTTTTTCCCAACATCACCGAAGACGCCGAAGGGCTCAAGCGCCTGTTTACGCAATTTTCCTTTCCCGGCGGAATCCCGAGCCACGCCGCCGCGCAAACACCCGGGTCCATCAACGAAGGAGGCGAGCTGGGATACTCGCTGCTGCATGCCTACGGCGCGGTGCTCGATAATCCCGATCTGCTGGCCTGCTGCGTGATCGGGGACGGAGAAGCGGAAACCGGCGCGCTGGCGGCAAGCTGGCATTCCAATAAGTTTCTCAATCCGGCGAGCGATGGAGCGGTGCTCCCGATCCTGCATCTGAACGGATACAAGATCGCCAATCCGGCCATTCTCGCCCGCATCCCCGCCGAGGAGCTCACCGAACTGCTGCGCGGCTACGGATATGCGCCGCACTGGGTCGAAGGACACGAGCCGGAGCCGATGCACCAGGCCATGGCCGATACGCTGGAGAGGGTGCTCGGCGAGATCCAGGAAATCCAGCGCAAAGCGCGATCGGGCGGCGATGGATCGCGGCCGCGCTGGCCGATGATCGTGCTCATCTCGCCCAAGGGATGGACCGGGCCGAAAGAAGTGGACGGCGTTCCCGTGGAGGGCACGTTCCGCGCGCACCAGGTCCCGCTCGCCGAGGTGCGCTCCAACCCGCTGCATTTGAAAATGCTCGAAGCGTGGATGAAGAGCTACCGGCCGGAAGAGTTATTCGACGACCGCGGCCGGTTGATCGCCGAGCTTCGCGAGATGGCTCCCAAGGGCAACCGGCGCATGGGCGCCAATCCGCATGCCAACGGCGGGATGCTTCGCAAGGACCTGCGCCTGCCGGATTTCCGCGAATACGCGGTGAAGGTGGAAAAGCCCGGAACCGTTTTCGCGGAAGCGACGCGCGAGCTGGGAAAATTTTTGCGCGATGTCATGAAACTGAATGCGGCCTCGCGCAATTTTCGCGTGATGGGCCCGGATGAGACGGCATCGAACCGGCTCGGCGCATTATTCGAGGCGACCAATCGCGAGCTGATCGCGCGGACGTTTCCCTATGACGATCACATTTCCGCCGACGGCCGGGTCATGGAAGTGCTGAGCGAGCACCTTTGCCAGGGCTGGCTCGAAGGCTATCTGCTGACCGGCCGGCACGGCCTGTTCAATTGCTACGAGGCGTTCACGCACATCGTCGATTCGATGTTCAATCAACACGCCAAGTGGCTGAAGGAGGCGCGCGCGGTGCCGTGGCGGCGGCCCATCTCCTCGCTCAATTATCTGCTGACCTCGCACGTCTGGCGGCAGGACCACAACGGCTTCAGCCATCAGGACCCGGGATTCATCGACGTCGTGGTGAACAAGAAAGCGGACATCGTCCGCGTCTATCTGCCCCCGGACGCGAATTGTCTGCTCTCGGTGGCGGATCACTGCCTGCGCAGTTGCAATTATGTAAACGTGATCGTCGCCGGAAAGCAGCCGGCCCTGCAATATCTCGACATGGAGGCGGCGATCCGGCACTGCGCCGCCGGAATCGGCATCTGGGATTGGGCGAGCAACGATGCGGGCGCCGATCCGGACGTGGTCATGGCTTGCTGCGGCGATGTTCCGACGCTGGAAACCCTGGCCGCCGCCGATCTGCTGCGGGAGCATTTCGCCGATATCCGGATTCGCGTGGTCAACGTCGTCGACCTGATGACGCTCCAGCCCGAAAGCGAGCATCCTCACGGCCTTTCCGACCACGACTTCGATTCGCTGTTCACCGTGGATAAGCCGGTCATTTTCGCCTTCCACGGGTATCCCTGGCTGATTCACCGCCTGACCTATCGCCGCACCAATCATCACAACCTGCACGTGCGCGGCTACATCGAGGAAGGCACCACCACGACGCCGTTCGACATGGCGGTCATGAACCGCATCGACCGTCTGCATCTGGCCGGGGACGTGATCGATCGCGTGCCGCGCCTCCGCGCCGCCGGGGCGGGCTTCCGCCAGCAACTGCGCAACCGCCTGATCGATCACAAGCTCTACATCGCCCGGCACGGCGAGGACGCGCCGGAGATTCGTGAATGGACCTGGAGCAGGTAGAAACGCGCTCCGGCTCGCGGTATTTTTATGCGGATCCTCGTCCTTAACGGTGGATCGAGCAGCTTGAAATGCCGGCTCGATGAGGTTTCCGCCGATCCGCCGAGCGCGCCGCCCGCGCCGCTGTGGCGGAAGAATTTCGATCTGGACGCCGGTTCGCTCTCGGCGGCGCTCGAATCCGTGCCCCGGCCGGTTGACGCGGTCGGGCACCGCATTGTTCACGGCGGGAGCCTTCGCCAGCCCGCGCGCCTGACTTCTACGATCCGCAGCGCCATCGCCCGCGAAGCGGAAGTCGCTCCCGAGCACAATCGCCTCGAGCTGGGCCTGATCGATGTCGCCGCCCGCGCTTTCGAGGTCCCGCAGATTGCCGTATTCGACGCTGGTTTTCATGCGACGCTCGCCCCGCCCGCCTATGTTTATCCCGGACCGTACGAATGGCTCGATCACGGCATCCGGCGATACGGCTTTCACGGCATCAGCCATCAATACGCTTCGCGGCGAGCCGCGGAGATGACCGGCGCGCGGCGAATCGTCACCTGCCATCTTGGAAACGGCGCCTCGCTCTGCGCCGTGCTGGACGGCAAAAGCGTCGATACCACCATGGGCTTCACGCCTCTCGACGGATTAATGATGGGAACGCGATGCGGCTCGCTCGATCCGGGAATTTTGATTTATTTGATTCGCCATCGCGGCTACACGGCGGAGCGGCTGGATCATATTCTCAACCGCGAATCGGGATTGGCGGGCGTGTCCGGAATCTCCGGCGATATGCGCGAAATTCTTAAGGCGATCGACCAGGGCAATCCACGCGCGAAGCTGGCCTTCGACATTTACACGCATCGGCTGTGCGTCGGAATCGGCGCCATGGCCGCGGCGCTCGGCGGCGTCGAGGCGATCGTGTTCACCGGCGGAATCGGCGAAAATTGCGCGCCGCTGCGCGATGCGGTGGCCGGCCAGGTTGCTTTTCTCCGCGCGCGGATCCTGGTCCTTCCCGCTGAGGAGGAATGGGAGATCGCGCGCGAGTGCTGGCGCTTTTTGCGGGGTCCGGCGGGCGCCCGGCGTTTGGATACACTCGAAGGAGCCATCCCTCAAGAAAATGCCTAATCTCAAAACCGTCCTTAGCGTTCTCCTTCTGTCCGTTTGCAGTGCCATGCTGGTTTGCGCTCAGGCCGGGCCGGATACGATCACTTTCACCAATGGCGAGAAGCTCGCCGGGCATTTTGTTCGATCCACCCCGTCCTCGGTGACCTTCAAGAGCGATATCTTGGGCGAGCTTACGATCGACTGGAAAAATGTCCGTGAGCTGGACACCTCCACCAAGGTCGCTGTCATCGGCAAGGGCGTCAAGCTTCGCCGGCGGCAAAATACGTCGGGCATTCCCCAGGGAACGCTGGTCGAACGGGACCAGCAGCTTCAGGTGACTCCTTCACCCGGCGCCCAGCCCGTGGCGGTTCCGCTGGCCGATTCCACCGTGGTGATCGATCAAGCGGCGTTCCAGAAGGCGATGACGCGGTCAGCCGGACTTCTCGCCGACTGGACCGGCCAGGTGACCGCCGGAGCGACGCTGGTGCAGGCGACGCAGAGCAATCGCACCTTCAACGGCGCGGTGGCCCTGGTTCGCGCCGAACCGGCCGAGGATTGGATGAACCCGGGCTACCGCACGCTGATCAACTTTTCCGCGTCCTATGGCCAGCTCACCCAGCCCTCCACGCCCACCATCAAAACCTCGATCTATCACGCCGCGGCGGAGCAGGACCAATACTTCAGCTCCCGCCTGTTTGCCTTCGGCCAGGCCGATTTCGATCACAACTTCTCTCAAGGCCTGCTGCTCCAGCAAACCTACAACGGCGGCGCCGGCTGGACCGCCATCAAGAGCGCCCGCCAGCAGCTCGATCTGCGGGCCAGCGTGAGCTACATCCGCCAGGAGTTTGAAAGCGGCCCGAGCAAGAATCTCATCGGATCGGTTTTCGCCGAGCACTACACGCGCAAGCTGCCGCATGGCGCCGCGCTCGATCAAGCCGCCTCGGTGACGCCGGCCTGGAACAACACCAGCGCTTATTCGGCGCTGTTTTCCGCGCTGATTACCGTGCCCGTGTACAAACAACTGAGCGGATCCACGGGAATCGTCGAAGCCTACTTGAACGATCCTCCCCCGGGCTTCAGAAAAAACTCGTTCCAGTTCACGCTGGGCCTGACCTATTCCCTGAAATAACCAGCGTGCCTATTCCAGGGAAACCGGCCGGTCGAAAACCACATCGAGTGTCGAGCCTTGGCGCAGCTCGACCTCTCTGCCGCGCGTCAGCATCGTAGTCGCAATCCCGACCGCTCCGCCAATGCCCGCGCCGATGCCCGCGCCGGACCAGCTTCGATCCGCGATGCCGCCGAGACCCGCTCCGCTGCCGGCCAGAATCGCGATGCGCCGCGCGTCGTTTCCCGCATCGGAGCCCTGCTTTACGATGTTTTCCTTCTGCTCCACTTTCTGGCCGCTCTCGCCGGAATCAACGGAGCCCATTCGAGGCGTGATCTTATACACTTTGCCGCTCGCCAGCGTCAGAGTCTCGATGCGGATGCCCAGCTCCGCGCGGCCGGAAATTTTGCCGCTTCGCCTGGCGAGCGAAACCGAGCCTTGCACGTAAGATCCGGCGGGCACAAGAATGCGGCCGTCCACGGCGATCGGGCTCGCGGTCTGAAAATAAACCTGGTCGCCGTCGGAAGCGGTGCGCGTGTTGACGGAGTTGACCATCCGCAGCAACAGGTGCGTACCCTTCGGAATCTCGGCGGCCGAAACAGAGAGGCAGAGGAATACAGCGAAAGCCATCCGTTTCATACCATCCCCATCTTAAACCGAAGCACCGCCCGGCGCGCCCCGGGCCGTTATACTGAGCCTATATGCGAACCGTTCTCGCCGCCGCAGTCTTCACCGGCGCAGCCTTCGGCGCCGATATCGAAGCGCGCGTCCAGGAAGGCTACGCCGATTCAAACGGGGTCAAAATCCACTACGCCAGCCTCGGCACAGGCCCGCTGATCGTCATGATCCACGGCTTTCCCGATTTCTGGTACACCTGGCGCGACCAGATGTCCGCGCTGGCCGATAAATTCCAGTGCGTCGCCATCGATCAGCGCGGCTATAACCTCAGCGATAAACCGAAGGGCGTCGAAAATTACGATATACGCCTGCTGGTCGGAGACGTTGCCGCGGTGATCCGCGCGCTCGGACGCGATAAGGCGGTCATCGTAGGCCACGACTGGGGCGGGCTCGTCGCCTGGCAGTTCGCCCTGAATCTCCCGCAGATGACCGACCGCCTGATCATCCTGAACCTGCCGCATCCGCGGGGGCTCAGCCGCGAATTGGCGAACAATCCGAAGCAGCAGGAGGCCAGCGCCTACGCCCGGAATTTTCAGCAGCCCGATGCGGCCTCGAAACTCACCGCCGAAGGCCTGGCGTTTTGGGTAAAGGATCCGGCCGCGAAACAAAAATATATCGAAGCGTTCCAGCGATCCGACTTCGAGGCCATGCTCAACTACTACAAACGCAACTACCCGCGCCCGCCCTATAGAGAGGACACCTCGCCGGTGGTGAAGACCCAGATGAGCGTGCTGATGATCCACGGCCTGGAGGACACGGCTCTGCTGGCGCCCGCGCTGAACAACACCTGGGAGTGGATGGGCAAGGATCTGACGCTGGTCACCATTCCCGGCGCCGGACATTTCGTGCAGCAGGACGCCTCCGATCTGGTTTCGCGCACCATGCGCGCCTGGCTGCTGCGATGACGACGGAAGACGCCCGCACTCATCTCCGCTACTCCGGCTGGGCTTCGCGCCGTCTGCTCGATGCCGCCCTGCAACTGCCGCCGGACGATCTTCATCGCGATCTGAAAGTCTCGCACAAAAGCCTGTTTGAAACCCTCAATCACATCCACTTCGCGGACCGGATCTGGCTCTGCCGCGTTTTGGGCGAGCCTTATGAACCGGCGCAAGGCGCGCTCGAAGTCGAGTGGCCCAAACTTCAGCGGCGCTGGGAAGAATGGGCCGATTCGCCCGGCGCGGCCGATCTTGACCGCATCATTTTTTATAAAGACCTGAAGGGCAACTCGCATCAGGCGCCGCTGTGGCAGATCATCCTGCACCTGGTGAATCACGCGACTCTTCATCGCGGTCAAGTCATGGCCATGATGCGCCAGTTAGGCGCCGTGCCTCCGCCGACGGACCTGATCTTCTATTACCGCGAACTCCAAAAATGAAAAAGACATTTCTTCTCACTTTTGTCGCCTGCATCTGCTTTGCGCAGGACGCCATCCGCCTCAACGTCGACGCCAGCGACGCACCCAAGCGGATCTTTCACGTTCATCTCACCATTCCTGCCAAGCCCGGTCCCATGACGCTGCTCTATCCCGAATGGATTCCCGGCGAGCACGGCCCCACCGGCCCGGTGGTGGATCTGGTCGGCCTGAGAATCACCGCCAACGGCCAGACTGTGGCGTGGCGGCGCGATTCGACGAATATGTTCGCCTTCCATGTCACCGTTCCCGCCGGCGCCGCCGCGCTCGATGTCGCCTTCGATCAAATCTCGCCTCCGGATACCTCGGGCTTTTCCTCCGGCGCTTCGGCCACCACCGAGCTCGCCGTTCTCAATTGGAATCAGTTCGTGCTTTATCCGCAGGGTCCGCCCGCGGCGCAGATCAGCTTTCAGGCCAATTTGAAAGTCCCGGAATCCTGGCGCTACGGAACCGCGCTGCCCATCGCGCGCGAATCCGCGAATCAGATCGAGTTTCAACCCGCGCCGCTCAACACGCTGATCGATTCTCCGGTCTCCACCGGCCGGCATTATAAGACCATCGAGCTCGGCCGCGACGGCGGCATCGCTCACTATCTGCACCTTGCCGCCGATAGCGACCGCGCCATCGAAATCTCTCCGGAGCAAATCGAAAAATACAAAAACCTGGTGAATGAAGCCGGCGCGCTGTTCGGTTCGCGGCATTATCGCAGCTATCACTTTCTGTACACGCTGAGCGATCACGTCGCCAGCTTCGGCCTGGAGCATCACGAGTCGAGCGATGACCGCGTCCGCGAGCGCGCCCTGCTGGAGGAAAGCGCGCTCAAGGCGAACGCCGACCTGCTGCCGCACGAGTTCGTCCACTCCTGGAACGGGAAATTCCGCCGCCCGGCCGGCCTGGTCACGCCCGATTATAGCGAGCCCATGAAAGGCGATCTGCTATGGGTCTACGAAGGGCTTACGCAGTATCTGGGCGAAGTGCTGGCGGCGCGCAGCGGGCTTTTTACTCCCCAGGATTTCCGCGATGAGCTGGCAATCGTCGCCGCCGATCTCGACCGCAAGGCCGGGCGCAAGTGGCGCCCGCTCGCCGACACCGCCACCGCCGCGCAGCTCCTCTATAACGCGCGCGAGGACTATTCCGATTACCGCCGCGGCGTCGATTATTACGACGAAGGCACGCTGATCTGGCTGGAAGCGGACGTGACCATTCGGAACCTCAGCAACGGCCAGAAATCGCTGAATGATTTCTGCCGGTCTTTCCATGGCGGTCCGGGCGGCAAGCCCGAGCTGAAGCCCTACACGCTGGAAGACGTGATCGCCGCGCTGAACGCCGTCCAGCCGTATGATTGGGCCGGATTCTTTCGCGCGCGCGTCACCGACGTCGCGCCTCATGCGCCGCTCGGCGGGATTGAAAACGGCGGATGGAAGCTCGTCTACGATTCCAACCGCAGCGCGCTGTGGCGCGATTTCGAAGACGAGCGCCGCGGGATGAATCTCATGTTCTCGATCGGCGTCGATGTGAAGGAAGACGGCACCATTGAAGATGTCGCCTACGGAGGCCCCGCCGAACGCGCCGGCCTGGCGCCCGATTCGAAAATTATCGCCGTCGATAACCGCCAGTTCACCCCGGCGATTCTGCGCGAAGCCGTCCAGCGCACGGCAAAAGGTGCGCAATCGATCGATTTATTGATCAAAAACGGTGAATATTACAGCGTTCATCGCGTCGAATACCAGGGCGGCGAAAAATATCCGCACCTGGAGCGCGACGATTCCAAGCCGGACTTGCTGACCCGAATCGCCGAACCGCTGGCCCGGAAAATGTGACTCGGGACCGGCGGCGCCAAAGGCCCCGGATGCTCGAAAACTACGGCTATAAACCCATAATGTGAAATCCCGCGTCGACGAACATCACGTCGCCGGTGACCCCGCGGCCCAGGTCGCTTGCCAGAAACACCGCCGCATCGGCCACTTCCGCCGGATCGGTGTTCCTGCGAAACGGCGCGCGTTCGGCCACCGCGCCTAAAATCTTGGAAAAGTCCTTGATCCCGCGCGCCGACGCCGTCTTCACCGGTCCCGCCGAGATCGCGTTCACGCGAATCTTCCGCGGACCCAGCTCGCTTGCCAGATAGCGCACCGCCGCTTCCAGCGACGCCTTGGCGACGCCCATCACGTTGTAGTTGGTCAGCACCCGCGACGATCCCAAATAGGTCAGGGTGATCATCGCACCGCCTTCGCTCATCAGCGGCGCCGCCGCGCGCGCCACCGCCACCAGCGAATACGCGCTCACCTCCAGGGCCAGCGCGAATCCGGCGCGCGATGTCTCCACGAACGGCCGGTCCAGATCCTCGCGATTGGCGAAGGCGATCGAATGCACCACCGCGTCTAGCCGCCCCAACTCGCTCAGCCGCGCCAGATCCTCATCGCGAGTCACATCGCATTCGAGCACACGCGAAGCGCCCAGCTCCGCCGCCAGCTCCTCCACCGTTTTTTTCAAACGCTCGCCCTGATAGGTCAGAATCAGCGAGGCGCCTTCGCGCCGGAACGCCTGCGCGATGGCCCAGGCGAGGCTCCATTTATTGGCGACGCCCAGAATGAGCGCGGTTTTCCCCTCCAGTAGATTGGACATGAACCCGTATTCTAGCGCAGCGATTTGTTACAACGAATGTTGGACCTCGCGACCCCGCTCGTGTACCTCAAGGGCGTCGGCCCGGCTCGCGCCGCCATGCTCGAAGCCAAGGGCCTGAAAACGGTCGAGGATCTTCTGCTCTACGCGCCGTTCCGCTATGAGGACCGCTCCAACGTGAAGACCATCCGCGAGCTCGCGCCCGGCGAGATGGCGACGGTGCTCGCCGAGGTACGCTCCGCGCGCGTCTCCAATCTGCGCCGCCGCAACCTGGGCCTGTTCACCGCCACCTTCACCGACTCCTCCGGCGAATATCTCAACGCCAAGTGGTTCCACGGCGCCTACCTCGCCGACGTGTTCGCGCCCGGCGTCAAAGCCGCGCTCTTCGGCAAGATCGAATACGACAACTATTCGGGCACTCTGACGATGATGCATCCCGAATACGAACTTCTCAGCGGCGACGAAGACGGCGACGCGTCTCTTCACACCGGCCGCGTCGTTCCCATTTACGAAGCCGCCGGAAAAGTCACCACGCGAATCTTCCGCGCCCTTCTCCACCGCGTCCTGAACGAGCTGGCTCCCCTGCCCGACGCCCTGCCCGCGGAGCTTGCCCGCCGGCTCAAACTCCCCGGCCGCGACACCGCGGTCCGCCAGCTTCATTTCCCGCCGCCGGATTCCGACCTGCGCCTGCTCAACAGTTTTCGCTCCCCCGCGCAATTCCGCCTCATCTTCGAGGAGTTTTTCTGGCTGGAATGCGGCCTCGAATTGAAGCGGGCCAAATCGCGTCTCTATCCCGGCATCGCCTTCTCGCTCACCGACCGCGTCCGGGAGCAGATCAAGGCCATGCTCCCCTTCAAGCCCACCGGCGCGCAAAAGCGGGTGCTCAGGGAAATCGCCAGTGATATGGCCGCTCCGCATCCCATGTACCGCCTTCTGCAAGGCGACGTCGGCAGCGGAAAAACCCTGGTCGCCGCCGAGGCCGCCATCATCGCCGTCGAAAACGGGTATCAAACCGCGGTGCTGGCCCCCACGGAAATTCTCGCCGCGCAGCACTACTTCTATTTCAAAAGGCTGTTTCAGAAGCTGGGCTATGTCACCGTGCTGCTCACCGGATCGAGCACCGCGAAAGAAAAAACACAGCTCAAGAAAATTGTTTCGGCCGGCCTGGCGCAGATCGTGGTCGGCACGCATGCTCTTCTGGAGCCGGACGTGGAGTTTTTCAAACTCGGCCTGGCCATTGTCGATGAGCAGCACCGCTTCGGCGTCGAGCAGCGGCAAAGGCTGATGGAAAAAGGCGCGCATCCCGACGTCCTGGTCATGACCGCAACCCCCATCCCGCGCACTCTGGCCCTGACCGTCTACGGCGATCTCGACGTCAGCGTCATCGACGAGCTTCCGCCCGGCCGCAAACCGATCGTCACCAGACACGTCACCGAAGACCGCGTCGAGCAGGTTTATAGTTTCTTGAAAAAACAGATCGACGCCGGCCGCCAGGCTTATGTCGTCTATCCGGTAATCGAAGAATCGGAGACACAAGCGATGAAAGCCGCGCAAAAAATGCACGAGCATCTGTCGAAAGTCGTGTTTCCGGACTTGCAGGTGGGCCTTCTTCACGGCAAACTCACGGCCGGGGAAAAAGAGTCGGTGATGGAAAAATTCCAGCGCGGGGAAACCAAGATTCTGGTGTCCACCACCGTGATCGAAGTCGGCGTCGACGTTCCCAACGCCACCGTGATGCTGATCGAGCAGGCCGAGCGCTTCGGCCTCGCCCAACTTCATCAGCTTCGCGGGCGGGTCGGGCGCGGCGCCGAGCAGAGCTACTGCATCCTTGTCACCGGCCGCCTGAACGACGCCGCCCGCGAGCGCATCCAAACTTTGGTGGAATCTTCCGACGGCTTCTACATCGCCGAAATGGACATGAAGCTGCGCGGCCCCGGCGAATTTTTCGGCACGCGCCAGTCCGGCCTGCCGGCCCTGCAAATCGGCAACATCCTGCGCGACGCCGAAATCCTGGAAATCGCCCGCAGCGAAGCGCAAAGCTTCGTCGCGCATCCGCCCACCGATGAGGAACTGCGCCGCGCCGCCGCCCACATCCGCGATCACTGGCAGCGGCGCTATGGCCTGGTGCTGGTTGGCTGATGGTCTGGCCCGGCGCCTAGGGCCGATTTCCGGCCGCGTTCGCCGCCAGCCCGATCACAACTGACCTCAAGACAAAACCGCTCCCTCCGGTTGCGCCTCGGATCCCCAAACCGCAACCGCGGGGAGCGGTTCCCTCATTTGCTGGATCGCGGATCGCGGTCTAGAACAGATCGCCGATGTCCTTCGCCGTGCCCCGGGCTTCCAGATGGATCAAGCCGGCATTGCCGCCCTGCGGGCTGATCACCGCCAGCACCGCCTTCGATCCCGCCGAATACACAAACAACGCGCCCTCTTCGGCCTGGATCGAAACTTCCCCGAGCGAGCCCGAGTTCATGCTCTCGCTGATGCGCCGCCCCAGGCTCGACGCCGCCGCCGCCATCGCCGCGATCCGGTTCGGATCGGCTCCGTTCGATAAGGAGTGCGCGATCGGCAGTCCTTCATTGGACGCCAGCAGCACACCTTTTAATTCCGGAATCGCGCTGCGCAGAGCTTCGATATGACTCTTGAGCGCTTCACCTTTCGCCATACTTCCTCCTCATGTTTTGATTGCTTGACGCCGCGTTTCCGCTTCGTGCGCTTGAGCAAACATATGATCGTCCCGGTAAGCGGATAACTTTAATCAGCTCTCACAGGCAATTGCCGTAAGAATAGGTAGGCATGTTGTTCTAAGGGCTTTTGCTGAACTGGCCGTAGGTGGTACTTCTGATTTCCGCTACATAAGTGCTTTACCGCATGGAAAGCCGTAAGAGTCCTCTTTAGCATCAGGTAGGAAGGGACGATTATAGGCGCATGCGGTGTCTGTATTGCGGCAAGGAGCTGGCCCTGCTTAAGCGCTGGACCAGCGGCGGGGAATTCTGTTCCGACGCTCATCGCCAGCAGTATCAGGAGGAGTATACCCAACTCGCCCTGAATCGCCTTCTGCAAGCCAAGCCTCTCGATCCCAAGCCCAAGGCCGGCGCTAAGGTTCCGGAAACACCCGCCGAAAGCAAGCCTGGTCCTCCAGCATCCAGCACCGCGCCTGAACCGGCCAGGCAGGTTTCGCGTCCGCCGGCTCGCGCCATTGAACCCGAGCCCAAACCGGCGCCGCGGCCCGCGGAAGAGGAGCCGGCTCCCGCCCAGGCCGGCTTCTTTCTCGAACTGCCCATCCCGGTCGCCGCGGCAACCGCGGAGCTGGTGGCCGCGGACGTGGCTTTCGAGCGGCGGTTTGAGCCAAAACTCCCGCAAAGCGCGCCTTGTTGGGACACCGTGCCAGGGCCGGGCGAGCCCGCCGCGGCCGGACGAATCTCCGTGTTCCGTTCCATCGCGGTGGCGGACTCGCCCGCCCGCGTCAGAGAAGGAAAACTGGAACTGCGCGAATTTTTTCGCCCTGCACCCGTGGCCGAATTCGATTTGCGCCCGGCCGGGGTAAGGGGAATAGCCGAAAGATGCGAGGATCCCATGGACATCATCATTTTTCCTCAGCCGCCGCCGGCCGAGCCGGAGTTGTGGCGCGAAAGCGAGCGGAATTTTTCGTTCCAGCCCGAGTTGGGAGCGCTGGCGCGGCTGAGGTTCCGCACCACCGGTATCGAAGATGACGACAGCGGCGGGCTGATGCCGCTTGTTGAAGACGAGCCGCGCTCCGAACAAGCGCCGCCAGCGGAACCCGTCCTTGTCCCGGAACCGTTCCCCGCGGCGGCGGAAGCCGCTAACACGCGGCGGCGCCTTGAAGCCGCCCCGCCGCAGCCGGCGCAGGCTCCGCGGGCAGTGCCGGTTCGCGTGGTGGCCGAGCCCGCCGTTCCGGTAAATTCCGCGGGGAGCAAGCCGGCGCCCGCCTACCATCCTGCCGCCAGCGCCGCGCCGACGCCTGCGCCCGCCGCCAAGGCTCCCGAAGCCGTACCCGCGGCTCCCTCCCGGCCGCTGCCCGTCACCCTTCACGGACTCCCGGCCGGACGCGGCAAGCCCGTCCAGGTTTTTACGTCGCCCGTCGCCGGCGAGCTCGGTTTGCAGGTTCCGCGTTCCACTGCATTGCCGCTTCGTTCGGTCATGACCCTGGGCGCGGCTCCCGCGGCGGCCAAGGTAATTCTAAAGGATCCGCCGGAAGAGCCGGTCAAGCAAGAAGTCAAGCAAGAAAAGGACGAGCGCAAACTCGCTGTGGAGCGCGCCACCATGGTCAAGCCCGATCCGCGCCGCCAGCCCGGCCGCCCCGATCCTCGCTTCAGCAATGGCAAGGGCCGTAAACCGGAGCCTGAGCCGCAGCGCGAAAGAGCCGGGCAGCCCAAAGCTGCCGCCGCCGCGGTCCGGGAACCGGAACCGCTCCCGGCGAAAGAGCCGGAGAGTGTGCCCGCGTTCAAAGCGCAGCCTTCGCCCAGCCTCGACCTGCCCAGCCTCACGCTCGACAGCGGCGGCGGTTTCTGGAGCAAGCTGCCTGCGGCCGGCAAGGCCGGGATCGCCGCCGGCGGCGTGCTGGCGCTGGCGGTAATCCTGTTTGCGGTCTCCCGCGGCGGCGCCGCCCGGCCGGTAAGCGCCGCCCCGCAAATCGTCGAAGGGCCGGCCCTGAGCGCGGTCGAATCGGGCTGGATCACCGACTGGGGCGCCGAGCCCGGTGTGCGCCGCGAGCACGAAATATCCGTCTTGCGGCCTTCCCTCAATCTCACCGATTACCGCCTTCAGTTTGAGGCGCAGATCGAAAGTAAAGCGCTCGGCTGGGTCTATCGCGCGCAGGATGGAAAAAATTATTACGTCAACAAGCTGGAGATCGTCAAGCCCGGACTGGACCCGGCCATCGCCCTGGTGCGCTTCGCCGTCATCAACGGCCAGGAGCAGCCGCGCGCGCAGTTGCCGCTGGCGCTTCCCGTCCATCTGGACACGTTATATAAGATCCGCTTCGATGCCGTCGGCGACCGCTTCACGACGTACGTGCAGGATCAGAAGGTCGATGAATGGACCGACGATCGTCTGAAGATGGGCGGCATTGGCCTGTATAACGAGCGCGGCGAACGCATGTCGCTCAAGGGAACGGTCAATGTCGTGCCGCTGGTGATCAAGAAATAGGGAGCCTTAGGAAAATGCCGGAAAATAACGAACACGTTTTCTTCGTCGATGACGAGCTGATTGAGAAGCTGATGCGCGGCGATTCGCCCGCCGATCCCGCCCGCAGCAAGCGGCCCGCGGCTTCGCCGTCGCTGGGCAAAGCCGTCAAGCTCGCCTCCGAGGGCAAGCTGGCCGACGCTATCGGCGAGCTGGAGCGCGCGGCCGGGCGCGGCGAGAGTCCTTCCGAAGTCTACACCGGGCTCGGGCATCTTCGTTTCGAGCAGCAGAACTGGGCGGAAGCCGCCAGTTGCTACGCCAAGGCCGCCGCCGCCGACCCCAAGCATCGCAGCGCGCATTACAACCGCGGCCTGTGCCTGGAGCGGCAGGGTAAATTCGAGGAAGCCGCCAAGGCCTTCGAGGCCGCGCTCGCCATCGACCCGAAGCGATGGCAGGCGCAGGTCGGCCGCGGCCTGTGCCTGCTGCAACTGGGCAAGGCGGCGGAAGCGCTCGATTGTTTTCAGAACGCGCTCAAGGAAAGCCCGGCGCACGAGCAGGCGCTGTTCGGAAAATCCGTCGCGCTCCACCAGCTCGGCCGGCTGGACGACGCCTTCGAGGGATACCGCAAACTGCTCGCCTCGCAGTCCAACCCGGCGGATGTGCTGGTTAATCTGATCGCCCTGTTTAGCGCGCGCAAGGAAGACGCGCGGATCAAGGAGTACGCCGAAAGGCTGCTGAAGCTGCGCCCGCAGTCGCGCCAGGCCTTGCAGGCGCTGGCCGCGGTGGCGTTGTCGCGCGGCGATTACAGCAGCGCGGTTCAACACTGCTCGCAACTGGTGAAGGCCGCGCCGGATTCCTATGAAGGCTGGTTCAATCTCGGCGTCGCGTATCAGAAAACCGGCCGCCTGGAACAGGCCGCCAACGCCTACCGCGAGGCGGCGCGCCTTCGTCCCGGCGCCCTCGAAGCGCAGGCCAACCTCGGCGCGGTCCTGCAAGAACGCGGCGATGTCGCCGGCGCCCGGCTCGCATACGAAAAGGTGCTCGCCGCTTCTCCCGATCTGCCCGGCGCCCTGTGGAACCTGGCCCTGGCCGCCGAGCGCGAAGGAAAACCGCAGGAAGCGGAAAAATATTTCGAGCGCCTGGTCGCCGTCAAACCCGATTTCGAGGACGCCGCCTTCCGCCTCGGCTTCCTGCAACTGCAACGCGCCGAGTACGCCGGCGCGGTCGACAGCTTCGAAACCTGCCTTAAGAAGCGCAAGGACTGGGTGGAAGCGCTGCTGAATCTGGGCCTGGCTTGCTGGAAGTTCGAGGATCTCGACGCGGCGGCGGAAACCTTCCGGCGTGTGCTCAGCCTCCAGCCCAAAAACACCGATGCGCTGCGCGCCCTGACCGCCATCGCCATCGAAAAGAAGGACCATAAGAAAGCCTGGGAGCTGCACCAGAAATTGACCGCCCTCGGCGAAAAATCCCTGGAGCTTTCCTATAATCTCGGTTTGCTGTTGCAGGCCGCCGGAGAAAACAAACAGGCCGCCGAATGTTTCCAGCTCGCGGTGGAGAAAAAACCCGACTTCTCCGAAGGCCTGCTGAATCTGGGACATGCGTTGAAGGCGGTCGGACGCGATGAGGAAGCCCGGCAGGTCTGGAGCAAGGCCGTCAACGCCGACCCGGCGCTCGCCGGAAAGTACTTCCAGTAGGCGCCGGCCCGGATTCCGGATCACAGCTCAAATTTGATTCCCTGCGCCAGCGGCAGCTCGCCGCTCCAGTTCACCGTCACGGTCTGCCGGCGCATGTACGCCTTCCAGGCATCGCTGCCCGATTCTCGTCCTCCGCCGGTGTCCTTTTCGCCTCCAAAGGCGCCGCCGATCTCGGCTCCGCTGGTGCCGATGTTCACGTTGGCGATTCCGCAATCGCTGCCGCGCGCGCTCAAGAACAGCTCGGCGCTCTTCAGGCTCTCGGTGAAAATCGCCGACGAAAGACCCTGCGGAACGTCGTTGTGCCAGGCGATCGCCTGCTCCAGATCGTCAAATTCGATCAGATGCAGAATGGGACCGAAAATCTCCTCCCGCACCACCGGCATGTCGTGGCGCGACTTCACGATCGCGGGTTCGACGAAATTTCCCCCCAGCGGACGGCCGCCAAATAATACCTCGCCGCCCTGCTGGCGAATCCGCTCCAATCCGCTCCGCATATTTTCGACCGCGGCGGAATCAATCAGCGGACCCATCAGCGTCGCCGGATCGAGCGGATCGCCAATGCGGATCTGCCGGTAGGCGGCGATCAGCCGCTCGGTGATCCGGGGCGCGATCCCGCGCTGCAAAAACAGGCGCCGGATGGTGGTGCAGCGCTGCCCCGCGGTTCCCGCCGCGCCGAACAGCACGGCCCGAACCACCAGCTCCGGATCGGCGTCATTCATCACGATCACGCCGTTGTTGCCGCCCAGCTCCAGCAGCGTCCGGCCCAGTCTTTCGGCCACCACGCGCGCCACATGGCGGCCCATCCGGCAGGAGCCCGTCGCGCTGATCAGCGGAATCCTGCGATCGCGGATCAGGCGCTCGCCGATCACCTCGTCCTTGCCGATCACCAGCGCCAGCACGCCCTCCCAGCCATGCCGGGCCAGCACGCCATGGCAGATCTGCTGCACCGCGATCGCCGTCAGCGGCGTTTTGAGCGACGGCTTCCAGATCACCGTGTCGCCGCAGACCAGCGCCAGCAGCGCGTTCCAGCTCCACACCGCGGCCGGAAAATTGAACGCGCTGATCACGCCCACCGGCCCCAGCGGATGCCACTGCTCATACATCCGGTGGCCCGGCCGCTCGCTGTGCATCGACAGGCCGTATAACTGGCGGGACAATCCCACCGCGAAATCGGCGATGTCGATCATCTCCTGCACCTCGCCCCGCCCTTCGGCCAGAATCTTGCCGGTCTCCAGCGTCACCAGCCTGCCCAGTTCGTCCTTGGCCTGCCTCAGCGCGTCGCCCAGCTCGCGTGCAATCTCGCCCCGCTTCGGCGCCGGCACCATGCGCCACCGCTCGAACGTCCGCAGAGACTGCGCCGCGACCTCTTCGTAATCCTCCGCCGAGGCCAGCCGCACGCGCCCGAGCTCGCCGCCGGTGGAAGGATTCGAACAGACGATCTCTTCCCCGCCGCCGCGGTCGATCCACCGCGCGCCGCAGGCGCCAGGATGGGTCTTATGCAGCACTCCGTTCATGGCGTTCCCTGAAAAAATCCGCTACGCCGCCAGCCGGGAGAACCCGCCGGGGCCGGTCTCAAAATCGCTGCCGCATTCCCGCGCGGCGGCGCGAATGCGGTCGACCACCCGCCGCTGAAAGTCGCCGTCGAGCCACTCGGTGAACCCCTGCCGGGCGCTGATCCGCCACGCCGCCTCGCGCGTGGTCGCGCCGCGGGGTTTGACCCCGCGCACATGCAGCGGATCGCCGATCAGCTCGCGGCCGGTCGCCTCCGCCGCCATCCGCGCCAGCTCCTCCGGATCGCACGGCAGCAGCGGCGCCAGCGCCGCGTACACCTCGATTCCCGCCTCGCGCAGCGCGCGCACGGCGTTCCATCGCTCCTCCACCGGCGCGCACAGCGGCTCGTAGAAGCGCCGCACCTCCTCGCGGTTGGTGGTGATCGAAAAACTCACCCGCAGGCCCGGAATCTTCCGCAGCCGCTCGAGATCCCGCAAAATCAGCGGGCCTCGCGTCTGCAGCACGAATCTGCGCGGCGGATTTTCGATCAAAGCGTCGAGAATCGCAGGCATCATCACCCTCTTCTCTTCGGCGGGCTGATAGGGATCCACCAGCGGGGAGCAGTAGATGCGCTGCCCCGGGCGCAGCTCGCGCCGCAGCAGATCCGCGGCGTTCGCTTTGAACGTGGTGAACTGGCCCCAGCGCCGCCAGTCCTCGGGTTTCAAGCCGCCGAACACGCGCATCGTCGGAACGTAGCAGTAGGTGCAGCCGAACGTGCAGTTGCGCGCCGGCGTCAGCGAGTGCGTAAAGCCGGCCTCGGCGATAAAACCCGTGGTCGGGCTCAGAATGCGGCCGGCTTTTTCCTCGCCGATCACATTACTTCTTCCGCCCAGTCCTGAAGGATCTGCTTGATCCGGCCGGTGAACTGATCGGCCAGGGCGCCGTCGATCAGCCGGTGATCGAACGTCAGCGCCAGATACGCCACCGAGCGGATGGCGATGGCCTCGTCCACCACCACCGGCTCCTTCTCCACCGCCCCGCATCCCAGGATCGCCACCTGCGGTTGATTGATCACCGGCGTCGCGAAGATGCTGCCGAAGCTGCCGAAATTGGTGATGGAGAAGGTCCCCCCCTGCACCTCCTCCGGCCGCAGTTGCCGCGAGCGGGCGCGCGCGGCCAGATCCACGATGGAGCGCTGCAATCCCGCCACCGTCTTTTCATCCGCGTTGCGGATCACCGGAACGATCAGCCCGTTTTCCAGCGCGACGGCGATGCCGATGTTGATGTCCCGGTGGTAAACGATGTTGGTGCCGTCGATGGACGCGTTCAGAATCGGATACTGGCGCAGCGCCGCCGCCGCCGCCCGGACCACAAACGGCAAATACGTCAGGCCAAATCCGTATTGCGCCTGGAACTGCGCCTTTACCCGGTCGCGCATCTTGGCCACGCGCGTCATATCCACCTTGTGCACCGTGGTCACATGCGCCGAGGTGTGTTTGGAGAACACCATGTGCTCGGCGATCTTCTGCCGCATGTTGCTCATCGGCTCGATGCGGTTGGCCGGCGCTTCGCCCGGGAACACCGGCCGCGGAACCTCCACCGTCTGCGGAATCGTCGCCACGGCCTGCGCCTGCGGCGGCGGAGCGGCATGGCGCGGCGGCGGAGCTTGCGGCGGCGGAGCCGGCGGCTGCGGAGCCGGCGAAGCAGCCTGCGCCGCCTGCGAGGCCAGATAATTCTCCAGATCCTGTTTGGTGATCCGTCCGCCCGCTCCGGTGCCCTTCACCTTCGCCAGATCGATGTTGTTTTCGCGCGCCATCTTGCGCACCAGCGGCGACAGCGGCCCGGCCGTTTCCTCCACCACCTGGGCCGCCGCGGGCGCACCGGCCGGCGCCGCCGGCGGAGCGCCGGTTTTCGGCTGCGGAACTTCGGCTTCCGGATGCGCAGCTTCGGCCGCCGGAGCAGGCTCCTGCGCCCCCGCGCCGGAAACCGCACCGTTGGAGTCGCGGATCCGCCCGACCACCGTATTGATCCCCACCGTCTTGCCTTCCTCGACCAGAATCTCGCTCAACACGCCCGCGGCCGGCGAGGGAATCTCCGTGTCCACCTTGTCGGTGGAGATTTCAAACAGCGGCTCGTCCCGCTCGACACGCTCCCCCGCCCGCTTCAGCCACTTGGTCAGCGTTCCTTCCACGATGCTTTCGCCCATCTGGGGCATCACTACGTCGATCATGATTTCTCCATTATTCGGTTAAAAACGCGCCCGAAATGTGCTTCGAGCGCGGCAATCACTTCGCCGCGCGAGGCCGCTGAGCCCATCGCGCGCATGCTCGTGACGGGCTTGCTGAGCCCGCACGGAACGATGTAGCGGAAATAATTCAAATCGGTTTCCACGTTCAGCGCAAAGCCGTGCGAGGTCACCCAGCGGCTGATGTGAACGCCGATGGCGGCGATCTTCCCTTTGTCCGTCCAGACTCCGGTGGCGCCCTCGACGCGCTTCGATGCGATGCCGAAATCGGCCAGCGCGCCGATCAGCACCTGCTCGATCCCGCGGACGTAAGCGACGACATCGCGCTTCCATTCCCGCAGATCGAAGATCGGATAGCCGACGATCTGCCCCGGCCCGTGGTAGGTCACGTCGCCGCCGCGGTCGGTGCGGTGAAACTCGATTCCGGCGCGCGCCAGCAGCTCCGGCGTCGCCAGAACATTTTCCTCGTGGCCGTTGCGGCCCATGGTCACCACATGCGGATGCTCGACGATCAAAAGCTGGTCCGGAATCTCCCCGCGTTTGCGCCGCTCCACCAGCGCCCGTTGCAGCTCCAGCGCCTCCCCGTAGCCGACCCGCCCCAGATCGCGCACCGCGCAGGCGGCCACCGCGCCTTCCGCCTGCCGGACCCCGCTTGCTTCCGTCTCAGGCATTGATGGCCATTCCATACACCGAGTTGAACGCCTCACCCATCGCTTCATACAGCGTCGGATGCGCGTGGATGGTGTGCATCATCGTCTCCACCGTCGCTTCGGCTTCCATCGCCGCGACCGCCTCCCCGATCAGCTCGAACGCCTCCGGGCCGATGATATGAACGCCCAGAATTTCGCCGTACTCCGCGTCGGCGACCACTTTGATGAATCCGTCGTGGCGGCCCAGAATGCTCGCTTTGCTGTTGGCCAGGAACGGAAACTTCCCGACCTTCACCCTGCTCCCCCTCTCGGCGCGCGCTTGCGCTTCGGTCAGACCCACGCTGCCGATTCCCGGCTCGGTGTAGGTGCAGTTCGGGATGCGGTTCTTGCGGATCGGCGTCACCGGTTTTCCCGCCAGGTGGCCGATGGCCACCATCCCTTCCGCGGTCGCCACATGCGCCAGCAGCGGCGTGCCCAGAACCACGTCGCCGATGGCGTAAACGCCGGGCTCGCCGGTGCGCTGGTATTCGTCCACCTTGACGAATCCGCGCTCGAGCTGAACCCGGGTGCCTTCCAGGCCAAGATTTTCGGTCATCGGCTTTCGCCCCACCGCGACCAGCAGCGTTTCCACATCGAAATTTTCCTGCTTGCCGCTGGCCAGCGTCGCGTTAAACCGCACGCCGCTGTCGTGTTTTTGAATGTTCTCGACGCGCGCTCCGGTTTCAACGCGGATGCCGCTTTTCTTGAACAACCGCTCCAGTTCTTTTGAAACCTCCTCGTCTTCGAGCGGCACCATGCGCGGCAGCATTTCGAACACCGTCACCTTCGTTCCGAAACGGTGGAAGCAACTGGCAAACTCGACGCCCACCGCGCCCGCTCCGATCACCCCCATCGTCTTCGGCACGTCGCGAAAATCGAGAATTTCGATGTTGGTCACGATGCGCCGGGCGTCCGGCTCCAGTCCCGGAAGCATGCGCGCTTCCGAGCCGGTGGCGATCACGATATTCTTCGTCTCGTAAATCTGGCCGCCCACGTCGACCTTTCCCGGTCCGGCGATTCTGCCGCGCCCCTTGATCCAGTCGACCTTGTTTTTCTTCATCAGGAATTCGACGCCCTTGGCGTGCTTGGCGACAATTTTGTTCTTGCGATCCCAGACCAGCGGCATGTCCAGCCGCGGATTGTCGCAATGAAACCCGTCCTCTTCCGGATGCAGGAAGCGCTCCCAAAGATCGGCCGCGTGCAAATACGCCTTGGTGGGAATGCAGCCGACATGCAGGCAGGTCCCCCCCAGTTTGGCATCTTTTTCCACAATGGCGGTTTTCAGGCCGTACTGACCCGCTCGAACGGCCGCCGAGTATCCACCGGGACCGCTCCCGATGACGATCACGTCGTATGGCATTTATTTTTTAGTGTAACATCGGGGATCGCAAAGCCCCTTTCAGAACGCGATCCCCACCAGAAAGGAGGCCTGATTGACGTTGGAGGGCGCGATGGCGGCAAGCGAAGGGGAATCCGAGCCCCACCGCGTATAACGGATGTCCGGCTCAATCCGCAGCCGCGATATTTTTATCTCAACCCCAAGCCCGACGGTGAAGCCCGAGTTCGAAAGATACGAAGCTGCATTCCCCAGCGCCCGAAAACTCGGGCCCGCTTCCGCATACGGCTTGATCAGCGGCAGCGGCAGGAAGTGGAACTTGCCCAGAATCGGAAACTCCCAGGAGCTCACCGTCCGGGAGGTTTGAAACGTACCGGCCGGATTGGCCATCTGCGTGGTCAGATTCAGCGGATGATACAGGGCGTCTGCTTCGATCCCCAGGCCGAGCGGAAGGTGCAGCTCCGCCATCGCGCCGATCTCGTACTCCTTGGAACTCGAAAAATCCCGGACGAAGCCGGCCCCGTTCGTCTCCATGACCGCGCTAAAGGCATCCGTCAGCGGCACGCCGCCGCGAATTCCCACCGAAACCGGCTGCGCGGGCAGGCAGGCGGCCGAAAAAAGTAACGCTACGAAGAGTTTCATACCTGACATCTGATGTGCTCACGGGGCGGATCGTTTCCTCTTCCTTTTGTCTTGGCCTATGCGAGGATGAAGTTGAGGAAAAAGACCGATGCGCGTTTCAGTTTTCTCTCTCGCCGCCTTCCTGGCTCCTGTTCTGGCCGCCCAGGACGTGGCTCCGCCGGCGGGTTCGCTCGGCGAGCTGAGCGCCGCTTTCGAGAATCTGGCGGCGCAAGTGCGGCCCGCGGTCGTGCAGATCTTTTCCACCGGCTACGTCACCGCCGAGGAAAGCGACAGCACCGCGGCGAGCAGCCCCTTGACCACGCAACGCAGCACCGGCTCGGGCGTGATCGTGACGCCGGACGGCTTTATCGTGACGAATAATCACGTGGTGGCCGGCGCCCGGCGGATCGAAGTTTTACTCTATTCCGGCGCCCGTCAGCCTCGAGGATCGCGGATTCCGGCCAGGCTGGTGGGAGCGGATCGCGAAACCGATCTGGCCGTAATTAAGATCGATAAGACCGGCCTTCCGACGCTGCCCTTCGGCGATTCGAACCTGCTCAAACAGGGCCAACTGGTCATGGCTTTCGGCAACCCGATGGGCCTGGAGGGTTCGGCGTCGATGGGCATCGTCAGCTCCGCGCGGCGGCGGCTCCGCCCTGATGATCCGATGGTCTACATCCAGACCGACGCGCCGATCAACCCCGGCAACAGCGGCGGGCCCTTGGTCGACGCCGGCGGGCGGGTGGTCGGCTTGAATACCATGATCATCACCCAGTCCGGGGGAAGCGAAGGATTGGGCTTCGCTATTCCCAGCGACACCGTCAGCAGCGTGTACCAGCAGATCCGGAAGGATGGCCACGTGCATCGCGGCCAGATCGGGATCGTTGTGCAGACGATTACGCCGGAGCTGGCCGAGGGGCTGCGCCTCAGCCAGGACTGGGGAGTGATCGCCGCCGACGTCACGCCGGACGGACCCGCCGATAAGGCCGGCCTGAAGATCCGCGACATCATCCTCAGCGTCAACGGGCGCACCATGAACGACGCGCCCGAACTGGAGACGGCCATTTACCGCCTGAATCTGTCCGATGTGGTCCACCTGACGGTTTTGCGCGGCGACGAGAAGCTGGAGTACGACGTTCCGGTGATCGAGCGCGACGACGATCCGCAGCGTTTCGCCGATATGGTGAATCCGCAGGATAATTTAGTGTCAAAATTGGGCATTTTAGGCATCGATATCGATCAAAAAGTGAGCGATTTGCTGCCCGATTTGCGTCATCAATACGGAGTGCTGGTGGCGGCGCGGTCGGCCAATCCGCCCTACACCGGCCCGGCCCTGGAGATCGGAGACGTGATCTACGACGTCAACCGCACGCCGGTGAGCTCGGTCAAGACTTTGCGCGCCATCCTGGACCAGCTCAAGGCGGGCGAGCCCGCGGTGCTGCAAGTCGAGCGCAACGGAAAACTGCGGTACCTCGTCGCAGAATTTGAATGAGCAAGTTTCCGGAGATCTGCGCGCTGGCGGTTGCGGTTGTTTCCGCCGCCGGGCAGACGGCCTTCCCGCTGGAAAAGCTGACCATTCAAGGCAATCAGCGGATTCCCGCGGCCAGGATCATCGACGCTTCGGGCCTGAAGATCGGGGCCAGGGTCGCAAAGAGCGACTTCGACGAGGCCCGCCAACGCCTGATGGCGACCGGGGCGTTTGAAAGCGTCGGCTACATTTTTAAGCCCAGCGCGGATAACGCCGGCTTCGACGCGACCATCGAAGTGGCAGAAGTGCAGCAGCTTTATCCCTATCGCTTCGAGGATCTGCCGGTTCCTGACGATCGGTTGCGCGCCGCGCTGCGCCAGCTCTCTCCGCTGCTCGGCGACCAGATTCCGGTAACCAACCAGGTGCTGGACAAGTACCTCGACGCCATCCGGCGGCTGATAGGACCGGCGATGAAGATTACGGCCAGACTGGAGCCGGACGCGGCGGGAAACATGGCCATCGTCTTTGAGCCGGACGTTCCGCGCGAGCGCGTGGCGGAGGTGAAGTTCACCGGCAATCAGGTGCTGCCGTCCGCGCCGCTGGTAGAGGCCTTCGCGGCGGCGGCGGTGGGAACCGAATATCGCGAGGCCACCATGCGCGTGCTGCTCGATTCCAGCGTGCGGCCGCTGTATGAAGCCCGCGGGCGGCTGCGGGTTTCTTTTCCGAAGATCGAAACCAAACCATCGCTGTTCACGCAGGGCGTCCAGGTGATCGTCACCGTGGAGGAGGGCCCCGCCTACGGTTTGGGGAGGGTCGAAATCGCCGGGATCCCCCCGTCCGACGAGTTGGAGATGGCGCAGGCCGCGAATCTTCAGCCGCGGGATGTCGCCGACATGGACGAGGTGAAGGCGGGACTGGAGCGCGTGCTGGCGTGCTACCGCAGCCGCGGATTTTTGCGCGCCTCGGGCAAAGTGGAGCGCGCGGTGGACGATCCGGCGCGCAAGGTCAACGTCACGCTCCGCATCGACCCGGGAGCGCGCTATGCCATGGGCAAGCTGGAAATTATCGGCCTGGACTCCTCAAGCGAGCCGGAAATTCGAAAAATGTGGAAGCTTCACCCGGGCGATCCGTTCCAACCCGAATATCCCGAGGCGTTCTTGGCGGAGATCCGCAAACAGCAGGTTTTCGACAACCTGGGCCGGACCCGTGCGGAGACCGCCATCCACGACGCCGATCGCACCGCCGACGTGACGCTCTATTTTTCGGCCGCCCCGCCGGCTCCGCGGCGGCAGGACATGCCGCGCTAATAGAGCGCGCGCGTGCGGATGGTTCCGGGAACCGCTTCCAGGCGGCGCTTGAGCGACAGGGTGCGCTCCGGCTCCGGCGTTTCAATGTCGATGACGACGTAGCCGATGCGCGGGTTGGTTTGCAGATACTGGGCTGCGACGTTGATCCGGTCTTCGGAAAAGATGCGGTTGATGGCCGAAAGGACGCCCGGCTGATTGCGGTGAATGTGCAAGAGGCGGTGCTTGCCGGGATGTTCCGGCAGGGAGACTTCGGGAAAATTGACCGCGGTGAGGGTCGAGCCGTTGTTGCTGTACTTGATCAGCTTTTCGGCGACCTCGATGCCGATATTCTGCTGCGCCTCCTCGGTGCTTCCGCCCACATGGGGCGTCAGCAGGACGTTGTCGAAGGCGCGCAGCGGGGAGACGAACTCATCGCCGGGGCCCTGGGGTTCGACGGGGAACACGTCGATGGCCGCTCCGGCCAGGCGCCCGGATTCCAGCGCGCGCACCAGCGCCTCGATCACCACCACGGTTCCGCGCGAGGCGTTGATCAGGAACGCGCCCGGCTTCATCCGGCTCAACTGCGCTTCGCCGATCATGCCCATGGTTTGCGGCGTTTCCGGCACGTGCAGCGTCACCACGTCGGCGGCTTCCAGAACCGCCTCCAGCGAAGGCAGCGCGCGGGCGTTGCCCAGCGACAGCTTGGTTTCGATATCGTAAAAGACCACCTGCATGCCGAGCGATTCGGCCAGCACGCCCACCTGCGTGCCGATGTGGCCATAGCCGACGATGCCCAGGATCTTTCCGCGCGCCTCGCGCGAGCCGGCCGCGGTCTTGATCCATTGGCCGCGATGCGCGGCGGCGTTGCGGTAGGGAATGCCCCGCAGCAGCATGATGATCTCGCCCAGAACCAGTTCGGCCACGCTGCGGGTGTTGGAAAACGGCGCGTTGAAGACCGGGATGCCGCGGTCCTGCGCCGCCTCCAGATCCACCTGGTTGGTGCCGATGCAGAAGCATCCGATGCCGGTGAGCCGCGGCGCGTGTTCCAGAACGCGCGCGCTCAAGCGGGTCGCACTGCGGATGCCGATGAAATATGCGTCGGCGATGGCGGCGATCAGATCCGGCTCGGCCAGCGACTTGGGGTGGGTTTCAATGTGGCTGTAGCCGTCGCGGCGCAGCGCCTCGACGGCGCTTGGATGGATTCCTTCAAGCAGCAGGACTTTGATTTTGCTTTTTTCAAGAGATGTAGCGGCCAATTTTCAGCTTAACGCGGCTGCATCATCGCTTCCGAGACGGCGTTGACCGCCTCCGAGGTGCGGCGCAGCGTGGTGGCGATCGAATCGCGCGCCAGGCGGCGCACCAGCGGATCGACAAACCAGCGCACCGGCGCGGGGATGTCGCGGCTGAGCGCCATGGCTTCCATTTCCAGATACACACCGCCGTCGCGCTGCTCGTAGCGCGCGATTCCGTAAAGCCGCCAGAGGTATCCGTGGCCCTGATCGGGCGGCAGGGTGCGTTGATCCGGCCCGCCGTAATCCTCGATTTCCTGAACGCGGGTGGTGGAGGAGACGCTGTACCAGCGCCGCGGGTCGAGTTCATAGTAAACCGCCTGATCCTGGCTGGAGATCGCCGTTTTGGCCAGCGCCGCTTTACTGATCAGCAGAAGCGAGAACTGGTCGCCGGCGCCGCTCTGGCCGAGGCACTTGGAGGCGAGCACGGCCGACGGGTAGTAATCGCGGTAATGATCGTAATCGCGGACTACCGAAAGAACGCCGCTGAGGCGGGCATTGGGCAGGAAAATCGCGCCGATCCAGTGGTGGATCAGACCGTAGGGCACATGTTTCGGATTGGCGTCTCCTGCCGGCGCGATCACCAGATTGCCGGAGCGGAGTTGTTGCGCCAACCGCGGGTGCTCATCGATCCACAGAAAGGATCGGTCCGGACGAAGGCGCTCGCGCATAGACGCGTTGGCGGCCCGAACGTAGTCGTCCCAGGCGCTGAGCGTTTCCGGGCGCAGATCGCCGGCCAGGGCGGCGGGCAGCGCGGAAAGAAACGCGATCCAGCGGAAAGTCACATTCACCTCGCCATCCTCCCCTGCGGCCGGACAATCGGACGGAACCTCTTTATTGGTTTCGATGCATCCGGCGGCGGGCCGGATTCGAGGATTTCCCCCCGCCTGGCCGGGGGGCGCCGGCTAGGGTCCGCCAGAGCCGGGCGCAAAGCGCGCACAGGTCCCTTGCAAGCTGATAAAATTGAGTTTCCAACGCGAGCTGGAAAATCATCTCAACAGATAGGAACGGATCATGGCGGTCACAGGAGCGGGTCTTGAAGGCGTCATCGCCGCGGAGTCGAAGATTTGCTACATCGACGGCGATGCGGGAATTTTGAGCTATTTCGGATACAACATCCATACTCTGGCCGAGCACGCGACTTTCGGGGAGGTCATTTTTTTGCTGTGGAACGGCCGCCTTCCCAAGCGCGAGGAACTGGAAGCGTTGCGCGCCGGGCTGCGCGCGCAGCGGGAGCTGCCGGAGCCGGTCACGGCGTTTCTGAAAGCCAACGGCAAGAGCGCGCCCATGGACGTGCTGCGCACGGCCGTATCGATGCTGTCGCTGTACGATCCGCAGGCGCAGGATATGTCGCCGGAGGCGAACCAGCAGAAGGCGATCAAGCTGATGGCCAAGACGGCCACCATCGTGACTTCGTTCGACCGCCTGCGCAAGGGCCAGGAGGTCGTCCCAGGCGATCCCAACCTGGGCTTCGCCGCGAATTTTCTGTACACCCTGACCGGCCGGCGTCCCGACGAAGTGATGGAGCGCGCCTTCGACATTGCCCTCATTTTGCACGCCGATCACGAGTTCAACGCCTCCACCTTCGCCGCGCGCGTGGTGGCGGCGACGCTCTCCGATATTTATTCGGCGGTGACCGCAGGCATCGGCGCGCTGAAAGGCCCGCTGCATGGCGGCGCGAATGAAGCGGTGATCAAGATGCTGCTGGCCGCCGGCTCGGCCGACAAGGCCATCCAGCACGTCAAGGAGATGCTGGCGAACAAGCAGAAGGTGCCGGGGTTCGGCCATCGCGTCTATCACACCACCGATCCGCGGGCGACCCACCTGAAGGAGCTTTCCGAGGAGATCGGCAAGCGCACCGGCCATGTCGATCTGTACGAGACTTCGCGGCAGATCGAACAGTACATGAAGGAATCCAAGGGGCTCAACGCCAACGTCGACTTTTATTCGGCCTCGACCTATTATTCGCTGGGCATTCCGGTTGATCTTTTTACCCCCATCTTCGCGGTCAGCCGCATGGCGGGCTGGACCGCGCACGTGCTCGAGCAGTATCACAACAATCGTCTGATCCGGCCGCGGGCGGAGTATACGGGCGCGCCCGTCGGGCAGAAGTGGGTCGATATCGATCATCGGTAAACGCCGGCGGTCCCGGGCGGGCCCAGCGGCCGGCGGCCGCGATTCATGTACGATCTCTCTTATTTCCGGAACAACCTGGAGGCGATCGCCAGGCGGCTGGCGGACCGCGGCTACACGCTGCCGGAGGACATCCGGCGCATCGACGCCGAGCGCCGCGCCGCTATCACCGAGTCCGAGCAACTCAAGGCGCAGTTAAACGCCGCCAGCCGCGAGATCGCCGAGCTGCGCCGGGCCGGCGCCGACACCACGGCGCGCCAGCAAGCCTTGCGCGAAACGCGGGCCCGCGCGGCCGAGCTCGAATCGAAAGCCGCCGCCCTCGACGAGCAGTTCCAGCGGCTGCTGGCCGGCGTTCCGAACCTGCCCCATGAGTCGGTTCCCGCCGGAAGGAGCTCGGCCGATAACGTCGAAATCAGGCGCTGGGGCGAGCCCCGGAAATTCGATTTCCCGCCCAAGGCGCACTGGGACCTGGGACCCGCGTTAGGCATTCTCGACTTCGAGCGCGCCGCCAAGATCACCGGGGCGCGGTTTGCGGTCTACTGGGACCTCGGCGCGAAGCTCGAACGCGCGCTCATCAATTTTTTTCTCGACGTGCACACCAAAGAGCACGGCTACCGCGAGGTGCTGCCGCCGTTCATGGTCAATTCGGCGAGCCTGTACGGCACCGGGCAGTTGCCGAAGTTCGCCGCCGATCTTTTTAAACTCGAAGGCGCGGATTATTTTCTGATTCCGACGGCGGAAGTGCCGGTGACGAACCTGTATCGCGAGGAGACGCTCGAAATGGACGCGCTGCCCATTTCGCTGTGCGCCTACACGCCCTGTTTCCGCAGCGAGGCGGGATCCTACGGCCGCGACGTGCGCGGGATCATCCGCCAGCACCAGTTTCAAAAAGTCGAGCTGGTGAAGTTTGCGCGGCCGGATTCCTCCTATCAGGATCTGGAGAAGCTGACACGGGACGCGGAAGATGTTTTGGAGCGGCTGGGGCTGCCCTACCGGCGGGTGGTGCTGTCGACCGGCGATATGGGGTTTGCCTCGGCCAAAACCTACGATCTGGAAGTGTGGCTGCCGGGGTTGAACGAATACAAAGAGATCTCCTCCTGCTCGAACTTTGAAGCGTTTCAGGCGCGGCGAGCCTCGATCCGCGCGCGGGCGGGCAAGAAGACGGAGTTCGTGCATACGCTGAACGGAAGCGGCCTGGCGGTGGGCCGGACCTGGGTGGCGATCGTGGAGAATTACCAGCAGGCCGACGGAAGCGTGGTGATTCCCCAGGCGCTCCGGCCGTATTTGGGGGCCGAGGTGATCCGCGGCGCCAACCTTGACTGAGCACCCGCGGGATTTGCCCGGCGTCCGGGCCGGCCGGTGGCGCTATCCTTCGATCCTGGGAAGCTCAAATCCCGGGCGATAGCCGCGGTCTTCCCCGCGCAGGAGGCGATTGGCCTCCTCGTCGCCGATCACCTGCTCGGTCTGCGGATCGAAGTGCAGCGTGCGTCCGAGCCGGTAGGACACGTTGGCCAGATGAACCAGCGAGGCGGAGATATAGCCCTCCTCGATCGGCGCGTTCAGCTTCGATGCATCGCGGCTGCGCAGGCAATCGATCCAGTTCTGGAAGTTCGTCTCCTGGCCTTCGCCGCTCGGACCTGGTTCTTCGCGCTCGCCCAGGAAGGATTTGTAGCGGGTGTACTCCTCAATCGCCAGATAGCCCTTGGGACCGTAATAAAGATTGCCGATCGTTGCGGGCTTGCCGCTCACCGGTCCCAGGCTGGCCGGGGAGTTTGGTTTCGCCGGAGCCGGCTTCGCATCGGCGGACAGGCCGGCCGGCGGCAGCGCGCTCTTACCCCACGTCCCGATCGCGGCTTCGTGATTCGTGATCCAGTGGCGAACCTCGAATTCGAGGATCTTGCGCTGGCCGCCTTCGTTAAATTCGAAGACGGCGTTCAGGATGTTCGGCGTTTCCTGATCGTCGTCGAACATGACGTGCCCGCCGATGGCGGAAACCTTGGTGGGCCACTTCACGCCGAGCCCCCAGCGCGCCGTGTCCATTTCATGGATGCCCTGGTTGCCGATGTCGCCGTTGCCGGTGTCCCAGAACCAGTGCCAGTTGTAGTGGAAGCGGTTCAGCGTAAAGCCGCGGTCCGGCGCCGGCCCCAGCCACAGATCATAATGCACGCCGGCAGGAACCGCCTGCCTCGGCTGCCGTCCGATCGTGCCGCGCCATTTGTAGCACAGCCCGCGCGACAGATAGACGTCGCCGATCAAGCCGTTTCGCAGATGATTGACCGCCTCTATCGCCGCCGTGCTGGAGCGGCTTTGCGTGCCGTGCTGCACGATCCGGCGGTAGCGCCTGGCCGCGGCGGCGAGCTGTTTTCCTTCATACCAGTTATGGGAGCACGGCTTTTCGACATAGGCGTCCTTGCCCGCCTGGCAGGCCCAGATCCCCAGCAGCGAATGCCAGTGATTCGGCGTGGCGATCGACACCGCGTCGATGGATTTGTCCTCCAGCAGCTTGCGGGCGTCGACGTACGTTTTGGGCTTGGGCATGCCCATCTTTTCCATGTCGCCCAAGCGCTGCGCCATCACGTTTTCGTCGATATCGCACACCGCGGCGACCTCGACGCCGTCGATTTTGTGGAACTCCTTCAAATGATCGCGGCCGCGTCCGCGCAGGCCGATCACGGCGACGCGAATGCGGTCATTGGCGCCCAGAACGTTCGATCCCTGAATGGCGGCGGCGAAAACCGCGCCGGTTTTGAGGAAATCGCGGCGATTGCTTTCCATGAACGTAACTCCTCAGGCTTGGATCACCTTCAACAGACCTTCGAGAGACTCGCGGGTGCTCTCGGTTTTGTTTCCGTCCGGACGGCGATAGTGCGTCTCCAGCGACATCGTTCCGTCATAACGGTCCTTGCGCAGGGCGGCGAACTGCCCCTTGAAATCGATGATTCCGCCGCCCACCGGCGCCCATATGAGCTTGCCGCTTTGGGGATCCCGGCGCGAATCCTTGATATGCATGTGGGTGAACAGGCCGCGCACCGCTTCATAGCCGTCCGGGTAGGGGGTTTCGCCGAGCTCGGTGGCGTTTCCCGGATCCCAGTTGCCGCGCAGGTGCCGCGAATTGATGTCCTTGAGGATCCGGCCCAGCTCTCTGCCGGTTCCCACGTTGCAGGTCATCTCGTTTTCGAGCACAAGCTGGATGTCGTTTTTCGCGGCAAGCTGCGCGGCTTTGCGCAGCCGCTCGGCCACCATCGGATATGCTTTCTTCGGGTCTGCCACGCGCCAGTAGCTGAAGATGCGGACTTTATTCGTGCCGAAGAAACGCGCCAGCCGGAACGATTTTTCCAGCAGCGGATCGGCGTCCGATTCGACGAAACTGGCCTTGTACTCGTCCCGCTTCTCGCCGGCTTTGGCGGGCATCTGCGGCAGATTCCATTTGAAAATCGGCGAGGCGATGACGCTCACCTGAAGCTTGCGGGCGGCCAGCACCTTTTTGGCGCGGTCCAGATCTTCCTGGGGCGAGTTCATCAGGTTCTTGCCCCACATCTGCCGCAGTTCGGCCCAATGCAGGCCGTAGCTTGCGATGAAATCGGCGGCCTGGCCGAGTTCCTCGGTGATTTCGTCGCTGATGATGCCGAGCTTGAAACCGTGCGTTTCCGCGATCGACGCCGCGCCGAGCTTTGCCGCCGGGACAGCGGCCAGCAGAGTCTTCAGAGCCTCTCTTCGTTTCATAGGGATCCTCGATGTGTGTTCCCGGTTGCTGCCACCCCCGACTTTACAACGTCCGGGGGCATGTTCAAAATAGATTGATTCAATTTCTTGAATCGGAAAATACGATGGATCTGCATCAGCTTCGCGTCTTTCACGCCGCCGTCGCCGCGGGCGGATTCACCCGCGCCGGCGAAGAGCTTCATCTTTCGCAGTCGACCGTCAGCCAGCATATCAAGTTATTGGAGGACGAACTGGGCTGCCCGCTGTTTCTCCGCGTGGGAAAACGGGTGCAGGTGACCGAAGCCGGCAGGGTCCTGCTGTCTTACGCCGAACGCATCTTCCGGGACCTCAAGAACGCCGAGATGGCGGTCCGCGAGATGAACGCGCTGCGCCGCGGCACGGTGCGCCTGGGCGTCGGCCCGACCACGCTGACCTACCGGCTGCCGGACGTTCTCGCCGATTACAAGCGCCGGTTTCCGGAAATTGAGCTGATCGTTCTGGCCGGAACCACGGAGTTTCTGCTGCAAGCGCTGCGCGCGCAGCGCCTGGATCTGGCGGTGGTGATGGCCGTCGGCCCGCAGCCGGGCTTGAGCATGAAGCCGCTGGGCCGGGAAGAGATGGTTTTTGTGGTCAGCCAGGATCATCCGCTGGCGCGCCGCCGCACCATCGAACCGCAGGATCTGTCCTCGCTGCGTTTCATTTTGTATGAAAAGAACACGGTCATGCAGAACTTTGTGGACCGCTACTTCGAAGCTTTGGGAATCACCCCCAAGATCATTATGGAAGTCGAGAACAACGAGGCGATCAAGAGCCTGGTGCGGGCCGGCCTGGGATGTTCGCTGCTGCCGCTGTGCGCCGTCGAAAACGAGCCGCCCGAGGCGGGTCTGCGGATCCTCCGCGTACGAGGGAAGCCTCTGATCCGGCGGCTCCGCCTGGCCTCCGCCGGCGCCGAGGTCTTTCCCCGGGCGATCGCCGAACTGGCTCAAGCCATCACCGGGAAGCTGGCCGGTTCGGGAGGATCGAAAAAAACGATGGTTAACAGCGGATGAATCTATTGGACAGATTTAAAGGTTTCGCGTATTTTAACTCAAGCAGTGGAAAGCCACGGTGCTTTCGAGGGGGGTGCCATGTTCCGCCGCAAAATCGCGATTTTTCTGTTCCTGTCTGCGTTTTCTCTGGCGCCGGCGCGGGCGCAGGTGACGGCGACCGCGCAGGTCAGCGGGATCGTAACCGATGCCAGCGGCGCCGCGGTGGTCAACGCGCAGGTTTCCATCACCGAGACCGATAAGTCGGCCACCCGCACCACCACCACTGACGCGGGCGGCTTGTACGTTTTTGCCGAACTTCCCGTCGGTCCCTACCGGCTGGAAGTCAAGGCGCCGGGCTTTAAGGATTATGTGCAGTCCGGAATTGTTCTGGTGGTCAACAACAATATCCGGATCAACGTGGCGATGCAGGTCGGCGCCGTCAACGAAAAGGTGGAGGTCAGCGCCGAGACGAGCCAGGTGGAGACCAAGGAGACCTCGGTCGCCGCGGTCATCGATCAGCAGCGGATCAGTGAACTGCCGCTGAACAACCGCCAGCCCACGCAGTTGATCATCACCCTGGGCGCGGCGGTGTACGCCGATGCGGGCGATACCGGCAGCAAGACTTTCGTCAGCTCGACGCGCATCGCGGTGGCCGGCGGGCAGGGCAACGGCACGGCGTATCTGCTGGACGGCGGCGACTACACCGACGCCATGTCGAACGTGAACATGCCGATTCCGTTCCCGGACGCGCTGGAGGAGTTCAGCATCGAGACCAGCGCGGTTTCCTCCCGCTTCGGGACCCATCCCGGCGCGACGGTGAACGTGGTGACCAAGTCCGGCTCCAACGATCTGCACGGCGATCTTTTCGAGTTTCTGCGCAACGGCGACACCAACGCGCGGAACTTCTTTGCGCCGGTTCACGATCAGTTGAAGCGCAATCAGTTTGGGGGCACCATCGGCGGGCGAATCATCAAGGACAAGCTGTTTTTCTTCGGCGGCTTTCAGGGAACCGAGAATCGCAGCGTTCCTCCCCAGTCCAACACGCATATTCCGACGCAGGCGATGCTCAACGGCGATTTCAGCGCCCTCGGCACGCAGCTCAAGAATCCGGTCGATGGCACCCTTTATAAAAACAATCAGATTCCGGTGACGCAGTTGAGCCCCATTGCCATCGCGCTGACCAAATATCTGCCCGTCAGTCAGGCCGCCGCCAACGGATTCGTGACGTATGCGATTCCTTCTCCCTGGCATGAATTCCAGCCGATCGGCCGCGTCGATTGGGTGCTGAACGAAAAACACTCGATCTACGGACGCTATTTCGCCGACGAGTACGCAGTGCCGGCGCAGTTCGGAGGGAATTTGTTGCTCACGACGGTAGCCGGAAACTCCGAGCTGGCGCAATCGGCGACCATTGGCGACAACTACACGTTTACGCCAAACACGCTGAATGCGTTTCACGTCTCGTTCAACCGCGTTCGCGACAATCGCGGTCCCACCAGCACGCCGATCAACTGGACGCTGCTGGGCTCGCCGATCTATAGCGCCGTGCCGAATTTCCTGCTGATTTCCAGCATGAGCGGCGGATTCACCACCTTCTGCGGCACCTGCGCGCCGGGACACTTCAACTTCAACGGTTACCAGGTGGCCGACGACGTGGATCTGATCCGCGGCAAGCACCAGATCGCGGTTGGATTCAATCTGATCCGCATTCAGAACAACACCATTTCCGGATTCGACGAAAATGGCGCGCCGACCTTCAACGGTTCATTCACCGGGGCCGGTCTGGCGGACTTCATGCTCGGCTACATGAGCGATTTCCACCAGACCAACGCCACGCCCGACGACCTGCGGCAATGGGTGATGAGCTTCTACGCGCAGGACAGCTACAAAATCTCGCGCAATTTCGTGCTGAACTATGGAATCCGCTGGGAGCCGACCTTTCCCGATCCGGATAAGTACGGGCGCGGCACGTCCTTCAGCCAGGCCGCGTTTTTGGCGAACCAGGTCAGCAAGGTGAATCCGACGGCGCCACCCGGATTATTCTTCAAAGGCGATCAGGGTATCCCCGCCGCGATGTGGAACGGCAGCAAGGGCAATTTCGGACCGCGCGTGGGCGTGGTTTGGGATCCGAAGGGCGACGGCAAGCAGACGCTGCGCGCCGGTGGCGCGATTCTCTACGATTCGGTCGAAACGTGGTTTAACGAGCGTGAAACGACCAATCCGCCGTACGGCAACGATATCGATGTGGGCTCCACGGGCACGCTCGCCAATCCCTGGGGCGGCTATCCGGGCGGCAATCCGTTCCCGCAGCGGCCCGGCGCCCTGTTCTTCCCGCAGTTCGGCACGTACATCAACATGCCGATCAATCCGGCGCCGACCTACGTCGAGCAGTGGAACGTCACCTATCAGCGGCAGCTTCCCTCCAACTGGCTGGTTTCGCTGAGCTATCTCGGCAATCACACCACGCATCTGTGGATCGCCGAGGAACGCAATCCGGCGATCTACAATCCGGCGGCGAGCTGCGCCATCGCGGGCGTGCTCTACACGCCGTGCTCGAGCACCAAGAACACCAACCAGCGCCGCCTGCTGTATCCCTATCCCGGCGGCTCCTATTACGCCAGCATCGACACCATGGACGACGGCGCGGTGGCGCGCTATCAGGGCCTGCTGATCTCCACCACGCATCGCTTCAGCCAGCACTATCAGGTGAACGCCAACTTCACCGATTCCTACTGCCTGTCGGATTACGACTTCGGCGCCGCGCTGGCCGGCTCGACCAACTCGCGACTGTTCAATCGCCACGCCGACTGGGGTCCGTGCATCTCCGATACCCGCTATAACTTCAACCTGACCGGCGTGGCCGTCAGCTCCTTGGCGGGCGACGGCTGGGCCCATAAAATCCTGAGCGACTGGCAGTTGGCGCCGCTGCTCCAGGCCCGCAGCGGGCAGCCGCTGGGCGGGATCAACATCGGCACCGACAACTCGCTCACCGGTTTGAATAACGACCGGCCGGTGCAGATCCTGCCGAACGTGTACGCGACCAACTCCAGTTGCTCGCCCGCTCCGTGCGTGCAGTGGCTGAATAAGGCGGCGTTTGCGGTGCCCGGTTCGGCGCAGGACCCGGTGGGGTCCTATGGAAACGTCGGCCGCAACGCGATTCGCGGCCCGCATTTGGTGAACTTCGATGTTTCCCTGGTCCGCACCTTCAAGATGACGGAGCGCTACAGCCTGCAAGTACGCGCGGAGGCTTTCAATCTTTTCAATCACCCCAACTTCGTGGGAGGCTACGCTCCCTCGGGCCTGTACGCCGGCCAGAGTTACGGGACGCTGTCGCAAAGCCTGAATGCCGCCAACTTCGGCGCGATCACCGGAGCCTATGACCCGCGCATCATGCAGTTTGCGATGAAGCTTTTCTTCTGACTCACCGCGGGCGGGATCCAGCGGGAGCTCAGGCGCGGTTTGCCTCGCTGTCCTGGAACACGCGGCCGACGTGCTGCACCGCGCTCATCACCCGCCCGTAGTTCATGCGCATGGGCCCGAGCACGGCGACCACGCCGGAGAGGCCGTTTTGCAACGCCACCGGCAGCCCGATCAGCGACAACTCGCGCATCGACGGATGCGCTTCGGCCAAACCGACATGCACGGCGATTTCGCCCGCCGGCTGCTCCAGGAACCGGTCGAGCAGGCGCAGCACACGCTTTTTCTCCTCCAGCGCCCGGAACAGCTCGCGCATTTTTTCTTTGGTCAGATGCAAGTCCAGGCCCACCAAATTGCTGGCGCCCTCCATGTGCACTTCCGGATCGGCGTCGAACTCGAGCAGGCCGCGCGAATAAAGCAGCGTCAGCTTTCGCAGAATCTGATCGTAGGCCGCGCTGGCCTGCTCGAGGCGGTGAGCCAGCTCGGCGCGAATCTGCTCCAGCGTCCAGCCCGCGAAATTGCGATTGATGTAATTGCGGATGGAGAGCAGTTCGTCGGCGGTCAGCGGCTCATCGATCGCGACGACTTCATTGCGCACCTGATGGTCGCGCGTGATCACCACCATCAGGACCCGGCGGTCGGGCAGGGCGATCAGCTCAATCTGATCCAGTTCCGGCCGCGCCTGCCGGATGGCCGCCGCGATACCGACGCCCTGGGTCATCTCCGTCAGGCGGCGCGAGGTGTGCTCGATCCGCGCCTCCACCGTGCTCAGCCGGCCGAACTCCGCGCGCAGACGGTCCAGCTCCTCCGCCGCCATTCTGCGCAGCGTGAGCGACTGGATATAGCTGCGAAAGGCCTTCGCCGTCGGAATCCGCCCGGCCGAGGTGTGCGGCTGCGACAGAAATCCCTGATCCGCCAGATCAGCCATCACGTTGCGAATCGAAGCGGCGCTCAGCGGGTCGCGGTGGCGGCGCGCGATCGAACGCGAGGCCACTGGCTCGCCGGTTTCGATGTACGCTTCTACAATTTCGTGAAGGATCTCCCGCTCGCGCGGAGTCATACGCTCTAACTACAATCTTACGGACCAGTTACGCGGCGGTCAAGAACTTCGGCCAGCCGCGGCGCCTCAGGCCGCGGTAAAGGCGGTAAACAAGGACTGCTGCTCGGCCCGGCGAGCCCCGAAACTCTCCAGCTCCACCGGGTAGCGCCGCCGGAGCTCGGCAGGAACCGGCGCGCGGACGCCGGCGATCCTCGCCTGGAGCTGGAGCGCGTTCACGATGCTTTTGGCGCCCGCGTCATTGCAGAAGATCACAAACATCCGCTCGGCATAGCGGCCGGCCTTTTCGATCCGCCGGGTCCACTCCGCCAGCTCCGCCTCAGAGTATAGATGCCCCGGCCCGCGGCCGTGCAGTCGCGCGTAGCCGATTCCGGAGGTGAGAAACGCCGTCGGAGGCATGGCCCGGATCGCTTCAGGCTGATCGATGTTGCAGAATCCCACCCGATAATCGAGAAATGTTCCGATCGCCTCCTCCGCCATCCAACTGCTGTGCCGCATCTCGGCCACCAGCGGAAATTCATGGAACTGGCGGCGCAGGCGGATAAAAAATTCGCGGTTTTCCGCCGTGAAGCGAAAGGCCCAGGGAAACTGCATCAACAGCGCGCCTAATCGCCCGGCCCGCAGCAGCGGCCGCAAGCCCTCCTTGAACTGCTCCACCTCGCCGTCCTCCAGGATGCGGGCATGGGTGAATCGTTGGAACATCTTGGCGGTGAAGCGGAAGCGCGGATTGCGCTGGATCTTGTTCACCCACAGTTGCGCCACCTCGGGTTTAAGCGGCTGATAAAAAGAGCTGTTGATCTCCACCACATCGAACTGCCTGGCCAGCGCTTCCAGCGGATGCGCGCCGGCGGCGGGATAAACCACACCCTTCCATTGAGGATAGGACCACCCTGCGGGACCGATGCGTAGTCCTGACATATTCGCCTTTTCTTCAAAATCAGGATAGGGAAGAAAAGGAGAAATGTCAATACTCTTGCCGCGCGCCTCTCCCTGGAGGTCTTTTTTTCACTGCTTTCATGGCAGACTAGAACAATCGGGTCCCTAAATACCACGAGGAGTCAGGCAGGGTGAAGAGCTGGCGGGTACATGGCTGGGGTGAACCGGAGTCGATGGCACTGGAGGAAATCCCGGTTCCCGAGCCGGGGCGCGGCGAGATTCGCATCCGCAATCGCGCCGCCGCGCTGAATTTTTTCGACATTTTGCAGATCCAGGGAAAATATCAGGTGAAGCCGCCGTTCCCGTTTACCCCGGGCGCGGAAGTTGCGGGCGTGGTGGACGCGGTAGGCGATGACGTCAAGCAGTTCCGCCCGGGCGATCGTGTTTCGGCGATGCCGCAGGGCGGCGGATTCGCCGAATACTCCATCGCGCCGCTCTCCCGGGTGTTCCCGATCCCGGAAAAGATGAGCTTCGAGGAAGCCGCGGCCATGCCGATCGTCTACCATACGTCCTATTTCGCGCTGGCGCATCGCACTGTGTTGCGGTCCGGCGAGTGGCTTCTGGTGCAGGCCGGGGCCAGCGGGGTGGGAATGTCGGCGATTCAAATCGGCAAGGCCCTGGGAGCGCGCGTGATCGCCACCGCGGGAAACGAGGCCAAACGCAGATTCGCGGCTGAGCAAGGCGCCGATCAGGTGCTCGACTATTCGGACCCGTCCTGGGTGGAGGAAGTGAAGCGGATCACCGGCGGCGGCGCCGATGCGATCTACGACCCGGTCGGCGGCGATATTTTCGACCTGTCGACCAAGTGCATCGCGCCGGAAGGCCGCCTGCTGGTGATAGGATTCGCGGGCGGGCGGATTCCCTCCATCGCGGCCAACCGCATTTTGCTCAAAAATATCTCCGTTATCGGCGTGTTATGGGGAGGTTACGTGCAGTCGCACCCCGATTATCCGCGCAGGGTGCATGATGCACTGCTGGAGATGTACGCGGCCGGCGAAATCCGCCCCTGCGTCGGAGCGGCTTATTCGCTCGCCGATGCGCCCCGCGGGCTGCGCGATCTGGCGGAACGGAAAGTCGCGGGCAAGGCCGTCATATGCCTGTGACGCCTCTGCGGGACTCGTCCTGCGCCGGGCCGCGCTGGCGCTAGTCGATCCGCAGGCCGAATTCGCGCAACAGCTCGCCGCTGGAGGTGCTGAGACGCACCCAGTGCACTCCCGGCGCCAGCGTTTTCCCGACCGCGACCCGCAGTGTCGTGCCGGACGCCCCACCCTCGCCGCTCCACTCCTGGCGGCCCGCCGAGTCCACCACCTGCACCCGGTAGCCGGCCGGCGCCGCCAGATCGGAAACATCGATGGAGAGATTCACCGGACGGCCCGCCGGCGCGTGCGCCATCTCCGCGCTCCGGAAGGCGAACAGCTCGATTTGCGCCGGCTGCTTGGCCGGTCTTCGCGGATTCACCCAAGACACGGCGGCAAGGCAGCAGGCCGCGGCCAATCCCGCCCATCCGAATCCCCGCGCGAGTGCATTTTCGGCCGGCTTACCGGACGCGTTCGTTTGAAACTGGCTCGCCGTCGCCTTCATCAGCCGGATGTATTCGTCGACCGCCGCCAGCCGATCCTGGCAGAGCGAACAGATAAGAAGATGCTCTTCCAGCGGCGCGGCTTCGTCTTCCGCCAGCCGGTTAAACGCGTACTCCTCGAGCGTGTCCTCCCCCGGATGTCCGCCCGACTCAGGATGCGCTGTCACAGTACTCTCCGAAGACCCTATCCGACCAACCGATCCCGATCTGGGTATCCCGATCTGGGTATCCCGATCTGGGAGCGTATAGTTTCTTAGTGGGAAATCGGAGGAGAAGTTCTCAAAAAAATAGTACTCAAAGCGCGGTGACTCAGCTTTTTCTTACCCAGTTCGCCAAATCGGGCCTTGGCGCGCGATTTCAAGAGCCGGAATTGGGTCTCGGTCAACGCCATTTCGGAACAGATCTGTTCCTGGCCCTGCTCGCGAAGGTAGAAGCGCGTCAAGATTTCGCGGTCCCGCTCGCCCAGCTCGCTGAGTACGCGGTGGATCAGTTGGGTGCGCTGCCGGAAAATCGCGCTTTCCTCGGGATTTTCCGATGGGTCGGGGATCCGGACGGTGGACTCCATATCCATCTGCTCGCGCCGGACATGCACCAGCTTATCGATGTGCGCGGCCACCTGGCGGCGCACGATGGTCCGAATAAATCCCATCAATCGTTCCGGTTCCCGCAGCTCGCCGCGGCGGATCGCCTGCACCACCACCAGGAACGTGTCGTGGACCTTATCCTCCAGCTCCTGCGGCCCGAGCTGCCGGCACAGATAAAAGCGGATGCCTTTGGAAAACAGCTCGTACAGCTCCCGCATGCCGTCGGTTTCCCCGCTCCGGATACGTTCCACCAGCGCCGCCCAGGCCGCATAGGCCTGGGTTTCACCCGCAATCTCCGTCTGCGGGCTATACCGGCTGGAAAGCGCGGCTTTGGCGCGCGCCGCCTTGAATCTCATCTGCCCAAACTTCCCCCAGTTAACTGATATGCCGCCCAGTAGCGCGGCTGCGCGCGCCAGGTGCCGGACCGGATCATCTCCACCTGGCTTTGGCGCAGCGCCTCTGCCGCAGGCAGGCTTCTCAAGCGGCGATAAAATCCCGGGAACAGACCTTCGGAGGAGTCCTTGACCGGCCACAGAGTGGAGACGACCGCGGACGCTCCGGCCACCTGCCAGGCGCGCGTCAAGCCGATCAGCCCCGCGCCCGCCAGCGCTTGGCCGCTTCCGCTCTCGCACCCGGTCATGACCACCACCGCGCCGGGAACATGGAGCATCCCCACATCGGCCGTACTCAAATAGCCGAGCCGGCCGGAAGGCTCCAGGCCGAAGGCGATCTCGGCGCCGGCGTGCGCAACCGCCGGCGTCAAAACATGGGTCGCCAGATGGATCACCGCGGGAGACCGGGCGGCAAGCGCCAGAAAGTTTCCACGCCGCGCCTGGACTCCGTTCAGAATCACGTCGCCCGGGGCGTCCCAGCTTCGCTCGCTTGCCGCGACCTCGTTCGCACTGGCCACCAGGCGGTTCAGCTCCAGAGCGTCCGCCGCCTGAGCAAACCACGGCAGCCTCAAGGCCGCAGCCCGGCGCGGATCGGCGGTGTTGTAAACCGGATCACTGACGCCCAGAAACCAGCCGCACGCCTGGCGGCATTCGCCGGACGCTTCTTTTCCCCGCTCGCCCGCCATCCACAGCGCCCCCGGAATCATTGTTAATGAGTGCGATTCAATCAAAAAGCGTCCTTCTGTGCGCAATGCGGAAAGCGGCGCTTCAAATAACGCGTCATCGAGCGACAACAGCCAGCGCGGCTGATTCGATTCGGCGGGCGAGAGCGCCCCAAAGAGATCCCGATACAAATTTGATCCGGAAAGGCCGTCCTCGCGGCCACCGCGGATGTCATTCCGAAACTCCTCGATTTCCTCACGAATTCGCGCGGACGGCGCCAGTGCGTACAAATTCAGCGAGTGCCGGGTCAACGCCCAGAGATAGCTCCGCTGGCTTCCGAGATGAAAACTCAGAAGCAGGTCGGAATCACTTAATCCATGTCGTAAAGATATAAGTGAAGTCTGATGCCGAAAATTCTCGTTCTGATTTGCAATGCCCGACAATCCCGCTTCGGCTTCCATTTCGGTGAGCTTTGAATTCAGATCGCGGCGGGCGTCTTCGGTCCGGGCGCCGCGCAGATCGCCGAGCGTTTGCCAGTACTCCGGCGGCAGCCTTTTGCGCCAAACTTCGGCCAAGCCGACGGTTTCGCGGAGGCTTTGCGCCCGGTTCCATTCCATCGCCTGGAACGCCTCCGCCGCTAGCCCGGGACGGTGTTTGGCGACCGCTTCCTCCGCGGCCGTCTCCACGAAGGAATCGAAAATCCGCTTTTCCAGTCCGGAATTGGTTGCCGCCAGAACGGAAGAAGCCGGCAGCACCTCGCGCCGCCAGGCGATCGCCTGTTCCACCGCGGCGCGAAAATCGGCGATCGCTCCCGCGCGATCCCCCCGCGCCAGACGAATCCTGCCGCGCTGGTCAAGCAGCAGATACTCGGGAAACATCGACTGGCCTCTTTGGCCGGCTTGCATCGCCAGATCCGTAAGACGGGCCGCACCGGGCAGATCGCCTTCGGCCAGCTTTAACTCACCCAGCCGCGCGTAGGAGGAGCGTAGATCTTTTTTTACCCACAAGACGCGGATTCGAAACGCCTCCAAAAAAGCGCGTTCCGCATCGGCGAACTGCTCCCGCCTCCGCCATTCATCGCCCAGATAATCCCACCCGGCGGCTTCCTGAACGGGATCGCCCTGCTGGCGCGCGGCTTCGATTCCCTCTTGCAGGAACGCCTCGGCGCGTCCGTCGGCCAGCACCTGATGCAGGCGTCCGGCCTGGAGCAGCGCCGAATGGCGGTAATACGTTTTGGCGATCCCCTGGCTTGCCGCGACCCCCTCGGCCGCGGCGGAAAGCGCCGCATCCACATCCCACATCTGGAGGTAGAGGCTCGAAAGGTTGATATCGACCGCGCCCAGATCCAGGCGGTCGCCGATCGATTGAGCGAGCCGGCGAGCCTCGGCCAGCGACGCCAGCGCCGCCTGATAATGGCGCCGCCAAACGCGCACGCCCCCCACGCCCAAAAGACACCGGACGACTGCCACCGCATCGCGCTTTTCGCGCGCCATCCGCAGTTGCTGTTCATAGAGGGATTCGGCCGCGGCGTAGTCCCCGGCCGCACATAACCGCGCGGCTTGCCTGGCGAATTGCTGGAATTCCCTGGTGCCCCACCAGGCGCCCGGTTGCAGCGATCCGGAGCCGACGGCGGCCGGCTGGCGCGAGCCGCCTATCCACAGCGTGAGGACCAAGCAAAGGCATAGGAAAAATCTAGCCATTTGCCGTAACGCTGCTATTTTTGCTAAATATTACCAGAAAAATAGGAGGTATGCCAGCGCTTCAGGCGCGAATTCCCACCGCGCGCGGCCGCAAAGTCCAGGACGCGCGCGGCGGGTTTTGCATCTTAATTGCTCGGAGGAAGAACGATAATTGGGTCTCCCATAACTGCACCTCCCTGCGGCCGCAACATAACGGGCGAATCGTTATCTACAGGCCGTCTGGAAGCGGCAAAAAGTTGATAAAACAGCGAAAATTACAGGTATTTCCGGCGCAATCACGATTCGCGGCGCAGCAGGACCGCCGGATCGGCCCAGGAGGTTTTTTGCGCCGGAATCAGAAACGCCGGGAGGCTGGCCAGCAAAACAAGCCCGGCGGCCAGCGCCGGACTGGCGGGCGATAACGGAACCGGCAGAAGGTGGACGAGCAGCCGCTGCGCGCCCGCGCCCATCGCCCCGCCTGCGGCAATCCCGGAAACCAGCGCCTTCAGCCCATCCACCGCCAGCAGACGGAGGATCGCGGGCCGCCGCGCCCCCACAGCAATCCGAATGGCGATCTCCCGCCGGCGGCGCGCGCCCGCCTGGGCGGCAATGCCCGCCAGGCCGCTGAGCGCCAGCAGCACCGCAGCGGCCGCCGCCGATCCCAGCACGCGCAGCGCGATTCGCGCCGGAAACATCGCGCCCTGGTCAAGGTAGCCGCTCAAGGGGCGGACTTCGCTGATCGGCTGTGCGGGATCCAGACGATGGATTTCGTCGGCGGCGGCATGCGCCATCGCCGCCGGATCGCCTTCCGTTTCGATGTGCAGAATCATGCGCGCCGCGTAGTTCTGCGAAAACGGCAAGTAAAGATACGGCCGGGGCGGCTCGTTCGGCGAAAAGTAGGCGATCGTGCGCGCCACGCCGATCACCCGCACCCGGCGCCCGTTCATCCGGAACACGCAGCCGAGGCCGCAGCGCCGGGCCAGTTCCTGATTGACGATGGCGACCGCGGCGGAGGACATCGAGTCGCCGCCGGTGAATCCGCGGCCCTCCACGATCGGCAGATGGAGCAGATCGAAGTATCCGGTCCCGACAATGTTTGCCCACAGCGTCAGCGTTTCTTCTCCCATCACGATTTGCCGCTGCGCCGCCGTGTATCCGAGCGGAACCGATAGCGCCAGCTCCGCCGAACGGACGCCGCTCATCGCCCGCACGCGGGCCAGCGCCTGATCGTAGAAGGCGCGCGCCCGCGCTTCGCCGAATCCCACCTGCGACGGATCAAGCGCCATAACCAAAACATGCCCGGTCCGGTAGCCTGGATCGGCGCGCGTGATCGCCATAAGGCCGCCCCGCAGGGACGCGGAGCAGGCGATGAGCGCGGTGGCCAGCGCGATCTCCAGCGCCGCCAGGACATGCCGGCCGCCTCCCGCCGCGCGCCTCGGCCCAAGGCAGGCGCCAGCGGCGGCCGGCAGAAGGCCGGCGGCGGCGAGCGCCAGAAACACACGCGCATCGAGCTGCGGTTCGATGGAAAAGCGAATGTCGGTGGGCAGAACCGCCGTCTTCGCCAGAACCTGCTCACCGGCATAGGCGATCGGAACAGCCAGCGCCGCTCCGGCCGCGATGACCGCGGCGATTTCACTCAAGGTTTCCCGGAGCAGACGGCCCGGCGGCGCGCCCAGCGCGGCGCGGATCCAAATCTCCCGGGCGCGGGCTTGGGTGCGCGCGACAAGCACCAGCGCCAGATTCGCGGATCCGGCCATCGTGGTGAGTCCCGCCAACGCCGCCAGCAGCGCGGCCAGCGCCGGCAGGGTCCGATCCTTTGAAACACGCGCCGCAAGTTCGGTCAAAACCGCGGCGCGCCTGGCGCGGTCCTCCGGATACTGCGCTGCAAGGCGCCGGGCGATCGCGGCGATTTCGGCGTGCGCCTGGGAAACGCTCGCGCCGTTCGCCAGACGCGCGTACACGCTCAGATAGCGCCGCGAACGGTCCGGAAGCGGGTTGCCGCTGCCGGGCAGCAGCCCCACCGCATAGACCCCCATCGGGAAGTAAAAATCCTCATGGCTGAAGCGGTCCAGTCCGAAATCTTTGGGCGCCACTCCGATGATCGTGAACGGCGCACCGCGCAGCAGAATGGTTTTGCCGATGACGCGCGCGTCGCCCCCGAATCGCGACTGCCAGAAATCGTAGGCGAGCACGGCCACCGCATCGCGCGCTTCCCCGGCGGCGAAGCCGCGGCCGGGCGACACGCGCACTCCGAGCAGATCGAAGTAGTTTACCGTGACCGCCAGCCCCATCCGCATCTCGGCCGGCGCGTTGCCCACCGCCAGCAGAACCTGGCTTTGGGCGGCCATTCCAACAAGGGCGCGCGCGGAGGCGCGAAAGTCCTCAAAATCGGGATAGGAAACCGGGCCCAGCGGCTGAGCCTCCGATACCGTGAAGACGCGGACAATCTCCCCGGCGCGCGCCACCGGCAGCGGGCGGAACAGAATGGCCTGGGCGGCGGAAGCCAGCGCGGCGGCCAGCCCGAGAGCCGCGGCAACCGTAAGAGTCGCGGCGGCCGCCAGCGGCCGGTGATGGGTGTAGAAGCGCCAGGCGGTTCGCATCGCGACCGAGAAATAGCCCGCCGGCGCGCTCCGGCTCGCGCCACGCAACCGGCAAATCGCTGGCGGCCTTGCGGTAACCGGGGCCCACGGCAAGTGACCCGCTGGTCAGGCCGCGCGGAATTCCGCTAGAATCAGAGTTCATGGCCGACGACAAGACCTATCACGCCGAATACCAGGGCAGCGGCACGTTTATCATCAGCAAGCCGAAGCGCAAAGCCCGCAAGATCCGCCAGTCCAGGCTGAAAGCTCCACGGCGCGGCGCCCGCAAAGGCTGACTCCGCTCTCGCGCCGGAGCTTTCGCGCGGCTGCCGTGTTCTACGGTAAACTCGTGCTTTATGAAACTCTCGCTCCGGCTCCTCGTGTTGTTGGTCCCAGCCGCGCTGCTGACCGCCCAGCCCGCTCCGAAAATCACCACCCCCAAGGAAGCTCTCGGCTTCAACATCGGCGACGACTACATGATGGCCAGCTACGCGCAGCTTGAGTCGTACTGGAAAAAGATCGCCTCCGAGTGCGACCGCTGCAAGCTGGTGGACATCGGCCCCACCGAAGAGGGCCGCCGGCAGTACATGATGATCATTTCTTCTCCAGCCAATATGAAAAAGCTGGAGCATTACCGGGAAATCAACGCGCGCCTGGCGCATGCCGAGGGACTCACCGACGAGCAGGCCCACGCGCTGGCCCGCGAGGGCAAAGTGGTGGTGTGGATCGACGGAGGTTTGCACGCCAGCGAAACGGTCGGCTCGCAGCAGTTAATGGAGATGGTCTATGAAATGGCCAGCCGCACCGATCCGGAAACCATGCGCCTGCTGGACGACACCATCCAGCTTTACGTGCAGGTGAATCCGGACGGTCAGGACATCGTCGCCAACTGGTACATGCGCGAATCCGACCCGCTCAAGCGCAGTCTGAATGGCCTGCCGCGCCTGTGGGCCAAGTATATCGGCCACGACGACAACCGCGACTTCTTCATGTCGGCGATGAAGGAGACCACCAACATCAACAAGGTCCTGTGGACGGAGTGGTTTCCGGAAATCCTCTACAACCATCATCAGACCGGGCCGGCCGGCGGCGTGATTTTCATGCCCCCCTTCCGCGATCCGTTCAACTTTAATTTCGATCCGCTGATCCCGCTGGGCATCGAAATGGTGGGGACAGCCATGCACACCCGGCTGGTGGAGCATGGGCTGGGCGGATCGGAGATGCGCAGCGGCGCGAATTATTCCACCTGGTGGAACGGCGGCCTGCGCACCATCGCCTACTTCCACAACTCCATCGGACTGCTGACGGAAATTATCGGCAGCCCGACGCCGATCGACATTCCGCTGGTCCCGGAAAAGCAGTTGCCCACCGGGGACTGGCCGCTGCCGGTGGCGCCCACCACCGGTACGCAGAAGTGGCACTATCGCCAGTCGATCGAGTATGAAATGCAGAATAACCGCGCGGTGCTGGACGTGGCCTCGCGCTACCGCGAAGTGTGGCTTTACAACATGTATCAGATGGGCCGCAACGCGATTCAGAAAGGCAGCCAGGATAGCTGGACCATCACGCCCAAGCGCATCGCAGCGCTGGAGGAAGCGGCGGCAAAGCTCGCGCCGGCCGGCGGCCGTGGAGGACGCGGCGGCGGAGGACGCGGCGCGGCGGCCGAACTGCCTGCCGGATTGAGCGCCGGCGGATTGGGCGCGCGCCAGGTCCCCGCGGAGCTCTACAACACCGTTCTGCACGATCCCAAGATGCGCGACGCGCGCGGCTACATCATTCCTTCCGATCAGCCCGACTTCCCGACCGCCACGGAATTTATCAACGCGCTGTTGAAAAACGGCATCGACGTGCTGCGCGCCACGCAGCCTTTCACGGTGGCCGGCAAAAGCTATCCCGCCGGATCCTACGTGGTCAAAACCGCGCAGGCCTTCCGCGCGCACGTGCTCGATATGTTCGAGCCGCAGGATCATCCCAACGATTTTCTCTATCCCGGCGGTCCTCCCAAGCCGCCCTACGATATCGCCGGCTGGACGCTGGCTTATCAGATGGGCGTGAAGTTCGACCGCATTTTGGACGGTTTTGACGGTCCGTTCACTAAGATCAACGGCCTTCTGCCGCCGCCGCCGAGCTCGATTACCGGGGCGGGCGGCGCGGGATGGCTGGTGAGCCATCAGGTGAACAACTCCTTTATTCTGACCAATCGTTTGCTGAAGGCCGGAGTCGATGTGTTCTGGCTGAAGTCGAAGGATCAGTCGGGCGAGATCTGGATCCCGCAAAACCCCGCCGCCCGGCCGATTCTCGAGCAGGCCGCGCGGCAGTTAGGCGTGCCGGTGCGCGCGGTGGCCACCGCGCCCAAAGGCGAGGCCCTGAAACTCAATCCGATCCGGGTCGGCCTCTACGATCAGTACGGCGGCCTGATGCCTTCCGGCTGGATCCGCTGGCTCTTTGAAAACTACGAGGTGCCGTTCCAGGTGGTGTATCCGCAGACGCTCGACGCCGGGGATCTCAAATCGAAATTCGACGTGCTGGTGTTCAGCGACGGCGCCTACCGGCGTCCGGGCGCGGGCGGCCGCGGAGGCGGATTCTTCAATCAGGCGCCGCCCGCCGATCTGCCGGCCGAGTATCAGGGCTGGACGGGCCGCATCACCGAAGAAAAAACTCTGCCGCAGTTGAAGAAATTCGTCGAGGCCGGCGGATCGGTCATCACCATCGGCAGTTCCACCGCCATGGCCGAAGAACTGGGCGTGCCGGTCAAAAATTACCTGACCGAAATGGGCCCCGACGGGCACGAGCGTCCCCTGCCTTCGACCAAGTTCTATATTCCCGGATCGCTGATCCGCGCGCAGATCGACAATACCAATCCCATCGCCTACGGCATGCCCTCCAGCGTCGATGTGTTCTTCGATAACAGCCCGGTGTTCAAGATGGCGCCGGATTCCGAGCAAAGGAAAACCTCGGCGGTGGCCTGGTACAGCGGAACCAATACGCTGGATAGCGGCTGGGCCTGGGGCCAGCAATATCTCGATGGAGGCACGGCCGCGGTGGAGGCCAGCGTGGGCGAAGGCAAAGTGGTTCTGCTGGGACCCGAGGTGACCTTCCGTTCGCAGCCGCACGCGACCTATAAGCTGCTGTTCAACGGGCTTTATTTCGCCAACGCCAAAGACGCGGCGCTGCAATAACCGGCGTCGCGCTCCGGGGGGAATTTCAATGAAACTGGCATTACTGACGCTGCTCGGAGGTCTCGCCTTCGGGCAAAGCGGATGGAACACGCCGTTCCCCCCGCATAAGGTCATCGGCAACGTCTACTTTGTCGGAACCGCGCAGCTCGGATCGTTTCTGATCGCCACTCCGCAAGGCCACATTCTCATCAACAGCGATTTCGAATCGACGGTCCCGCTGATCCGGCAGTCGGTCGAAAAGCTGGGCTTCCAGTTCACCGATATCAAGATCCTGCTGGGCAGCCACGCGCACGCCGATCATATGGAAGGCGACGCGATGGTGAAGGAGCTGACCGGCGCGAAAGTCATGGCCATGGATCGTGATGTCCCCGCACTTCGCCTGATGAAGCCCGGCGGCAAGGAGCATCCGATCGACCGCATTTTGCACGACGGGGATAAAGTCGAGCTCGGCGGCACGGCGCTGGTGGCGCATTTGACCGCCGGGCACACCAAGGGCTGCACGAGCTGGACCTTTCAAACCACCGAGGACGGCAAACGCTACGACGTGATTGTGCTCGGCAGCGTCGGATGGAACCCCGGCTACGTTCTGGTGAACAACAAGGATTATCCGCAGATCGCCGACGATTACGTCCGCAGCTTCAAAACGCTCCGGGCGCTGCACGTCGATGTGTTTCTGGCCGCGCACGGCGCTTTTTACAATCTGGAGGAGAAGTATCCCAAGCTCGGCAAAGGTCCCAACCCGTTTATCGATCCAGCCGGCTATCAGGCCCACATCGATCTAAAAGAAAAACAGTTTTACGCGGAACTGGAGCGGCAAAAGAACGCCCTGCGCTGAGAGCCGGCTTGTTTTCATCGCTCGAAGATCGCGCGGGCGCGCGCGAAAACGGCCCGCAGCATTTCCGCGCTCAGCTTTCCGGTGGAGGTGTTCTGCTGGCTCGGATGATAAGAGCTGATCAGCACCGGGCCGCCCGGCGAAACTCGATGTTCCACGCCGTGACCGAAGATAAACGCCGCGCGGCTGCGAATGATTCCGCGGTCGCGCAGGATCGAAAGATAGGTATCGAAGGCGATCCGCCCCAAGGCGACCACCACCTGGACGTTCTTCAGTAAATCGAGCTCGCGTTCCAGATACGGCCGGCAGTTTTGAAATTCCACGGGCAGCGGCTTGTTCTCCGGCGGAGCGCAGCGAACCGCCGCCGTGATATAAACTCCGCTCAGCTTCATGCCGTCGCCGCGCGAGACGCTGTGCGGCTGCGAGGCGAACCCATTTTCATACAGGGCGCGGAACAGGAAATCGCCGGAGCGGTCGCCGGTGAACATGCGGCCGGTGCGGTTGCCGCCGTGGGCCGCGGGAGCCAGGCCGATCACCAGCAGGCGCGCCGCCGGATCGCCGAAGGGAGGCACCGGCTTGCCCCAGTACGTCTGATCGCGAAACGCCCGGCGCTTTTCGCGCGCCACGCGTTCGCAGTACCGGCGCAGCCGCGGGCAGCGCTCGCAGGCGGCCACTTCGCGCGCCAGCTTTTCAAGTTTTGTCACCGCTTCGCATTCTAAACGAAACCGGCGCCGGAAGGAGGTTCGCTAGAATGAGGAACGATGATGGCGAAAGTCCGAAAGGCGGTTTTTCCCGCCGCGGGGCTGGGGACCCGTTTTCTTCCGGCCACAAAAGCTCAACCCAAAGAGATGTTGCCGCTGGTGGATAAGCCGTTGATCCAGTATGGCGTCGAGGAAGCGATGCAATCGGGGGTGCGCAACATCCTGATCGTCACCGGCCGCGGCAAAACCGCCATCGAGGACCATTTCGACGTCAGCTTCGAGCTGGAGCATCTGCTCGAAACGCGCCATAAAAAGGATCTGCTGGCGACGGTGCGCGCCGTCTCCGACATGATCGACGTCTCCTACGTGCGGCAGAAGGAAGCCCTGGGGTTGGGCCACGCGGTCCTGCGCGCGCGCGAGCTGGTGGGCGAGGAGCCCTTCGCGGTGGTTCTCTCCGACGACGTGATCGACGCCGAGGTGCCCTGCCTGCGCCAGTTGCTGGACGTCTACGAGTTTTACAACGCCCCCGTGGTCGCCCTCATGGAGGTCCCGGACGAAAGCATTTCCGCCTACGGCGTGGTGGACGCCGAACCGGTGGCGCACAACGGCGGCCGCGACCGGCTCTACCGCATCCGCAACATGGTCGAGAAACCCAAAGCCAGCGAGGCGCCCTCCCGGCTGGCCATCATTGGCCGCTACGTCCTCACGCCGGAAATTTTCTCCTCGCTCGAAGCGATCGGGCCCGGCAGCGGCGGCGAGATTCAATTGACCGACGGCCTCAAACACGTGCTGCGCTGCCGGCCGATCTACGGCTATAAGTTCGAAGGCAAGCGCTACGACGCCGGCGATAAGCTGGGCTTTCTCAAGGCCACCGTGGAGTTCGCGCTCAAAAGGTTCGATTTAGGCCAGGAATTCCGCCAGTATCTGAAGACCTTGCCGATCTGATTCCGGTCTTTTGGCGGCCCGCGGCCGCCGCCGGGCGGGCTTTGCATCCGCGATCGGGCGGTGTATAGTTTGACAGAACCCCCGTCGGTTCCAGGAGACCCGCAGATGGAGATCGATCGCAGATTGTTTCTCGCCGGCCTGGGCGGTGCGGCGGCCGTGGCCGCCATGGGCCCGGAGGCCAAGGCCGACGCCATTGAAGATTACCTGATCGAGGAACTCGCCGCCGAGGATACCCCGAAGTTTCCCACCGTGGCCGAAATCGACGCGCAGATCGAGACGCGTCCCTACCGCCGCGGAGCGGGCAGCCTGTTCGTCGCCGGCCGCGGAAACGTCAAAAAGCTCGATCCCATGCCGGAGAAACCCACACTGATTGATTTCTACAATCACCGCTTCGGCGGCGTGGTCCGGCACTGCCTGCAAAGCGCCCATCACGCGCAAAAGACGGGAATGCCGGAAGAGATCGTTTTCGCCTGCCTGCTCCATGACGTGGTGCAAAGCCTGATCAAGACCGACCACGGCTGGTGGGGCGCGCAGCTCTTCGAGCCCTACGTCTCGGAAAAGGTTGCCTTCGCCATCCGCTACCACGCCGCGCTGCGCTTCTATCCCGATCCCTCGGTCGGCTACGAATATCCGGATCTGTACAAACGCATCTGGGGCGAGGATTACAAGCCGCCAGCCTATGTGGAGGCCACCTACAAGATGGTGCGCAAGCACAAATGGTACATGGCGCCGAGAATGGTCACGGTGAACGATCTTTACGCCTTCGATCCGGACCTCCAGGTGACGCTCGATCCGTTCGTCGACATTATCGGGCGCAATTTCAAACAGCCGAAGGAGGGTCTGGGGAACGATAACAGTCCGGTGGCGCACATGTGGCGGACCATTATCAATCCGGACGCGCCGCTGTGACGCCGTTCCCCCGGAAGGCGGAAAATCAGGAGAATAGGATCATGTCAGCAACAGGATGGTTTGCCATCGCCGTAGCCGGGTGCGCGCTGGTGGCCCCCACGGCTTCCGCCCAGCTCGCCCAGCAGCCGGCGGAAAAGTACATCGACGCGATGAACCGGCTGGAGCGCGGCATCGAGCAGAAGATTCCCGAGGTGATCGAAAAACTGCGCTTAAAGCCGGGCGACATCGTCGCCGACATCGGCTCCGGTTCGGGGAGCTTTTCGATCCCCATGGCCAAGGCGATCGCGCCCAACGGAATTCTATACGCCGTGGACATCGATCAGAAGATGCTCGATTATGTCGCCGAACGCGCGAAAAAAGAGGGCGTGACGAATTTGCGAACCGTGCTGGGCGCCAATGACGATCCCAAGCTGCCGGTGAAGGACGTCGACGTGGCGTTCTTCCACCGGGTGCTGCACATGATCGAGCACCGCCAGGCTTATTTGAACGCCACGGCCACCTATCTCAAGCCGGACGGCCGGATCGTGGTCATCGACAAGAACCCGGATCAGTCGCGCGACTGGATGTGGCTGAAGCAGTCCGATGTGGACAACTGGATGGCGGCGATCGCGTTTTATCCCGCCGAGACGTTCGACGTGTTCACGGACCGGTACTTCGTCAGTTATCAGCGGCCCTATGGCAACAGCGTGCTGCTGAAGCATCCGGCCAGGAAACAGTAGAGGCCTTGGGCGTGCCAGTTCGCCTCACGGCGGGGACTGCGCGCGGGACCACAGCTCGGAGACCAGCAGTCCAGCCCGCGCGCGCTCTTCGCGGATCAGACGGAATCCGCACTCGGCCAGCAGCGGCCGGTGATCGGAGAGCCGCGATGTTTTGAGCCCCGTCGTGACCCGGAAAAACCAGTACAGCATCCGGACCACGGCGCGGGCCCACGCCGACGGCTCGCGGAACTCCGATACCAGCCAGCGCGCGTCCGGGCGGGCGGCTCGCGCGGCGCGCCCGATGAGCCTGGTTAATTCGGCGGGTTCGAAGCAGTCGAGAAAAAAATGAGTGACGATCAGGTCGTACTCGCTCTCCGGAAGCGGGATAGTGAGCGCGTCGCCCTGGCGATAGTTTACGCCATCTCCGGCACGGCGCGCCCGCTCGAGCATTCGCCGGCTCAGATCCACGTAGTCGATGGAAGCGCCGCGGTTCTGCCGGACCAGCTCCACCAGAAAGCGCCCGTCGCCTTCGCCCAGCAGCAGCACGCGCCTTGCATCGGCGACGTCGCGCAAAAACGCGGTGCGGCGCCGTTGCAGCGCGCCCCCGAATCCGGCGTATTCAAGCCAGCGATACCAGCGCGCGATCGGATCGCAATTCAAAGCACGATTCCGGCGATGGGAAGAAACAGCAGCGGGCTCAGCAGGGCGGCGTCGGCCAGAACGCGAAGCGCGTCGGGCGACAAACGCTCGCGGGCGTGATCGAGCGCGACGAAGGCCAGAGCGCTGGCCGCCTCGGCGCCGCTGAGCACCGGGCGATGAGCGTAGAGGAACAGCATGGCCACCAGCGCCACCAGAGCCGCCGCGCCGCGCACCGGCCAGGCCGCGCCGCCGCCGCGCTCCCAGGTCTCGATGGCGGCGCAGTTGATCCAGCACAGGCAGGAGAACAAAACGATGGTCGCCACGTCGCCCGGCGATCGCACTTTTTCCCACGCCGCAAGCGATGCGCCGAGCGCGAACAGCACGGCCACCGCCAGCTCCTTGGGCCGACTCCACCGCAGACGGTGAACCATGAAGAAATACAGCGCCACCGCGCCAGCCAGTCCGGCGCCCCGCGCGAAAATACCCGCCGGCAGCCGGGTGCAGGCGAGCCAGGCCGCCAGCGCCAGCACGCCGATCCAGACCGGCGTCACCACCCCGCCATAGCGGCGGTAGAATTCGTGCCGGGGAAGGCGCGCCCGGCTCGCGCCGCGGACATCCAGGAGGCGGTCCGCGGCGTAGATCAGCCATACGGCGAGAACCAGCAGCACGGCCGACATCGCGCTGACCGCGGCGTGAAAGCATCGCGCGAACAAAAGCTGCCAGAGCAGCGCGACCAGCGGAGCGTCGATGCTCAGCAGGTTGGGCCAGAGCCATGCCGGCCCGGTTCGCGGTTCGGAACGGGAAAGCGTCGCATGAGGCGGCATGCGGTGATTCGCCGGCGGAAGGGCGGCGTCCTCTTCATGCTACCCGATTCCACAGCCGGATCACATGCGTTGCATTCTCAATCGCCAGCACGCTGACCGAGGCCGTACTTAGGGAAAAAAATCGCCCGTATTGCGGCGGCAAATCGAGCCACCGGGCGGCCAGCACCCGCAGCATGTGGCCGTGCCCGAACAGCGCCACCGGGCCGGAAGCCCGCAGCGCTTCGGCGATCACGCGGTCGGCGCGGGCGGCCACCTCCCCGGCGGTCTCGCCATGCGGAGGAGTCGAGGTCCATATGGACCAGTCCGGGGCGGATTGCCGGATTTGCGCCGAGGTCAAACCTTCATAGTCGCCGTATTGCCATTCGCGCAGATCAGCGCAGGTTTCCGGATGAAATCCGGCCAGGCGCGCGGTATCCACGGCGCGGCGCAGCGGGCTGGAAAGCACGCGCGCGAAATTTGTGCCGGCGAGAATTTCGCGCAACGCCCGCGCGCGCCGCTCGCCTTCGGCCAGCAGCGGCAGATCCGTCCGCGAGGTGTGCTGGCCGGAAAGGCTCCATTCCGTTTCGCCGTGGCGGATCAGCCACAATTCGCAGCTCATGGTGAATCCGTAGTTTGCCACAACTCCGCCCGGCTTTCCGGGCTGGTGAGGCTCCGCAAGGAAGGGAACATTCCGGCCGCCGCTGGCGTTATACTTTGTGAGACAAGCAACCGGAGGACACACCCCATGGCGCTCCGCGATTTTATCGCCAGACAATGGATCTCCGTCATCCAGTACACGGAGCCGGAGGATGGCATCCTCAGCTATCGCTTCCCCATGAACAACATGGAAATCATGAATGGCGGGAAGCTGACCGTGCGCGACTCGCAGATGGCGGTTTTCGTCAACGAAGGGCGCGTCGCCGACGTGTTCGGCCCGGGATTATACACGCTCACTACGGAAAATCTGCCCATCCTCACGGATCTGATGAATTGGGACAAGAAGTTCAACTCGCCGTTTAAAAGCGACGTTTATTTCTTCTCCACCCGCATCCAGACCGATCAGCGCTGGGGCACCGCCACGCCCATCACCATTCGCGACAAGGAGTTCGGCGCGGTGCGGCTGCGCGGCTACGGAATCTATTCCTGGCACATCGCCGACCCGCGCGTGTTTTACAGCAAGGTGAGCGGAACGCGCGAAATCTACCGCGTGCCCGACATCGAAGGCCAGCTTCGCAACACCATCATCGGACGCATGACCAGCGCGTTCGCCGAATCGGCGCTGCCGTTTCTCGATATGGCGGCGAATCAGACCGAACTCGGCAACCGCATCGGCGAGGGGTTGAAGCCGGTTTTCGCCGATCTCGGCCTGGCGCTCGATAGCTTCGTTGTCGAGAATCTTTCCCTGCCCGAAGAGCTGCAAAAGCTGCTCGACACCAGAATCGGCATGAATATGCTGGGCGACATGGGCAAGTACACGCAGTATCAGGTGGCCAATTCGATGCCCATCGCGGCGGCGAATGAAGGCGGAATCGCGGGAATCGGCGCGGGTTTAGGCGCGGGATTCACGATGGCGCAGACCATGGCGAACGCGCTGCGTCCGGGCGAGCAGCCTCCGCCGGCGGCGCCCGCGGCGCCGGCAGGTGGTCCGGCGGCGCCCGCGGCGACGGCAGGTGGTCCGGCGGCGCCGGCTCCCGCGACGCCGGCGGCCGAGACAAAGTTCTGCATCAACTGCGGCAAATCGATTCCGAAAAGCGCGAAATTTTGTCCGGAGTGCGGAAGCTCGCAAGGCTGATGGTCCGCACCTCCGAGCGAGCGAAGAGCATGGGGATGTCGGGATGCGAGTGGATCATCGAGGCGCACGGCTGCGATCCCGCAGCGCTGTCCGACCGCGGGGCGTTGGCCGCGCTGTTCAGCCGCCTGATCGAAGGACTCAATTTGCATCCCGCCGCTGAAGCTCAGTGGCACCAGTTCTCGGGCGGCGGCATCACCGGGCTCGCCTTGCTTCAGGAATCGCATCTGGCGTGCCATACCTTCCCCGAGTTTCAGTCGCTGTGCCTGAACGTATTCTGCTGCCGCCCGCGTCCCGACTGGGGTTTTGAAGACGAGCTGAAAAACCGGTTCGGCGCGGGTTCCGTGGAGGTGCGGAAGCTGGATCGTCCGTATTGCCGATGACCCGCGGAGCGAATTGTCCCAACTGCGGCGCTCCGGTCCAGTTCCGCTGGTCGGGCGCGGTGCAGGCCGCCTGCCCTTTCTGCCAATCGATTCTGATCCGCTCCGATCTGGATCTGAAAACCGTGGGCAAAGTCGCCGATCTTCCGCCCGATCCCTCGCCCATCCAACTGCTCACCGAGGGTGTGTACAAGGGAAAGAAATTTCAGGTCACTGGACGGCTGGTTTATCAGTGGGAGCAGGGCGGATGGAACGAATGGCACATCGTGATGGCCGACGGGCAGAGCGGATGGCTGTCAGACGCGCAACTGCAATACGCGGTGTCGTTTCTGGCCGGCGGCGTTCCGCTTCCGGACGAGCAGCAGATCTCGCGCGGCAAGCGCCTGCGCTATCAAGACACCGACTTCGAGGTGTCCACCGTCACCGTGGCGGTCTACAAGGGCTTCGAAGGCGAGCTGCCGTTCCCCTATTATGAGAAGTCCGCCATGCGCTTCGCCGATCTGCGGACCTCCGGGGCGGCGTTTGCGACCATCGATTACAGTGAAACTCCGCCGCTGTTTTTCGCCGGGGAGTGGGTGGAGTTCGAAGCTCTGCAATTGAAGAATCTGCGCCAGTTCGAGGGATGGAAGTGATTCCGGTTTCGCGTCAAGGCCCAAGGCAATGGCATCGCCGCTAGTCACCCCCCCGCTGGTCAAGACTCGCGCGCTCAACTGCCCGAACTGCGGCGCGGCCTTGGCTCTGCGCGGCTTCGGCCACACCCTCACCGTGGTCTGCCCGAACTGCCTGGCCGCGCTCGATACTTCAGAGCCGGACATTAAAATCCTGGGGCAGATTCAGGAAGCGCAGCGCTGCGATTTGAAAATTCCGCTGGGAACCCGCGGCAAGCTCGCCGGCGCGGAATGGGAAGCGATCGGGTTTCAGCAGCGGGTGGTCGTCGAAGAAGGCGACTCCTGGGACGAATATCTCCTGTTCAATCCTTACAAAGGATTCCGCTATCTCACCGAATATCAGGGCCATTGGAACTTCGTGACGCCGCTGGAGCCGATGCCGCAGCGGCTGGCGCTCGGCGGGCGCCCCGCCGTCTCCTTCGAAGGCCGGATTTTCAGGCATTTTTCCGGCTGCCAGGCCGTGACGTCCTTCGTGCTCGGCGAATTTCCGTGGCGCGTGCAGGCGGGCGAAAAGGTGATCTGCGACGATTTCATCCATCCGCCCTTTGTGCTTTCCTCGGAAACCACGCAGGATGAAATCACCTGGTCGCGCGGCGAATACACGCCGGCGGCCGCGATCTGGCAGGCATTCTCGCTTCCCGGCAAGCCCGAGCGCCCGCGCGGCGTCTACCTGAATCAGCCGTCGCCCTATCAGGGCCGGTCCAGCATGTGGCCGGTGTGTTTCCTGATGCTGCTGCTGCTGGCCGGATTAGCGATGTTTTTCGCGGTTTTTAGCCGCGAAAACGTCGTTTTTCGCAACTCTTATCACTTTTCGACGCTTCAGCCGGAGCCATCCTTCGTCACTCCGGTGTTCAACATCGACGGCCGCCCGAGCGGGCTGCAACTGACCGTTCACGCCGATGTCAACAACAACTGGGTGTATTTTAACTTCGCCCTGATCAACGACGACACCGGCTCGGCTTACGATTTCGGCCGCGAAGTGAGCTATTACCACGGCGCGGATAGCGACGGCTCCTGGAGCGAAGGCGGCCAAACTTCGACCGCGTATCTGCCGTCGGTGCCGCCGGGCCGCTACTATCTGCGCGTCGAGCCGGAGATGGACCCCGCCGGGCCGTATCGCAATGGAACGAAGAAGTACAACGCCGTCGCGTATGATATTACGATCCGCCACGAGGTTCCCAATTACGCCTGGTTCTGGATCGCAGGAGTTCTGCTGCTGGTCCCGCCGGTGATTTCGAGCCTTCGCCGGCGGTCTTTCGAACAGCAGCGCTGGGCGCAAAGCGGCGGACCAGTGACACCCTCGTCGATGCTGATGAGTGCTGTGGGATCCGTGATCGAGAGCATAGGGGAATAAGGATGCGCTACACCGCTTATTTTGTTTACTCGCTGCTGCTGCTGACCGGAACCACCTGGGCCGAGTACCGGGGCTGGTCGCTCACGCCGGTGAATCAGTTGAAGAACGTTCCGAAAACGGTGCGCGATAATCCCGGCGCGTACCGCTCCCATTACGGCTTTTATCCACGCTATGTCGGAGGGAAATAACCTTCGGAGGAAATCAACTCATGGATCAATTCCAACCCGGGCAGTTTCTGAATGCGGTGGTTTACGCGCTTTTAGGCATTGTGATCTTCATGCTGGCCTTTCTGATCGTCGACAAGATGACGCCATATCATCTCTGGAACGAGATCGTGAAGGACAAAAACGTCGCGCTGGCGATCCTGATCGGCGCCATTTCGCTCGGCATGTGCATTATCATCGCGGCGGCGGTGCACTGAGGCCCGGACGGCGCGGGCCGGAGCGCCGCGAGGGTTTATCCTGAAGGCGAACGCTTTCCGACTTTCATGGCCGTCGTTCTTTTCCTTTCCGTCCTGCTGATCGCCGCCTGCGGGCTGATCTATGAGCTGATCGCGGGAACCCTTGCCAGTTATCTGCTGGGCGACAGCGTCCTCCAGTTTTCGACGGTGATCGGCGCGTATCTGTTCGCCATGGGGCTGGGAAGCGCGGCTTCGCGCTACCTGGGCCGCTCGCTGATCGCGCGATTCGTGGAGATCGAGCTGATGGTGGCGGTCGTCGGCGGATTTTCTTCCTCGCTGTTGTTCCTCGCCTTCGCCTATACCCACGCCTTCGATCTCGCGCTTTATCTGCTGGTGATCGCGGTTGGAATTCTGGTGGGCCTGGAGATCCCGCTGCTGATGCGGATTCTGGAGGGGCGATTTCATCTGCGCGATCTGGTTTCGCACGTGCTGACGTTCGATTATCTGGGCGCGCTGGGCGCCTCCATCGCCTTTCCGCTGTGGCTGGTGCCCAAGCTCGGTCTGGTTCGCGCGGCGCTTCTGTTCGGAGGGATCAACGCGGCGGTCGCCTTGTGGTCCACCTTTCTGTTTGGCGATCAACTGCGGTCGCGGGCGGGACTGCGGGCGGCGTGCGTCGCCGTGCTGCTGCTGCTCGGCGGAGGAATGGCCGCCTCCAACTGGATTCAATCGCAGGCCGACAACCAGCTTTTCGCCGACGAGGTGATTTTCGAGCGCCAGACGCGCTACCAGCGCATCGTGGTGACGCGCTGGAAAGACGATATACGCCTGTTTCTCAACTCCCATTTGCAGTTCAGCTCGCGCGACGAGTACCGCTATCACGAATCGCTGGTGCATCCGGGATTGTCGTCGCTGCCCTGGGCGCGCCGCGCGCTGGTGCTGGGCGGCGGCGACGGGCTGGCGGTTCGAGAGCTGCTGAAATATCCGAATCTGGAGTCGATTACGCTGGTCGATCTGGATCCGGAGATGATCCGCTTATTCACGGATCATCCCCTGCTTGCGCCGCTCAACGGTTTTTCCTTTCGCAATCCGCGGGTTCACGTGATCAACGCCGACGCGTTTCCCTGGCTCGATGAAAATCCGGGCGTGTGGGACTTCGTGGTGGTCGATTTTCCCGATCCCACCAGCTATTCGCTCGGCAAGCTGTATACTTCCGCGTTTTACCGGCTGCTCCGGAAACATGTCGCCCAACACGGGCTGGCGGTCGTGCAGAGCACCTCGCCGATGTTTTCGCGCCAGAGCTACTGGTGCGTGGTCGAGACGCTTCAGCAAGCCGGATTTCAGACCTGGCCGTACCACGTCTACGTTCCGAGCTTCGGCGAGTGGGGCTTCACGCTGGCGGGTAGCCAGTGGCATCCGCCATCGACGCTGCCCGCGGGCATGAAGTTTTTAACCGTCTCCACGATTCCGCAGTTGTTCGATTTTCCGGAAGACATGAAGCCGGTGCAGGCGGAGGTGAATCGGCTAAACGATCAGATTCTGGTCCGCTATTACGAACGGGAGTGGAAAGATATCGCCCGGTAAAGCGGACGAGCCGCAGAGGCGCGGCGCCGGCGCTGGTTTTTCCCGCCCGCCGGGGCGGTTTTACGCTTCACGGGCCAGAACGTTAGTACCTTTTCACCGGACGATGATTGTGCTTTACTTTAAGAGTGATGTCAAGCCGTAAATTACTGAGGCTACTGCCTCTAGTCGTAATTTTGGCGTCGTGCAGCCGGGATCCGAAGGCCCAGGCGCAACGCTACCTGGAAAACGGGAACAAGTTCTTCGCCAAGGGCAAGTACAAAGAAGCGTCGATTATGTATCGCAAGGCCCTGCAAAAGGACCTGCGCTTCGGCGAGGCGTACTACCGGCTGGGCCTCACCGATCTGAAGCTGGCCAATTACGGGGACGCCGTGCATCAGCTCCAGCGCGCGGTATCATTGCAGCCCGATAATACCGACGCGATGGTCAAGCTGTGCGACATTTATCTGGTAGCGGCGGCGCAGGATCCCCGGCACCGGCCGCAGATCGCCACCGACCTGGACGACCTTACGGCGAAGCTTCTGAAGAAGGATCCCAACTCGTTCGACGGCCATCGCATCAAAGGGCAGTTGGCCCTGATTTCGGGAAAACCGGCCGAGGCGGTGCCGGAGTTTGAAAAGGCCAACGCCGCCAAGCCGCTGGAGCCGGAGCTGGTGATCTCCTACTTCGAGGCGCTGGCCTTCACCAACCGCATGCCGGAGGCGGAAAAGCTGGCGCATGATGTGATCGCCAGCCACAAGAACTTTGCCCCGATGTACGACCTGCTCTACATCCAGTACATGCGGCAGAAGAGAACGGACGAAGCCGAGCAGGTGCTGAAGCAGAAGATCGACGCCAATCCGAACCAGGCGCAGTACCTGCTGCAACTGGCGCAGCATTATTACGTTCTCCAGCGCCGGCCGGAGCTGGACGCGGTGATCCAGCGGCTGAGCGATGAAAAGAAGTTTCCGGAAGGCCATCTGCTGGCCGGCGACTTCTTCCTGTTCCGCGCGCATGAATACGACCGCGCCAAGGAGCAGTATCAGATCGCGATGAAGGACTTTCCCAAGGACAAGGCGCTGTACCAGAAGCGCATGGTGGAGCTGTACGCGGCGCACGGCGACAACCAGGACGCGCGGTCGATGCTGAACACGGTGCTCAAGGAGAACCCCAAGGATGTGGACGCGATCGCCATGCGGGCAGCGCTGATGCTGACCACCGGCGACCGCGAGCAGATCAATATCGCCGCCAATGATTTGCAGTCGCTGGTTTCCAAATCGCCGCAGAATCATCTGTACCGCTTCAATTACGCGCGCGCGCTGATCGCCAAAACGCCGCCCGATATCGACGCCGCGCGGCTTCAGTTGGAAGAGGCCATCAAGATCCGGCCCGATTTCATCGCCGGAAGGGAGCTGCTGGCCAAAATTTATCTTTCCAAGAACGACTCCGGCAAGGCGCTCAAGGCCGCCGACGACATTCTGAGCATCGACCAAAATAATTTGCAGGCCCATCTGCTGCGGTCAAGCGCGCTGTTGATCATGGGCGATAAGGACAAAGCGCGGCAGGAGATCGATTACATCAGCAAGGCGTTTCCGCAGAACGTGGAAGCCCGCTATCAGGCGGGATATCTGGCCTGGCAGGACAAAGATTATAAGCGCGCCGAACAGATTTTCGCCGAATTGAACAAGTCCAATCCCAACGATCATCGCGGTTTGGGCGGGCTCACCGAAGCGCTGGTGAGCGAGGGGCGCATGTCGGAGGCGATCAAGGAAGCGCAGAACGCCGTCAACCGGGAGCCGCAGCGCGGTGATCTGAAGCTGTTCCTGGCTCATCTGGACGTGCGCGCCGAGCGCTATGACGAGGCGATCGCGATTTATAATGAGCTGCTGGCCAAGGAGCCCAAGTCGCCCAGCCTGCTGTTCCAGTTGGGCGAGACACAGCGCCGCAAGGGCGATTTGAACTCGGCCATCGACTCCTTCCGCCGCTGCACCCAGGAGGCGCCCAACAGCACGTCCTGTCTGCTGCAACTGGCCCTGCTGATGGATGGCACCGGCAAGCGCGAGCAGGCCAAGCCCATCTACGAGCAGATCCTTAAAATCGAGCCCGACCATCCGGTGGCTCTGAACAATCTGGCGTTCATTAAAGCTGAGGAGGGCAACGATCTCGACCAGGCTTTGACCATGGCGCAGCGAGCGCGGCAGAAGGCGCCCGCCTCCTTCGATATCGCCGATACGCTGGGCTGGATCTACATCAAGAAAAACATGAGCGAGGACGCCGTGCGCGTGTTCACGGATCTGGTTCAGAAGGATCCGCACAACCCCACTTTCCATTTCCATTACGGAATGGCGCTGCTTCAAAAAGGGGACCGGTCGGCGGCCCGGCGCGAATTCGAGACCGCGCTCAAGGACAATCCTTCCACCGACGAGAAGAGCAAGATTCAGGACTTGCTTCAGCACAGCGATTGACTGCATTCCGCCGCCGCGCCGCGGTTGCTGGATCGGCGCCCTATGTCGCGCCGTTTGCCGTCTTCATGGCGATTCTCTCGCTGCGCGGTTTTGTTCCCATCGCTTTGCTGGCGCGGGAGGCGGCGTTTCTCGCGGTGATGCTGGCGCTGACGGCGGTGATCGCGCATCCGGTGCTGGATTTTTCCATGCGCGCGCCGCTGGCGAGCGCCGCGGTCGGCGTAGTGGTGTTCGTCCTGTGGATCACGCCGGATCTGCTGCTGCCGGGATATCGCCATCATCTGGAGAACTCAATCATGGGAACCATGCAGTCAACGTTTCCGGCGGCGGCGCGGCTGAGCGTGCCGCTGCTGGCGCTGCGCACGGTCCGCGCGGTGATCGTGGTGCCCGTCATCGAAGAACTTTTCTGGCGCGCGTGGCTGATGCGCTGGATCATTTCGCCCGACTTTCAGAAAGTTCCGCTCGGCGCCTACACTCCGTTTTCCTTCTGGATGGTCGCCTTGCTGTTTGCCTCCGAACACGGCCCGTATTGGGACGTGGGGCTTGCCGCCGGCATCCTCTACAACTGGTGGATGGTGAGAACGCGCAGCCTGGGGGATCTGATTTTCGCGCACGCCGTCACCAACGCCTGCCTGAGCGCCTATGTGATCGCGGCGGGAAAATGGGAGTATTGGTTGTAAGTGGGGAACCTCCCCGCGCCCGCTTGACGAATGATTGAATCCATCCGCTCCGTTTCCGCCGCCCGCGCGCGCGCCGTGGTGTTCGACTTTGACGGCACCCTGTCCCTGATCCGCTCCGGCTGGGTCGAGGTGATGGTGCCGATGATGGTGGAGATTCTCCTGGACCTGAACAGCGGGGAGAGCGAAGCCGAGCTGCGCTCGATCGTCGAGGATTTCGTCTGGCGTCTCACCGGAAAGGAGACGATTTACCAGATGATGGAGTTCGCCGAACACGTGCGCAAGCGCGGCGGCCGCGCGCTCGATCCGCTGGAGTATAAGAAAATGTACCTGGACCGGCTGTGGACGCGCATTCACGGCCGCATCGAGGATCTGCGGCAAGGGCGGGTTGCGCCGGAGCGCTATCTGGTGCCAGGCGCGCGGGCGCTGCTTGAATCCCTCAAATCGCGCGGCTTGACCCTGTATCTGGCCAGCGGCACGGACGAGGTTTATATGAAGGAAGAAGCGCGGCTGCTCGACGTGGCGCGCTATTTCGACGGCGGCGTCTATGGCGCGCAGGACGACTACAAAAGCTTTTCGAAAAAGATTCTGATCCAGCGCATCCTCACCACCACCGGCGTCCGGGGCGGCGAAATTTTGGGCTTCGGCGACGGCTATGTGGAGATCGAGGAAGTAAAGCTGGTCGGGGGCGTGGCGGTGGGGGTGGCCACCGCCGAGCCCGAGTGCCGGGCCATCGACGAATGGAAACGCCGGCGGCTGATCGGCGTCGGCGCCGATTATATCGTGCCGAATTACCTCTGCGCCGACGAGCTGATGGCGGCGCTGTTCGCCGGACGGCAAGTGGCCAATTCTTGAGGAGCGCCCTCATGCGCCGGCTGGCGATCGACATCGGCGGGACGAAGTTCCAGGCTGCGCTGTTTGAAGAACAGCGCATCGCCGCCAAGGAAACGCGCCCCACCGACCGCGCGGCGGGGCCCGAACCGATGATCGCCGAGCTGCTTTCGATCGCCGGCCGCTGGCGGTTCGAGCGCTGCGGCGTGGGCTTCGGCGGCCCGGTCGATTTCGCCGGCCAGCGCGTGGCTCTTTCCACCCACGCCGCCGGCTGGAGGGATTTTCCGCTGGCCGGGCGTCTACAATCCGCCCTTGGCGTGCCGGTGGTGATCGACAACGACGCCAACGCCGGCGCGCTCGGCGAGGCTCGGTTCGGCGCGGGCCGCGGTCATCTGCCGATGTTCTACATGACCCTTTCCACCGGCATCGGCGGCGGGATCGTTCTCGAAAACGGCGAGCTTTATCGAGGCGCCGACTCCTGGGCGGGCGAGCTGGGGCATATCGCCATACGACCGGACGGTCCCCCGTGCCTGTGCGGCGCCCGCGGATGTTTCGAGCGAATCTGCTGCGGCCTTTGGCTGGAACGCGACTACGGCAAGCCCGCGCGCGAGCTGCTTGGCGAGGCTTCCTTCACCCGCCGTTACGCCGCCGATCTGGCCGCCGGACTGAAGGCCGCGGTCATGCTTTTGAATCCGGCGCGGATCGTCATCGGAGGAGGAATCGCCAAGGCCGGTGACGCGCTTTTCGTTCCGCTGCGCGAGGAACTGCGGCGGCAGGTTACGGCGTGGTCGGGCGCCCGTCTGGACGTACAGCCGGCGGCGCTGGGGGACGACAGCGTCCTGTGGGGCGCCGCTATTCTGGCTTCTTAAACAGGCTATCGAAGAGGGCCCGCGCGTCGGTGGCGCTCTTGGGAGCCGGCACATTGGGCAGCGCGGAGCCGCCGTTGCCGTTGCCGATGCCAAAAACGTGGCCCGCGGCCGGCGCATCGCGCGCCACCGTCACGCGCGGGCTGAACAGATCGCAGTGATTGGCCTGGTCCTTGGGGGAGATGCGCGCCGGAACCGGCTTCAGGCATTGGAATCGCGTGGAGGGCTCAAAGTGCGCGCATTGCTTGCAGCAGTGCAGCGCGGCTCCGCATTTGGGGCAGTTTCCCCGCCAATCGATGTCGGAGGGCAGCGTGGCGGCGCAGTTATAGCACCGCGCCGCCGCCACCGCCTGCACCATTCGCGGCAGGCGTGGGCCGGTGACATCGATGGGAAGCCGTGGACCCTGCGGGCGTGGGCGCTCCTCGCGCCGCGTCCCGCCGTTTCCGGAATAGTCGCGGCCGGAGTCCAAATAGCCGCGTTGCCGGTACTTGCGATCGCCTTCCATAGAGTTGTATCTGAAGCGGATGCTGCTCCTTTGTGAAACCGTTACCGTACAAAGCTTCGGGAGATGCTTCGAGAGATTTCGGGAGACCGCCGGGCGCCTGCAAGAAGCGGTTCCACCAGCGCCCGCGAGTGTCTAAACCACTATGTACCACGAACTGGCCGCGGAATCCAGTGAAATCTTCACCCGGCCCGGTCTTCTATCGGTGATTTTCCGCCGTCCCTTTAGTTAGACGCCCGCTCCGGCCCATTTCACCGGAGAATTACACGGCCTGTTTAAGGGATCGTCATAATGATTCGGACTCACCCGCAGCGAATAGCCCAACCTCCCGGTCGTGAACGGAGCAAAATCCCTTCCAAACAGAAACACCGTTCCCTGTTGCTCCAGCGGCGCCAGCGTCAGTACCTGCGTTTCCTCCAGTTCTCCATGGGCGCCCACCCGGCCGACCACCGCCTCCACACGAACGTCCTGCGGATCTAGACCGGCTAGGTCCACCCGGGCGCGCAGTGGCACCGGCGAGCCGGTGACCACCGCGCCGGCCGATTCGAGGGTGGAGTCGAGGAACGCCACCCGGTCCCAGCTCTCGCTCACCTTGCGCTGCCACCGGGCGCGCTCCCGCGCCGGATGGAACTGATCCCGCATGACGGCCTCGAAGGCGCGATGCGCCGGCTCGTACAACTGCGACCGGTATTCGTTGACCATCCTCTGGCAGTTGAAATGCGCGCTGACGAACCTCAGCGACTTTTTGACGCGCCGCATCCACTCCACCGGTACGCCCTGTTCCCGCCCTTCGTAGTACAGCGGCACCACTTCGCTTTCCAGCAGGGAATAGATGGCGGCGGCGTGCGCGTCGTCGCGCTCCGGCGAGTACGGCTCGCGGTCGCCGATGGCCCATCCGCCGGTCTTTTCGGCGGCTTCGTCGAACCAGCCGTCCAGAATGCTCATGTTCAGCACGCCGTTGATGCCGGCCTTCATGCCGCTGGTGCCGCAGGCCTCCTCGCCGCGCCGCGGCGTGTTCAACCACACATCGACGCCCTGCACCAGCTCCCGCGCCACCTGAATCCCGTAGTCCTCAACGAAGATAATATGACCGGCCAGTTCGGGAAGCTTTGAAAACTGGACGATTTCGCGAATCAGGGCCTTGCCCGGAACGTCCTGCGGATGGGCCTTGCCGGCGATGACCATCTGGACCGGCATGCGCGGATTGGTTAGGATCTTTTTCAGCCGCTCCAGATCGCGGAAGATCAGCGTGGCGCGCTTATACGTCGCGAAACGCCGCGCGAAGCCGAGCGTCAGCGTCTCCGGATCGAGAATCTCCTGCAATCGCCGCACCTCGGGCGACGGAGCATTCCGCTCCATGGCCGCCGCGGCGGCGCGCTCGCGAATGAAGTTGATGAGCCGCCGCTTCCTCCGGCGGTGCGCTTCCCACAGCTCCGCGTCGGGAATTTCCGCGATCTGATCCCACATCTTGGGCTCGGCGTGTCCCTCGCGCCAGTCCGGAGCCAGATACTGATCGTAAATTCCGGCCAGGTCGCCGTTCACCCAACTGGTAAGATGTACGCCGTTGGTGATGGAGGTGATCGGAACTTCCCACACCGGAAGGTTCGGCCACAATCCCTCCCACATCTGCTGCGAGACGCGGCGATGCAGGCGGCTGACGGCGTTGCGGTAGGCCGATGTTTTAAACGCCGCGATGGCCATCGAAAACGGCTCCTGCGGATCGGCCGGCTCACGCCGCCCCAGCGCGAGCAGTTCGTCGAAGCTGATTCCCAGCTCCCGGGCGTAATCCTGAAAATACGCGTACATCATGGCCGAGTCGAACAGGTCGATTCCGGCCGGCACCGAGGTGTGGGTGGTGAAAATATTATTCGTCCGGGCCGCGTCCAGCGCCTCGGCGAAACTTAAGTGATTTTCTGTCATCAAAACGCGGATCCGTTCCAGCGCCAGAAACGCCGAATGACCCTCGTTCATGTGATACACAGTGGGCTGAAATCCCAGCTCCTTCAAAGCGCGCAAACCGCCGATTCCCAAGGCGATTTCCTGGCGAATGCGGTGGTGACGGTCTCCGCCGTATAGCTGGCTGGTGATCTCCCGATGCTCCGCGCTGGCGTTGTGCGGATTGTTGCTGTCTAACAGATACAATTTGACGCGGCCCACGTCGATCCGCCACACCTTGAGAAACACCGGCGTGCCGGCCAGCGTCACCGTCACCAGAAGCTCGCTGCCGTCGGCGCGCGTTTCCGGCGTCAGAGGAAGGGAGTAAAAATCGTTGACCGGCGTCCGTTCCTGCTGCCAGCCATCCGGACCCAGCGTTTGTTGCAGATACCCTTTTTGATACAACAGCCCGATGCCGACCAGCGGCAGCATCGCGTCGCTTGAGGCCTTCAGGTGATCTCCGGAAAGCACGCCGAGGCCGCCGGAGTAGATCGGCATGCAGTCCAGCAAGCCGTACTCCATCGAGAAATAGGCGACCAGCATGTTGGAGGGAGCGTTGCCCCGGGCGCTCAGATAGTTGTCGTGAATCTCGCAGGCACGGCGATAGAGCGCCAGAAACCGCGGATCGGCCGCGGCGCGCTCCAGCGTGGCCTGTGGAATCCGCCCCAGCATCACCACCGGATTGTGGTTGGACTGCTTCCAGATCAGCGGATCCAGCCGCCGGAACAGACTGCGGATCGTGTGATCCCAGCTCCACAACAGGTTGTAGCCGATTTCGGAAAGTCTGGAGAGCTTTTCCGGCAGCGCCGGGCGAACGAGGAACTCCCTCAAAGGGCGAATCTGAAACGACATCAAGCTCCGTGCACGTTTCAGAATAGCAAGCTAGGGAGGTATGCGCCATGACGCTCTGGCGCGCCGCCGGATCGCGGTGATCAAGCGCCGGAGCTTGCCGCGGATGGCATTCCTCCGGCACGGAGCTTCGGCCCGCCAGCCCCGCCCTTAAAAAACCAGCCGCAGCGCGAACTGGATCTGACGCGAAGTCAGACGCGGGTCCTGGACCCCGGCCGAAGTGACGCGCCCGAAGGTCGCGCTGGTTTGCGTCACCGTCGGGTTGTCGAAGTTGGGATGATTCAGCACGTTGAAGAACTCGCCGCGGAACTGCACGTAGTGGCCTTCATGGAACAGCGGGAAATTCTTCAGCAGCGAAACGTCGAAGTCTTTGGTGTTGGGCCCGATGATCACGTTACGGCCCGAATCGCCGAAGCGGGCAAGGAAGTTGCGCGAGAAGCAGGCCGTGTTAAACCAATCGGCGGGATCGTGCGGGAAGTTGTTCGGGTCGCAGCCGGCGACCACGTCGGGACGGGTGTTGGAATTGGTTCCCGTCAGCGTGGTCAGGCCAACCAGCGGATCCAGGGGATTGCCCGATTGAATGGTCAGGATTCCGTTGGTCTGCCATCCGCCCAACAGAGCCTGCCCGACCCCGTTCATGTGCGAACCGAGCGCATGCCCTTTTCCTACCGGCAAATCGTAGGTGTAGCTGGCGACGAAGCGGTTCCGCGTATCGAAGCTCGAAAGGCCGCGCTCCGCTTTAAAGTTGAACGGATTGACGATGGACGCATTCCAGGCCGAACCGGTGTCGATCGATTTGGAATAGGTGTAGGCGATCAGATAGCTGAGGCCGTGCGAGTACTTCTTCTCCACCGAAGCCTGCAAAGCGTTGTAGTTGGAAACGGCGGAAGCCGAGTCGACCGTGACATTGGTGAAGTTCGGCCAGGGCCGGTTGGCCTGGCTGAACAGCGGCGAGGGGTGCGGCAGGTTGTCGTTATAGGAGTGGTCCAGGTGCGTGCCCTTCGATCCGACATAGCCCACGGTGACGCCCATATCGGTGGGAAGCTGGCGCTGCACGTTGAAGCTCCACTGCTGGAGATAGCCGTTGCGGAAGGGAGTTTCGAGCCAGGTCGCACTGGGGAAGCTGCTGCCAGCCTGCCCGCCGAAGGGATTGGCCAGGCTGATGTTCGGAATACCGTTGCCGGATTGCGGAAAGGTCAGCGGTATGACGAAGGGCGGGCTCAGCGTGGGACCCAGAAGAACGTTGAGCAGCCGCTCATCCCAATAAACGCCGTAGCCGCCGCGAAATACGGTCTTCTCATTGAAGGGCGTGTAGGCGAATCCGAAGCGCGGCGCAAACTGCGCCTTGGGCGCCGTATAGAGATTCGGCTTCTGCGGCGTCGCGGTGCGGATGTCGCCGGGAACCGTGGGGTCAAACGTCGCCAGGTGGTTGTACTTTTCGGTAACCGGCGTGTTGTACTCCCAGCGCAGGCCGAGATTCAGGGTCAGATGCGAGGTGACCCGCCAGTCGTCCTGGCCGAAGAAGTTAAGCGACTTGGTTCGCTGCGCGCCGATGTCGGGAGCATTGAGCCCGGCAAGCGACCGGCTGACCGAAGCAGTGGTCGGGTAGCCGAGCAGAAGTTCCGCGATGGAGCTTCCTCCGGAGTTCGAATTCGCCGCGGCGGTGGTGTAGAACGGCTGGAAGACCAGGCTGCCGCGCGAGGTGGTGTCGAAGAGAATGTTCAACTGGAAGGCGCGGAAATCCTCGCCAAACTTGAAGTTGTGCTTGCCGCGCGTCCAGGAAAACGTTTCCGTGACCTGATAGGTATTGTCCTTGCGGTCCTGCGGCAGATTGGTGGCGTCGCCTTCGGTATCGTAGCCGGAAGGCGAAATCAGCGGCGTCCCGAAGTCCAGCGGATAACGCGAGGTGCCCATAATCCCCAGGGCCGTGGAGTTGTCGGTGGCCTGATCCTGCTGGAAGATCCCCCCGCGCGTGCGATTGTAGCCCAGGCGCAGCTCGTTGATCTTGTCGGCGCCGAACAGGTGAATCTCCCCGAGCAAAAATCCCTGCCCGCCGTTCAGCGTGTTGCATCCATAGCCGGGCAGGTTGTGCGATCCGGCGCAGAAGGGATCGAAGGTGTTGAAGCGGTTCTCGTCGCTGAAGGTGTAGCGGCCGAACAGGCTGTCGGCGTCGCTGAAGCGGTGATCGATGCGCCCGGTGTACTGATTGAAGTCATCTCTCAGCGGCTGGGTGGAGGTGAACAGGCCGCTGGCGGCGTTGTTGGGCGCGTTGGGCAGCGGATAGAGATTCAGCACCGCCACGCCCACGCTGTTGAAATCCGCCTTGGGGATGATGTTGCCGCTGAACGGCGACCGCTGGCCCGCGCTGTTGATCGAATTGGGATCGTAGATCACAGTGTTGGGCAGCAGCGCCGAGAAATCCCCGTTGTGCATCGCCGCCGTGGGCACCGTGCCGACCTTGGTGATGGACTGGCGGATGCGCGTGCTTTCCCAGTTGAAGAAGAAAAACGTCTTGTCCTTCTTGATCGGGCCGCCCAGGGAGGTGCCGAACTGGTTGCGCTTGTAAGGCGGGATCGGGCCGGGCTTGTCGAAGAAATTTTTCGCGTCCACGTCGGCGTTGCGCAGGTATTCGTAGAGCACTCCATGAAAGTTGTTGCTGCCGCTGCGGGTGATGTAGTTGATCTGCGCGCCGCCGCTGCGGCCGTACTCGGCCGTATAGGTGCTCTCGCCGACCTTGAACTCCATCATCGCTTCGGTGGAGATGGCCACGGAATACTGGTTGATCGCCAGATCGTTATTATCCACGCCGTCCAGCAGGAAGTTGTTGGCCTGCTCGCGCGCGCCGTTCACCGAGATGGATCCGCCCTGGGTCTGGTTCTGCGATCCCTTGACGCCGAAATTGGCGCCCGGCACCAGCAGCGTCAGTTGCAGGGGATTGCGGCCGTTCAGCGGAAGCTCGGTGACCTGCTTGTTGTCGATGACGTTGCCGACGGTCGCCGAATCCGTGCTGATCACCGGCGCGGAGGCTTCCACCGCCAGCGTCTCCGTTACCTGGCCGACGGTGAGCGTAAAATCCTCGCGCACGCGGGCGTCCACCTCGAGCAGAACATTTTCGCGCGTCTCTGTTTTAAAGCCGCTCTGCTCGGCGGTCACTGTGTAGGTGCCGACGGGAAGCTCGGTGAACAGATAATCGCCGGTGTCGCTGGTGGTTTTGGTTTGGGTCAACCCTGTAGCGGGCTGCTTAACCGTGACTTTCGCGCCGCTGACCACCGCGCCGGTGGCGTCGCGGACCGTTCCCAGAATGGTGCCGCGGATGTTCTGTCCAAACGAGAGGGAAACCAGCGCCAGCACAGCCGCCGCGCACTTCCACATTCCATTTTTCATAACGAACTCCCTTTTCCACCGAATTACGACATGCGAGGATAGCGGAATTATATCACCAGACCCCGATGTAGATCTTTGGACGCGCCCGGCGTGGTTTGGTTAGCCGGCGGCGCGGCGGGAGAGCGCGTTGCCATCACTCATAGCGCGCCAATTCGAGCTTGGCGACCGTTTCGGTGTGCACTTCATCGGGACCGTCGGCCAGGCGCAGCGTGCGGCTGTTGGCCCACATGGCGGCCAGCTCGAAGTCCTGGCTGACGCCGGCGCCGCCGTGGGCTTGAATGGCGCGGTCGATGACGCGCAGCGCCATGTTGGGCGCGACCACTTTGATCATGGCGATTTCGGCGCGGGCAGCCTTGTTGCCGGCGGTATCCATCATGTGCGCGGCTTTGAGCACCAGCAGCCGGGCCTGCTCGATTTCCATGCGGGAATGCGCGATATCGGCGCGAATGGTGCCCATTTCGGCGATTTTTTTGCCGAAAGCGGTGCGGCATTGGACACGGCGGCACATCGCTTCCAGAGCCCGCTCGGCCTGCCCGATCAGCCGCATGCAGTGATGGATGCGGCCGGGGCCCAGGCGGCCCTGCGCGATTTCGAAGCCGCGGCCTTCCCCGAGCAGGATATTGGAGGCAGGCACGCGGACATTGGTGAAGGTCATTTCCGCGTGGCCGTGCGGGGCGTGATCGTAGCCGAAAACGGTGAGCAGGCGCTCGATCTTGACGCCGGGGGTGTCGAGCGGGACTAAAATCATCGACTGCTGTTTATGTTTTGGCGCGGAGGGATCGGTTTTGCCCATGAAAATGGAGATTTTGCAGCGCGGATCGCCCGCCCCGCTCGACCACCATTTGCGGCCGTTGATGACATAATGATCCCCGTCGCGCACGATGCTGGCCCGGATGTTGGTGGCGTCGGAGGAGGCCACGTCTTTTTCGGTCATCGAGAAGCACGAGCGGATCTCCCCCGCAAGCAGCGGCTTCAACCATTTTTCCTTTTGCTCCTCGGTGCCGTAGCGATGGAGGACCTCCATGTTGCCGGTGTCCGGCGCCGAGCAGTTGAAGACTTCCGGGGCCATCGCCGAACGGCCCATGATCTCGCACAGGGGAGCATAGTCCAGGTTGCTGAGCTCTAGAAACAGGTTCCAGAGCCCGGCGGCGCGGGCCTTGGGCTTGAGCTCTTCGATGATGGGAACCGGCCGCCAGCGGTCCTGCTGGATTTGGGCGTGGTAGAGGCGCTCGTTGGGATAGATATGATCGCGCATGAAGGCCTCCAGGCGGGATTGCAGGTCGCGGGATTTCGGCGAGAAGTCGAAGGGCATAGCGGTTTCTATTATCGGCGGTTTCCGGGCGGCGATGTTGACACGGCGCGGCGGGAAACGACACAGTGAAGGAGATGAGACTCTCGATCGCTCTGAGCGCCGCGCTGTTGCTGGCGGCCTGCTCGGAAACGCCCGCTCCCGCGGCCAAGAAGGCGCCGGAGCCGCCGGCCGCGCCGATCACCGGACGGCAGGCGTTTCAAATGACGTATCCGCAGGCGCGGAGCTGGGCGGCGGATTGCCAGCCGATGCGCATCCGGAGCTTCAATCTGCCGGAGCCGAAGTCGGCCGACGGCAAGGCCGGCGCGTGGGAGATTTTATGGGTCTCGGCGGCCAAAGGGCGCCAGCGGATTTACACCTGGTCGGCGGTAGAGGCCGAGGGCAACCTGCATAAAGGCGTTTTCGCCGGACTGGAGGACGCCTGGCGCGGGCCGCAGGGTCAGGAAAAGCCGTTTCCGGTGGCGGCCTTGCAAATCGACACCCCCGAGGCGTATCGAACCGCGGTGGCCAAAAGCGCGGAGTATTTGAAAAAACCGGGCGGCAAGCCGGAGGTGACGTTTCTGTGCGAGTTCACGCCCCGCTTCCCCAATCCGGCCTGGCGGGTGATGTGGGGCCAGTCAGCGTCGTCGGCGGAGTGGTCCGTTTTCGTCGACGCGAGCACGGGCCAGTATCTGGGGCATTAAGCGGAAGCGGGTTGATTTCACCGTGCCCGCCGCGAGACTACCCGCGTTTTACCGCCAGGCGCTGGGCGAACCGTTCGATGTTTACGATGTAGCGGTCGTGGGTTCCCTCGGCGATCTTTTCCCTTTCGTCGAACGCCTCCACTTTAAAGCGGACCGTGCGGCCGTTGACTTGGACGACTTCGCTGTGAAGGGTGACCTGCATTCCGAGGGGCGTGGCCGCCAGGTGCCGGACGTGGACCTCCGTGCCCACCGAATCGAAACCCGCCTCGAGCAGCGGCACGATGGAGTCGCGGGCCGTCATTTCAAGCTGCATGATCAGGGCCGGCGTCGCCAGCACGCGCGCCGCCTCGACTCCAAGAAAGTTTATCGCCAGCTCGGGGGTTACGACCATCCGATGCTCGCCGCGCGTCCCTACCGGAATGGAAGACATTCTGAATCTATGTTATCTTGACGGTGTATGTCCATCCCGAACGTGAAGCGGTATCGCATCAGCAGCCCGGACGGATCCATGACGGCCACGCTGATGGCGGTGCTGCCGAAAAATATCGACGTGAATCAGTACCTGTCCGAAGCGGCGCAGCGCTTTGACTGGAAGGCGCACCAGGAAGCGCAGCAGAAACAGTTCAAAGTCCGCGTCGGCCAGCAGAAGCAGAAGAAGGCGAAGTAGTTTCTTCGGCGGCCGCGCCGGTTTCGGCGGTCTCCTCCGCCGGGTGGATTTCGTAGGAGCTCACGATCTCCACGGTGGGGCGCAAGGAGGCCGCCACGCCGCAGTACTTGGTGTTGGACAACTCGATTGCCTGCTCCACCGCCGCGGGAGAGAGCGCGTGGCCGCGCAGGATGTGGCGCACTTCCATGCGGCGGAAGCTTTTGGGATACTCCTCGCGGCGCTCGCCGCGCACTTCGACGCGATATTCGGTGACCCGCTGGCGTTTTTTCCTCAAGATCGAGATGACGTCGGCGCCGGTGCATCCGCCCAGGGCGACCAGCAACAGCTCCAGCGGGCTGGAAGCGTCGCTTCGCGCGCCGTCCATATCCAGGGCAATGGCGTGCCCGCGCGGGGGGACGGCCACGAAATAGTCGTTTCCAGCGTACTGCACGGTGGCAAAATCACGTTTCATTTCTTCAAGGTAGCTGGTTTAAACTGAAGAGTCCATGTCTGACGCTCTTTCTCTGGCGCAGATTCAAGCGGCGCGGCAACGCATCGCGCCCTGCGTGCGCCGAACCCCGCTCACCCCCAGCGCGACGCTCAGCGAACGCCTGCGGACCAACGTATACGTCAAACTCGAGCTGTTTCAAAAAACCGGATCATTCAAGGTCCGCGGCGCATTTAATAAAGCCCTGAGCCTGCGGCCGGAAGAGCGCGGGCGCGGCATCGTCGGGGTCAGCGGCGGCAATCACGCGCAGGCCGTCGCCTACGTGGCCCGTGCCTTGGGATTGAAGGCGCTGCTGCTGATGCCGGAATCGACGCCGCGAAATTACGTCGAGGCCACCCGCGGCTACGGCGCCGAGGTGAAGTTCGCGCCGAACGCCAGTGCGGCTTTCGCCGCCGTGAGCGAGTACGAGAAAGACGGCTGGGCCTATATTCATCCCTTTGACGATCCGCTGGTGATGGCCGGACAAGGCACGGCCGGACTGGAGATTCTGGAGGACGCGCCGCAGGTGACCGATGTGATCGTCAGCATCGGCGGCGGAGGATTCATGGGAGGCATCGCCACCGCGGTGAAGTCGCTCAAGCCGTCAGTTCGCGTTTGGGGCGTCGAGACCGAAGGCGCCGATTGCATGTCGAAGTCGCTGGCGGCGGGACGGATCGTCACGCTGGACAGCATCGCTTCGGTGGCGCGGACGCTGGGCGCGCCAGCCCCCTCCGAGCGGACGCTGGAGATGGCCAGGCGGCTTCTGGAAAGCGTCACCGTAGTGCCGGATCGCGAAGCGGTTGCGGCTATGAAGCTGATCCTGGAACGGATGAAGGTGCTGACCGAGCCCGCCGCGTCCTGCACTTTGGCCGCGGCCGAGCGCCTGAAGGACAATTTTTCCTCCGAACGCCACGTGGTGCTGGTTTTCTGCGGCGGAAATATTTCCTGCGAAGATTTCGCGCGCATCCAGTCGATGGGCTGATGCGATGCGCCGATTTTTGGAGCTGGCGGGCGTCCTGGCGTTCTTAACGCTCGCCGCCGCCGCCGCCGTGCGCTACTCGCTGGCCCGCGGCTACACGCTTTACGACGGCGACGCCGAGGCGCATCTGAACATCGCCCGGCGGATTCTCGATTCGCGCACGCCGGGTCCGGAGCAGATCGGCACGGTGTGGCTGCCCTTGCCGCACATCCTGATGATTCCCGCCGCAATGCACGGCGGATGGTGGCAGTCCGGAGCCGCCGGCGCGGTCGTTTCGCCGGTGGCGCTCGTTCTGGCCGGAGCGTTTCTGTTCGCCGCCGCGCGGCGCGTTTATCTTTCCGCGGCGGCGGCCTTTGCCGCGGTCCTGATCTTCGCGTTGAATCCGAACGTGCTGTATCTGGGATCGACGGCGATGACGGAGCTGCCGTTTGCCGCCTGCTCCGCCGCGCTGCTGTGGTCGACGGTCTGGTTTCGCGATTCGCAATCGATTTTCGCGATTCTTTTCGCCGGAATCGCCGCCTTCGCCGCTTCCCTGACGCGTTATGAAGGATGGTTTTTCATCCCGTTTGTGGCGATCTATTTTCTGTTTATCGCCCGGCGGAAATGGCACGCCGTGCTGTTCGGCGCGATCGCATTGCTCGGGCCGCTGGCCTGGCTGGCGCACAATCGTTATTATTACGGCGACGCGCTCGAGTTTTATCACGGGCCGTGGTCCGCGCTGGCGATTTACCAGCGGCAGCGGGCGGCGGGAAGGAGCCCGTATCCCGGCGATCACGATTGGCGCAAGGCCTGCCAATATTACTTCGCCGCCGCGCGGCTTGTTTGTGGGCCCATCGCGATTGTGCTGGGAGCGGCCGGCGCGATCCTTGCTTTGTTGCGCAAGGCGGCCTGGCCGCTGTTGTTTTTATCCCTGGCGCCGATATTTTTCGTTTTAAGCATGCATTCTTCGGGAACGCCGATTTTCGTGCCCGGCCTTTGGCCGTACAGTTTTTACAATACGCGCTACGCCCTGGCGGTGGTGATGCTGGCGGCGTTCGCGGCCGGCGCCATCGTGACGCTGCTGGAGGCTCCCCGGCCCCGGAGCCCGGCCGCGATTGGCTCCGCGCCGGCGCGGAAGGGCGCGATCCTCGCTGCCATTGTGTGCGGGCTGGCTCCGCTTGCGTTCTGGATTTCGCACCGGCCGGTCTGCCTGGAGGAAGCCGAGCGCAACTCCCGGGCCCGGCGCGAGTGGATCCGGCAGGCCGCCGAATTTCTCCAAACGAATTATCGCCGCGGCTCGGGAATCCTTTTTTCCTTCGGCGATCTGACAGGAGCTTTGCGCCAGGCCGGCATCCCGCTGCGCGAGGGCCTTCACTCGGGAAATGGACCCGCCTGGAACGCAGCCCTCATCCGGCCCGATCTGTTCCTGCGCGAGGAATGGGCGCTGGGCTTTGCCGGCGACGAGGTGGCGGGCGCCGCGCGGCGCGCTCATTACCGATTGCGGAAACGGATCGCGACAACGGGAGCCGTCATCGAAATTTACCAGCGCCCATGAAAATTCCTTTCACCAAAGCCCACGGCGACCGCAACGATTTTCTGATCACGCGGCGCGAAGAGATCCCCGCCGGCGCCGATTGCGCCGCTCTGTCCATAGCGATTTGCGACCGCCACACCGGGGTCGGCGCCGATGGCTGGATCCTGGTTTCGCAGTCGGGCGAAGCCGATGCCGCCATCGAGCTCTACAACTCCGACGGCAGCCGCAGCGAGCTTTCCGGCAACGGCACCCGCTGCGTGGCGCTTTATCTTTTGGACCAGCGCCCGGCCGGAACGCTGCGCATTTTGACCGGCGCCGGTCTGAAGACGCTGCGCCTGCTGGCCACGCGCGGCCGCAGCCACATCTTCGAGATGAACATGGGCCGCGCGCGGATCGAGGAGTTGCGGGCGAACGTCGAATCCGCCGACGCGACCCTGGCCAACGTGGGCAATCCTCAATGCGCCGTTTTCGTTCCCCATTTCGAACTTGACTGGCGCGATCTGGGAAAGAGAATCGAGCATCATCCTCGTTTCCCCAACCGCACCAACGTTTCCTTTGTCCTGGTACTGGACCCACATACGATTGAAGTACGATTCTGGGAGCGCGGCGCGGGTGAGACAATGAGTTCTGGCACCGGCTCGGCGGGCGCCGCCGCTGCGGCCGCCGCCCGCGGCCTGGTGCGCAACCCGGTGGAAGTGCGGACCCCGGCCGGCTCGCTTCAGGTTCGCTGGGAAAACGACGAAATTTTTCTCGCCGGCCCGGCCGAGATCGTCGCCCGCGGGGAGTTTTTTGCGGAAGGAGAATCGAGTTGAACTATCAAACGGAACTGCGGCGCAAGATCGAGGCGCGCCAGGCGCGTGTCGGCGTCGTGGGGCTCGGCTACGTCGGCTTGCCGCTGGCGATGGAGTTCGCGCACGCCGGTTTCAGCGTCACCGGCATCGATATCGACGGGCAGAAGGTCGCCATGCTCAACCGCGGCGTCTCCTACGTGCAGGACGTGCCGGCGGCCGCGCTGGCGCCCATGGTGGAAGCCGGAAAATTCCGCGCCACCACCGATTTTTCGGCGGTGGAAGCGCTGGACACGATCAATATCGCCGTGCCGACGCCGCTGCGCAAGACCAAAGATCCGGACATGAGCTACATCGTCAACGCCTGCCAGGAGATCGCCAAACATTTCCACCCCGGCTTGTTGATGATCCTGGAATCGACGACGTACCCGGGCACCACCGATGAGTTGATGCTGCCGATGTTCGAAAAGCCGGAGCTGAAGGTCGGCGAGGATTTTTTCCTGTGCTTTTCGCCCGAGCGCGTGGATCCCGGAAATCCGAAGTTTCAGACCAAAAACATTCCCAAGGTGGTCGGCGGAATTACCGCGGCCTGCACCGAGCTGGGCGCGCTGTTTTATTCACAGGCGCTGGAGCGCGTGGTGCCGGTGAGCTCGACGCGCGTGGCGGAGATGGTGAAACTGCTCGAAAATACCTTCCGCATGATCAATATCGGGCTGGTGAATGAAATCGCGCTGATGTGCGACCGGATGGGCATCAATGTGTGGGAAGTGATCGAAGCCGCCGCCACCAAGCCGTTCGGCTTTATGCCCTTCTATCCCGGTCCGGGGCTGGGCGGCCATTGCATTCCGATCGATCCGTTCTATCTTTCCTGGAAGACGAAACAGAGCGGCATCGAAGCGCGGTTCATCGAGCTTGCCGGATACATCAACGGCCAGATGCCGCACTTCGTGGTGGACAAGATCCAGAACGCGCTGAACGATCATTGCAAACCTCTGAAGGGCTCGCGCGTGCACCTGCTGGGCGTGGCCTACAAGCGCGATATCGACGACGTCCGCGAATCGCCGGCTCTGGATATTATTCATCTGCTTGAAAAGCGCGGCGCCCAGGTGAGCTACAGCGATCCGTTCGTTCCGCGCCTGCGCGCCGATGGATTCCTTCGGCACGCCATGGAGGCGCTTGACGCCGGGGAGGGCTGCGCGCAAGCCGACTGCGTGGTGATCGTCACCGACCACCGGTCGTTTGATTACGCCGCGGTGGTGGAGCGCTCGCGCCTGATCGTGGATACGCGCAATGCGCTCAAAGGCTGCGTGTCGCCGAAGATCGTGCGGCTCTGAGCCCGCCGGCGGACGGCTATAATTTGGGCATGGCGGTGACACGGCGCGAGTGGGCCGGGATTGTGGTTGCGGCGGCGGCGGAAGCAGCGGGAGCGCCCCAGCAGGCCGATGAGGAGACGCGCTCGGCGCGGGAGGCGATGGAAGAGAACGCCCGGCAGCTCGACGGGGTTCCGCTGCCCATGTCGGCCGAGCCGGCCTTCTCCTTCAAGCCCTAAACGCGCATGGCGACCGTCAATGAGGACGTCTTCTTCGCCGGCATCGCCGATCTCACCAAGGCACTTCGCGCCCGCGAGTTTTCCGCCGTGGAGCTGGCGCACGCCTTCTGCGCGCGCCTGGAGAAGCTCGGGCCGCGCTACAACGCGCTGGCCTGTTCGCTCAAAAAGCTGGCCATTCGCCAGGCCAAGAACGCCGATGAGGAGATCCGGCGCGGGCGCTACCGGCCGCTGCAAGGCATCCCTTACGGCGTAAAAGATCTGATTGCGGTGGCGAAATATCCGACCACGTGGGGAGCCCGGCCCTATGCCGCTCAGGTCTTCGAGGAGAACGCCACGGTGGTGAACAAGCTGAACAAAGCCGGAGCGGTTTGTATCGGGAAGCTGGCCATGGTGGAGCTGGCCGGCGGCGGGGGATATCGTTATGCTTCGGCTTCGCTGACCGGGCCGGGGCTGAACCCGTGGGATCGGGCGCGGTGGAGCGGCGGTTCGTCCAGCGGATCGGGAATCGCCGTCGCCGCGGGACTGGTGACGTTCGCGCTCGGTTCGGAGACCTCGGGCTCGATCCTCACGCCGAGCGCTTTCTGCGGCGTCACGGGACTGCGCCCGACCTACGGCCTAGTAAGCCGCCACGGATGCATGGCGCTGTCGTGGACCCTCGATAAGATCGGGCCGATGTGCCGGTCCGCCGAGGATTGCGGCCTGGTTTTGCAGGCCATTTCCGGCGGCGATTACGAGGACCCGGGCTCGGGCGGCCGGAGCTTTTACTACTCGCCGCGCTTCGCCCGGCCGGCCAAGGATCTGGTGATCGGATACGCGCCGGCGGATTTCGAAGAGTGGGCGGAGCCTTCGGCGCGTCCGGATTTGCAGGGTGCGCTGGCCGCGGTGAAGTCCATGGGCGCGCGGATGAAGGAAGTCGAGCTGCCCGATTTTCCCTATGGCGCGATCCTTTCGACGGTCCTTAACGGCGAGATGGGATCCGTCTTCGAGAAGCTGATCCGCAGCGGGCGCGTGAACGAGCTGGCCGACAAGCGGCAGATCGCGGGACTGAAAGCGTCGCTCGATTTGCCGGCGAGCGAATATCTGAAGGCGATGCGAGCGCGCGCGCTGGTGCAGGAGGCGATCCGGCGCCTGTTTCTCGACGTCGATCTGCTGCTGGCGCCCTCCCGCATGGGCCCGGCGCCGAAAATTACGGATCGGCTGGATGCGCCGCCCGCCCGGGAGCGGCCGAAATCGCGCGGGTTGAACGGAATTATTCCGATGGGCAATTTGGTGGGCTATCCCGCGCTTTCGCTGCCGTGCGGGTTTGCGGAAAAAATGCCGGTGGCGATCAGTTTTGTGAGCCGGCCGTGGTTTGAAAATCAGCTCATCGCGCTGGGCGTGGAGTTTCAGTCGCGGACGGACTGGCACAAGCGCCGCCCGCCCGCGGCCTGAAATCGGGCGGCTCTAGGCGCGCGCGCCGGCGTGCAGGGCTTCTCTTTCCCGGTCGTAGTCCTCAAAGGTCTTGCCTTCCCGCGCGAGCCTCTGAAGCAGCGGCGCCGGAGCCCAAAACTCGGCGCCATGGCGCTTTTCGAACTCCTCGATCTTCGCCAAAACATTTTTTAGGCCGATTGTATCGGCATAAAACATCGGACCGCCGCGCCAGGCGGGGAAGCCGTAGCCGTTGAGATAAACGATATCGATATCGACGGCGCGCAGCGCGATTCCTTCTTCCAGGATGCGCGCCCCTTCGTTGACCAGCGCGTAAATCGTGCGCTCGATGATCTCCTCGTTGCCGATCTTGCGGCGCTCGATGCCGGCCTCGCGCGCGGCTTTCTCAATCAGCGCCGCGACCTCGGGATCGGGCGACGGCTTCCGGTTGGCGTCGTAGAGGTACCATCCCTTGCCGGTCTTCTGGCCATAGCGGCCCATTTCGCAGAGCAGATCGGGGATCCTCATGGCCTTGCGGACGCCCGGTTTTTCCAGGTGCTTGAACTCCTGCCGGATTCGCCAGCCCACATCGAGGCCGGCCAGATCGCCCATGGCCAGCGGACCCATGGCCATTCCGAAGTCGTACAGCGCGCTATCCACCTGCTCCGGCGCCGCGCCTTCCTCCACCAGAAAGACGGCTTCGCGCGCGTAGCAGTGGATCATCCGGTTGCCGATAAATCCCTTGCAATTTCCCGCCAAAACGCCGATTTTGCCCAGCTTTTTGGCGAGATTCATAGAGGTCGCAATCACCTCCTTCGAAGTCGCTTTGCCGCGCACGATTTCAAGCAGCTTCATCACATTGGCGGGGCTGAAAAAATGATGGCCGATGACCATCTGCGGCCGCCGGGTGGCGGAAGCGATCTCGTCAATCGACAGCGTCGATGTATTGGTCGCCAGCACGCAATCCGGCTTGGCGATGTTGTCGATCTCCGAAAAAATCTGCTTCTTCAGCGCCATCCCCTCGAACACCGCCTCGACGATGATGTCGGCCTGCTCGAAGCCGTCGTAGGTCAACTGCGGGGTGATCAGGGCCATCCGCTGATCCATCACGGCCTGCGAAAACCGGCCCTTCTTCACGGAATTTTCGTAATTTTTACGGATCGTGGCCATGCCGCGGTCCAGCGCTTCCTGCGACGCTTCCTTGACGATCACCGGAATGCCGGCGTTGGCGTAGTTCATGGCGATCCCGCCGCCCATGGTGCCGGCGCCGATGATCGCCGCGCGGCGAATGTCGTAGGTTTTCGTCTCCTTGGGAATGTCGGGGATCTTGGCGACGGTGCGTTCGCCGAAAAAGGCGTGGATCAGCGCCTTCGATTGCGTCGAAAACAGGCAGACGCGGAAAAGCTCCGCTTCGCGTTCGATGCCTTTCTCGAAGGGCAGCTTGGTTGCCGCCTCCACGGCGTCGATGGCGGCCAGCGGAGCCGTCTGGCCGCGGCGCGTTTTGCGCGCCTGTTCCCGCGCGAGCGCGAAAATCGCCGTATTTCCGGCGGCGTCCTGCAGTTTTTCATTGCGATCGCGCGTTTTAAGCGCCGGCTTGCCGGCGATGCTCCGTGCGAACTCCAGCGCTCCCTGAAGCAGATCGCCGTCGATAATTTTGTCGAGGATGCCGGCGGCGAGCGCGGTTTTGGCGTCCACCGGCTCGCCGAAGGCGCACATCTCCACCGCTTTGGCCACCCCGGCCAGCCGCGGCAGCCGCTGCGTCCCGCCCGCGCCGGGAATGATGCCGAGCTTCACCTCCGGCTGGCCGACCTGCGCGGTGGCCAGCGCGACGCGGTAATGCCCCGACATCGCCGTCTCCAGGCCGCCGCCGAAGGCCGTGCCATGAATCGCCATCACCACCGGCTTTTTCGAATCCTCGATTTTGTTCATCAGCGGATAAAGCGCGATGCGCTCTTTTTGTCCGGCCGTGATCTTTCCAAATTCGCGGATATCGGCGCCGGCGATGAAGGTCCGGCCGCCGCCGATCACCACCACGGCGCGGACTTCCGGATCGGCTTCCGCCTTTTCGATCCCTTCGATAATGCCCTCCGGAACTCCCGGACTGAGTGCGTTCACCGGCGGATTATTGATCGTGATGACGCCAATGTCGCCCTGGCGCGCGTAGGCTACAAGTTCGCTCATAAGTCTTCATGGTATCGCTACCCTGCCGGGTTCGCGCGGGATTGGGCGCCGTTCAAAGAATTCGGCCGGGCCACTATCATGAGGAAAGGTGCCCGCCCACACCCTTACTGTCCGGCAATTTTTCGCCAAACGCGGCCTGCTCTCCGACTGGCACCCGAATTTCGAGTTTCGCGCCGGCCAGTTGGAGATGGCCGAAGCGGTGGAGGCCGCGCTCCGCGAAAACAAGCATCTGATCGTGGAGGCGGGAACGGGCACCGGCAAGACGCTCGCCTATCTGGTGCCGGCGATTCTGTCCGGGCGCCGCGTGGTGATCTCCACCGGGACGAAAAACCTTCAGGAACAGCTTTTTTTCAAGGATATTCCTTTCCTGGAAAAGAACCTGGGCCCGCTGCGCGCCTGCTATATGAAGGGCCGCAACAACTACGCCTGCCGGCAGAAGATCTATGACGCCGAAAGGGAGCCGGTGCTGGAAGGCCTGGAAGAGGCCGCCGATTTTCAGATCATTCGCGAATGGGAAAAGACCACCGAAACCGGGGACCGCGCCGAGATTCGCTCGCTTCCGGAAGCGAGCACGGTTTGGGCTAAGCTCGACGCGCGCCCGGAGCGCTGCGCCGGACAACAGTGCCGCCAGTTTGAGCGGTGTTTTATCACGCGTATGCATCAGAAGGCGCAGGAAAGCGATCTGATCATCGTCAATCATCATCTTTTCTTCGCCGATCTGGCGGTGCGGGAAGGCGACCGCGGCGGTATTCTTCCCGAATACGGCGCGGTGATTTTCGATGAGGCGCACGAACTGGAGGACGTCGCCGGGCAGTACTTCGGGGTTTCCGTCACGAGCTATCAGTTCGATGAATTGGTCCGCGACGTTACCTCGGTTTCGCACCGCAAGGATTTTTCCAGCGCGGAGCTGGGCCGCATTTTGCTGATGTTGAGCGATCGCGCCGCGCATTTTCTCGGCCTTTTTGAAGCCGCCGACGGGCGCACCGGGTTCCGCTCGCAGGAGGCGTTCCTGATCAAGCACGAGGAGGTTTATCGCGACGTGCTCGCCGGGCTGGAGCTGGTGGCGCTTCAGCTTGAGCTGATCAAGTCCGCGCCGGAGGAGGCGATTCCGCTTGTCGCCCGCGCGCGCGATCTGGCGCGCCGGCTGGAATTTTGGATGGAAGCCAGGGATCGGCGCTTCGTATATTGGATCGAGCGGCGCGGGCGCGGAACTTTTTTGCAAGCCACGCCCATCGACGTTTCGCGGATTCTCGAGGATAAGCTGTTCGATCGCGTCGATTCGGTGATCCTGACCTCGGCCACGCTGGCCGTCGCCGGCGATTTCGAGTTCACCAAGGCTCGCCTGGGTTTGCGCGCCGCGCGCACTCTGGTGGTGCCGAGCCATTTCGATTACCGCCGCCAGGCACTGCTCTATGTGCCCCAGAATCTGCCGGACCCGCGCAGCCCGGCGTTTGCGGCCGCCGCCGCGCGGGAAATCATCGAGCTGCTGTTTCTCAGCCGCGGCCGCGCCTTCGTCTTATTCACCAGCTACCAGCAGATGCGCCTGATCCACGATCGCGTCTCGCTCGAAGTGCCGTTTCAGACCCTGCTCCAGGGGACCGGCCCGCGCGGCGCGCTGCTTGAAGAGTTTCGCGCCACTCCCCACGCGGTGTTGTTCGCCACCGCTTCTTTCTGGCAAGGTGTAGATGTGCCGGGCGAGCAGTTGAGCTGCGTGATCATCGACAAGCTTCCCTTCGCGGTGCCCAGCGACCCGGTGGTGGAAGCCCGCGCCGCGGCGATTCGGGCCGAAGGCGGCGAGCCGTTTCACGATTATCATCTGCCGCAAGCGGCGATCGCGCTGAAGCAGGGCTTCGGCCGGCTCATCCGCGGCCGCGGCGACCGCGGGGTTCTGGCGCTGCTCGATCACCGCATCACGCGGATGCGCTACGGTCAGGTGTTCTTCGACAGCCTGCCCCACTACGGGTTCACAACGAAGCGGGAAGACGTGGAGAAATTTTTCAATGTTTGAAGTTGCCGTTGAACAGACCTTCGCCGCCGGACATGCGCTGCGGAATTACAAAGGAAAATGCGAGAACGTGCACGGTCACAATTTCCGCGTGCAGGTGATCCTCGAAGGCGAGCGCCTGGATGAGACCGGCCTTCTGGTCGATTTCATCGAGGTCCGGGACGCCCTGCGCGCGATTATCGCCCGTCTGGACCACGTTTTCCTGAACGATGTCCCGCCTTTTGACGTAAAGAATCCGTCGGCGGAAAATCTCGCCGAGTATTTTTACCGGGAGATCTCCGGAACCTTGAGATCGGCCGTGCCGGTTCGCGTCCGCGAGGTGAGGGTGTGGGAAACCGAGATTCAGAGCGCGGCGTACCGCGGTTAGCGCCGCAGAGCCGCGTTGTTGAGGGCATTGCGGACCGACCCGGCCGCGTTTGACACCCTTTTGACCGGCGTGGGCGCCGGGAGGGCAGCGGCCGCGGCTGCCTTGAGGAGCGGCAGGATCGATTCTGGCGCGGGCCGGCGCGTTTCGAGAAAATCGATGCCCTCGACGGTAATCTGCAAGCTGCTTTTGTCGTCCGTGGCCACCAGGCCGCGCTGTTTGAGATACCACAGGGCGAAGTTCAGCTCTTCGCTGGTGGTCTCCAGGAGGTTTTCAAGCTGCCGCACCGCAAGGCTGGGGTGAACGGCCGCAACCGTCGGCGGTCGTAGAGCACGCACAGCAGCGCCAGGCGCAAATTCACGCCGCGGCTGAGCTCAGAAAAGAAAGCGGATCCGGTGAATTGGAATTCGGGGTCCTGATCGAGGCCTTTGAGTTTATCGAATTCGCGCCGGAGGCTGCCATCGGAGAGGACTTCGTAGGCCAGATTGATGGCTTCGAATTTTTCGGAATCTCCGGTCTCCGGATTGTCCGGGCGATACTTTTCGGCGAGCCTGGAGTAGGCGCGTTGGATGACTTCCGAAGTGGCCTTCGCGTCCACGCCCAGGATGGCGTAGTGGTCCTGGAATTTTCCGGCCGAAGCTGCGGACATACTCTAGTTCAGTGAATCGGCGGTAGCGGCAAATTCGAGTAGAATCGCCGGAGGGGTCAGCGTCCGAAAAACGCCGCGTTCTTCTGAGCGTAATCGGCCCATTTTTCCGGGAGATCGTCGAGGGCGAAGATCGCCGAAACCGGGCAAACCGGAACACAGGCGCCGCAATCGATGCACTCGACCGGATCGATGTACAGCATCTGCTCGTTGGAGAACTTTTCGGAATCCTTTTTCGGATGAATGCAATCGACCGGGCACGCATCGACGCATGCCGTGTCTTTCACTCCCACGCACGGTTCCGCAATTACATAGGCCATAGAAAGTATCCGCTGGCAGCCTGGATCAGGCCAGTTGGGGCAAATTTCATTTAAGCATATCGGAGCTGCCCGGATAAAGCGCGTTGCAGCAAATGGCGACTTCGGCGCTTGAACGGTGGTAGGGACGGGCGGATTTGAACCGCCGGCCTGTCGCTTAGGAGGCGACCGCTCTATCCAACTGAGCTACGTCCCCGCAGCCTCGATTGTAGCAGGCGGCCAGCGTTTCAAGCCCTTCCGGCCAATGTCGCGGCGATACTGCATGCCCTCGAAACGGATCGCCTGCACCCCAGCGTAGGCGTTCTGAATGGCCGATGAAAGATCGCGTCCCGAAGCGGTGATCCCCAGCACGCGCCCCCCCGCCGTTTCGATGCCGCCAGCACCGCTTCGCGTGCCGGCGTGGAATACCTGCGCGGGGCACTCGGCGAGGCCGTGGATGGGATCGCCGGTGCGCGGTTTGCCGGGATAACCCGCAGCAGCCAGCACCACGCAAACCGAGGGATCAGCTTTGGAGCGCAATGTTTCCCGTAAAGAACCGGTCGCCGACTGGAGCAGCGCGGCGGCGAAGTCGGTGGCCTCGTCGAGCCGGTGCAGAAGGGCCTGGGCTTCCGGATCGCCCAGCCGCGCGTTGAACTCGAGAACCTTGGGGCCGGCGGAAGTCATCATGAGCCCGGCGTAGAGGAATCCGGTGAAGCCGGTGGTGGAAATCACCGGCTCGATGATGGTGTCGAGGATGCGCTGAACCTGGGATGAATCCAGAATGCGGCCGTCGCTATATGCGCCCATGCCGCCGGTGTTCGGCCCGGTGTCGCCCTCGCCGAGCGTCTTGTGATCTTGCGAGGCTTCAAAGGCGGTGAAGCGCCGGCCATCGGAAAGAACGATGAAACTGGCTTCTTCTCCGCTGAGAAACTCCTCGATGACGAGCCGCGGCCCGAGCTTTCGCACTGCGACTTCGGCCTGCTCGCGGTTCCGCGCGATGATGACGCCTTTGCCGGTGGCGAGGCCGTCCGCCTTAATGGCGACCGGCAGATCGAATTGGGAAAGCGCGGCGATTCCGGCTTCGGCGCTTTCGACCTGAACAAATCGCGCCGTGGGAATGCCCAGCCTTTCCATGAGCAGTTTTGCATGAATCTTGCTCGCCTCAAGCCGCGCCATTTCGCGCGTTGGTCCGACGATGGGCAGGCCGGCGGCGCGGAACTGGTCGACGATTCCTTCGGCGAGCGGGGCTTCGGGTCCGACTACGGTCAAAGCGGGATGGACGGCCTTGGCTGCTTCCAGGCCGGTGGTGTTCAAGTTGATGCCGATCTGCGCGATTCCGGGATTTCCGGGCGCCGCGTAGATCTGGTGACCTTCTTTGGCGAGACGCCAGGCGATCGCATGCTCGCGGCCGCCGCCGCCGATGATGAGAATTTTCACGCCGAAATGCCAGTTTAGCGCGGCGGGTTAGAATGTTGTTGAAATGCCGAATCGTTATGACGTGATCGTGATCGGCGGCGGGCACGCTGGTTGCGAGGCGGCGCGCGCCTGCGCACGATTGGGTCTGAGCACCGCGATGGTCACGATGAACCTTGACCTCATCGCGCAGATGTCCTGCAATCCGGCCGTGGGCGGAATTGCCAAGGGGCATCTGGTGCGCGAGATTGATGCGCTGGGCGGCATTATGGGCGAGATCACGGACGCGGCCGGCATCCAGTTCCGCTTGCTGAACACCAGCCGTGGTCCGGCGGTGCGATCGCCGCGTGCGCAGTGCGACAAGAAGCAGTACCGGCTGCTCATGCGGGAAGCGTTAGAAAAGGAGCCGAATCTCCGGATACTACAGTCGGAGGTGGCTGAGCTTATCATCTTGGGGTCAGGGTCCGGGAGCCGTCGTGTCGAAGGCGTTCGGCTGCGCGATGGACGATCCATAGCGGCCGATGCGGTGGTGGTGACAACAGGTACATTTTTGAATGGTTTGGCGCACGTTGGCGAGTACAAATACAGTTGTGGGAGGAACGGCGAAGCGCCGTCGAATCTGCTTGGCGAGCAGTTACGCACGCTCGGCTTGGAATGGAAGCGCCTGAAGACGGGCACGCCACCGCGGCTCGATGGCCGCACCATTGACTGGTCGCGTTTTGAGCCTCAATACGGCGATCCGGACCCGACGCCGTTTTCCTTCCTCACGGATCGGATAGACCGCGAGCAAGTTGCTTGTTTTCTGGCGTATACAACCGAAGAAACGCACCGGATTCTGCGGGAGAATATCGGGCGCTCGCCGCTCTATAGCGGGCAGATTGAAGGTCTTGGGCCGAGGTACTGTCCTTCGATTGAAGATAAGATTGTAAAGTTTCCCGACAAAGCTCGTCACCAGATTTTTCTTGAGCCGGAGGGCCTCGACACGAACGAGATTTACGTAAATGGGCTGTCGACAAGCATGCCCATCGATGTACAAACGAGGGTTGTGGCGTCGATTCCGGGGCTGGAAGGCGCTGAAATGATTCGCCCTGGCTATGCGATCGAGTATGACGCAATTGACCCCAGGGAACTGACTCATTCTTTAGAGCTTAAGTCGCTAAGGGGATTGTTTCTGGCGGGCCAGATCAACGGAACCTCCGGCTACGAAGAGGCCGCTTGCCAAGGCTTAATGGCTGGACTGAATGCGGCGAGGCGGTGCGGAGGGTTGCCTCCAGTTATTATCGGACGGACGGACGGTTACATTGGAATCTTAATCAGCGATCTGGTGACGCAGGGGGCCGACGAACCGTATCGGATGTTCACCTCGCGCGCGGAATTCCGCCTAAATCTGCGGATCGACAACGCTGACGAACGGTTAACGCCGGTAGGGCGTGCGGCGGGTTTGGTTTCCGACGCAAGATGGGCGATCTTCGAACGAAAGATGTCCCAAAAACGATTGCTGCGCGAAGTTGTGGAGCGCGCCAGGGTAGATCCGTCGCTTGTGGGTCTGGCTGTCGATGACCATCCCACGATAGCGGGTTGGCTGCGCCGGCCGGAGGCGCGGATCGAGCGGATCCGTGAGGCGCTGGAGCGGGAAGCCGGGGCGGAGCTGATGCGTGGCGTTCTCGATACACTAGAAACGGAGATTAAGTACTCCGGATACATCGCCCAGCAGGAGCGTCAAGTCGAGCGTCTGCGTGCTTCTGGAAGTCGCAGGATTCCGGATCAGTTCAGTTATACCTCACTACCTGGCCTTTCCAATGAGGTTCGGGAGAAGCTTCAGCGGGTCCGGCCGGAAACCCTGGAACAAGCGGCGAGAATTCCCGGCGTTACGCCAGCCGCAATTGCCCTGCTGGATGTTTTTCTCAGCGTAGGGCGATGACTTTTCGGGAGTCGCTGGTTCGGGCGTGCGCCGGCAACCAGCTCAGTCCTGTGCAACTCGCGCAGTTGGAGCGGCATTGCGAGTTATTGTATAAGTGGAACCGCAGGTTGAATTTGACCAGAATCGGATCACTTTCCGATGTGGTTCGGCTGCACTACTGTGAGTCTCTGTTCCTGGGGTCCGTTCTGCCAGGTGGCGATCTGCGCATCGTGGATGTGGGCTCTGGCGGAGGCTTTCCTGGGATTCCCCTCGCGATCGCGCGCCCTGGCTGCAAAGTTACCTTGGTCGAAGCGCATGGACGCAAGGGAGTTTTCTTGAGAGAGGCCGCTCGCGGTTTAGATAATGTCTCTGTTGTCGTGGGGCGGGTGGAGTCGATTGGAGAAAGGTTCGACTGGCTGGTTAGCCGGGCTGTTCGTCCATCCGATCTTCTTTCTCTCGACATAGCTTCGCATTCGGCCATTCTATTGACCGCTAGAGAACTTCCTCTTTTGCCCCAGGCGGACCGGGTTGTTCCGGTTCCCGGAACCCGGCATAGAGTTATTGCTCTGTTCCACGTGGAACGTGATAAGATCCAGTGAAGTGGCAAAGGTAATCGCGATTACAAATCAGAAAGGCGGGGTCGGCAAAACCACGACTGCGATCAATCTGGGAGCTTCCCTTGCAGCGAACGACCTCCGAATTCTGCTGATTGACTCAGATCCGCAAGGGAACTGCACAACGGGCCTCGGAGTCGAAAAATCAAGTGAGAAACCGACCTTCTATCAGACACTATTAAATGGTGTGGACGCCAGGGAAACCATACAGCAGACCGCATACGATGGCCTCTCAATTATCCCCGCGGATAAAAATTTGGTCGCTGCCAATCTGGATCTCGTTGACCTCGATGACCGCGAATATCGCCTCTCTAAAGCGCTTCAGCCAGTCCTCGATCAGTATGACTATATACTGATCGATTGTCCACCAGCCCTTGATCTCTTGACGTTAAACGCCCTCATCGCCGCCGATTCGGTGCTGATTCCGATTCAATGCGAATTCTTCGCGCTGGAAGGAATCTCCCAACTTATGGATACCATCGACCGCGTTCGCGATGCCTTCTCACATCCCATCCAGATCGAGGGCATCCTCCTCACCATGTACGACGACCGCACAAACTTAACACGTCAAGTGGCGGACGACCTCAAAGAGTTCTTTGAGCAGGATGTGCTGTCGACCGTGATCCCACGCAGTGTCAGGCTGGCCGAGGCTCCCAGCTTCGGCAAACCCATCCTGTTTTACGATCCCCGATCACGGGGAGCGGAAAGCTACATAAAACTCGCGAAGGAGATCCTTGAGAATGAACGTCGCCGGCGACAAGCAACGCAAAGCGCTCGGTAAGGGACTTTCCGCGCTCCTCCCAGCACGACCGCAATCGCCGCCGCAACCACATAAGCCGGAAACGACCGCGCTGAGCCTGCCAATTACACAAATTGAGCCAAATCCAGCTCAACCTCGCACGATCTTCCAGGCCGACCGACTCGAGGAACTCGCAACGTCGATCCGCGCCAACGGCATCATTCAGCCCCTGATCGTCCGCCGCTCCGGAACAGCCTATCAGATTGTGGCAGGAGAGCGCCGATGGCGCGCCGCGCAGATCGCGGGATTAACCGAGGTCCCCGTCGTCGTCCAGGACGTTGCCGACACACACCTCCTCGAGCTCGCTCTGATCGAAAACCTCCAGCGAGAGGACCTGAATCCCATTGAAATCGCCCACGCCTACGAACGCCTCCACCGTGAAATGGGACTCTCTCATGAGGAGATCGCACGCCGCACCGGAAAGGACCGGACCTCGGTCGTAAACACGCTTCGATTGCTGAAGCTCCCGCAAGACGTTCAAAGTCTTCTGATCGCTCAACGAATCTCCATGGGACACGCCCGGGCCATCCTGGCTTTGGCGACAGCCGAGAGCCAAATCGAGGTCGCCGAAAAAGCAGCCGCCCAGGGTATGTCTGTGCGTCAGGTCGAAGCCCTCGTGCAGAATCTCACCGCCGAACGGCCGGCCAAAGGCCGCGCGAAATCGCCCGCCAAACAGGATCCAAACATAAAAGCGGCGGCAGAGCAGCTTGAGCGGGCTCTAGGAACACGCGTCCGCATCGTTGAGTTGACAGAACAACGCGGCCGTATCGAAATTGAGTACTATTCCCAGGCTGAGTTGGATAGGATTTTTCAGCACATCAGCGGCGAGAGCCACTGAAAACCTGGTGCCGGCGGCAGGAGTCGAACCTGCGACCTACGGATTATGAGACCGTCGCTCTAACCACCTGAGCTACACCGGCGTTAGCTACCAGCGTATGCGGCAGCCGCCAACTCTGTCAAGTATACAGACAACCGGGTCCGATTCTTAGAATTGCCCGGTGCGCTCTTCGCGCCTTACAATCGCAGTAGTGCCCGCCGTCGAATTCTCCCAGGTTTCGAAGAGTTATTCGATCTACGCTTCCTCGGGCGACCGGCTCAAGGAACTCGCCACTTTTCAGCGCCGACAGTTCCATACCGACTATTGGGCCCTCCGCGACGTCTCTTTCCAAGTCGAAGCCGGCACCACGTTTTGCATCGTCGGAGAAAACGGTTCGGGAAAAAGCACCCTTCTGCAAATCTGCGCCGGCATTCTTCAGCCCACCGCCGGAGAGGTGAAGGTCAACGGGCGAGTCGCCGCACTGCTCGAACTCGGCTCCGGCTTCGACCCGGAGTTTTCCGGACGCGATAACGTTTATCTCAACGGCGCAATCCTCGGCCTCTCCACCAAGGAGATGGATCGCCGCTTTCCCCAGATCGAAGCCTTTGCCGAAATCGGCGATTTCATCCACCAGCCCGTCAAGACGTATTCGAGCGGAATGGTGGTCCGCCTGGCATTTTCCGTCGCCATTCATCTCGATCCCGAAATCCTGCTCGTCGACGAAGCTCTTTCGGTGGGCGACATCTACTTCCGGCAGCGCTGTATGAGAAAAGTTCACGAACTCCGCTCCCGCGGCATCACCATTCTGTTCGTTTCCCACTCAACCGGCGATGTTAAAGCGCTGGGCGACCGGGCCATGTGGCTGGAGCGAGGCCGCGTCATGGCCATCGGAAAAACGGACCTGGTGGTCGCTCAATACACCGCCGCCATGGCGGCCAAAGACGACCGCTACCGGGATCACGCGCCCGTCACAGCAGCCGCGGCCTACAAACCACCGCCCGAAATCGTCACCGGGATTCCCAATATCGATCACCGCTTCGGCGACGGCCGCGCCGAAATCCTGGGAATCGCCGTCCTGGATGAGTCCGGCCAAAAAATCAGCGAACTTCAGCCCGCCTCCACTGTGGTAGTCCGGATTAGCGCGCGCGCCAAAGCCAACTTGGACCGCCCTATCATCGGTTTCATGTTCCGGAATCACCTGGGCGTCGATTTCGCCGGCACCAATACGGAGCGCGAGGGATATTCTCTGCCACCGCTGCCGGCCGGAGAAGTCTGCACCGTCGATTTTTACATCGAGCTTCCCGCGCTTTACGCGGCGCCCTTTTCCTTTTCCCCGGCCATCGCCGACGGCACGCTTGAACACTATTCAATGTGCGATTGGATCGATAACGCGGTCGTGCTTCAAATGGCCCGTTCCGGCGCGCCGATATACGGGCAGTTCCACTTTCCCTGCCGCGTGGAGATCAATTCCAGGATCTCCACCGGAGCCGCCGCGCTGTGATCGAATTTACCGGCGAGCGGGTGATTCCCGGGGAGGTCTCCGACGACCTTTGGGCGGAACACGCCGCGCGCTATGCCTTCGCCCTCCGCTATGCGCATCACTGCCGGGCGCTGGACGTCGGCTGCGGCTCCGGCTACGGCGTCGCCGAAATCGCCGGACGCGCCCGCTCCGCCGTCGGAATCGATTCCTCGCAGGAAGCGGTCGCCTACGCGCAGTCCCACTATAACAGCCCCCACATCCGCTTTCTTCAGGCCTCTGCCGCCAGCCTGCCGTTCGCCGACCGCTCCTTTGAACTCATCACGGCGTTCGAAGTGATCGAGCATCTGGCCGCCTGGCCGGATTTTCTTCGCGAAGCCGCGCGCGTCCTCCATGAGCGGGGTGTATTTCTGGTTTCCACTCCGAACAAACTGTACTACACTCAATCCCGCGGCGAGCACGGGCCCAATCCGTTTCACGTCCATGAATTCGAGTTCGAAGAGTTTCACGACGCCCTTTCCCGGCACTTTTCGAGCGTCGTGATCTTTCTCCAAAACCGGCAGGAATCCTTTACCTTCGCGCCTTCCCCGCCCGGCGCCGGCCAAGCCGAGGCGCATTTGCACAGCGCCGCCTCGCGCCCCGACGAAGCGAACTTCTTCGTCGCCCTCTGTTCCGCCGGCCCGCCGGTCGACGCGCGGCCTTTCGTCTACGTTCCGCGCGCCGCCAATCTGCTGCGAGAACGCGAGCAGCACATTACGCTGCTCCAAGGCGAGCTGGCCCAAACCAAAAAGTGGCTCGACGATTTGATCGCCGATCATCAGGCCTTGCAAGAGGCGCACCTCGAGCAGACCCGCCACCTGGAAGCGCAGAATCGCTGGGCCCTGGATCTCGACGCGAAGTGGCGATCCGCCATGGATCGCGTCACCGCGCTGCAAGACGAATTGAAAGCCGAACAGGCCAACGCCGCGCTCATTGTTGAGCAGTACAACGCGAAAATCAGCGAATTGGAGGAAGAAAACCGCGCCCGGGCGCAATGGGCCATCGATACGGAAACGCGGCTGGGCGCCGAGCTCGCCGCGAAGTCCGCCGAGCTGGCCCAGGCCGTCCGCCTGCTCGACCAAGCCGAAGCCACCGTCATCGAACGCACGGAATGGGCGCAAAGTCTTCAAAAGCGCATCGATTTTTTGGAAACGCAGCTCGCCATGGTCCGCCAGTCGCGATGGGTCAGGCTAGGCCGGCTGGCCGGGCTCGGTCCGCGGGTGACGGAGTAATGCGCCGGTCGTTGCAGGCCGCCTGGCGCATCGTCAAGAATTTACCACTCGCGTTTTTGACCCCTTTTTTGCTGATTTTCAGCGGAATTGCGCTGTTTTGTTCCGATTTGCTGCTCCGTCTGCTTCCCCGCAAGCCCCCGCCCGGCGACACCGCTCCCCGCCCCGGCGCGGCCAGCATCGTCATCCCCAACTGGAACGGCCGCGACCTGCTCGAAAAATATCTGCCCTCGGTGCTCGCCGCGGCCGAGCAGTGCCCGGGCAGCGAAGTCATCGTCGTGGATAACGGGTCGACGGATGGCAGCGCGCCATTCCTGCTTGAACGTTTTCCTTCCGTGCGGCTGATCGCGCTCGAACGAAACCTGGGCTTCGGCGGAGGAGCGAACGAAGGCGTGCGCCACGCGCGACACGATATCGTCGTTCTCCTCAACAGCGACATGCGGGTGGAGCGCGATTTTTTAAAACCACTGCTTGCCGGCTTCACCGACGAGCAGGTCTTTGCCGTCTCCTGCCAGATTTACTTTTCCGACCCCAACAAAAAGCGCGAGGAAACCGGCCTCACCGAAGGATGGTGGCAGCAGGGCGCGCTGCGCGTGGCGCACCGCATCGAGCCGGGCATCACCGAACCGTATCCGTGCTTTTATGGAGGCGGCGGGTCCTGCGCCTTCGACCGCAAGAAATTTCTTTCCCTCGGCGGCTTCGACGAACTGCTGCGGCCTTTTTATCTGGAAGACACCGACCTCGGATATCTCGCCTGGAAGCGCGGCTGGAAGGTTCTGTATCAGCCGGCGAGCGTCGTCTATCACGAGCATCGCGGCACCATCGGCCGCCGCTTCCGCGACGCCTATATTCAATCGGTCCTCAAAAAAAACTTCATTTTGTTCGCCTGGAAAAACATCCATGAACCGGCGCGGCTGCTTTCCCATTTCTTCTTTATCTGGTCGACCTCGATGGTCAGTTGGATCGCCGGGGATTCGCCGGAGCGCTCGAATTTCGCCGCCATCGCGCGCGCCGCACTCCAGCTCCCGCGGGCGATCCGCTCCCGCGCCCGCGCGCGATCGCTCGCCGTCATCTCTGATACCGAAGCTTTTCGCCGGCCGCTTGGCGGGCATTTTCGCGACACCTTCGCGCGCCTGGATCCCGAACCGCTGCGCGTCCTTTTCGTTTCGCCTTACCCGATCTGCCCGCCGACTCATGGCGGCGGCGTGTTCATGTATCAAACCGTGCGCGAGCTGGCCCGTTTATGCGAACTGCATCTGATCGTCCTGCTCGATTACGCGCGCGAGCAGGAAGCACACGCCGAGCTCGAACAAATCTGTGCTTCCGTCGAATATGTCGTTCGAACCGAGCCCCGGCAAAAGGCGATCGGATCGCCGGAGCCGCACGCGGTGCGCGAATTCCGCACCCGCGATCTCGCCTGGCTTATTCACCGCCAGATCTACCTGAAGCGGATCGACGTTTTGCAGCTTGAATACACCGTGCTCGGCCAGTACGCCGGCCGTTTCCGCCGCATCCCCAGCATTCTGTTCGAGCACGACGTCTACTTCCAATCGATCGCCCGCCGGCTTCCCTTCATCAAATCGCCCGGCGAAAGGCTCCAGGCCTGCTGGGAGTATCTGCGCGCGATCCGCTACGAGCTGCGCATGCTGACGCGCCCGGACCGGGTCCAGGTTTGCAGCAAGGAAAACGCGGATTACCTGGAATCGTTTTTGCCGGAGCTTCGCGGCCGGATCGACTGGCAATTCCGCGCCGGCATCGACACCTCGCGCTACGAATTCCGCCCCTCCGGCCGCGAGCCGTTCACCATGCTGTTTCTGGGCAGCTTCCGGCATCTGCCGAACGTGGAGGCGCTCGACTGGTTCCTAAAGCGCGTGCTGCCGAAAATCCGGGCGGCGGAGCCCCGCGCGCGGCTGGTGGTCATCGGCAGCGATCCTCCGCCGCGGCATTCGCTCCCCGGCTCCGAAGCGGTGGAGCTGATCGGTTTCGTCGAAGACGTGCGCGAGCCCCTTGCGCGCTACTCCGTATTCGTCTGCCCGATTCTCAGCGGATCCGGCGTCCGGGTGAAGCTGCTGGAGGCTTTCGCCGCCGGAATTCCCGTCGTCTCCACCCGGCTCGGCGCCGAAGGCCTGGCGGCGGAAGATGGCGAGATCTGCGCCCTGGCCGACGATCCGGAGGGATTCGCCGGGCGTGTGATCGGACTCCTCCAGCATCCCGACAAAGCCGCGGAACTGGCGCGCCGCGCCCGGGCCCACGTGGCGGCCACGCGAGACATGCGGGCGATGACGGCGAAACTCATCGAATCGTACCGCCGGGAACTCGAACGCATGCGGGGGAGAAGCGGAATCCTCCGCTAGGGTGACGGCGCCGCCAGCGACTCCAGCTCGCTCACCGCCCGGGCCAGCTCCTCGGCCGGAGGCGCCGGAGGATCGCTCAGCACTTCCACCAGCGCGCGATAATACCACAGCGTTCCTTCCCGCCCGCCGGTGAAGCGCGACCAGACCGCTTCGCCGCAGACTCGATAATCCCGAGCCATGGCCCGCGCATTGTGCAGCTTGTCACAGGCAACCACCAGCCGCACCTCCCCCGGCGCGGCGCGCAATTCCCTCAAAAAGCGCTCCTTGCGCGGCCGCCAGGGAGGCCTCGGCTCCTGATCCGTATCCGTGCAGCCATCGACGATCGCGGTGACCCGCGGCCCGAATCGCTTCAAAATCCCGGAGCGGGCCCGCGCGCCGCCCTGATCCTCCACCGCATCGTGCAACAACCCGGCGATCGCTTCGTCCTCTCCGCCGCCGTATTCAAGCACCAGCGAGGCGACGCCCAGCAGATGCGAGATATAGGGAATCGTGGATCCCTTGCGCTTCTGCGCCGCGTGCAGGCGGGCGGCGTAGACCAGGGCGTCCTCAAAGCGCGCCGTCAGCACGCCTATTTGGCCTTTAGATCCTTGGCCAGCCGGGCGCTGATCTTTTCGGCGGTGCGGTTCAGATCGCCGGGCGAGGTGGTCTTCGGCGGATCATAGACGCTCCACAGCACGTTGCGCGTTTTCCGATCGATCAGAAAGATGGTCCCGCGCGCGTGGGAAATCGCCTGCACCACCGGCCGCGGAGCGTCCATCAGATTCTTGGAGTCCGGCGCGGCATTGGCATTGCCGTAAAGCTCATTCAGCTTGTCGTCGAGCGCCGCGCCGATGCGGTCGCACAGAATCGCGTCGGCTTTCTTGGGATCGGTCACCACCTGCAAAACATTGCCGGAGGTCAGGTGAGTGGCCAGGTACTGATCGAGCGAGCTGGACATCGGCAGCAGGTACACCGTCTTCACCTCGCCGATCGCCGCCGCCTGCGCGCCCAGCGCCGCAATCATCAAAGCGGGAAGCAACTTCATAGAATTCATCATACACGTCCGGCACGCTATGCTATGGATTTGTTTCCGCGCGATGTATAAAGGCCAGCGCATCACCGTCATCATTCCCTGCCTGAACGAAGAACAGGGAATCGAGTCGGTGCTGAAACGAATGCCCGAATTTGTCGATCAGGTCATCGTGGTCGATAACGGCTCGACCGACCGCACCTCCGAGGTCGCCCGAAGTCTGGGCGCCCAGGTCATCCGTGAAGACGTGCGCGGCTATGGACGCAGCTACAAGACCGGATTCGCACGGGCCACCGGCGATCTGATCGTGACGCTGGACGGCGATCACAGCTATCCGCCCGACGCGATTTCCTATCTGCTCGAAGCGTTTCTTCATCTGGATGTCGATTTTCTGAACGCCTCGCGGTTTCCGGTGCGCGATCCGCGGGCGATGAGCTTCAAACATAAACTCGGGAACCTGATTTTATCACTGGCGATGTCGGCGCTCTATTTCCGCTGGGTCCGCGATTCGCAGTCGGGCATGTGGGTGTTTCGCCGCTCGATTCTGAAGGGCATGAAGCTGGTCTCCGACGGCATGGCGTTTTCCGAGGAGATCAAGATCGAGGCGCTCAAAAGCAACCGCCTTCGCTTCGCCGAGATCTCGATTTTATATACCTCACGGCTGGGAGAGATCAAACTGAATCCGTGGCGCGACGGATTCTACAATCTCTGGTTTCTCGTGAAAAAGCGGTTCACCTGACATGATCGCCGCCGCCGTCGTTCCGCACTGGAACCGCATCGATCTGCTGCGCGAGCTGGCCGCCAGCCTCCAGGCGCAGACGCGGCCGTTCGATGAGTGGATCGTCGCCGATAACGGCTCCACGGACGGCTCGGCGGAGTTCGCCCAATCGGCCGGCGCGAGGGTGCTGCGGCTGGGGCGCAATCTGGGCTTCGCGGCGGCGGCAAATCGCGGGATCGAAGCCGCGCGCGCCGATGTGGTGGCGATCCTGAACAATGACGTGACACTCGATCGCGAATGGCTGGACCGAATGCTGGCCGGCATGGGAAACGCATCCTTCGCCACCGGGAAGATTCTGCGGGCCTCGGATCCCTCCCGGATCGACGGCGCCTTCGATGAAATTTCGCGGGCCGCCTGCCCCTACCGCGGCGGAGCGGGAAAGCCCGATTCCGCTTTTTGGAATCAGCCGCGCGTCATCCGCTTCGCGCCCATGACCGCGGCGGTGTTCCGGCGGCGGCTGTTCGAGGAGATCGGACTGCTCGACGAGCGGTTTGGATCCTACTACGAAGATATCGACTTCGGGCTTCGCTGCGCCGCCGCCGGGCGAAGCGGCGTGTATCTGCCGGACTGCGTGGCGCGGCACCAGGGCAGCGCCACGCTGGGGGCGTGGAATTCCGACACGGTGTTCTTCCTGTCCCGGAATCAGGTGTTATTGGCGGCAAAGTACTTCCGCGGCGAATCGCTGTGGCGGATTGTGGCAGGGCAGTTGCTCTGGGGAGCGCTGGCGGTTCGCCACGGAGCGGGTTACGGGTGGCTCCGGGGCAAACTCCGCGGCTTAAAAGACGCGAAGGGGATCGAGGGGAAACCAGGCGGCTCATCTCAGGACCGGCTTCACACCATCATCAAGGCCAGTGAGCGTAACATTTTTGAGATACAACAACAGACCGGTTGTGACCGTTACTGGAGGGTCTACTTCTGTCTGTTACGGCGATAATTGTGACGCACAACTCCGCGCGGGTCATCCGACGCTGCCTGGAGAGCTTGGCTGACATGGCCCCTTCCGTCGCGCCGCTGGTGATCGATAACGCATCGCAGGACCAGACCCTTCAGCAGGCCGGGGCGCGGCGCATCGCTAATTCTCAAAACCGCGGATTCGCCGCGGCCGTGAATCAGGGCGTTCGCGCCAGCGACTCCGAATTTTTTTTGCTTCTTAATCCTGACGTTGCTCTGCTCACTCCGGTTGACGGGCTGGTGGAGGCCAGCCGCGCTCACGGCCTCGCCGCAGGACAACTGGTCGGCCGCGGCGGGCGGGTGCAAGCCGGCTTCACCATCCGCCGGTTTCCGACGCCCGTTTCGCTGATCTTCGAGCTTTTCGGGCTCAACCGCCTGTGGCCGGCGAATCCGGTAAATCGAAGATACCGCTATCTGGACCGCCCGCTCGATCAGCCGGGCGCGGTGGAACAGCCGGCGGGGGCTTTTTTGATGTTCCGCCGGGATGTCTGGGAAAAACTCGGCGGCTTCGACGAAAAATTCCACCCGATCTGGTTCGAAGATGTCGATTTTTGCCGCCGCGCGGTGCAAGCCGGGTATCGGATCGAATATCTGCCGAACGTCCAAGCCGAGCATTGCGGCGCCCATTCCATTGCCCAGCTCACCCCGGCGTGCCGCGCCGTGTACTGGTGTGCTAGCCTTCTAAGGTATGCCGCTAAGCACTTCAGCGATTTCGGTTACCGCGCGGTTTGCATGGCGGTCTTGGCCAGCGCCTTCCCGCGGATGGTCGCGGGGATGAGGGAACAACGGACTCTGGCCCCCATCCTTGCAGGTTTAAGGATTGTACGTGTTGCCGGGCTGTGCCTTGTGTCGCAGAGGGGGCGGGGCGTAGCACCACCGAATTTATAAACCATTCGCATGGCCTACAACGACTTAGTCTCCGTCACGATCGTCACTTATAACAGCGGCCGATTCATAAAGCGGTGTCTGGAATCCGTCCTGGAGCAAAAGTATCCCAATCTGGAGGTGGTGGTGATCGACAACGCCTCCACCGACGGCACCACCGACATTCTGGAACGCTTCGAGGACCGCTGCCGGATTTATTACAACGACGAGAACATCGGGTTCGCGGCGGCGCAAAATCAGGCGATCTCCCTATCCCGGGGCGAGTGGATCCTCACGCTCAATCCCGACGTTTTGTTGCTGAAAAACTTCATTCAGGCGCTGGTGGAGGCGGGCCAGTTGGATCCTAAGATCGGCACCGTGTGCGGCAAGCTGCTCACCATTCGCGCGACCTTCGATCTGCCGGAGAAGCAGCTTGTCGATTCTACGGGAATCTACTTCACGCCGATGCTCCGGCATCTGGACCGGGGCAGCCAGGAAGTGGACAACGGGCACTACGTCAATTTCGAATACGTGTTCGGGGCCACCGCAGCGGCGGCTCTCTACCGCCGGCAGATGATCGAGGATATTCAGATCGACGGAGAATTCTTCGATCCCGACTTTTTTGTGTACCGCGAAGATGCCGACGTCGCCTGGCGCGCGCAGTTAATGGGCTGGAGGTGCATCTATACGCCGCTGGCCCGCGGTTATCATGTGCGCAACGTTCTGCCCGGCAACCGCCGCGCGCTGCCGCCGGAAATCAACATGCACTCGGTAAAGAACCGGTTCCTGATGCGCATCAAGAACATAACTGGCGACCTTTACCGCCGCAACTGGTTCTCCATTACGGTGCGCGATATCGTCGTAGTCTGCGCCTGCCTGCTGCGCGAGCACACCTCGCTCAAGGCGTTCGTGTATCTGGCGCGCAATTGGAAGCGGGTGCTCGCCAAGCGAGCCGAAATCATGAAGCGCCGCCGGGTGAAGGACGATTACATCGCCAGTTGGTTCTCCTATAAGCCGGTGAGCCGCCCGGCGCCGCGCCCCACCGCGCGCGGGCTGGCAAAAGCCCGCGCCGCCCGCGGATGAGGAAAACACCCGGATAATTAGAAGCAGTAAGTGAATTTTGCGATCCTGGGCACGCGCGGCATTCCCGCACGATACGGCGGCTTTGAGACCTTCGCGGAGGAGCTTTCGGCGCGGCTGGCCGCCCGCGGCCACCGGGTGACGGTCTATTGCCGCCAACGGCACTCCGGAACGGAATACCGGGGCGTCGCCTTGCAATACCTGCCGACCCTCCGCCACAAATATCTCGACACCATCGCCCACACCTTCCTTTCGACGCTGCATGTGGTGTTCGCAAGGGGGTCCGCGCGGCCGCAGGCGGTGCTCTATTGCAACGCGGCCAACGCGATCTTCACCTGGATCCCGCGCGCCGCGGCCATGGGGGTCGCGCTGAACGTCGACGGCCTGGAGCGCAACCGAAAGAAGTGGAACGCGGCGGCGAAGGCGTGGTATCGCGCCTCGGAATGGCTCGCCACCTGGATGCCGAACGCCCTGGTCACCGATGCCGCGCACATCGCGCGATATTACCGCGACCGGTACGATCGGGAGTCCGTCATGATTCCCTACGGCGCCGAAACCGGAAAAGTGGAAACCACCGCGGCGCTGGACCGGCTGGGCCTGGAGCCGGAGCGATACTTTCTCTACGTCAGCCGGATGGAGCCGGAGAATAATCCCTTACTGGTCCGGCGGGCGTTCGAAAAAGTGCGGACTACCATGAAGCTCGCGCTGATTGGAGACGCGCCCTATGCGGCGGAGTACATCCGCCAGGTTCGGGATACGCGGGATTCGCGAATTGTCATTCCGGGCGCGATCTACGGCCAGGGCTATCGCGAGCTCGGCTCGCACTGCTTCGCCTATATCCACGCCACCGAAGTCGGCGGCACACATCCGGCGCTGATCGAGGCGATGGGCCGCGGGGCGCTCGTTCTCTATTTGGACAACCCGGAAAATCGCGAGGTCGCCGGCGGCGCGGGAATCCCGTTCGGCCCCGCCGATCTCGCCGAACAGATCCAGCGCGCGATCGAAATGCCGGAAGCCGAGCGCAATCGGCTTCGCGCGCGCGCCGCCGATCGTGTGCGCGAGCGCTACAGTTGGGACGCCGTCACCGACGCCTACGAAAAACTCCTGATGGGTTTGGCGCGCCATGCGTAGCTGGGTGGAGGTGTCGCTGGGGCGCATCCGCGAGAATTACCGCGCGGTTTGCCGCCTGCTGGAGGGACGCGCCGAGGTCATGGCGGTGGTCAAGGCCGACGCCTACCGCCACGGCGCCGTCGAAGTTTCCCGGGTGCTCGAAGCCGAGGGCGTCCGCTGGCTGGCGGTTTCCAATACGGGCGAGGGAATCGCGCTGCGCCAGGCCGGAATCGCCGCGCGGATTCTGGTGATGGCCGATTTTCTTCCGGAAGACCGCGCCGCGCTGGAATCATTTGGCCTGACTCCCGTGGTTCATTCCCTGGAAGATCTGGCGGCCGTGCGCGTGCCCTATCATCTGAAAATCGACAGCGGCATGGGCCGGCTCGGCACGCGCGCCGAACCCGCCGAGATCGTGCGCGCCGTGCTGGCCGCGCCCGCCCCGCTTGAAGGCTTAATGACTCATTTCGCCTCTGCGGCCAACTATGAAAGCCGCCAGACCGAGGAACAGATCGCGCGATTCGCCGCGGTGCTGGCGGCGTTCCGGGCCCGCGGCCTTTCTCCCGCCTACGTGCATCTTTCCAGCACCATTCCGGTGGCCTACCGGCGCACGGAGGCCTGGGGAAACCTGGTTCGTCCCGGCCATGCGATTTACGGCTACGTCTCACCGGGCCGGGGCCCGGCGCCGCCGGCCGCGCTGAAGGTCCGGCCGGCGCTCGCCTGGAAGGCGGCCGTGCTCTCGGTGAAGGACATCGGGGCGGGGGCGCTGGTCGGCTACGGCGGAATTTACCGCGCCCCGCGCGCCATGCGCATCGCAGTGCTGGCCGCCGGTTACGCCGACGGCATCCCGCACCGCTTGTCGAATCGCGGTAAGGTTATCGCCTGCGGAAAGCTGGTTCCGATTGTCGGCGCAGTGTCGATGGATCTGACCACCATCGATGCAACGGATACGGATCTGCGGGCGGGCGATGCCGTGACCCTGCTCGGCTCGGAAGGCCCGGTTTCGATCGACGCGCAGCAGATCGCGCGCTGGGCGGGGACCATTTCCTATGCCGTGCTGTGCGGCATCCACGCCCGGGTCGCGCGAGTGTACGTGGATTGAAGTGGTAGAGTGAACGTCATGGACGCGCGGCCCCTTCTGGAAGACCTGGCGCGCGCGCTCGCCAAAATCGGACTGGAAGCGATTCTGATCGGCAACGCCGCCGCGGAATCTGAATAAACTGAAAGCGCTGGCGAGGGATCTGGACGGGGTTTTGCTTCGGCCGTACTATCCGGTCTACGATCTGTACCGCCTGGTGCGCGAGGATTCCGGCCTCCAGGCGGACTTCATGGCGAGCATCCACGGCGTGCGCTCCTTCGCCGCCTTGCGCGGTCAATCCGACCTGGTGAGGCTCGGAGACTGCTCGCTGCTGGTCGCCCGCCTTGCCGCCATCGTGAAGAGCAAGCGAGCCGCCGCCCGGCCGCGGGATAAGGCTGTCTTAGATATCCTCGAAAGAGCCCTGCATGAAGAAGAAGCGCGCCGGCAGAAAGCAAAAACTCGCGGCGCTAAAGAAAGAGAGTGACCGCGAGTTGATTGAGATGATCCGGAGGCTGATGGACAAGCCCATCGAGCAGCGGACGCATTTTCTGCGCAAGCGCGTCACCTGCACCGGATCGACGCTCTAGTTTTGAAGGGCAGGATTCATCCCGCGCGGAGCTTCAGCTCCACGTCTCGAACTTGCAGGGCTGAAACCGGCTGAAGCCCCGCGCGGATGAAAATCCGCACTCCGCTGCCGCGATGAACTTCCTCATTCAGTGCCGGCGTTTGTAGGGTATTCCGCCCTGCGCGCGAAAACGGCTGTGGGGCTTATTGGCCCGTTTCCGCGTGTGCTTGAAGATTTCCCGATTGCAGTGTTCCCGAAGCATTCAGAATCACAGCGCCGCCCGGCGCGGTGATCGTGATATCGGCGCTGTCCGTGCCTACGCCCGGCTCGCCGAAATCCTGGAAAACCCAATCGATCTGGTAGCCGGGGCTGCCGTTGTACGTCCCGAAACCGTGACCGAAATAGGTATTAAAGGGCGCCGGCGGAGGTGCGGGATTGCCGAGCAGCGAGCAGCTTGCACCCGCCAGATCGTCCATATGAAAATGGTTGCCGCCGAAGTTCACCTCCAGATTATTGGGGCTCTTACTCACATCGCAGTGCAGCTCTGTTCCGAATGTTACCAGAGTAGCGCCGGAAACGATATTGCCGCCTCCCGTCATGCGGCCCTCCAGGACGTGCGACTGAAGGCCGAAAAAACCTGAGAGCAGAAACGTGACTGCTCCCACGCGCCAAAGCGTGCCGTGCATAAATTTTGGCATCGTAGTGTACTCCTGAAGTCGCACGGAAGCACGCGAATTTCCAGGTTGAAAGATCGCCCAATTGGGCCGTCCTGCGCCCTCAACCGCCGATTCATGGAACTAATTCTTGAGCAAGAAGGCCAATCGGTTCCGTAAAAGAGAAGCCATCTGCTCCAGCGCCCATTCAGATCCGCGATAATTGCGCGGGAACGCGAACTATGCTTTCGAAGATCACGCGGTGTGCTCTTTCACACATCCAGATTCCGGACATCCAGCGCGTTCTCTTCGATGAACTTCCGGCGGCTTTCCACGTCCTCGCCCATGAGTGTGGTGAAAATTTCGTCGCTCTTCACCAGATCTTCGAGCGAAACCTTCAACAGCGTCCGGGTTTCCGCGTTCATGGTGGTTTCCCAAAGCTGCTCGGCGTTCATCTCGCCCAGTCCCTTGTAGCGCTGGACGTTCACCTCGCGCGAGCCCTCGTTTTTGACGTAGGCCAGCAGCTCCCGCCATCCCGGAAGCGATTCGCGGCTGTTTTCCCGCACCGCGGCGAACGGAGCGTGGTTAAACCGGGCCACCTGCCGTGCCACCGAGCGCAGCCGCCGGTACTCCGGCTGCACGGCCAGTTCCACGTCAATCGCCCGCTCGGCGTTGGTCGGATCCTTGTACACCACCATCCAGCAGGAGTGCTCTTCCTCGAACTTCAGCTCGGACTGGATCTGCAGCGCTTTCAGAGCGTCCAGAACCGCCCGCAGATTCTTCTCCTGGGCGAAATCGGCCTTGGTGTCGAGCGCCAAATCGACGCGCGCCAGAATCTCCACCACCCGCGGATCGCGCAGCCGGCGCTCCAGGCGCCGCCAGGTGATCTGCAACTCGTCGAGCTGCATCAAAAAATTGCGCAGCTCGGTACCTTCAAGCCAAGTTTGATTGGCAAGCTCCACGCGCAGATTTTCCGTCGCCCGGCGGAGAATCTCGCGGGTGAACTCCTTATCGTCCTTGATGTACTTTTCGGTCTTGCCTTTCTTGATGCGGTACAGCGGCGGCTGCGCGACAAAGATATGCCCGCGCTTGATCAGTTCCTGCATGTGCCGGAAGAAGAAGGTCAGCAGCAAGGTGCGGATGTGCGAACCGTCGACGTCGGCGTCGGTCATGACGATGATCTTGCCGTAGCGCAGCCGCGAGATATCGAAATCGTCCTTGCCGATTCCGGTGCCGATGGCGGTGATCATCGCGCGGATCTCCTCGTGGCTCAGCATCTTGTCGTAGCGGGCCTTTTCGACGTTCAGGATCTTTCCGCGCAGCGGCAGAATCGCCTGATAGCGCCGGTCCCGGCCGCCCTTGGCCGTCCCGCCGGCCGATTCGCCCTCCACCAGAAACAGCTCGCAGCGCTCCGGATCCTTTTCCTGGCAGTCGGCCAGCTTCCCGGGAAGCCCGCCGCCGTCCAGCGCGCCCTTGCGCCGCGTCAGATCGCGGGCCTTGCGCGCGGCCTCGCGGGCCCGCGCCGCGTCGATCGCCTTGGAGACGATCTTTCTCATCACAGCCGGATTCTTGTCGAAGTACTCGCCCAGTTTTTCGTTGATGAACTGGACCACGTAGCCGCCGATGTCGGAGTTGAGCTTGCCCTTGGTCTGCCCTTCAAACTGCGGCTGCGGCAGCTTCACGCTGACCACTGCGGTCAGGCCTTCGCGCACATCGTCTCCGGTCAGGTTCTCCTTTACATCCTTAAACAGGCCAGCCGACTGTCCGGCCGCGTTGATCGTCCGGGTCAGCGCGCTCCGGAACGCCGTCAGATGCGTGCCGCCGTCCACCGTATTGATGTTGTTGGCAAAGCTGAACACCGATTCGCTGTAGGAGTCGTTGTACTGAAGCGCGACTTCCATGCTGAGGATCCCGCCGTTGGGAAGTTCGCGCTCGCCCTCAAAGGCGATGGGTTTTTCGTGCAGCACCTGTTTGCCCTTGTTCAGATGCTTGATAAACTCCGCGATGCCGCCAACGAACTGAAATTCGGCCGATTTGGCGGGCTCCTCGCGCTCATCGGTCAGGGTGATTTTCAGCCCCTTGTTGAGGAACGCCAGCTCGCGCAGCCGCTGTGAAAGCGTGTCGAAGTTGAACTTCGTCTCGGTCATGATCGAGGCGTCCGGCTTGAAGGTGATCTTGGTTCCGGTCTTGCGCCGCGCGGTTCCGGTCCTCGCCAGCGGCGCTTTGGGGATCCCGCGCGAGTATTCCTGAACCCAAGTGCCGCCGTCGCGCCAGATCTCCAGAGTGAGCTCCTCGGAAAGGGCGTTCACGCAGCTCACCCCGACCCCATGCAATCCGCCGGAGACTTTGTAGGAGCTGGAATCGAATTTTCCGCCGGCGTGCAGCTTGGTCATGACCACTTCGGCTGCAGAAACACCCTCTTCCTCGTGCAGATCCACGGGAATGCCGCGGCCGTTGTCGACCACCGTTATGGAGTTATCCTCATGGATGGTGACGTTGATCTCGGTGCAGTATCCGGCCAGCGCCTCGTCGACCGAGTTGTCGACGACTTCGTAAACCAGATGATGCAGCCCCGCCTCGCCGGTCGAGCCGATGTACATGGCCGGACGCAGCCGCACCGCCTCCAGTCCTTCAAGCACCTTGATGCTGGAGGAGTCGTAAGTCTGAACGGCCGTTATTTCTTTGCTGGACATGATGTGTGTTTCGCTCTGGCCGGCGGCTGCCGGCGCGCAGCGCGTGGACCCTGCGGACCACAGCTACGTCCCCGGAACCGCCTTTTAAATCCTCATCGGCATGATGACGTAGCGGTAGTTGTAGGTCTGGCCCGCCGCACCGCCCCCTTCGGCCGCCCCAGCCGGGCGCAGCTCGCCCGCGCTGTTGGGATCCTTAAACAGGAACAGTACCTGCGGCTCATTCAACGCCCGCAAAAATTCAAGCAGATACTGCGCGTTGAATCCAATCTCCACCGCCGGACCCTCATACGACGCTAAAATGCTTTCCTCGCTCTCGCCGGTGTCGGAAACCGAGGAATGGACCTTCACTTCCCCCGGAGCGACGCGAATGCGAATCGCCCGCGACCGCTCATCGGAAAACTGCGCCACACGCTCGATCGCGCCCCGGAACTCCTCCCGTTCGAGCGTGACTGAGTAAGGATGATCCCGGGGCAGCACCCGCGCGTAATCCGGAAAGTTTCCGGTCAGCTTGCGGCTCAGCAGCAGCCGGCCGCCAAGTTCGAAAAACAGATGATTCTCATCGCCGGAAAACTTCACCGGCGCAGCCGCATCCGCTTCGCTTGCGAGCTTCTGCAACTCCTGCATGGCCTTTTTCGGGAGCAGCGCCCGGTACTCGCCGCCGATTCCCTCGATCTCGCCTTGGCTCTCCACCATGGCCAGACGATGACCATCGGTGGAAACCATGGTGATGCCGCCCTTGCGCAGCACCAGCAGCGCTCCGCTCAACGTAAACCGCGATTCCTCGGCGGAGATCGCAAAAATGGTCTTGCCGATCATCGATCCGATCACGCCGATGGGAATTTCGGCAAGCTGCGGCGGCATCGGCGGCAGCTCCGGAAAACTCTCGCGCGACATGCCGGCGATGCGCGTTCGAGATCTGCCGCTGACCAGGCTCGCCCAGTGGTTCTCCTGAATCTTCACCTGGACGTCGCCGTCGGGCAGCAGCCGCACATAATCAAGCAGCCGCCGCGCTGGAATGGTCCCGCCGCCCGCCTTTTTCACCCGCGCCGCACAGGAGCTGCGGATACCCAGCTCCAGATCCGTCGCCGTCAGATGAATCTGGTCGCCGTCGGCCTCCACCAGAACATTGGACAGAATCGGAATCGTAGTCTTCTTCTCAACCACGCCCTGAGAAAGATTCAATTCACGTACCAGATCGGCCCTGCTGACGGTGAATTCCATTTAAGACGATTCCTTGGCTGCTCTGTTCTTCTAATCCTGTTCCAAACGATCTTTGATAAGAACAAGATTCATAGGGACTGTTGAAAAGTTGATTTCTCTCTAAATTATAGCAAGACCGTGGGGTTAAAACCACCGGAACCTGTGCCTTCCCAGGCGGAAAACCGGGCCTGATCCGGCCTTTCCGCGATCATCCACAGCGGTTCACAAGGAGTTCTCCACACCGCCTGTGCAAGACATATCTAACTTCAATGGATAGAATCGATTACGCTGTGGATGAGCCTGTTCACTTCGGCGTCCTCGCGGCGCAGCCGATCGATCTTCTGCACCGAATGAAGCACCGTGGTGTGATGTTTGCCGCCGAACATGCGCCCGATCTCCGGCAGCGAGGATTGGGTAAGCTCCTTGATCAGATACATCGCCACCTGCCGCGGATAGGCGATGTGCCGCGCATTGGTCTTTTGCTTCAGCATGGCGGGCTGCAACTGGAACTTTTCCGCGACCGCGCGCAGCACCGTATCCATGGTGATCCGTTTTTCCCCGGTGGGAATCAGGTATTTCAGAATCTGCTGCGCCATGGGAAGCGTGATCGCCGAGCCGGTGACTTCCGAATACGCGATCAGCTTGAGCAGCGCTCCTTCCAGCTCGCGGACGTTCGATTTGGTCTTCGTCGCGATATAGTTGCGGACATCCTCGGGCAGGTGGACGCCTTCCTGCTCCGCTTTCTTGTCGAGGATGGCCATCTTTGTCTCAAGGTCCGGCGGCTGAATATCCACCATCAATCCCCACTCAAACCGCGACCGCAGCCGCTCCACCAAACCCGGCGTGCTTTTAGGCGCCGAGTCGCTTGAGATCACGATCTGCTTCTGGTGATCGTACAGCTCGTTGAAGGTGTGAAAAAACTCCTCCTGGGTCCGCTCCTTTCCGGCCAGCACCTGGATATCGTCCACCAGAAGCACGTCGGCCGAACGGTAGTGGCGATGAAACGCGGGCATCCGCTCCGATTTGACGCAGTTGATCATCTCGTTCATGAACCGCTCGCTGGAGGTGTAGACGATGCGCATCGCCGGGTAGCGTTCCAGCAGCTCGCGCCCGATCGCGTGCATCAGGTGCGTCTTTCCCACGCCGACCCCGCCATACAGAAACAGCGGATTATAGCTGCGCGAGGGAGTATGCGCCACAGCTCTGGCCGCCGCGTGCGCAAACTGATTGCAGGAGCCGACCACGAAATTCTTGAAATCGAACCGCGGGTTAATCTGGCTCACGGCTGAGCCGAAGATCGGGTCCGCGCTCTCGGCGGGCGCCGGAAAAAGCGCCGGCTTGGGGATATACCGGATGGACTTAACCGGCAGATTGAGCTCGCGCGCTGCCGAGCGGACCTCTTCAGCATACTCCTGCTCCAGGAAGTCCTTGGTCACCTGGTCCGGCACGCCGACCTGGACCACCCCAGAATCGAATCCTTCGAAAGAAGTGCGTACAACCCAATTTTGATAGGACTGCGGGCTGAGTCTTCTGGCCAAAATGGTCTTAATCCGTTCCCACTCATTGGCCGGACCCGTCGCTGCCGCTGTCGCTACGTTTTCCGTCATTTTTCCATCGCTCCCAGACGAAAAAAATTCCCACACGATTTCCACAAGCTGTGGAAATATGTAAAGCTACGTTACAAACTCTGATTTGGAGTTCTTACTGTTCCTGCCCCGTTGTCGCCTCACCGCGACGCCCTCCGATTCCGGGCGACGGTTTTCAGCTTAGCATAAATCGCCTTTTCGGCAACAACAACTTTTGAACCAATTTTCCATTAATTTCATGGAGTTACAAGGAACTCCGAAAATCCAGAACATTTCCTAAACCATCCGTTTGCACCGTTACGACCGCGTTACGTTTCACTGCCGGCGTACAGTGCGTCCTGGACCTTTTGACAATCGCCCGCCGGAGCGCGAAAATAGATTCTACCCACGCGAAGCGGGAGTAACTCAGCTGGTAGAGTGCAACCTTGCCAAGGTTGATGTCGCGGGTTCGAATCCCGTCTCCCGCTCCAATTCCAAACTTGTCCGGCTCGGCTCGGCAACCCTCGGCGGCTCCGCACAAGACCGTCCCATGAACGGACAGTGAATTCCTCTGAACCTGCCTTATTGCAGTAACATAGGATGGCAGAAGGCGTGCGTTCACCGATTCGGACGAGATTCCAATCAGACTGGGGGCTTTCCTATGGATGTTAAACGCGAAGGCGTGGCGAGAAAAAAGGCGATCAAGCGCGCGGTGATTCTGGTGATCACGCTCCTTGCTGTGGGGGCCATCAGTTGGCAGCTTTCCAGGCTCAAGCCGGCCGCGCCGACCGTGGAGCGGGCCACGGTCTGGATCGATTCGGTCAAACGGGGGCCGATCGTGATCGAGCGCCGCGGCTTGGGCACGCTGGTCCCCGAGGATATCGTCTGGATTCCCGCGCAGTTCGACAGCCAGGTGGCGCGGATTTATAAAAAGGGCGGCGATGAGGTGCAACCAAACACCATCATTATGGTATTAACCAATCCGGATATGGAAGTCGCCGCCAACGACCTGGAATGGCAGATCAAGCAGGCCGAGGCCGATCTCCAGGATACGCGCGTGAAGCTGGAGAGCCAGAAGTTCGACCAGCAGTCGGTGGTCGAGAGTACGGAAAGCGATATGAAGCAGGCCGAACTGGCCAAGGACCGCGACCAGCAGCTTCTGAAACTCAATCTGAAGGCCGATATGGATGCGCAAATCTCCCGGGCGAATTGGGAAAAACTGGTGGCGAAGTACAAAATTGAGAAAGAAAAACTCGATATTATGAAGGATTCGATCGATGCCCAGATCGAATCGAAGCAGGTGGCGATCGAGAAGCTGAAAGCGCAGTACGCTTTGAAGAAGAAACAGGTGGATGAGCTGACCATCCGCGCCGGAATTTCCGGCAAGGTCCAGGAAATGACGTTGCAGGTGGGGCAGAAGGTGAAGCCGGGCGACGTTCTGGCCAAGGTCGCCTCGCCGCAGAAGCTGATGGCGCGGCTGCAAATCGCTGAAACCCAGGCCAAGGATATCGCACTGGGACAGAAGGCGGAGATCGATACACGGAACGGAATCGTGCCAGGGCACGTAATTCGAATCGATGCGTCTATTGTCAATGGCACCCGGACGGTGGATTGCAAACTGGACGGACCGCTGCCGCCGGGCGCGGTGCCGGATTTAAGCGTGGACGGAACCATCGAAATTTCGCGGCTGGACAACGTGGTTTATGTAGGCCGTCCCGTGTTCGGCCAGGAGAACAGCGTGGTGAGCCTGTTTAAGCTCGACGAAGACGGCAAGGGCGCCACGCGCACGCAGGTGAAGCTGGGGCGCAGCTCGGTCAACACCATTGAGGTGCTGGAAGGCTTGAAGGTGGGCGATCAGGTGATTTTGTCCGACATGTCGGCGCAGGATCAAAGTCCGCGTATTCGATTAAATTAGTGCCGCGGCCGTAACGGGCGGGGGCGGAAAAGGGGAAAAATGTCCGAAGCATTGATTCATCTTGAAGGCGTGACCAAGGTGTTCACCACCGACGAAGTGGAAACGCACGCCTTGGCGGGGATACATCTGGACATTCAAAAGGGCGAATATCTTTCGATTGCGGGACCTTCGGGCTGCGGCAAGTCGACGCTGCTGGCGATTCTGGGCCTTCTCGATTCGCCCACCACCGGCACCTATATCCTGAACGGCAAACCGGTGCAGAACCTGAAGCTGAGCGAGAGGGCGCGCATCCGCAACCGGGAGATCGGCTTCATCTTCCAGGCCTTCAACCTGATCGGCGATCTCACCGTGTATGAAAACGTCGAGCTGCCGCTCACCTACCGCGGTATGCCCAGCGCGGAGCGGAAGAAGCGCGTGCATGAAGCTCTGGAACGGGTGGGGATGTCGCACCGGGTCAAGCATTATCCGTCCCAGCTCTCCGGCGGCCAGCAGCAGCGCGTGGCAGTGGCGCGGGCCTTGGCCGGCGATCCCTCCATTCTGCTCGCCGACGAGCCTACCGGAAATCTGGATTCAGCCAACGGCGAGGCGGTGATGGATCTGTTGCGCGAGCTGCACCGCGGCGGCGCGACCATCTGCATGGTGACGCACGATCCGCGCTACGCGCGCTACGCCGACCGCAATATCCACCTGTTCGACGGCCGGGTGGTGGAAGAATCCGGCGAAGCGGCGTAGTCCATCAGCGCGGGATGGGCGGAAAATCGATTCCCGCGTCTGCCAGCGCCAGCTTCACGCGGCGGTTCAATTCGCGTCCCACGACGGCCTGCTTGGAAGGAAGCGTCTTGATCCGCGCCTTCACCGTGACGCCCCGGTCGGCCAGGCGGTCGATGCCCATCACCTCCATGGGTGAAAGAATCAGCGGGCCGAAGACGCTGTCGGCGGCCAGTTCCGAGCCGGCCCTTTCCACGATCGCCAGCGCTTTGTCCACGTCGGCCGAGTGGGCCAGGGTGGTTTCGAAAACATAATAAGAATATTCGCGCGTCAAATTGGACAGCGTAGTGATGGAGCCGTTGGCGATCACATGCACCGCGCCGTTTTCGCCGCGCAGGATGGTGGTGCGGAGATTGATCTCCTCTACCGATCCGGAAATTCCGTTGATCACCACGCCGTCGCCGATGCGGAGCTGATCTTCGAGCAGGATAAACAGCCCGCCAAGCCAGTCCTTCACCAGGGTCTGCGCCCCGAGTCCCACGGCGATGCCGGCGATGCCGAAGCCGGCCAGCAGGGGCTCGATGCGGAAATTCATCTCGCTCAGCGCCATCACCAGCGCGATCAGCCAGATCAGCAGGGTGGAGATTTTGGTGAGCACAGAAATCAGCGTCGTGGCGCGCTTTTCCATCTCATAGGTGGAGCCTTCGTGACGCCGGTCGATGACCCGCAGGGTGTAATTCCGGAACTGGGCCAGCAGTCGGCGGGTGACGCGGCTGAAGATCCAGGCCAGGATCAGGATGACCGCGACGCGGATGCCGCGCTCGGCCCACTCCATCCACAACTCCGGCCGGATCAGTTGAGACAGCATGAGTTCGACGTGTATTTTGGCGGCGGGCTCCGGAGCGCGCCTCCACGGCGGCGGGTCCGGACAGAAGCACTCCGCCGATTCATTGAGTATCGCACGATGCGTTAAGATGAAGTTTCATGGCGGAAGTGAAGGAAGCGGCGCAGCCGCGCAACTGGATTCCGGTGGTTGCGCTGGGGTGGTTTCTCCCCGGCGGCGGCCATTTTCTTCTGAAACGCCCGGGCCGCGGCGCCATCGTGGCGGCGTGCGTGGCTCTGATGTTCCTGCTCGGGCTGATGATGCGCGGCGCGATGTTTCAGTGGCAAACGGGCGACCTGCTGACCACGGTGATCTATTGCGGCGGCTTCATCGGCGATCTGATGAGCGGCGTGCTTTTTCTTCTGGCCCGCGCCTTCGGCTATGATCAGCCGGATATGGCCGGCCATGTGCACGACTACGGAACGAAATTTCTGGTCGCCGCCGGTCTGCTGAACATTCTGGCGATGGTGGACGCCTACGAAATCGCGACGGGAAGGAAAGACTGATGCCGAAGATGAATCTGTCGCACTTCGAGGCGTCGCTGCTGTTCGCGCTGCTCACCTCGATCGTTCTGGGAATCGTCACCAAGCGCACCGATCGCGAGCGGCTCCGCTATGCGGCCTACTGCTTCGGTTATTTCGTGGCGGCCATTTTCGCGCTGGGCTGGTTGATGTACCTGGGCCACGGCTGAAGCGGGGATCCGGCAGCGCAGGCTCCGCGAGGTTTCGGATCAGGCCAGGCCGGCCTGCCGCGCCGCCGATTTGGCCACGCTCGACCAATCCATTTCCGCCTGCGCATGAGCCATCGCCTCCAGGAAGCGGTCGCGGATCGCGCTGGCCAGCGGCATCGGCGACGCCATCTCCTCGGCGGTTTGCAGCATCAGCCGGACGTCCTTTAACCCCAGCCTGAGCGCGAACCCGGCCGGCTCGAATCTCTCCTCCACCATGAGGCGGCCGTAATTGGCGTATACGGGGGACTGGAACAGCGCGTTGACGATCTCCAGAAATTTGCCTGGATCGACCCCGGCCTTGGCCAGCGTCGCGAAGGCTTCGCTGAAGGCCTCCAGCATCGACGCAATCATGAAATTGCCGCACAGCTTCACCGCGTTGGCCTGCCACGGCTCGCTGCCGGCGATGAACGTGGCGCGTCCCATGGCCTGGAACAGCGGCCCGAACTTTTCGATCTGCTCGCGCGATCCCGCCGGAACGACGATCAGCATTTGGGCCTCGGCCGCCTCGGGACGTCCGAACACGGGAGCGCTGAGATAAACCTGGCGCCGGTTCTCGTGCAGCGCGGTGAGGCGCCGCGCCATGGCGGTGCTGATGGTGCCGGAGCAGATGTGCGCCGCGCCTTGCGGCAGTCCGGCGGCGATCCCGCGGTCGCCGCAGGCGGCAACCTCCACCGCGTGATCATCGGCGAGCATGGAAATTGCCGCCTCGGCCCCGTGGCAGGCCTCGGCCGGCGAATCGGCCACGCGCGCGCCCGCCACCGCGCGCGCCTTTTCCGCGCTGCGGTTATAAAGAGTCAGCTCGTGCCCGGCGCGGATCAGACTGCGCGCCATGCCCGCGCCCATCTTTCCCAAACCCAGGAATGCGATTTTCATACGCGTTTGACTCCCCAGCGCGCCGCCGCCAGCACCCGCATCTTTTCCCAGACCGGCACGCGAATGCGCCGTTTCAGCACATCGTAGTTCGACTCCACGATCCGCTCCAGCAGACGCGAGTAGATGCCGATCAGCGCGCGCAGCGAAGCCCGGCTGGAAGGGTCGATCCGCTCGATCAGCGGCGCCGACTCGCGGTAATAGCGGCGCGCCCGCCCGGCTTCGAAGGCCATCAGTTCTAAAAACTGCGCGCGCGGCTCGAACGTCTCCGGCGAGACGCCGAATTTTTGAAGATCCTCGGCCGGCAAGTAGACGCGGCCGCGGGCGGCGTCCTCGCCGACATCGCGCAAGATGTTGGTCAACTGAAACGCAATGCCGCACTTTTCGGCGAGATCCAGCGATTCCTCCCCGCGGAACCCAAAAATGTGGATGATCGTCAGGCCCACGACGCTGGCCACATGATAGCAGTAATCGTAGAGTTCTTCGAAGGTTTGGATCCTGCGGGTCGCGAGGTCGGAGCGGACGCCCTTGATCATCTCCAGGAAGTAGCGCCGGGGAATCTGGAAGCGCGCCACCGCGTCGGCGAAGGCCGGCCACAGCGGATGGTCCGGAGGCGCGCCATCGAGGGCGGCGCGCAGGTCCTGCTCCCACTTGGCGATCGCTGCGGCGCGGTCGCCGACGCCCTCGGCGTCGCTCAAATCGTCGCAGTAGCGCATGAACGCGTAGATGGCGCACATCGCCCGGCGCTTTTCCCGGCTCAGCAAAAGAAACGAATAATAAAAATTCCGGGCCTGGGACCGCGCCAGGCGGCGGCACCAGGCATAGGACTCCTCAACAGTCATGCCGCGCGCGAAAATGCCCGGCGGCCGATGGCGCCCAGCAGCAAAGCGACCCGCTCCCGCCTGGAGATCGCCGGCCGCGCGGCCAGCACATTATAATTCTGGCGCTCGATCTTTTCGAGCACTTTCATCCCGCCGCGGCTGAACAGCTCAACATCGATGGCCAGCCTCCGGCCGACCATCCCCGCCAGCGGCAGGCCCTTCAAAAACAACCCGCGCGCGAGCTCCACCGCATCTTTCATCACCGCGCGGAAGCGCTCATCGCATCGCCTCAGCGGGATGGCTTCGACCGGGCAGCCGTGCCGCTCGAACAGGTGAAGCGGAAGATAGACGCGGTTCTTTTCCCAATCGACGGCGACATCCTGCCAGAAGTTGGCAAGTTGCAGCGCGGTGCAGGTGGCATCGGACAATTCATATCTTTCCGCGTCGTGATATCCGCACAGTCCGAGCACCAGCCGCCCCACCGGATTCGCCGAATATTTGCAGTAATCCAATACTTCGTCCCAGTCGCGATACCGAGTCTTGGCCTGATCGCGCTCGAAGGCGGTGATCAGATCGTCGAAGCACGCGGCCGGCAGTTGGTGGCGCGCCACGGTTCCCTGTAAAGCGACGAAGACGGGATGGGAAGCCGCTCCTGCGTACATCCGGTGCAGCTCCGCGCGCCACCAGGCCAACTGCTTCAGGCTTTCGGCGGCGTCGCCGAGCTCGTCGCCCAGATCGTCCGCCCAGCGGCAGAACGAGTAGACGTTATAAAAATCCTGGTGCAGGCGCCGGGGCAGAAGAAAACTGGCCACATGAAAATTTTCGTAGTGATGGGTCGCCAGCCAGCGCGTGTAGCGGAGCGATTCGTCCAGCTTCCAGCAGCGTTTGGCGTCGTCGGATTGGAGAAAAGCAACCGGCGGAAGGAACACGGCCTAGGGAATAATCGCCGTCTTCAGATGTCCGTTGTGGCTCATCAGGTGCTGCATCACCTCGAGCAGATTGGCCAGCGGCTCGACCCGGTTCACCAGGTCCCTGGCCGAAATATAGCCGCGTGTGACGATCTCCAGGGCCTTGCGGATCAGCGCCGGGGTGTGATGAAAGCTGGCCTTGCAGGTCAATTCGGAATAGTGCAGCAGGTTGGTGTCCAGGCGGATTTCGGTTCCGCTCGGGCAGCCCCCGAAAAAATTCACCACGCCGCCGCGGCGCAGCATCCGGATGGCCAGTTGCCAGACTTCCGGCAGGCCCACCGCCTCGATCACCACGTCGGCGCCGCGCCCGCCGGTGATCTCGCGCACCGCGCCGAGCGCGTCGGCGCCCTCGCTGTTGATGACCACTTCATCGGCGCCCATCTTCCGCGCCCGGTCCAACTGCGGCTGGCGGCGCCCGACGGCGATCACCCGCGCGCCGTAGACCGCCTTGGCAAGGCGGACAAACATCATGCCGATGGGTCCCAGGCCGAGGATGGCGATGTTGTCGCCCGGGCGTACGCCGGACTCCTCCAGGCCGCGCAGCACGCAGGCCAGCGGCTCCACCAGCGCCGCATCCTGATAGGTGACGTGCTCGGGAACCTCGTACATATTTTTCTCGACAATGCGTCGCGGAATGCGGATATATTCGGCGTAGGCGCCGTTGTTGAACAGCAGATCCTCGCACAGATTTTCCTGCCCGCGCCGGCAAAAAAAACACTCCCCGCAAGGGGCCGAATTGGCCGCCACCACGCGCTGGCCGAGCCGGAATCCGCGCACCTCCGCGCCCATTTCGACGATATCGCCGGCCAGCTCATGCCCGAACAGCGCCGGCGGGACGATCATCCGCGCATGATATCCGCGGCGGAAAACCTTCACGTCGGTGCCGCAGGTTAACGCCGCCCGCACACGCACCAGCACGTCGCCGGGCCCGATGCGGGGCACGTCGACCCGCTCGATCTGCAAGTGCTCCTTTCCATACAGCACCGCAGCCGTCATGTGCTGGCTCATTTGATCCTCGCTTTACTGTCCTCGGATAAGTCGAGTTGCGGCTTAACTACTATCTTCAACGATTGCGGGTCCGGATGCAACGCGCGGTCGATTCCCTCGTGGATCCGGGGCAGCGGAAAGCGATGAGAAATCAGCTCTTCGACCGGCAGTGCGCCGCTGAACACCAGATCGGCCGACTCCCGCTGCAAGTCGACGCTGGCGCTGTAGGAGCCGCACAAAACCCGTTCGCCCATGCAGACATCGGCGCCGGAAACCTCGATGCGCTCCTGGTGCGAGGTCTGCGCAAACAGCAAAATTCGCGCGCCCGGCCGCGACGCCCGCACCGCCTGCTCCACGATTCCCTGGGCCGATGCGGCGACGATCGCCAGGTCCAGGCCGCGGCCGGAGGTCATCGCCCGCGCGGTTTTTTCGAAATTTTCGTCCCGCGGATCGAAGGCTTCCGCGGCGCCGAACCGCCGGGCCAGCTCGCGCCGCTCCGCCATGGTGTCGGTTGCGATGACCCGGGCGCCGGTGCGGGCGACCATCATGGTGAAAATCAGCCCGATGGGGCCCTGGCCCAAGACCGCGACCGCATCACCGGGCTGCGGATCGATCAGCTTGACCCCCTTGAGGCAGGTATTGACCGGCTCCACAAAACAGGCCGCGTCGAAAGAGACTCCGGCGGGAATCTTCTCGACGCCCTGCTCTACGATCCAGTCCATCACCCGCACATACTGCGAGAAACCGCCGCCGGCCGGCTCGTATCCCGCGGTCACGCCCACTTTTTTATAAACCGGGCACTGCGCGTAAAGTTTCTTTTCGCAGTAAAAACACTGGCCGCAGGGAATGTGATGAAACACCACGACGCGATCCCCGGGCCGGTATTGCGTCACATTTTCGCCCACCGCCGCCACCACGCCGGCGGTTTCGTGGCCGTAAATCCGCGGCGGGGGCAGCAGATCATACTCGATTTTTTTAAGGTCGGTGTGACAAATCCCGCAGGTTTCAACGCGAATCAGGATCTCTCCCGCGGCAATTTCGGGAACCGGCAGCGTCTCCACTTCGACCCGGCTCGCGCCTTTATACACGGCCGCCCGCATTTGCCGGGGCGTCTGGGCGGCGCGGTCGGCGACGCGGCTAGAGTCGGCAGTCAGCAAAATAATCCCCTAACGATCGCGCGGCGATCCTGGCGTTGCGATCCAAGCGTAGCAAAGCCGGAACCCGCGCAAAAGGCCGGGCCAGCGCCGCCAGCGCAATGCGTCCCCGCGAAAAGCGGCCGTCCTGGTCCCGGTATAAATTGAAATCGAGCGGCATATCCTCGCCGGCGGCGTCGGAGACGGCGCGGATGGCATGAAACGGCACGCCCCATTGGGCGGCCTTCTCCGCCACGGCGGCCGATTCCATATCGACGGCCGCCGCGCCGGTTCTTTCCCGCAGCGCGCGCTTTTCGGCGGCGCTGACAATCACGCGATCCGCGCAATAAATCGCCCCCGCGCCCGTGACAATATCGCCCACCCGCAAAGCCGGATCCAAGGCTCCGCAAAATCCCGTGCTGACGATCCCATCCACGTCGATTCTTTTCTCCAAAGCTTTTTCGACCAACCTCCGGCCCGGGCCATGGGCGACCATCACGTAGCGGTCGCCCCGATAGTACGCCTGGCGGGCGAACTCGAGCGGCCAGTTTAATCTTTCAGATGCGCCGAAGCGCTCCAAGATTCCATCAAACTCGCGGCGCTCGGCGGCCACCAGCAGCCACGTTTTAACAGTAGCCATTGGCGCGGAACCATCCGGCCGCCCGCTTCAGGGCCGCCTCCGCCGGACCCGGCGAGTAACCCAGCTCCCGCGCGGCCTTATCATGCCGCACCCACATCTTTTTCCGGGCCATTCGCACCGCGTCCAGCGGCGCCAGCGGCTCGCGCCCGGTCAGGCCCGCCCAGGCGGTGGAGACGGCGCCATAGGCATACGCCACGGCGTAAGGCACGCGGATTTTCGGCGCCGCTTTGCCCGCAATTTCCCCCAATTTCCGGAAAATCTGCTCCAGCGTCAGATTTTCCGAGCCCAAAATATACCGCTCCCCCGCGCGCCCGCGCTCGCAAGCCAGCAGGTGCCCCTCGGCGACGTCGCGAACGTCCACCACATTCAAACCCGTATCGACGAATCCCGGCATCTTTCCGCGCAGGAAATCCACGACGATCTTTCCGGTCGGCGTCGGTTTGAAGTCGTGGTCGCCGATCGGCGCGGTCGGGTTGACGATCACCACCGGTAGATCCCTGGTCTGGAGCGCGATCTGCTCAGCCAGGAATTTCGATTCCTTGTAAGGCCCGTTCATCTCCGCGATGGAAACTGGCGTATCCTCATCGCCGAGGCCGCCGGCGGGAATTCCGATGCATCCGACCGTGCTGGTATATACCACCCGCTCGACTCGGGCGGCGCGGGCGGCATCGAGCAGAGCGCGGGTGCCGTCCACGTTGGAGCGGAACATCTCCCGCGGCTCGCGCGTCCACAGCCGGTAATCCGCCGCGACGTGATAGACGATGCCGCAGCCGGCCGCCGCCTGCTTCAGCGAATCCGGATCGCGCAGGTCGCCGGCAGCGACCTCGGCTCCCTCCAGCTCGCGTACTCTTTTGGGATCGCGCGCCAGCACGCGAACCCGGTCGCCGCGGTCCAACAGCTTCCGCGCGACGTGCCATCCGACGAACCCCGTCGCGCCGGTCACCAAAACAGGCTTCACACGCGCGCTAACTCAGCAGCCACGCCAGCGATTTAAACGGATCGCTGAACTTCGAATTAATGCCGTAGGCCGCCGACGGCTCGTATCCGCAGTGGACCATGCAATCGGCGCAGCGCGGATCGTTTCCCGCACCGTAATTTTCCCACGGCGTCCGCGTCATCAGCTCCTCGAACGTCTGATAATGCGCGTCAGTGATCAGATAGCACGGGCCCTTCCAGCCCTTCACGTTATAAGTCGGATTGCCCCAGGCGGTGCACGGCAGATCCCGCTCGCCTTTTAAAAACTCCATGTACACGGGCGAGGCCACGATCGGGTATTTTTTCGCGAGCTTATCGATGGACTTGAACTTTTCGTGCACATCTTCGCGGGTGAGGAAGATTTCGCGGTCGTTCACCGCCGAATATCCGTACGCCGGCGCGATGGTGTGGCCGTCCACGTTGAACTGCGCCAGGTACTCGAACAGCTCCTCGATCTCGCGCATGTCGGTTTCTTTATAAACCGTGGTGTTGGAAAAAACCTTGAAGCCGGCGGCTTTGGCGGCCTTGACCCCTTCGATCGCCTCGCGAAACACGCCCGGCCGTTCCACCGCCAGATCGTGACTCTTCTCCATTCCGTCCAGGTGAACGTTGAAGACGAAGGCGCTGTCGGGCTTGAACTCCTTCAGCTTTTTTGCGATGAACATGCCGTTGGTGCAAAGCTGAATGTACTTGCCGCGCTTCAAAATCGCCTCCACCAGCGGGCCGATTTCCGGGTACAGCAAAGGCTCGCCTCCGCAGATGGAAACCACCGGAGCGCCGCACTCATCCACCGCGCGCAGGCATTGCTCCAGCGTCAAACGCTCCCGGACGGTCGATTCGTACTCGCGAATCCGCCCGCAACTGGTGCAGGTCAGATTGCAGGCGTGCAGCGGTTCCAGCATCATCACCAGCGGAAACCGTTTGTGGATCATCGGATGCGGCTTGCGCCCGGCGCGGGCCGCGGGAACCTGCGTGTGAATGATCTTAAACGGATTCGCCGAATCGTCCGCGGCCAGATTGCGCTGCCACTCCGGCTTCGGACGCAGTTTATTCTTCGCGATATAGGCCGCCATGTCGGCGACCTGCCCCAGCGGAACTCTCATTTGGCCCCATTTCTCGTTCTCAAATAGTCCGATAAAGCCAGGACCGGAAACGAATGTCGGTAGTAGTGATATTTCAGATAAAAGACGCCGGGAAAGCCGGTTCCGGTGGACAATTTCTCATCCCATCCGCCGTCTTTGCGCTGCGTCTCGATCAGGTACTCGATTCCTTTGTGCAGGCTGTTGCTGGTGGTGTCGCCGCCGGCGATCAGCCCGCAGATCGCCCAGGCGGTCTGCGAGGGAGTCGATTCGGCGGGAACAAACGTCTTCCGATCGTAGGAAGCGCAGCTCTCGCCCCAGCCGCCGTCAGCGTTTTGAATCGACCGCAGCCACTCGCCGGCGCGCAAAATGTAGGCCTCGCGATCGTTCTCCCCGGCCGCCCGCAGCCCGCGCAGGGCGAAGCAGGTGCCATAAATATAATCGACGCCCCAGCGCCCGTACCAGCTTCCATCGGCCTCCTGCGCCCGCTTCAGATAAGCGACTCCGCGCCGGATGGCGGCGTGGCCCGGCTCCAGGCCCGAGGCGATCAGCCCTTCCAGAACGCGTCCGGTAATATCCGGGCAAGTCGGATCGAGCATCGCGTTATGGTCCGCGAAGGGAACCGCGCTGAGCGACTGCCAGTTGTTATCGACGTCGAACGCCGCCCAGCCTCCGTCCCTGGACTGCATCGCCAGCAGCCAGGTCAGGGCGCGCTGCACGCAGGCGTCGTGCCCGCTCGATGCGCGGGTGCGGCTCAACGCCAGCAGGACCTGGGCCGTGTCGTCGATATCGGGATACCATTCGTTGGCGAACTCGAAATACCAGCCCGAGGGCGGGACGTTGGGGCGCTTCACGCTCCAGTCGCCGCGGCGCCGCACTTCCTTGGCCAGCAGCCAGTCGGCGGAGCGGGTCAAGGCGCCGGCGGGAGCCAGCTTTGATTCGCCCAAGGCGAACGCCGCGATCGCGGTATCCCAGACCACCGAAAAACAAGGCTGGAAGTAGAAGCCGCGCTCGTCATTCACCAGCAGATTGAAGAACTGGCGTTCGGCTTCCTTCACGTCGGGATGATCCTTGGGATAGCCCAAAAGGTCCAGCGCCATGATGACGTACATCATGGGCGGATAGATCGCCGCCAGGCCGTCGGTGTAGCGGGTGCGCTCCAGCATCCACCGTTCGGCGCGGCGGATGGCTGCGGTCCGCAGCCCGCGCCACATCCGTTTTTCGGCGAATTTGAACAGCTTGTCGGCTTTCAGGAAGAAATTCCGCCAGCTAAAAAAACCTTCGTTATTGGGAAATTCGAACGGCTCGCCGGGCTTGAACAGTTCGTTCAGCGAAAATCCGGCCGGAACCGGCCGCCGCGGATTCATCGCGTGCACGATCGAGAGCGGGATCACGATGGCGCGCGTCCAGCTCGACATCTCGTAGATAAAGTTGCCGAGCAGCATCAGCTCCGGCGGAATCGACGGAGTATGCTCGCGCGGATAGAGGCCGAACAGGCTCAGATTGACCTTGACGTAGGAGTTGGCGCGCTGCAATCCCCCGAGCGACAGAATACGCTCCCGCGCCCGCGCCAGGCTGGGATCGTGTTCGGACACCCCGGCCAGTTTTAAGGCCGTGTACGCCTTGATGGTCGCATTGAGCTCCGATGGACCTTCGGCGTAAATATTGAATCCGCCATCGGGCAACTGCCGTTCCAGGATCGACCGCGCCGCTTTGCCGATCAACTCCCGGGTGGGGGGGTTCCAGACGCCGTTCACCGGCGGGTGGCGCCACAGTTCGAGCAGAATAAAATCCGATTCGAGGGTGGTGTCGGCGGTGAGATCCGCCCACCAGTAGCCGTCGGGGTGTTGCAGCCCGAGCAGATAGTTGACCGCCCGCCGCTGCGCCTCGGCGCAGGCGCTCACCAATGGATCCGCGATCTGTACGCCAGGGCTCATAAACGTCCCGCCGCGGCGCGCGCCGCCCTCTGCATCCTCATAGACGCGGCGCGGCTTGCAGTTGCACCGTCTTGGCCAGTTCCGACGGAAGATGGAATCTGACGTCTTCTTCCTTGATTTCCATCTCTTCCAACTCGCTGAAGCCGCGCTCCTTGAGCGACCCGATCAGTTCCTGAACCAGATTCTCCGGCGCGGAAGCTCCCGCGGTGACCGCGACCGTCCGCACCCCGTCCAGCCACTCCGGCCGGACCTCGCGCAAATCATCGATCAAATAGGCGGGTACGCCGGTTTTCTCGCAAACCTCCACCAGCCGCCGCGAATTGGAGCTGTTTTGGGAGCCGACCACCAGCAACACCTCGCACAACGGAACCACCGCCTTTACCGCAAGCTGGCGGTTCTCGGTGGCGTAGCAAATATCCTGGGCGGCCGGTCCCTGGATCTCCGGAAATCGCTGCCGGAGCCGGTCGACGATGTCTTTGGTTTCATCCAAACTGAGCGTCGTCTGCGTGATAAAAGAAACGCGCGTGGGATCGCGGACCTCCAGGCGATCGACGTCCTCCACGGTCGATACCAGTACGGTCGACTCCGGCGCCTCGCCCAGCGTGCCGATGACCTCGTCGTGGTCCTTATGCCCGATCAGAACGATCGTGTAGCCCTTTTTGGCGAATTTGACCGCCTCCAGATGAACCTTGGTGACCAGCGGGCAGGTGGCGTCGATCACTTGCAGCCGCCGCTGCTTGGCCTGAGCGCGCACCGCCGGCGACACGCCGTGGGCGCTGAAAATCACCCGCGCGCCTTCGGGAACCTCGTCCAGCTCCTCGACAAAAATGGCTCCGGCGCCGCGTAATTCGTCCACCACGTGGCGGTTATGAACGATCTCCTTGCGCACGTAGATGGGAGCGCCATAGAGATTGAGCGCGATCTTCACCACATCGATCGCGCGCACCACGCCAGCGCAGAACCCCCGTGGCGTCAACAGGATAATCTTCTTGCTGGGCGTATCTGTCATGTTGGGCAGGAACTTACATTATAGCCGAACGCGAGCCTTCTCCATTTGGATGACGAAACGTCAACCCGGTCGCGCCGATTTGCCGCCGGCGCACGGAAAGAACCGGTTTCCATCAAGTGAGACGCAGAAAATGCCCGCCGGTTATCCAAAGGGCTCCGGCCGGGCGGGAAGGGATATGCCGAAAAGCTAACGGTTACGGATCAAATAACGTCCCAACGCCCAGTCTCCACTCCGGATCGAACCGCCGCTTGACGGCGCGCATGGCTGCGATCTCGTCTTCGGAGTATTGCACCGCAAGGAGTCCCGCCTTCCGTTTCCCGAGGCCATGCTCGGCGCCGACCGTGCCGCCCAAATCGACCGCCGCGCGAGCCAGCTCCGTCATCAATGCTTTGGCGCGTTCGAACTCGGCCGCCGAGGAGGAAAAGGTGTTGATGTGCAGGTGCGCGTCGCCGATGTGGCCGAACAGAACATAATCGAGATCGATCATTTTGCGGTAAATCGCGATCATCTCGCGGTTTTTTTCGATCGGCACCGCGTAATCGGTGCTCAGCTTCAAAAATCCCGTGCGGCGGATGCGTGCATTCACCCGCTCCGGCAGCGTGTGGCGGAACTGCCGCAGCCGCTCGCGATCGGCGGCCGAAATCGCGAACCACGACTCGGCTTCGAGAGCGCCGCTGAAATCAAGATTGCAATCGCCCTCGAACTCGATCATCAGCGCCGCCTTGTGGTTGACGTCCATCATGCGCAGCGACGCGGCGTCGAAGTATTCGATCATGCGCAGCTCCGGCGCGCCGCGCCAACGCTCGACGGCATCGAGCGCGGCGCCTTCCGATGGAAAGAAAATCACGCCGCCGGTTAATTCGCCGGGCGCGGGCAACAAGCGAAGTTCCGCCTGGGTGATGACGCCGAGGGTGCCCTCGCTGCCGGTGAACAGATCGATCCAATCCATGCCCGGCGACAGGCGATATCCGGCCGAAAACTTAGTCGTGCGCGGAAGGCGAATCGCGGGCACGCCGAAATCGACGGGCTGGCCGCGGCGCACCTCGATCAGCCGGCCGTCGGGCAGCGCGACGCGGAGCGCGGCGACATGATCGCGAGTCGCGCCGAACCGATAACTTCGCGATCCGCTCGCGTTGCACGCGATGTTTCCGCCAATCGAAGAGGTGTTTTCGGTGGGGTCCGGCGCATAAAACTGGCTGGAGCGGGCGGCGGCGTCCTGTACGTCGCGCAGTAGGGCCCCGGGTCCGACAATCGCGCGGCCCGGCTGAATTTCGATGCGATTCATCCGGGTCATCGAAATGGCGGAGCCGGAAAGCGGCACCGCGCCGCCGGTGACGCCGGTAAGCGCGCCCAGGATCGTCACCGGCCCGCCGCGCGATAAGACGCGCAGAAGCTCCTCTTCATCGCGGGGGGTAAAAAGCTGGTCCGCGCAGCCGCGAAACGTTGATGCGTCGCTGATCTCGATCAAGTCTCATTGTCGCGAATCGCCGCCCCCGCTCGCGCCGCGATGGTGATAAGATGCATTTAAGATGCAACTTAAGTGGCTGGCCTGCGCCGCTTTTTTCGCCGCTTGCGCCGGAGCGGCGGCGCACGACGACGCGTTCGATTTTCCCTATTTGCCTTTCGATCATCCGGCGATTCAATACGAAAAGCGCGCGCCGGAGGACGCCGTCACGCGCTTGCAGGCGGAGATCGATCAGGGCAAAACCAAGCTCGACTACGATGCGCGGTTCGGATATCTGCCGAGCCTGTTAAAGCACCTCGGCATCAACCCCGATTCGCAGATGCTGGTATTTTCCAAAACCAGTTTTCAGGGGCCGAAAATCTCGCCCAAATCGCCGCGGGCCCTTTATTTCAGCGACGATGCCGCGGTGGGATACGTGCCCGAGGGCGACGTGATGGAAGTGATCGCCACCGATCCCCAGCAAGGCCTCGAATTCTACACCCTGGAGCGGGAAAAGACGGCCAGGCCGCAGTTCCTGCGCCGGACGATGGAATGCATGCAGTGCCACATGATCCCGGGCACGTTGAACGTTCCGGGGCTGGAGATCACCTCCGTGATACCCGGGCCGGACGGCGCGCCGCGTTTCGCGGCTCAGGCCCTGATGGTGGATAGCCGCACGCCCTTCGACGACCGCTGGGGCGGATGGTACGTAACGGGCACGGCGGGCCAGATGCAGTCGCGCGCCAATGCGGTGGCGCCGCGCGCCGATCAGCCGAGCGTGCTCGAATACCGCGACACCCAGAACCTGACCAGCCTGCGCGGGCGCTTCGATCTTTCGCAATATCCCCAGCCGACCAGCGACATCGTCGCGCTGATGACCATCGAGCATCAGACGCGGGTCAACAATCTGCTTATCCGGCTGCAATGGGAAACCAGAATCGCCGAGCACGACGGCAAGACCGGGGAGTTCAAACAGAATCGCCTGAAAATGATCACGGACCAACTGGTGAGCTACATGCTTTTTGAGAACGAGGCCAAGATGTACGATCCGGTGGAGGGCGTCTCGACGTTCACCAAAACCTTTCCGCAGCGCGGCCCGCGCGATAAGCAGGGCCGCTCCCTGCGCGACTTCGATCTGCGCACGCGCATGTTCCGTTATCCGTTGAGCTATATGATCTACAGCGGCCTTTTCGACGCGCTTCCGCCCCTGGCCAAAGAAAGCGTCTATCAGGGGCTGTATGACGCGCTGACGGGCAAAACGCCGTCGCGCATCTCCGCCGAGGACCGGCGCGCCATCATTGAAATCGTCCGCGACACCAAACACGATCTGCCGGCCTATTGGAAATAATGCAGCTCACGCTTCATTCCGAATATGCGCTGCGCGTGCTGCTGTATCTCGGGGCGCGCCAGGGGAACCCGTCGTCCACGCGGGAGATCAGCTCGGCCTACCGCATTTCCAAACACCATCTGGTGCGCGTCGTCAAAACGCTCGCCGAGCACGGATATCTGGCGGCGACGCCGGGTCGCGGCGGCGGGATCGCGCTGGCCAGGCCTCCCGGATTGATCCGCTTAGGCGACGTGGTGCGCGACGCCGAGCCCCAGATGCGGCTGGCGGAGTGTTTCAATCGCGCCTCCAATCGCTGCGTTCTGACGCCGGTTTGCACCCTCCGGCCGGTGCTTGAGGAAGCTCTGGCGGCACTGCTTGCGGCGCTGAACCGCTATACCCTAGAGGACCTGCTGGCGGGCGGCGCGCGGAAGAAGATGGCGGCGCGGCTGATCCGGATCGCCGGCTGAAGTTTTTTACGTCGCGTTCTTCAAAAAGCGCCCGACGGCCGCGAGCAGATCGTTCGGTTCCACCGGCTTGACCAGGAAGGCCTGCATGCCCGCTTCGCGGCAGCGCCGCCGGACCTCGTCGTCGGAGTTGGCGGTCAGCGCGAGGATCGGGACCGATTCGTAGCCGGGCAGGCGCCGCAGGGCGGCCGTCGCCTGGAGTCCATCCATGCCGGGCATGTGCAGATCCATCAGCACCAGATCGTAGCGGCGCCGGGCCGCCGCCGCCAGGGCTTCTGCGGCGGAGGCCGCGCAGTCCACGCCAAGCCGCCGGCGCTCCAGCGTGTGGCGAAGGACGGTCATGCTGACCGGATTATCGTCCACCGCCAGAATCCGCGGGCTGGCCCCGGCCGCCGGCGCTTCGGCGGGGGGCTCGGGCAGGCGCAGCGGCAGCCGCACGGTGAACGTCGAGCCTTCCTCCAGCACACTCCGCACCTCGATGGATCCGTTCATCAGCGAAACCAGCTTGCGCACCACGCACAGACCCAGGCCGAGTCCCGGATAGCGGCGCGCCAGGCCGCTTTCCACCTGGCGAAACGAGTCGAAGATCAGGCTCACGCGATCGGGTGGAATTCCAATTCCGGTGTCGGCCACCTCAATCACCAGCGTGTTGGGCGAGTCGGGAAAGGCGCGCAGCTCCACCGAGCCGCGATGCGTGAACTTCACGGCATTGGAGAGCAGATGGCTCACCAGCTCGCGCAGCCGGGGGGCGTCGCCGAGGATCACTTCGGGCAGGTTCGCCGCCAGAGTCGAGATTACGCGGATCCCCTTGGCCCGGGCCCGCGGCTCATGCTGGGCCAGCGCGGCTTCGAGCGCTTCCTTTAAACTGAATTCGCTCTCATCGAGGGAAACGCGGCCGGCTTCGAGCGCCGAATATTCGAGCGCCGCGTTCAAAATTTCGAACAGGTTTTCGGCGCAGAGCCGGGCCGCCTGTACGTATTCGCGCTGTTCCTCATCCAGGCGTGTTTCGAGCAGCAGATCGGCCATGCCGAGAATCCCGCTCAACGGCGTCCGAATTTCGTGGTTGAGGCTGGCCAGGAAGAGCGCCTTGAGCTGCTCCAGATCCTTCTCCCGCGAATCCGCCGCCGTGGCCATGACAAGGTTACGATGATCAGATCGGCGGAAACCGCGGCCGGGTTTAGGGTATTTCGCTGAGCGGCGGCGCGGCGGGTACTACTGTTTTTTCTTCTCGTCCTTCTTTGTATCCGCTTCGTCGCCGTAGGTGATCTTCACCTCCGATTTGAACTGCTTGTAATCCTCGTAGCGGATGGTCTGCTTGATGCGGACGTCGTTGTCTTTAAAGTGCAGCGTGTCGTTGGCGATCGTATAGGTGGGGAACCAGTATTTTCCGTCGATCTGCTCGCGGTAGGTCTCAAACTTCGGATACTGATGATCCTCGCCGCGTTTTTGCAGCCCGACGCCGCGGCCGTAGGACTTTACAATCTGCAAATCCTGGTCGTCCACCCAAACCTCGCCCGAGAAGTAGCGCTTGTTCGGCTCCATCTTCTTGGGCTTCACCGCGAAAACGTAGCAGCCGATTTCGTCCACCTGCTGATGGCCGAGGTAGCGGACCCAATAATTGGGCAACTCCTCGGTGGTGAGCACGAACGGCTGGGTGTGGCGCATATCCTCGATGTCGCCGGGGTCCATGACGATGAGCCGCAGCGTCGCCACCGGGGCGCGGACGACGTGCTCGGTGCGCTCTCCGCTGGGCGTAAAGGTGACGTCGGTCACCTCCTCCCACTGGCCGCCCGGGACGCCGTTCTCATCGGCTTCCTGGATGCGCGCGGTCTGGCGGTAGGTGTAGTTATCGCGCGCCTTGGCGAAGGCCGACTCCTTGGCGGCAAACTTCTGGATAATATCGTCGATCTGGGCCTGCGTGAGGTCCCACTTCTTATCGGCGGCGAAGACCGCGCCGGCCAGCATCAGGGCGAGCGAAAGAGCGCGCATACCAACTCCTATACTGCGGACGAGCCCGGCTTACACGCGGTTTCCGGACATCTGCTCATCCATCCTTCAACATCTGCTTGGCGATCGTGACACGTTGCATGTTGCTGGTGCCTTCGTAAATCCGGCCGATTTTCGCGTCGCGATAGAGTTTTTCCACCGGATAATCCTTGGTAAAGCCGACTCCGCCGAGCACTTCGACGGCGCGCGAAGCGGTCCGCTCGGCCACCTGCGAGGCGAAGTATTTGCACATCGCGGCCTCGGTGACGAAGGGCATCCCGGCATCGCGCAGGCGCGCCGCGTTATAGACCATCAGCCGCGCGGCTTCCACTTCCACCGCCATCTCCGCCAGATCGAACTGCACGCCCTGAAACTCGCTGATCGGTTTGCCGAACTGCTTCCGCTGCTTGGAATACTGCAAGGCGTGATCGAGCGCGCCCTGCGCCAGCCCGACCATCTGCGCGCCGATTCCAATGCGGCCTTCATTTAAGGTTTCGATCGCGATCTTGTAGCCTTTGCCGATCTCGCCGACGACGTTGGCCTTGGGCACGCGGCAGTCGTCCAGAATCAGCTCACAGGTGGACGAGGAGCGAATCCCGAGCTTGTCCTCCTTCTTGCCGACCTTGAATCCCGGAAATTCGCGTTCGATCAGGAACGCGGTGATTCCCTTATAGCCCGCCTCCGGATTGGCGTTGGCGAACAGCAGAAAAAGTCCGGCTTCGGCGGCGTTGGTGATCCAAAGCTTGCGGCCGGTGATGCGGAAGTGATCGCCCGCATCCACGGCGCGCGTAGCCATGGCGAAGGCGTCCGAGCCCGAGCCGGCCTCCGATAACGCGTAGCTGGCCACCGTATCTTTCGCCAGCCGCGGGAAATATTTCCGTTTCTGTTCCTCGCTTGCCCAGCGCTGGATCGCGTTGTTGAACAGCGTGTTCTGCACGTCGACGATCACGGCCGCCGAGGGGTCGACCTTGGCCAACTCTTCAATCGCCAGAATCGACTGGAAAAAATATCCGCCCTGGCCTTCGTACTGTTCCGGAACGTCGATCGCCATCAGGCCGAGGTCGAAAAATTCCTTGAGAAGATCCTTGCGAAAGACGCCGGCTTCGTCCATTTCGCGGACGTACGGCGCCAGGCGCTCGCGCGCGAACTTGCGAACGCTCGACTGGAACATCTTTTCTTCTTCGCTAAGGCAGGTCAACGGCAGCGGCGCCGGACGTTTTTCGGTGGCGAGCATTGTTCCTTAATTGTATCGCGCCGCTTCGCGCGGGCGGCGCCGGAAGCCGCAGCGCACGGTATACTCTACGCTGTGGCGGTCGTCTCGGTCACCCGTTTGCGCGTGCGCTTGTGGCGCTACCTTCCGCCGTTTCTCTATTCTTCGATGCGATGCGCATGGCAAGCCCGGCGCTCCGCTGGAAATTTGCGGGTGTCCCTGCTGCGCGACCGCGACCGCACATTCTGGACACGAACTGTTTGGACCAGCGAAGCCGCCATGAAGTCCTTTATGATGACCGGACCGCACCGGCTGGCGATGCGCCGCCTGCTGGAGTGGTGCGATGAAGCCGCGCTGGTCCATTGGGAGCAGGAGACTGAACAATTGCCGGACTGGCAGGAAGCGCACCGCCGGCTGCAGGCCGAGGGGCGGCGCTCGAAAGTGAACCACCCGTCCGCCGCCCATCAAAGCTTTCAAATCCGGCCGTTGCAGACCGGCCGCCAGAGTTGACTTTGAAAATGACAAATAAGACGGACTGGCGGCTGCGCGCCGCAAGCGTGGATGAGGCGATTGAGATCGAAAAGATTGCAGCCGTTTTGGAGGCGCTCGAGGCGTCGTTTGAGCCGCTGGTTCGCTCCATTCCGCCGTGGGCGGACGCATGGACCGGGCCGGAGGACGTCGCATGACCATTCAGGAAGCCGCGGCGGCGCTGCGCGCGCGCAAAATTTCTTCCGCCGAAATGGTGGAGGAATCGCTGAGGAGAACCGCGCGGGACCGGCTGAACGCGTTCATCACCGTCACGGCGGATGCGGCGCGCGCGGAGGCCAAAGAAAGAGACGCGGAGCTGGCCCGCGGCATCGATCGCGGCCCCCTTCACGGGATTCCGATCGCGCACAAGGACCTGATCCTGACGCGCGGCGTCCGAACCACGGCCGGATCGAAAATTCTGGCCGATTTTATTCCTGACGAAGATGCGGCGGCCGCCGTCAGGCTGCGCGAGGCGGGCGCGGTCTCGATCGGCAAAACCGGCCTGCACGAGCTCGCCTACGGCATCACCTCCACCAACCCCCATTTCGGCCCGGTTCGCAATCCCTGGGATCCGGAGCGGATTCCCGGCGGATCGAGCGGCGGCTCCGGCGCTGCTGTCGCCGCGGCTCTGGTCTTCATGGCGACGGGCACCGACACCGGCGGATCCATCCGGATTCCTTCGTCGTTTTGCGGCACGGTCGGTTTGAAGCCGACTTACGAGCGCGTGAGCCGCCGCGGCGTGATTCCGTTGTCCATGACCATGGATCACATCGGGCCCATGACCCGGACTGTTCGCGACGCCGCGATCTGTTTTCAGGCCATGGCGGAAAATCCGTCTGGATATGTTCCCGCGGCCCAAGCCGAGCTGCGCGGGCTGCGGATCGGCGTGCCGCGAAACTTCTACTTCGATTCCTTGGATGCGGAGGTCGCCGCCGCCGTGCGCGGCGCGATCCAGACCGTGGAGGTCATCGGCGGGCAGGTGGTCGAAGTGACGGTCCCCGACATGGACGCCATCAACGCCGCCGGACGCGTGTTGCTGCTGGTGGAAGCGGCCGCCCACTGGCGTCCGCATCTGCACCGCCGCGGCGATTTTGGCGCGGATGTGCTGGCCCTGCTTGATCAGGGCCGGTTGATTCTGGGAATCGATTACGCCGACGCGCTTCGTCTGCGCCGGATCTACGCCCGCCAGTTTTCGAAGCTGTGGAGCGAGGCCGATTGCCTCATCGTGCCATCCACGCCAACCCCGGCGCCCAAAATCGGCGAAATGACGGTGGAGGTCGCCGGAAAACGCGACGACGTGCGCATGATCACGACGCGCCTCATGCGGGCGGTAAACGTCTTGGGTATTCCATCGCTGGCGATGCCGTGCGGCTTTACCCGGAGCGGGCTGCCGGTGGGCATGCAGATCCTCGGCCCTGCGCGGTCCGAAGACACCCTGCTGCGCGTCGGCGCGGCCCTCGAGGATGCCCTGAACCTCGCGAGATGGTGGAAACTCTCCTGACCGTGGGGCGCTTGCCCCGCTAGGAACTCCGCCCGCGAGCCGCCGCGGCCGGAGCGGAGGCAGCAGCCGGCGGCGGAACCGGTGGCGGCGCGGCATCCGCCTTCACCAACCCCACCGCTTTGCGCACTTCCGCGTCGAGCTTGCGCATCACATCGGGATTGTCTTTCAAAAACTGCTTCGCGTTATCCCGGCCCTGGCCGATCCGCTCGCCCTTGAAGCTGTACCAGGCGCCGCTCTTCTCGATCAGGTTCTGCGCGACGGCCATGTCGATCAGGTCGCCTTCGCGTGAAATCCCCTCGCCATAGATAATGTCGAACTCGGCCTCGCGGAACGGCGGAGCCATTTTGTTCTTTACGATTTTGATCTTGGTGCGATTGCCGACGACGCTTTCCCCGTCCTTGATCGCCGCCACGCGGCGAATATCGGCCCGCACGCTGGCATAAAACTTCAGCGCGCGGCCGCCGGTGGTGGTTTCCGGATTCCCGAACATGACGCCAATCTTTTCCCGGATCTGGTTAATAAAAATCAGGCAGGTGTTCGACTTGGAAACGATTCCCGTCAGCTTGCGCATGGCCTGCGACATCAGCCGCGCGTGGACGCCCATGAAGCTGTCGCCCATTTCGCCGTCCAGCTCGGCCTTGGGCACCAGCGCCGCAACGGAGTCGACCACCAGCACATCGATCGATCCCGAGCTAATCAGAGCGTTGGTAATTTCCAGCGCCTGCTCGCCGTAATCGGGCTGCGACACCAGCAAATTGTCCACATCCACGCCCAACTTCCTGGCGTAGGCCGGATCCAGCGCGTGCTCCACGTCGATATAAGCCGCCATACCGCCGCCGCGCTGCGCTTCCGCCACCACCTGGAGCGCGATGGTCGTCTTGCCCGAAGACTCCGGCCCGAAAATCTCCGAGATCCGCCCGCGCGGAAACCCTCCGGTGCCGAGCGCGAAATCCACCGAAATGGACCCGGTCGAAATGACCGGCACAGCCTGCACGGCCTGCGCGCCTAAGCGGATAATTGAGCCCTTTCCGAACTGCTTTTCGATCTGCCCCAGCGTCGCGCCGAGCACCCGGCTCCGTTCCTTTTCGTCCATTTATTCTCCTTTTGTTCCCCTAATTATAGCTCAGGACTCCGCGCATTCAAGATTTAAAATAGCATCCGCTCCACGGCGGCGTCTGCCGAAGATGCGGCGCAGGTTCCCGGCGGCCCACTCGCCGCTCTGCATCTGGCATAATGTAGCCGGTGTCCCGCGTCAAAGAACTGGAAACGGCGCTCGAAAATACCGAGCAGCAGCTTCGGCTTCTTCAGAAAATCAGCCGCCTGATGTCGCGCGAAGGGGATCTGGGCGAAGCGCTTCAGCAGGTGGTTTCGCTGGTGGTGGAGTTCATGGGCTGCGATGCCTGTCTGCTTTATCTGCTTCAGGACCGCGAGCTGGTTTTGTGCGTATCGAACAATCCGCGGCCGGATACGATCGGCAAAGTCCGTCTGGGGCTGGGCGAAGGGTTGACCGGCTGGGTGGCGCGCGAGCGCCGGCTGGTTTCGATCTCCCGCGAAGCTTATCTCGATCCGCGCTTCAAGCACTTCACCGACCTGCCGGAAGACGCCTACGAAGCGTTCCTTTCGGCGCCGGTGGTGGTGCGGAATCGCGTGGCCGGGGTCATCAATGTGCAGCACCGGGAGCCGCACTTCCACAGCGGCGGCGAAATGGAGATGCTGACGACGGTCGGTGAGCAGATCGGCTGTCTGATCGCGCTGGCGCGGACCGATCCGGAGGCGCCGGCGCTGGACGGGATCCTGGCGGCGGCGCGCAGCGAGTAGTCCGATGAGAGCCGCCTGGGTATTTGCATTGCTGGCCGCGGCACTGGCGCAGGGCGCCGATCCGCGGTGGAAGATTCAATATTTTTACGATAAGCTGCATGAAACGCTGGCCATCGAGGATCTGGCGTTTCCCACGGCGCGGCACGGCGTCGCGGTCGGCGCGGTCATCGATGAGACGGGCGCGCGCAAACCGCGCGACGTCGAGCTTCTCACCACCGATGGCGGCGAGCAATGGACCTTGCAGCCGCTGCACGATTCGCCGCGCTCGCTGTTCTTTCTGAACGAATCGACCGGATGGATGGCGGGGGATGACGCGATCTGGTTTACCGGAGACGGCGGAGCGACATGGAAAAAGATCGGCGAGCAGAAAAAGCCGGAAAAGAAGCTGGGTCCGGCGCCCCCGGGCGGATTGATCACCCGGCTGTGGTTTTTGGACCAGCAGCACGGATTCGCGGCGGGCAATCAAAAGAGCGCGTTCGAAACCAAGGACGGCGGCAAGACCTGGACGGCGATTGAGGCCGCCGCCAAACCGCCCGGCGATCCCGGCCACGCGGCGTACACCCAGATCGCTTTTGCCGGCAGCTACGGCGTGATCATGGGCGGAGCGGTGACGCCGCGCGGCGACGATCCGCATCTGCCATCGTGGATGGAGCCGGAGCGGGCCGTGCGGCGGCGGCCCTCCAAAGGCGAGACGCTGCTGATCGAAACGCGCGACGCGGGAAAGACCTGGAGCGCGACCGGAGCCGATTTCTACGGGACCATCATCGGCTTGCGCCTGGCGGGCGCGACGGGACTGGCCGCTTTCTCCTTCAGCGAAGCGTTCGAGTATCCGAGCGAGGTCTTCCGGCTGGACCTCAAAACGGGGCAGAGCACGCAGGTTTTTCGCCAGCAGGACCGGCGCGTAACCGACGTGGCCCTATTTGCGGGGCCGCGCGCGTTTCTCGCCGCCGTCGAGCCGCCGGGGAAACTGAGCGTTTCGCCGATTCCGGGAAAAGTCCGCATCCTGGCCAGCTCGGACGTGAAGGAGTGGACGGAGATGACCGTGGATTACAAGGCGACCGCGAGGTCGGTGGTCTTGGCGGGTCCCGACGCCGATCATCAGTGGGCGGCGACCGATACCGGGATGATTCTGCGGCTGGTCGAGTAACGTCCGTTTTAAGGGGTGGCGGTTTTCCCGCTCATCAACTGCTTAACGGCCCGCGCGGCGTCGGCGCCGGAGCCGGCGGCGAGAACCCGGCGCGAGCGGTCCAGCACGAAGGCTTTTCCCGACTGGCCGACGCCGTAGTGCCGGGCGATGCCGCCGGGATCGGCCCATTGGGGAAAGCCGAGATCGATATCTTCGGTTTCGCGGGCCAGCATCCGGGCCCCATCCATGTTGATGCCCACTACGGAAACGCCGCGGCGCCGGTACTGGTTATAGATCGCCTGCAGGTCGCCCAGGGAGGCTTTGGAGCGGCCCGACCAGAAGACCACGACGATGAGGCGTCCAGGAAGCGAGGAGAGGCGGTGTGGCCGGCCTTCGGCGTCGCGCGCGACGAAGTCGCTCAAGTATTCCGGGACCGGGGACGTGGGCGGCTCCGCCTTCGCTTCGGTCCGGCCGGCGGGCTGCGGGGCGGCTCCGGCGGGTGCGGCGGCGCGGGCCAGGGCCGCCAGCCGTTCGCTTTCGAGCCTTTCCCGCTCGGCGGCGAACGCCGCCACGGCGGGAAGGGACTCGCCCAGCACATAGCCGGAAATTCTCCGATCCGCGCGGATCAGCTCCAGCCGGTAGCAGGCGCCGTCGCCGCTGAAAATCGCCTGCTGCACTTCGACGCGGTCGGCGGCGGCGATCACCGCCAGCCGTTCCTCGTCCGGCGAGCATCCCGCCAGCAGCGGGACGCCCGCCTCGGGCGAGCCGAGCAGCATCAGGAAAACGAGCGGCGCGGTCATTTGCTGAGGCGCAGGACTTCCGACGCCAACTGCGCGAACAGGGAAGTGAGCTGGTTCTTGTCCGCGGTGACAAAATACTTGCCTGACTCCTGATTAGGGTTGAAAGCGGGATTGGCGTAGAGAACCGGCTGCGTATCGGCGCCGACCACGTAAGCAGCGTCGTAGGGCAGTACCGGGATGTTCGGAAAATTGGCGACGATCGGAAGAAATTCGTGATCGACCGAATCCGTTCCGTTGCCGGTGAGGTAGATCACGTGAATGACCGGATGATAGGTGGTATCGCTGCGGATCGTGTTGGCCATATCCATGGTGCCGTTCATGCTGGCGGCCACAATCGAATTGGGCTGGTCCGGGCGGAAGTGGCCGGCGTAAGGTCCGCTGGTAAAGAAGTTCGATCCGGAGCCGACGCCGCTGTGGCGGGACCAAAGATCACCGACATTCTTACAAGAGGGGCTGACGTTACTATTACAGTAATTGTTCGTCTGGAACAGCCAGTAGTCGCGGGTATCGCGGCGCGTTCCGTCGGCGGCGTTGGTCACGGTGCCCTCCGGGGAAGTACCCGTCGGCACGGCGATTCCGTGCAGCGAATTCCCGTACATGTCGGTATCGGGGATATAGGCGATGATGTGCCTCATGTTGTACTGATCCGGAGACGGAAGGTTGGAGGATTTGACATTCCCCTTGTTGCAGGTTGGCGGCCAGGAAGGGGCGGTGTCGGCATCGGTGGGAGCGGCGAGGCCCCAGGTGGTCGCTCCCCAGGAGTCCTGATCACCCCACTGCGTAATGGTTCCGGTGATGGTCCCACTGGTGCAAATTACCGGAGGCGTGCAGGGCTGTTCTTCGTTTATGCTATAGCCGATGCTGCTCAGATACGGATCCACCGGCCCCTGGTCTTGGCAGCCGCTCGGCAGGCTGGTCCAGTGATTGGTATCGGCCTCCCCGGTGCCTCCGGCTTTCTGGGTTCCCGAATAGAGGCCGCTCCATCGAGTGTCGCTTTGAGTCCGCAAGGGGAAGGACGCGGAAACGCCGTTGGGCGAACCATCAGTAAATAGGACGATGGTGTTTTCCGCCAGAGGCTGGCCCACTTGCTTAATTTGCTGGTAGGCCAGATAAAGAGCGGAGATGGTGTTGGTATTGTTCCGGCAGACAATGTTGCCGATGGCGGTATTCAGGGACCCGTCTCCCCAACTGGTGCTTGGCGGATAGCTGAGGTGAGCCGTCGAATCGAACGCCACCAGACCGATATAGTCGAACGGGCTGAACATGGTAATGAAATTCTGCGCGGCCTGGCGCATTACCGCGCAGGCGGTAGGCGAGGTCGGCGTATTCATCGAACTCGATTCATCCAGCACCAGCATCATGACCAGGCCGCGCCGGCTGGCGGTGCTGGAGGCGCTGACGGTGACGTTGGGGACGTGAAAGATGTTCATGAAATAAGTCGGCGCCTTGACGCTCGCCGTGACCGTGATGTCGAGAACACCGGTTGGGTTTCCATAGGAGTCGGTCTCCTGGGTGAACGTCGGCGTCACCGTGGGAGCGCCGACCGTGTTGAAGTATCCGGTCGGAAAATTGGCCGCGAAAAAGGAATTGGCGGTGCTTTGCGCGGCGGAGGTGGCCTGCGCAACGGTATTGGCCAGATTGACGCTGCGCCCGGCGGCCAGCGCGGCGGCGTCGGTGGCCGAGGACAGCCGCGCTCGGATCATGTAAATGGTGCCTACGTCAAGCGCCAGGCCCGCGGCGGCCACAATGAAGGTGAGCATCACCGAATAAAGGATCAAAGTGAATCCGCGGCGTTTCCCTCTGATGGTCTTCATCTCGATCTCCTGCCTCTTTTCCAGACGCGCCCGGCGCGCCGGTTTGGCTTAAGAAACATTGCGGACATAAAGAACCGGCGTATGCCAGATCGAAAACAGATTCAGGAAACTCACGTCCGCGTACATCTCGGAAATCAGCGCATATTTGCCCAAATCAAGCGAGATGACGCCGGCCGAGCCCATGTTCCTCGCCCGATTGGAGGTGTCCTTGGCGATATTGGCGGCGGAAATCGTTCCATTGCTTTGAATGTCGGCCGGCGGCGGGGCGCCCAACGTGCTCGACCAGCGCGTCCCGTTGCCGATCACGACGCGGTAGGCGAAGACGTACTGCCCGTAGTTGGGGCAGTTGCCCGAATTCCAGCCGTAATCGGGAGGGGTGTTGTTGGGCACGCCGTTGGGGTTCGGCACCACGCCGGCAGCGCACTGCGGCGGTCCCACCAGGACCACCTGGGACAGGATGACTACGGCGTTGCCATTCGGGTTGGGGTCGTTCTGCGCGTCCGAGTTCATGCCCAGGCCGCTGGCCGCCGCCACGATGATGCGTTGATTCTGGGTCTGCGACAGGTCCAGGCCGGAGGAGGGATCGGTGACGGCGCGCACCATGAGCACCACCGCGTCGCGGCACACGTTGCTCACCTGAATGTCGCGGGACAGCGCCAGGCTGAGCGTCACCGCTCCGGCGAACATCGGCACCAGCATTCCCATGACGATGGCGAACTCCAGCGCCGAGCTGCCGCGTTCTTTCTTTGCGATGGACACGCGCGGGTTCCTCCTAGGGATTCGGCGGCGTGGTTGTTCCCACGGCCAGCGCGCCCAGAACGTCCATCGAGGACGCGCTCAGATTGATGCTCTTGGCGGTCAGCTGATAGCCGGTGGCCGCCACGGGGAAAAGCCAGTTCCAGGGGAAATTGGAGACCTGCACCTGCACGATATTGCCCGGCTGGTTGGGGTAATTCACCACGGTTCCGTTGCTCAGCGTCTGCGGCAGGGTTCCCGTCTGAGTGCAGGTGCCCGAATTGCACGTCTCCACCGGGTTGCTGAGATCGTTCGCCGTATAGTAATTCACCGTGACCAGGTTGCTGTAATTGTTCAGGAAGCCGTAGCAGTTGTCCTGAACGACCTTGGTGATGCAGGAGGCCTGCGAAGCCGAGCAGTTCATGCCGTTGTAGCTGGACTGAAACGTGACCGCCCAACGGACGCCTTCCAGCGTCGCGTTGGTCAGCGTGCTTTGAAGAAAGATGACCAGCGAAACGTCGACGATTCCCAAAAACATCACCAGCGTGGGGACCAGCGTCAGCGCCGATTCGACCAGCGTGTTGCCGCCCTGCCGCGACCTTCGGGCTCCGCCATGCACTGTTGGTTTCTCCACTCGATCAACTGTATCGGCGGAAGCGCGCCTTCGAACAGATGCGGAAATACTAGTATTTGCGACCTAAAAGTACCGTAGAGAGGAGCTAAAGCCGTTTCCCTAAGGGTATATGAACCGGCTTTATGTCCTCATCGGCGTTTCGCGCCAAACCTTTAGGGGCGCGTGACGGCCCGCCCGCCGCCATCGTACAATAAACGCATTCGATGCTGACCCGAATCGTTCTTCCCGGAGTTTTGTTTATCGCGCCGGTCCTTGTTGCGCAAGACGGCCCCGATGAGACCATAAAAACCCTGGTCGGGCGGCTTCAGTTGCAGCGCTATAAGGAAACCATTCGCGGCTTGACCCGCTTCGGCGATCGCCGCCAGGGCACGGATCGTAATCGCGCGGCGCTGGAGTGGATCGACGCGCAGTTGAAAAGCTACGGCTGCGCGCCGACCGAGCGCATCCATTACACTTACACTCCGCCGGAGCAAAGCGGCCGCGGCGGGCGGGGCGGAAGAGGAGGCCGCGGGGGCGCACCGGGCGGGGGAGTGATCAAAGGCGAGCGCGGTCCGGTGGGCGTCAACAACGATCCCAATCTTCAGGCGGACCAGCGCCTGCGCGAGCTGAACGCGCAGCCTTCCACTCCCGGCCCGCGCGAGGAAGTCTTCTGCACCAAGGTCGGCTCCACGCATCCCGAGGAGATGTATATCGTCGGCGCGCACTTCGACGGCATCGGCTGGGGCGAGGCGGCCAACGACGACGCGTCGGGAACGGCGCTGGTGATGGAGGTGGCGCGCGTTTTAAGCAGCCCGGATGTGATCACCGAACGCTCGGTCCGCTTTGCGCTGTGGAACAACGAGGAGACCGGACTGAACGGGGCGCGGGCTTACGTCGAGCAGCGGAAGGATTTGCAGGGCAAGGAGGATCCGCCGGGCTCCGGAAAATATCCGGAACCGAAGTGGCTGGGAATGATCCAGCACGATATGATGCTGTTCGATCACGGCATGCCGCGCCGCGACGGCACGGTGAGCGATCACCAGCGTCCGGAGGCGGACGTCAACATCGAGTTTCAATCGCGCTCGAAGTTCGCCGCGCAGGCCCAGGAGCTCGCCTGGGCGTTTCGCGACGCCAACGAAAAGTACGCGACCGATTATCCGGCGCAGGTCGGCAATCACATGACCAACACCGACTCGACGCCGTTCATGGATCTGACGGCGGCGATCAGCCTGCGTGAATTGGAGCGCGGCTCCGAGATCGGCGCGGGTTGGGATCCCACGCATCACCAGCCCATCGACGTCTATTCGCACTACTCCGACGGAGATTTTCGTCTGGGATTGAACGCGGCGCAGACCACGCTGGGCGCAATTGCGCGTCTGGCTGGAGCCAGGCTGAAGGAAACCGCCACCAATCCGCGTTGAGGCCCTGCCAACCGCCGCGGTTTGCCGGGCGGCCGCTCAACCCGGCAGGATCTTCGAAATGTCGTTGTAGATCACGAAGACCACCACCATCATCAGAAACACGAAGCCGACCTTCACCACCGCTTCCTTCACCTTCAAATCCAGCTCGCGGCGCATGAGCATTTCCACCAGCAGCATCAGGATCACGCCGCCGTCGAGAATCGGAATGGGAAGCAGGTTGAAGATGGCCAGATTCAGGCTGACCGCCGCCATCAGGCTGAAGTAGGAAGCCGCCCCTTCGCGGGCCGCCTCACCCGACATCGCGGCGATGCCCACCGGGCCCACCAGCGATTTTGGGGACATGCGCCGCTCCAGCATGCCTTCGAGGAACTGGAAAATCATCCGGGCGCTTTGCCGGTTCCACCTCCAGGACTCCTTCACCGCCGCGAGAAACGGCAGCCTGGTGATTTCGATCCGCGACTCCACGGTAAGGCCGATCATCCAGCGCTGCTGGCCGTCCACTTCGCTCCTGGCCGGCGTGACCGTCACGCGATGGATTTGGCCGTGGCGGGAAAACTCCAACTGGATCGGCTTTCCTTCGGTGGCCTTCTCGATCTCATATAGCCGCGAGACCGACCGCAGCGGCTGGCCGTTGGCCCTCAGCAGAAGATCGCCGCGCTGAAGTCCCACCCGCTGGGCTTCCGTTCCCGGCGCGACGCTGCCCACCTGAACCTCGGTCTGCTGGCCCCATCCCGCCACGCCGATTCCGTCCTTTTGATCGAGCGTGGGGACGATGGTGAAGTGCAGCCGCTGGCCGCCGCGCAGAACCCAAACCTGCATGGGCCGTCCGGCGCTGGCCATCTCCTTCATGGCGATGTCTTCCCAGTTCGGATCGGTGATATCGTCCACCTGCACGACGCGGTCGCCCTCCTGAATGCCGGCCTTGGCCGCGGCGCCATCGGGAGCCAGATATCCCACCGCGGGATCGGGCGGCGTCGGCACTTTCGGGTAATGCTCCATGAACAACCCGGTGAGCAGAACAACGGCCAGGATCATGTTCACCGCGGGCCCCGCCAGCGTGATCAGCAGCCGCTGCCAGCGTGGTTTGGCGATAAGACTGCGCGGATCGGAGGCTTCTTCTCCGGGTTGATCGCCGGCCATTTTGACATAGCCGCCCAAAATCGGCAGCGCGGAAAAGCGGAAATCGGTTTCCCCGTGCTTGAATCCGAAAAGCCGCGGGCCAAAGCCAAAACTGAAAGTTTCCACTTTCACGTCGAACAGCCTGGCGACGGCAAAGTGGCCCAGCTCATGGAGCAGGATCATCACTCCAATCAGAACCAGGAACCACCAGACATTTTGCAAAAAAACCATATCGGTTACGCGCGGACGGCAGCCTCGTTCGGGAGTCTGACACCCCACCTCGTCTCTATAATGTTACGCGCCTTTTCCCGCGAAAGGCGATCCACTTCAAGTACTTCTTGTACCGATTTGGGCTCGCGCCGGGCCACGCGCTGCAAAGTCTCGGCCACGGTAGCCGCAATGGCGGGAAACGGAATCCGGCCCGACAGGAAAGCCTCCACGGCGATCTCATCGGCGGCATTCAAAGTTGCGGTGGAGGATCCGCCCGCCTCCTGCGCCTGGTAGGCCAGCTTCAACAACGGAAACTTCTTCCAGTCCGGCGGATCGAACGTCCATCTGGCCGGCTCCGTCCAATCCAGCCGCGGCACTGGCGCTTGGGCTCGCTCCGGAAACGTCAGCGCGTATTGAATCGGCATCCGCATATCCGTCGCTGAAATCTGGGCAATTACGCTGCCATCGGTATACTCCACCATGGCATGAACCTTGGACTGCGGATGCACCACCACTTCAACCTCTTTCGGCTGAAGATCGAAGAGCCAGCAGGCCTCGATGACTTCGAAGCCCTTGTTCATCAACGTCGCCGAATCGATGGTGATTCGCTTGCCCATCCTCCATGTTGGATGATTTAAAGCCTGTTCCGGCGTCACCCGGGCCAGCTCCTCTGCGGGAGTCTCGCGAAAGGGCCCTCCGGAGGCGGTCAGGATGAGTTTTGCGACTTCGCGCCTTTGTCCGGCGCGCAAGCTCTGATGAGCGCCGTTATGCTCGCTGTCGACAGGGATTAATTCCGCGCCGGAGGATCGCGCCGCGGCCATCACCAGGGCGCCGCTCGCCACCAGAACTTCTTTATTTGCCAGCCCGACACGTTTCGCCCGCCGAACCGCTTCGTAAGTCGCTTCCAGTCCCTCGACCCCGACGATGGAAGACATCACGATGGAAGCTTCCGGTGCGGCCGCCGCGCCCACTCGCGCTTCGGGTCCACAGGCCAGTTCGGGGGCCTTGATATTTCTGGCTTTTAGAGTTGCGGCAAGTTCGTTGAGCGCCCTCTGATCGGCCACCACGGCCACTTGCGGCCGAAATTCCGCGATCTGATCGGCAAGAAGCGAAGTGTTACGTCCCGCCACCAGCGCATAGATTCCAAACCGGTGCGGCCAACGCCGGACGACATCCAGAGTGCTGGTTCCGATCGAACCGGTAGAACCCAAGAGCGTGAGCAGATCCACTTGCCTGATAATACCAGTTTCCGGAAGCCTCCAACCGCCTGACCTCTCTTTCGAGGACACAGACCCCGGAGGGGCGCCGGGGAGGTTTGCTTCAGGGGTCTTTAATGAGGTTAGTCTCGCTTTGGTGGGAGTTTCCTCCCCGGCTTGATTCCAATATTAATATACAGAGATCAGGATTGCAACAGTTTTTTGTAGAGCCCCGGGAATCTTTTTTAACTTCTCTGGTTTTCCATTTTTTACAACGAGTTAGAACATATCATTTCCCCACCTTACCACTCAGGAAATCCTCTTATCCCTGTTTTTGCACGGTCACTCCGGTCCAATCTTCCAAAACACGGATGGTCGAACAGAAATCGTCCTCCCCGTAGCCGCAGGCCATGGCGGCGCGCATCATCTGCTCGGTAAGCGCGGTGGCTGGCAGCGGCACGTTCATTGCCTTCCCGGTTTCAAGAGCCAACCCGACGTCTTTGGCCATCCACTTCAGGGCAAAATTGGTCTGGAAGTCGCGATTGAAGATAAACGGCGCCTTATAGGAGATAAGCCCGCTCTTGGCCGCGCTGTTGTTCAGAATCTCCAGCATCAGCTCCGGCGCGACGCCGCCCTTGGTGGCGAGCACCATGCCCTCGGCGAAGGCTTCCATGATATTGGCCAGGATCAGGTTCTGAGTCAGCTTGGCTTGCAGGCCTTGTCCGGGACCGCCGCAGTAGTAAAACATCTTGCCCATCAGCTCGAGGTAGGGCTTGATGGATTCGTAAGCGGCCTTATCGCCGCCGATCATGAACGTAAGCGTCGCGCCTTCGGCTCCCGGCTTCGAGCCGGTGCAGGGCGTATCGAGGAATCGCGCGCCTTTTTGAGCGAACGCGGCTCCGATTTCGCGGCTGACCGACGGCGCGATGGTGCTGCAATCGGCGATCACCGCGTTGCGGCGCACGCCTTCAATCAAGCCATCCGCGCCCAGCGTCACTTCCCGCGCCATCGCGTTATCGCCGACGCAATAGAAGATAAAATCGGCGTTTTCGGCGACCTGTTTGGGCGTGGCGCAGGCGGTTGCCTGGCCGTTCCGGGCGAGCTCCTTGGCTTTGCCGGCGTTATGCGACCAGAGCGCGACCTGATTTCCGCTCTTGACCAGGTGCCGCGCCATCGGATAGCCCATGATTCCCAGCCCCAGAAATCCGAGTTGTGCCAATTGCTTTCTCCTTGGGTTGAAATGAAAGAATTTATGATTCTATCAGGCGAACCAGCGCCGCTGACGAGTGGCGGAAAACGCCGATGCATATTGCCGCTCTCCACTGTCGTACGATAAGAGGTTCGGATGTCTTCAAAAGACGGCTCATTGCCGTCGTCGATGCCCAAGGTCGTGGTGGCAACGACGGTGGCGCTCTCCTTCATCAGCTTCTGGCGCGGCGCCTCGATCGTATTAAGCGACCTGGCTTCGTCCATGTTCTACGCGGGCGGCGCGGCGGAGCAGGCCATCGGCAAATCAGCGCCGTGGTTCGTGCTCGGGGTCATGCTGTTCAGCTTCGCCGTGCGCAGCGTGTACCTGGAGAGCTGTTCCATGTTCGTGCGCGGCGGCGTGTACGTGGTGGTTCACGACAGCATGGGACCGATCGCCGCCAAATTCTCGGTTTCCTCGCTGGTTTTCGATTACATCCTCACCGGCCCGATCAGCGTCGTAAGCGCGGGGCAGTATCTGGGAGCGCTGCTCAACGAGATCAGCGATCTGCTGCACGAAAGCGTCCATGTGAACACCAATACCTTCGCCGCCGGCGTGGCCGTGCTGGTGACCCTGTACTTCTGGTGGACCAATATCAAGGGGGTTCACGAATCGAGCGGCAAGGCGCTGCGGATCATGCAAATTACCACGGTGATGGTCGCGGTGCTGCTGGTGTGGTGCCCGCTGACCATCGTGCTGGACCATCGCTGGAAGCTGCCGCCGGCGCCGGTCCCGCGAAATTTGACCTTCGCCCCCGATGCGCAGGGATGGTTTAAAGGAACGTTCTGGCTGCAAATTCCGGCGGTGGCCATCATCGTCGCCTTCGGCCATTCGCTGCTGTCGATGAGCGGATTCGAGACGCTGGCCCAGGTCTACCGCGAAATCGCCTATCCCAAGCTGAAGAATCTGCGGATCACCGCCAACCTGGTGTGCTGGTACGCCGTCATCTGCACCGGCGTGGTGACGGTGTTTGCCGGAATGATCATCCCCGATTCCGAGCGCCCGAAGTATTTCGACGACCTGATCGGCGGGCTGGCCATGAACCTGAGCGGCCCGTACCTGGCGCGCCTGCTGTTTCACATTTTTGTGGTGATCGTCGGCGGTTTGATTCTTTCCGGAGCGGTGAACACGTCGATTATCGGCGCCAACGGCGTTTTGAATCGCGTGGCCGAGGACGGCGTGCTGCTGCCCTGGTTCCGCAAGCCGCACCGCAAGTTCGGCACCACATACCGGATCATCAACCTGATCGCCATACTGCAACTCGCCACCATCGTCGGCAGCCGCGGCGACATGACCATCCTGGCCGAAGCCTACGCGTTCGGCGTGGTGTGGAGCTTCTTCATGAAAGCGCTGGGCGTGATGGTGCTCCGCTTCCAGCGAACCGATCAGGAATACAAGGTTCCGTTGAATTTCCGTATCGGCCGGCGCGAAATTCCCGTAGGCCTGGGACTCGTCACGCTGGTGCTGGGCGCGGTGGCCATCGCCAATTTATTCTCCAAACAGATCGCGACCAAATACGGCGTCGCCTTCACCATTGTTTTCTTCACATTGTTCAGCGTTTCCGAGCGGATCAACCAGCGGCGCAAAAGCGCGGAGAAGAAGGGCCTGGAGCAGTTCAATCTGGTCCCCCAGGCGGAAATTTCCACCAGTCTTCACGCGCGGCCGGGCTGCGTGCTGGTGGCCGTGCGCGACTATCACCGCATGGAGCATTTGAGGCGCGTGCTGCAAAAGACGAATCTGAAGCGCCACGATATCGTGGTGATGACGGTGCGGCCGATCTCCACCGGGGCGGGCGAATATGAGCTGTCCGAACAGCAGATTTTCAGCGATTACGAAAAAGAGCTGTTCAGCCATGTGGTGGAGATGGCGGAAAAGGAAGGCAAGCCCGTCGAACTGCTGGTGGTGCCCGCGGTGAATCCCTTCGACGCGCTGGCGCACGCGGCCAACTCGCTGCGCGCATCGCGCCTGGTCACGGGGGTAAGCGCGCGAATGGAATCCGAAGAGCTGGCGCGGCGGATCGGACTGGCCTGGGAGGCGCTGCCGGAGCCGCGGCATCCGTTTTCACTGGAAGTGATCAGCCCCGACCGGCCGTCAATCTACGTGAACCTGGGGCCGCATCCGCCGCGGCTGTGGCCGGAAGACGTGGATCTGCTGCACGAGCTCTGGCTCAAGCTGAGCAATATGAAGGAGCTCGGCTCGCGGCTGCATCATCGCGACGTGGTCGGCGTGGCGCTGCGGCGGTTGCAGAAGGACTTGGCGGGCGCCAACGCCGATCAGGTGGTGCAAGACGTCGAACGCGAGCTGCGCAAGGAATAAGTCCCCGGCACCGCGTGGATCCCGCAAGGCCGCATCTAGATCAGCGGATCCGCGGCGAGGGATGGGGAACGCGGCCGCGCCACGGCTTTGTTCAGCTCTTCGAACACCGGCGCAACGGCTTTAAAGCGTTTAATGATTTCCGGCAGGATTTTCGACGTGACCGCGAGCTTCGGATCGAGCGATGCATAATAGACCCAGCGCTTCATCCTGATCAGATCCAACGCGGGATGATCGGCCGGGAAACCTTTTGGCGCCCGCCTCAGGCTTTCGCCGTGCAGCTTGCCCATCAACTTTTCCGGACGCCGCGCGATCGCGCGAAAACTCTTGTGATTTCGGGCGAGCCAGGAACGAATGGCCAGCAGTTGCGGCGGCGCGGGATCGTAAACTCCGCCGGCGATGCCGATCTCCTTGGCGGAAATCGAGAAATAAAACGCGGGCGCGCCGCCCTTCTCCCCACCGCGCCGGTGAAACACCGCGGCAATATGCGTCTTGTAGGGAGATTTGTCGGCGCTGAAACGCGTGTCGCGATAGATGCGGAAGACGGCCTTTTTCGGTTCGGTCACGTAGTCCGGCGCGAACTTCGCCAGCCCGGCGTTGACCGCCTCCACCAGATCCAGCATTGGAGCTTTCACTTTCGTTTCGAAGATCTCCTTGCGCGGCTGGAACCACTGGCGGTCGTTATTGCGGGCAAGACCGCGCAAAAATGCCAGGGCCTCGGGGGGAAATCCCGGGAACATGGGTCCATTATCGGATAGCGGCGTTGTTGAGCGCAGGCGATTCGATATGCGAAGCGGCCGGAGCCAGCGGATCGAGAAGCTGGCCGGCGAGATCGGGCGCCACCGCCGCGTCTGAGCCATATTTTCCCGGCCATGCTTTGGGCAGATGGAGCGTCCCGAAACATTGATCGACCCAGGGAAACATCGCTGAGAAATTCTTATTCAGGACCTCCGGTCCGTCGTTGGTGTGATGCCAATGATGAAACGCCGGAGTGGCGACCAGCCGCTCCAGCGCGCCGAAGCGCCAGGAAACGTTGGCGTGAACAAAATAGGCCCAGTATGTACTCAGGATCGCAACAGTCACCGGCACCGGATCGATGCGGGTGGCGAACGGCTGAGCCAGTCCAAAAATGTAGAGAGGAACGGCCGCGCAGAAATGGGTGAAGAAAATATCGACGGGATGAGCCTTGGCGGTGACCAGCCAGTCGAGTTCCTCGGCGCTGTGATGAATCGCGTGGAATCGCCACAGAAAAGGAATTTCATGCGACCAGCGGTGGCCCCAATAGCCGCCGATTTCGTTCGCCACCAGCGCCAGCGCCAGGCGAAACCAGAGAGGCAGCGCCGCCATCCACGAGTAGAAAGCGACCGGAGTGAGGCGATGCAACCCCGCCGAGAAAACCGTCAGCGGCAGGATCATCAGCAGCCGCGGCACAATGCCGTTCAGAAAATAATAAAGGAGGTCGGCGCAGAAGAAGCGGCGGAAAATTTTCTGCTTCCGCCGCCCGAACATCCTTTCCAGCGGCGCGAACACGATCAGCAGCAGCGCAAACCACACCGCCAGTTGCAGAAGCTGGCCGCCTAAGGAGGCGAGATGCCGCGCGAAGTCCATATGACTGCTATCGGCGGAGCGGTCCGCTTTCCTTTATCCGCGTGGGTTGCGTTTCGCCGTGCGGCGCCGCAGAGCGCGGCCGGCAAGCATCAGGGCCGCGCCGGTTCCGGCCAGCACCCAGGTTCCCGGTTCCGGCGCCGGATCCAATTGCACGCCGGCCAGGTCAAGAAACGGCGGCTGATAAGGCGTGACGCTGTGCCCCGGGGGCGCGGCGACGTTGGTCACGAACTCCAGGGTTTCGCTGACCGCGGTGGCGACGAAGGTAAACGATTCGAACTCCCACGGAGTAGCCTGCGCGCCCTTATTGTCCATTTGATCCGTGGTGTAGGCGAGATCGCCCGCGGAGGGCGTGTAGGTGCCCTGGCCCGCGCCGGGAATGATGTAGACCTTCCAGTTATCCAGATACTCTTTATCGTTGCCGTTCTCTTCGTTCGAGGCCTGGTAAAACGAGATCTGATACTGGCCGCCGATGGTGAGGCCGCTCATTGTGGTGGAGATGGGGGCGCCCCAGGTCGGATCGCCGTCCACTTCGACATAATTCGTCACGCTGCCCGGAAGAATCGAGGAGTTTCCCGGCTGCGCGGGAATACTGACGTGCTGAGAGCTGCCCGGTCCGGGATTGCCGCACGTATTGGAGATATCGGCGGAGAGAAGCCCGACCACGCAGACAATCTGTTCGGTGGTGCCTGCGCCGCCGGTGTAATTTTCGGTCCAGACTCCGGCGGTATAGGCCGGACTGCCGGAAGCAAAAGCGATCTGAGTATTGGTGCCGAAACTATAGGAAGTTGTGGCGAAAACAGCCGACGCGCTCGCCAGCGCAAGCAGGGGCATCGCGAAGCGAAAAGTCATGAACAATGTTGCGGCGGAATCTGGGATTTAGGAATCAGGGAAGCTCTAAGGCCGCGGATCGAAAGGCCATTAGCAGGCCGTAGTACAAAAAAAAGCGCGATCCCCGCATTCGGGGGTGGCGGATGCGCTTATTGGGGCGAAGTTCGAGCGGGCAATGCGCTATCGCCCGCCTTCGCCCGGCCGATCGATGGTCACGATGGCCTGAGCCTCGGCCGATTCGCCTTTGCCGACCGGCCCCACGCCCTCGGCCGTCTTGAACTTTACCGAGACGCAATCGAGGTCGATCGCCAGCGCGCGGGCGATCGATTCGCGAATCGCCTGGCGAAAATCCTTGAGCCTGGGACGCTCCAGAATCACCGTGCTATCGACGTTGACGATGCGGTCGCCGCGCTCGCGCACCAGTTTCGCCGCGTGCGCCAGGAAAACGGCGCTGCCAGCGCCCTTCCACTGCGGATCACTGTCGGGAAAGTGCATGCCGATATCGCCAAGCGCCGCCGCGCCGAGCAACGCGTCGGTAATGGCGTGCAAAAGAACGTCGGCGTCGGAGTGTCCTTCGAGCCCGAACGGAGAGGGAATGGAAATGCCGCCCAGAATCAGCGGCCGGCCGTAGGCGAGCCGGTGCGCGTCCCAGCCCAATCCGGTGCGAATCACGAAGCCGCCAGCTCCTCGGCCAGAAAAAGGCGCGCCAGATCCATGTCGGTCGGTTTGGTGATCTTGATGTTGCGGTCGGTGCCCTGCACCACGCTCACCTCCACCTGCTCCAGGCGCTCCACCAGGCTGGCTTCATCGGTGCCCAAGAAGCCGTCCTGTTTGGCCATCTCGAAGGCGCGTTTCAGAAGATCGAACCGAAAAACCTGCGGCGTCTGCGCCAGAACCAGATGCTCGCGCGGAAGCGTCGCGCGAATCTTGTTTTTGTGTACGCGCTTCACCGTGTCGACCGGCACGATGCCGATGATGGCGGCTCCGCTCTGTGCCGCTTCGTGAATCACCCGGTCGATCAAATCCGGTTCGATGAAGGGGCGGACGGCGTCGTGGACGGCCACCAGCTCGGTTTCGGGCGAAAGCGCGGCCAGCGCGTTTTCCACCGACTCCTGGCGGCTCCCCCCGCCCTGCACCAGGCGAACCGGGCGCGCCGGATGCTCCTGATGAATCAGCCCGCGGACCCAATCGATATCCTCCTGCCGCAGCGCCACCACGATCTCGGAAACCAGAGCGGACCGCAGAAACTTGCGGATGGTGTGGATCAGGATCGGGGCGCCCTCCAGCAGCATGAACTGCTTGCGGCTGACCCCCGATTTTTCGCGGCCCATCCGCGTTCCCAGGCCGGCGGCGGGCAGAATGACCGAGACTTTCATGCGGCGATCTACGATTGTATCCGAAACCGGAAGCCCGGGCCGCACCCGCCGCCCATCCCCGCCGGCCCTGCGGCAAACGAACTCCGTTGCTGAGGATCTTTTCCGAAATAACGAAACTTTCCGGGCAAACGGCCGTAGAAGAGAACATGCGGTTAAGATACGTTCTTCGCCGGCTGGCCGCCGCGCCTCTGTTTACCCTGTTGACGGTTGCCACGCTGGCCGCCGGCATCGGCGCCAATACGGCGATCTTCAGCGTGATCAACGGCATCCTATTGAAACCGCTGCCCTATCCGCGCCCGGACGAGCTGGTCGAGGTAACCCATGCGGCCCCGGGAATCAATTTCAAGGATACCGGCATCGCGCCGTTCCTTTATTTCACGTATCTGGAGCAAAGCCGCACATTCGCGCACGTCGGAATCTGGACGCCGGATTCGCTGAGCATCACCGGTCTGGCCGAGCCGGAGCAGGTCAGCGCGGTCGACGTCAGCTTCGGCGTGCTGCCCGCCCTGGGCGTGCAACCTGCGCTGGGGCGGTGGTTTTCCCAAAAAGACGACTCCCCCGATGCGCCGCGCACCGCCGTGTTGACTTATCCGTACTGGCAAACCCGATTCGGCGGCGACCGTTCGGTGATCGGCCGGCGCATCGTGGCCGATGGCCAGGCGCTAGAAATTATCGGCGTGATGCCGGAAAATTTCCGGTTCCTCGACCGCCAGCCGGCGCTTCTGGTTCCCCTCCGCCTGGACCGCGCTAAAACCATGCTGGGGAACTTCAACTACCGCGGCATCGCGCGACTAAAGACCGGGGTCTCCATCGACCAGGCGGGCGCTGACATGGCGCGCCTGATCCCGGTGGCCCTGCACAGCTTCCCGCCCTTCCCCGGTTTCAACTTAAAAATGTTCGAGGATGCGCGTCTGACGGCGACTCCGCGCCCGCTCAAGGACGATCTGGTCGGCGATATTCGCAAAACGCTGTGGGTTTTGATGAGCACCATCGGCATCGTGCTGCTGATCGCCTGCGCCAACGTCGCCAATCTGCTGCTGGTGCGCGCCGAGGGCCGCCGTCATGAGCTGGCGATCCGCGCGGCGCTCGGCGCGGGATGGAACCGCATAATCGGCGAATTGCTGACGGAAAGCGTCACGCTGGCGGTGCTCGGGGGCATCGCCGGCGTCGGCCTGGCTTATGGCGCGCTGAAAATTTTGCTGGCCATGGCTCCCGCGAACCTGCCGCGCCTGGATCAGATTTCGATCGACGCGAACGTCCTTTTCTTCACGCTGGCGGTATCGGTGCTGGCCGGCCTGCTGTTCGGCGCGGTCCCGGCGATCAAGGCGGCGGGACGCGGCGTATCGCTCACGCTGCGCGCCGGCGGAAGGTCGATGAGCCAGAGCCGGGAGGGCCATCGCGCGCGCAATGCGCTGGTGATCGTTCAGGTCGCCATGGCGCTGGTGCTGCTGATCGGCTCCGGTTTGATGATCCGCACGTTTCAGGCGCTCAAAACGGTTAAGCCCGGCTTCACTGATCCCGCGCAGGTCGAAACCATGGAAATCACCATTCCGGAATCGGAGGTTCACGATCCGGTCGCGACGGTGCGCATGGAGCAGGCGATCCTCGACAAGCTTAGCGCTATCCCCGGCGTTTCCGCCGCCGCCGGGATCAAGTCGATTCCGATGACCGGCAATGTGTGGCAAGATCCGATCTACGCGGAAGGCCGCGTCTATCCGGCCAACCATATCCCGCCGCTGAGGCGATATCAGTTCATTTCCCCGGGGCTGCTGAAGGCGATGGGCTACAGCCTGGTCGCGGGCCGCGAATTTACCTGGACCGACGTTTACGAGGAGCGCCCGGTGGCGATACTTTCCGAAAATCTGGCGCGCGAGCTGTGGGGCGATCCGGCCAAGGCGATCGGCAAGCGCGTGAGCGAGTTCACCAACTCGCCGTGGCGGGAAGTGGTCGGCGTGATCGGAGATGTGCGGGAAGACGGCGTGGATCATCCCGCGCCGCCCATCGCCTATTGGCCCATCCTGGCGTCGCACTTTGAAGGAAACGACGTCGCGCTGCGGCGGACGCTGGCCTACGTGATCCGCAGTCCTCGCGCCGGCACGCAAAGCTTCCTCAAGGAAATCCAGGCCGCGGTGTGGAGCGTCAATCCCAATCTGCCGCTCGCGCAGGTGCGCACCCTGGAGGCGGTTTATGAAAAATCCATGGCGCGAACTTCCTTCACGCTGGTCATGCTGGCGATCGCGGGAGGAATGGCCCTGCTGATCGGACTGGTGGGAATTTACGGCGTCGTTTCCTATTCAGTTTCCCAGCGCACGCGCGAAATCGGGATTCGCATCGCTCTGGGAGCACAGCACGGGGCCGTGACGGAAATGTTTTTGCGGCACGCTCTTCTGCTGGCGGTGACCGGCGCCGGCGCGGGCCTCCTGATCGCGTCCCTGCTGGTCCGCTTCATCTCGTCGCTGCTGTTCGGGGTAAACGCGCTCGATCCGCTGACTTATGCCGCCGTGTCGATCGTGCTGATCGCGGCGGTGCTGGCCGCCAGCGCCATCCCCGCCCGCCGCGCAACCGCGATCGATCCGCTGGAAGCGCTGCGAACCGAATAACGGGCTTTACAGAACGCTGTTTTCGGTATACGAGCCGAAGACATCTTTGAGCGCGGCGCACATCTCCCCCACCGTGGCGTAAGCGCGGACCGCCTCCAGAATATAGGGCATCGTGTTTTCGTTCCCTTCGGCGGCGCGGCGCAGCGCGTTCAGCGCGCGCTCGACGGCCGAAGAGTCGCGGCGGGCCTTCACCTCGCGCAGACGCTCGATCTGCTTGCGCTCCGCCGTTTCGTCGATCTGCAACAGCTCGATCGGCTTCTCGTCCTGCTCGACGAACTTGTTCACGCCGACAATGACGCTCTCGCCCTGCTCCACCGATTGCTGGAATTCGAAACTCGCGTTGGCGATTTCGGTCTGCGGATAGCCGCGCTCGATGGCCTGGATCATCCCGCCCATGCCGTCGATGGTGCGGATGTAATCGTTGGCGGCGTTCTCCATGTCAAGCGTCAGCTTTTCGAGGAAATAGCTGCCGCCCAGCGGATCCGGGACATTGGGCACGCCGCTTTCATAGGCGATCACCTGCTGGGTGCGCAGCGCAATGGTCACCGCGTGTTCGGAGGGCAGCGCGTAGGCTTCATCGAGCGAATTGGTGTGCAGCGACTGGCATCCGCCCAGCACGGCGGCAAGCGCCTGAATCGCGGTGCGGACGATATTGTTCTGCGGCTGCTGCCAGGTAAGCGAGCACCCCGCGGTCTGGGCGTGGAAGCGCAATTTCCAGGAGCGTTCCTCGCGCGCGCCGTAGCGGTCGCGCATGGCCAGCGCCCAGATTTTGCGCGCGGCGCGGTACTTGGCGATCTCCTCGAAAAAGTCGTTGTGCGCGTTGAAAAAGAAGCTCAGCCGCGGCGCGAAGGAATCCACCGGCAGGCCGCGCTCCAGCGCCCAATCAACGTATTCCATGCCGTCGCGCAGCGTGAAGGCCAGCTCCTGCACCGCGGTGGATCCCGCTTCGCGGATGTGGTAGCCGGAAATCGAGATCGGATTGAAGCGCGGCACGTACCGGCTGGCGAACTCGATCGAATCGGTCACCAGCCGCATGGACGGCCGCGGCGGATAAATGTACTCCTTCTGCGCGATATATTCCTTTAAAATGTCGTTCTGCAAAGTGCCCGAGACGCGGTCCCAGGGAACCCCTTGCTGCTCGGCCACCACCAGGTACATCGCCCAGATGATGGAGGCGGGCGAGTTGATGGTCATCGAAACCGTCACCTCGCCGAGCGGGATGCCGCGGAACAGAACTTCCATATCGGCGAGCGAGGAAATGGCGACGCCGCATTTTCCGACTTCCCCGAGCGAGCTCGGATCGTCCGAGTCCACGCCCATCAGTGTCGGCAGATCAAAGGCCACCGAAAGCCCCATCTGGCCTTGCGAGAGCAGGTAGTGATAGCGCGCGTTGGTCTCTTCGGCGGTGGCAAATCCCGCGAACTGGCGCATGGTCCAGAGCTTGCCGCGGTACATCGTTTCATGGATGCCGCGCGTGTATGGGAACCGGCCGGGGGCCGGGAGCTCCAGACCGGCGATATCTTCCGGACCGTAAACGGGCGCAAGCGGCAGTCCGCTTAAAGTTTTCGCCGGCTTGGGCGGGGCGAGAATCTGGCTCATGTCGTTCTCATTTTAGCGCCGTTTGCCGGAAGGCTCGCCAGGGGAAAGCTGCGCGATGGTCAAGGCTGAAACTTCGCGATGGCGCCCCGCGGCCCCACCGCCCAGCCTGCATCGCCAAAAAAGCTGATTGCGTTATAGCTGCCGGAATCGAACTGCCTCCACGTATTGCCGCCGTCGGTGGAAACATCGGAGCCGGACGTGCCGGTTGCGATCCACATTTTTTTCGCGGCGAAGTAGGCGGTCGCCGAGCGATAGCCGTGCGGCGGCTCGGCGGGCGCACTCCAGCTTTTGCCGCCGTTGGAAGTCACCGCGGCATTTCCGCTGGAACCGGCGGGCTTCTGATAATCGCCGCCCACGGCGACGCCGCGCAGTGCGTCGGCGAAGGCCAGCGAAAAAATTCCCGCGGTCGCGCCGCCGCTCATGGGCGTCTTCGCGGCCGACCAGGTTTGGCCGCCGTCGGTCGAATGCCACACCCGGCCCGCCCCGGTTCCAAACCATGCTTCCCGCGCGCCGCGGATGGCCAGGCAGGAGTTGCTGGCGGCGAACGCACCTTCCTTCGGCAGCGCCGGCGGACCCTTTTGGCGCGTCCAGCTCACCCCGCCGTCCGAGGTGGTCAGGATGACAAACCGCCCTTTGACGGGATCGCCGAGGAGAATTCCATGCGATTCGTCCCAGAACGCGACCGCGTCGAAATATCCAGCCGGGTCGGGATTGGTGTAGAGCAGTTCCCAGTGTTCGCCGCCGTCGGAGGTTTTATATACCCGCGACTTTTCGCCATCCCCGGCGCTGAGCAGCACCGCCGAATTTTCATCGAAGGCCCACAGCCCGCGAAAGTCCGCATCCGCGGCGCCGGCGACCCGCCCGCTCTTCCAGGTGGTCCCGCCGTCGAGGGTGCGCAGAAACGTCCCTTTCGCGCCGCTGGCCCAGACCACCGCCGGGCTCACCGCCATCACACCGCGCAGCGATGCCGTGGTGTTGCTTTGCTGCGGCGACCAGCTTTGGCCGAAGGCCGCGGCCGCCGTAAGAATCGCCATCCATCTCATCTGGACGACAGTATACGCCGCGCCGCATCGGCGCTTTGCGGCTCAGGCGGCGCGCACCCCTACCGGTCGATCAGCCGGATCATGCTTACGTTGATGGTGAACGCGCGATCGTCGGTATCCACCCGCCACAGCGGCGAGGCGTGAAGCTCGACGATATACTCTTCCGCGTCGGGCACGTCGGCTTCGCACACAAATAGACCGGTCCGATCGATCTTCCATGATCCGGCCGGCGTTCCGTTCACGAGCACGCGAAGCTCGCCGGGAACACCCCGGGCGGAGGCGTGGCAGCGGATCCGCAGCCGCCGCGGAGCCGGCTTGACGGCCCGCAGCCGCGCCGCCGCGCGCGCTCCCATCCAGCGATACCGGTTGCCGAAGACGCCTTCCAGTTCGTACCATCCTTCGAGCAGATGCCGCTCGTGGCCGGGCCGCGAAAAATCGATGATGTCCTCGCGCTCGCCGGGATAAAGCTCGGCGCGCTCCCGCGACGGCAGCAGATTGTAGACGCCGTCTTCGTTGGGAGCGCGATAGCCGCAGCTCCGGCAGATCAGAATCCCGTCGCTGAGGGCCAGCGCCGAGCGGCAGTCGGGGCAGCGTAGAAAAGCTTCAAACGGCGGAAGATCGCCCGGCTCCGGCGCCGCGCCGGATTTCTTGCAGATTGCCGCGAGCGTGCCGCCGAGCAGCCGCGCGGCCCGCCACTCGGAGCGGTAGGGGTCCAGGCGAACGGCGGCGCGCTTCACCAGGCGCTCGCCCCAGCCATGCTGCTGGACGAAAATTTCATATCGATGCTCGGGGAAATGCTTTTGAACCAGATCATGCCACCGCTTCAGAGACATGGTGTGATTCTGGCGGATGCCGAAGCTCTCTTCCTGCCGCGCGCCGATCACGTCGCGCACCAAAAATCCCAGCAGGCCGCGGTCGAATAGCCAGCGCTCCCACGGTTTCATATTGTTGTAATAAGGACAACGGTAGAGGCGCAGGGAAAGCAGCCGCCGCAGCGGCTCCTCGGCGAAGAAAAATATCCCGCCGGGCTGGAGCACCCGGTGGACTTCGCCGAAGACCCGGTCGATATCCGGAAACTGGCTGAGCATCTGAAACGCGCAGACCATTCGCAGCGACTGATCGGCGAACGGAAGATCGGCGGCGTCGCCGGCGATGCGAACCGGCGCGCGCGGCAGATTCCAGGCTTGTTGCAGCGCCCGCCCGTGGCGCAGCGAATCGGCCGATAAATCGAGCGCGAAGCCCGTGGCCCCGAATTCGTTCGCCAGCATGTAACTGGAGTGTCCGGCGTTGGCGCCGATCTCCAGAAACGGCGAGAGAGGGCCGAAAAATTCGCGATGCTTGCGGAGAAGGCCGCTGCGCCGGTCGTTTTCCTCGGCATAGACGCGCAGGTTCCGCTCCGGCTCGCCGAGCGAGGCGAAACTGTGAAACTCCACCTGCGCGCGTTTGACCGAAAGAGGCTGAGTCACAGTCCCAGCAGCATCTCCAGGGTGAGGGCGCGCAGGTCGGGAACCAGCACATCCGGGGAATGCGCGGCCAGTTCCGCCACGCCGGCCAGCCCCGTGGCGACGGCGACGGCGCGAATGCGATTCGCACGCGCCGCGCGTATGTCGTTGGGATGATCGCCGACCAGCGCCACCGGGGTTTTGCGATCGATCCAGCCCTGCTCGCGCGCGTAGCGCAGGGCGATGCGCACCAGCCCCGCGCGATCCTTCGCGAGTTCGGCAAAGGCGCCGAATCGCAGATAGGGACGCAGCCCGGCGCGTTCCATCTTCTTCCATCCGATGCGCGTCAGATTCCCGGTGACCAGCCCGGCGGGCACGCCCCGCCGCGAAAGCCGGTAAAGCAGCAGGCGCGCGCCGGGGCAGACGCGGCGGCGAAGGTCGGGGCAGGTGCGCGCGTAAATCCGCTGCGCCCGCGCCACCACCAGCGGCATGCTGCGGCGAATCACGGCCGGCGGGGCGCCCGCGTTGCGCAGCATCTGCTCGACGATATCCCGGTCGAGCATCCCCTGCACCGGCACACTCTCCGTCGTGGTCTCGATTCCGGTAACCGAACGCACCGCGCTCACCAGCGCCTCGCGGTGCTGCGGACCGGCGCGGCGCAGCAGCGTGCCGTCGATATCGAACAGCACCAGTCCGGGAGCGGGCGCTTGCATGTCATTTTCAATATACCTGCTAGAATGGGCATCGAATGCAGGTTTTGAAGGCCGGTGAACACAAGCTGCTGCTTCTGGAGCTGGATACCGAGTTCATCGAAAACATCGCGCGGCAGGCCGGATTCGAATATCGCCTGGAAGATCAAAGCCGGCGCGTGCTGCTCGATCTGAACGCGCAGGGCCGGCAGGCGCCCCTGCTGCTGTTCGACGCGGCCGACCCCGCCAATCTCGGCTGGTTTTCCCGCTGCCAGTTCTACGTTGACGGAACCAGCGGCGCGGTGCTGCAAACCCCCATCCAGCTCGCCAACCAGCGCGATCGTTCCGGACGCGCTCTGCCGCATGCCGTCCGCCTTCAGATCAATAAGGAACTGCCGGCCAGCTTCCGCCTGCCGAATCGCGCCCCGGTGACCGAGCAGATGGTGTACGCCGTGCTCTACAACTTCCTGAACGCGCTGCTGAACACCGGCGTTGGCGTATGCGGCGGAGACGTGGTCAAACCGCTGGCCGGCCGCACCGAGCCCCCCGGCAACCGCAACTGAGCCGATCCGGCGCCCGCAAGGCGGAGCCGCAGAACCGTTACCGCCAATCGTCGATGGCGAAAACTTCCGGACGGTTGTAGCCGGCTCCGTCCGGCCGCTGCATCGCCACGCCCTGGAACGCCGTCCGGTAACCGGCCCGGAGCATCGCGCGGTACGCCTGATGGCGGGCGAGATTGACTCCGGCGTCAACTCGTTGCATCCCGCGCCGCGCCGCGAACGTCTCGCAGGCGGCGAGCAGGCGCTCGAAATTTTTCTCCGCCTTCGCGCCCGGCCGGACCGCCGCGAATTTCACATAGCAGGACCCGCCGCCCGCCTCCGTGCCCGCGCCGCAGTGGCAGACCGCGAAGCCGTCTCCGTCGAGCAGCACCGTGTCGCCGAGCGATTGCGCCCGGACCGCGGCAATCTCCACCGACAGGTCGAGGCCGTCGAGAATGGCTCCCGCGATTTCGCGGCAGACGGCGAGCGCGGCGTCGCCGCCGTTCCGGTCGAGCGAGGAAAATGTCGTGAACGCGGCGGAGCGATCCGCGGCCGGCTTCGCCATCACCGCCGTGAGAAAGCGCGGCCAGAACCCGAATTTCTGATACAGCGCGACGTGTTTGGGGCTGTGCGGAAACGTAAACAGGCCGGAATGTTTTATGCCCCAGGAGTCGAACCGCTCGATAGTGGGCGCCAGAAGTTTTTTCGCAATCCCTCGCTCCCACAGTTCCGGCCGCACCGTCAGCGGGCCGAAAAAGGCGAAGCTGCCCCAGCGCACCAGGAAATTCGTCCCGGCGAGCGCGCCGTCCAGCTCAGCGGCCAATGCGTTTTCAGGAGCCGTTCGATAGCGCGTGGCGGCGTAGTCGCGGTCCGGCCACAGCGACGCCGGATCGGGCAGGCCCAGGAAGGTTCCGAAGGCGAGGCGGATAATCCGCGCGGCTTCATCCAGCTCGCGGGCCTCCAGCGGGCGAATCAATACACCCGCCGCCGCCGTGCTCATGGGCCGACTATAGCACGCCGGCTGATTCCCCGGCGCGCGTATGATAAATTAACCCGCTTGGGGGATCACACGTGAAAACCGCTCTGTTCATCCTCGCCATGTGCGCCGCCTTCGCGCAGCCGGAAATTCCCTTCGACTCCGCGCCCAACTACTTCAAGCTGCCCGCCGATCTGTATTTTGGCGAGGCGTCCGGCGTCGCCGTCAACTCGAAAGGACATATTTTCGTCTTTTCGCGCGGCAACTCCACCGGCCCGGCCTACGCCGCCGCCGCCGCGCAGCTTCTCGAATTCTCGCCCGACGGCAAATACCTGCGCGAGATCGGCCACAACCTGTACGCCTGGTCGTTCGCCCACGCGGTCCGCGTCGACAGCGAGGACAATATCTGGGCCGTCGATAAAGGCTCCGACACGATCATCAAGTTCAATCCGGAGGGCCGCGTGGCGATGGTGTTCGGGCGCAAAAAAGAGGCCTCCGACGAAGGCTCCGGCCCGTGGACGCGCGTCAATCCGCCGCGCCCCGCGGTGGACGGCCAGTTCCGCCAGCCGACCGACGTCACCTGGGACACCCACGGAAACATTTTTATCAGCGACGGCTACATCAATTCGCGGGTCGCCAAGTTCGACCGCAACGGCCGCTGGGTGAAGCAGTGGGGCTCCTTCGGCAAGGAGCCGGGGCAGTTCAACACGCCGCATTCCATCGCCGCCGACGCCAAGGGAAATATCTACGTCGCCGACCGCGGCAACAGCCGCATTCAGGTGTTCGATCCGGATGGAAATTTTGAGCGCGAGATTAAGATCAGCGTGCCGGCGCCAGCCGACGCAATGCCCTGGATGGGCCCCAAGCCGCCGCCCACCGCGGTGGGAACCATGGGGCCGGGCGCGCCCTGGGCGATCTGCATCAGCCCCGGCCCGACGCAGTATTTATATAGCGCGGACGCCTATCCGGGGCGGATCTACAAACTCACGCTGGACGGCAAACTGTTGGGCATGCTGGGTTCCTCGGGCCGGCAGTTGAAGGAGTTCGGCTGGATTCACGAGATGGCCTGCCCGGCGGAGAATACGCTCTATGTCGCCGAAATTTTGAATTGGCGCGTCCAGAAGCTGACCCTGCATCCGAAGGCGGCGGCGGGATCCGGCGGCAACCGTTAGCGCGGTTTTCCCTCCGCACCGCTGCGTTCACGGCAAACCCAGGATCGAGTCCGCCGGTGTGTGCTCCTGCGAGCTGCTCCCGCCAGTTCCGCCAGGCAAGCAGCGCCGCGGTGCGCGCCTGTCTTCCGGCCCGCCGTTCGATGCGCCGCAGCCTCCGCGCCTCCCTGCGCCCAATCAGCCGCTTGAGGCAATCTGCGATGATGGAAGGAAACGTGCGGCCGGGTCTGGCGAACGAGATCATCTTTCTAACCTCTCCGCATCTCATGCCGCCCGCCCCACGGCGCCCGCGGCGCCGGCCGCTTTGATTTCAGATGGAGGCTGGGGATGGATCCAAGAGAACTTCGCGGTGTGACCCTGCTGGCCCTCGCGGCTATGGCGCTGGCTGGCTGCGGCTCATCCCCCAAACCCATCGTCGTCGGATCGAAAAATTTCACCGAGCAGGTGGTGCTCGGCGAAATCATCGCGCAGCACCTGGAACATCGCCTGGGGCGGCCGGTGCGGCGCCAGCTCAACCTGGGCGGCACCCTCCTCACCTATCAGGCTCTCTTAAACGGCGAGATCAGCCTCTATCCGGAGTACACCGGCACGATCGAAGCCGAAATTTTGAAGGAAACGCCGTCCCCGGATCCTTCGCAGGTTTTCGAGCGCTCGCGCCTGGAGATGGCCCGGCGGGAACAGCTCGATCTGTTGCCCGCGCTCGGCTTCGACAACTCGTTTGCCATAGTGATCCGCGGCGAGGACGCGCGCCGGGATAAGATCACGACCCTCAGCGAAGCCGCGAGCGTGAAGCACGGCTGGAAGCTGGGCATGGGCTACGAGTTCGCCTCGCGCATCGACGGGATGCCCGCCCTCAATAAGTATCATCTGCCGATGTCCGCGCCGCCGCGCAGCATGGATCTGGGCCTGGTATACAAGGCGCTTTCCGATGGCCAGGTCACCATGATCGCGGCCAACACGACCGACGGCCAGCTCGCGCGCCATGACTGGACCGTGCTCGCCGACGATCAGCACGCGTTCGGATCCCATCAGGCCTGTATCCTGGCGCGGCAGGACGTGGAAGCAGCCGAGCCGCGCCTTAAGCCCGCCCTGCTTGAACTCTCCGGAAAGATCGACAGCGGGACCATGCGCCAGCTCAACGCCGCCGTCGACGTCGATCATCGCCCGGCGGCGCAGGTCGCCGCGGAGTTTTTGGCGCGCTCCGGCCTGAGGTGAATACCCCGCGCCGCCTTTGCGGTTACAATCCCGCGACAAAAAAGAATCCGAAAAAAATTTGAAGTTGGAACAAACGCACGACGGTCTGCGTTCGTCTATATAAGCAAAGCAGCTAGCCTCCGTGCGGACCCTTTCCCCAACAACAAACCCCCGCACGGAGGCCACTGTTTTCTTGCCTAAAGTCTACTCTTAATTCCGGAAACGGTCAATATGGACAGTGCGGCGTCCGTCTCCGCACATTCAGGCGCGCACCGCTTCTTCCTTTCGATTTGCAAGCTCGCTGTAAACCTGCTGAACAGCGTTAACGCCGGCGCCGGGCTTCACCGGAAAACCTCGGGCTTGCAAGATCAGTTCGAGTTCGGCGACGATCGCGAACAGATCCGGAAAATCGAAATAGCCCAAATGGGCAATGCGAAATATGCGGCCCTTCAGGGCTCCCGGACCGTTGGCGATCACCGCACCGAAACGGTTTCGAAACTCCCGGACAATCACCCCGGAATCCATTCCCTCGGGCGCCTTCACCGCGGTCACCGCCGCGCAGGGATTTTCGGCCGCGAAAAGTTCCAGACCCAGCGCGGCGCAGGCGGCGCGCATGGCGCGCGCAAGCTGCTGGGCATTGTCCACAAGCTGCGCCATCCCCAGCGTCTTGATATATTTGAGCGCTTCGGCGAACGCCAACAGCAGCGCAATCGCCGGCGTCCAGCTCGACTCGCCCTTCTCCGCCATCCGGCGCTCTCTGTTGAGATTGAAATAGTAGCGCGGCAGCGCAGCGGTCTCCATCGCCTTCCAGGCCTTCTCGCTGATGGAGAGAAACGCGATGCCCGGCGGCACCATGAACGACTTTTGCGATCCGCCGATCACGATGTCCAGACCCCAGTCGTCGATGGAAAGCGGCATCGTTCCCAATCCGGTGATCGCGTCCACGATGAAGAGCGCGCTCGTCTTTTTCACCGCCAGTCCCATGGACCGCACGTCGTGCGCCACCCCGGTCGAGCTTTCCACGGCCTGCACCAACACGCCTTTGGCGCCGGGATAGGCCGCAAGCGCCTTTTCCACCGCCTCCGGCGCGACCGCTTTGCCGTAGGGCGCCTCCACCATGGCGACATTCAATCCGTAGGCCCGCGCGATTTCCTGCCAACGCTCGCCGAACCGCCCCGCGGAACAGACGATCACGCGGTCGCCCGGCGAAAAACAGTTCGTCACCGAGGCTTCCATCGCTCCGGTGCCCGAACACACCAGCACCAGCACGTCCTGGCGGGTGCCCATCACCTCTTTGAGATCGCTCAGCAGCGCTCGGTAAATCCGGCGGAAATCCTCGGTGCGGTGGTGCACGTCCGCGCCGAGCATCGCATACAAAGCCTTGGGATAGAGCGGAGTGGGTCCCGGCGTAAGCAGGCGTTGTTTGCAAATCATGGGCGCTTTCCTTCAAGGTAGACTATTTTCAAATGGCCCTCATCGACCGGGTGCAAAGCGATATGACCGCGGCAATCAAGAGCGGCGATCAGGCGCGGCTGGACGCGCTGCGCATGATCAAGGCCGCGCTCATGAAACATAAAGTGGATACGATGAAACCGCTGGATGAGGCGGCCGAGTTGCAAATCCTCAACACCATCATCAAACAGCGTCGCGAAGCCGCGGAGATGTTTCGCCGGGGGAACCGGCCGGAGCTGGCGGAAAAGGAAGAGAACGAGCTGAGGATCGTCGAATCCTATATGCCGGCCGCCCCATCGGAGGAGGAAATCGAGGCGGCAGTCGCCTCGGCGATTTCGGAAACCGGCGTCACCAGCCTGAAACAGATGGGCGTGGTGATGAAGGCCGCGCAAGCCAGGCTCGCCGGGAAAAGAGTGGATGGAAAAGCGCTGAGCGACCGCGTGCGGGCGAAGCTGAGCGGATTGGCCGGCGCCGCTGCGGACCACGCCAGTTGACTCGGCCTTCCGGCCCGGGATACCATTCCTCATCCATGGTCCCTCCCGCGGCGGCCGCCTCTGCCGAGCTTCTCCGCACCATGGCTCATGAGCTGCGGCAGCCGCTGAGCACCATTGAATCGATCGCCTACTATCTCGCGCTGGTCCTTCCCCCGGACGACGAAAAGATCCAGCATCTGGACCGCATCCAGCGCCTGGTCGAGCAGTCCAATTGGATCGTAACCAGCGCGCAGCAGCTCGCCGAGCCGGTGCGGCTTTCCCTCCAGCCGCTGCGAATCGAGCGTTTGGTGGAAGAGATCCTCGCGGAACGATCCACGCCCGGCGACGCGCCGGAGACCGAGATTCAACCCGGCCTGCCGGCGGTGAGCCTGGATCCGGCGATGGCGCGCGCGCTGCTGATCAACCTGCTGATGCTGTTCCGCTGCATCGCCAGGCCCGGTTGTCCGGCGCGGCTCGCCCTCCGCGGAGACGGCGCGGTGACGCTGGAGCTGGCTACAGACGCGGACGGCTACAAGTCGGAGGCCTCGCTCGGTCCCGGCGCGGCGCTGGGCCTGGAAAGCGCGCGGCGCATGGTCGCGGCGCAGGGCGGATCGCTCGACCTGCGGATCGATCCCGGGCAGGGAGTGCGCCTGCGCGTGACCTTTGCGGCCGCGGTGGTACCATAAAATTTTTCCATGGTCAAGGCGATTCCCGATATTCTGGCCCGAATCGTCGCCCGCAAGCGAGCCGAACTCGCCGAAGCCCGTTCGCAGCGCGCCGGACTCGAAAAGCTCGCGCGGTCGCGCCGTGATTTCCGCGATTTTCGCGCCGCACTGCGGGCCCATCCTCCCGCCATCATCGCCGAACTGAAGCAGGCCTCGCCGAGCAAGGGTTTTTTTACCGAGAACTTCGATCCCGCCCCGCTGGCCCGCGCCTATGCCGCCGGCGGAGCGGCCGCGCTCAGCGTGCTCACCGACCGCGATTTTTTCCACGGCAGCCTGGCGGATCTGAAGACCGCGCGCGCCGCCGCCCCGCTGCCGGTGCTGCGCAAGGATTTCACCATCGACGAGTTTCACGTGGTGGAGGCGGCGGCCAGCGGCGCCGACGCGATTCTGCTGATCGCCGCGGTGTTGGATGAGCATCAGATGCGCCGCTTCCGCGAGCTCGCCGCCGGATTTGGAATGGCCGCCCTCGTCGAGGTGCACGAGGAGGCCGAGCTCGACGCCGCGCTGGCCTCCGGCGCGGAGATCGTCGGCGTCAACAACCGCAATCTGCATACCTTCGAGGTGACTCTGGACACTTCGCTGCGTCTGCTGGAAAAAATTCCGGCCGGCGTGGTCAAGGTGGCCGAAAGCGGCATTGAATCGCGCCAAGATGTGCTGCGCCTGGCCGGCTACGATGCATTTCTGGTGGGCGAGCATCTGATGAGATCCCTCGATCCCTCCGCCGCGCTGCGGGCGCTCCGCTCATGATGGTGAAGATTTGCGGAATCACGCGGCGCGAAGACGCCATTGTGGCGGCGGAAGCGGGAGCGTCCGCGATTGGATTTATTTTTTATCCCAAGAGTCCTCGCTATGTGAGGCCGGAGCAGGCGCGCGAGTTGGGCCGGGAGCTCCAGCCGTGGAAAGTCGGCGTATTCGTGGACGAACCGCCGGAATCCCTGGCCCGGATTATGGCGGAGGCAGAGCTTGATGTTGCCCAGATCTACGGCGCGTTTTCTCTCACCGGGCCGATGCGCGTCTGGCGGGCGCTGCGCATTCCGGCCGGCGGCGGCGGCTTCGCGGCCGGCTCCGTGGGATGTGAGGCGATTTTTCTCGACAGCGCCGGCAACGGAGTTTCATTTGACTGGAACACGGCGCGCGCCATCGCGGAAAGGCAAAAGGTCATCGTCGCCGGCGGATTGAATCCGGAAAACGTCGCCGAGGCGATTCGCATCGCAAAGCCCTGGGGCGTCGACGCCAGCTCCGGCCTGGAAATTGCGCCCGGAATCAAGGATCACGAAAGGGTGCGGCGGTTCATTCAGGCCGCGCGGCAAGCATGGCAATGACACCTTCCCTGCCCGATTCGAGCGGGCATTTCGGCCCCTACGGCGGCCGCTTCGTTCCCGAAGTTTTGATGGCGCCGCTGGAGGAACTGGAGCGGGCCTACCGCGAAGCCCGCGCCGATCCGCGATTCCAGGCCGAGCTGGACGATCTGCTGGTCCACTACGCCGGGCGCCCCACGCCGCTCTATCACGCCCGCCACCTCAGCGAGTCGTTGGGCGGCGCCAAAATCTACCTCAAGCGCGAGGATCTGCTGCACACCGGCGCCCATAAAATCAATAACTGTCTGGGCCAGGCGCTGCTGGCGCGGCGGATGGGCAAGCGCCGCATCATCGCCGAAACCGGCGCGGGCCAGCACGGCGTCGCGACGGCCACCGTTTGCGCGCTGTTCGGCTTCGATTGCACCGTGTATATGGGCGAGGAGGATATGCGGCGGCAGCGGCTGAACGTGTTTCGCATGCGGATGCTCGGCGCCAAAGTGGTGAGCGTGGTGAACGGCAGCCGGACCCTGAAAGACGCGATCAGCGAGGCGATGCGCGATTGGGTAACCAACGTCGAGACCACCCATTATCTGCTCGGCTCCGCCTTGGGCGCACATCCGTATCCGATGATGGTGCGCGATTTTCATCGCGTCATCGGCGAGGAGACGCGCGAGGAAATTTTGAAGCGCGAAGGCCGCCTGCCCGATTCGATCTTTGCCTGCGTGGGCGGCGGATCGAACGCCATCGGGATGTTTCACGCGTTCTTGAAAGAGGACAACGTGCGGCTGATCGGCGTTGAAGCCGGAGGCCGCGGCGACCGCCTCGGCGAGCACGCGGCGCGCTTCGCCGGCGGATCGCCCGGCGTGCTGCACGGCGCACACAGCTATGTTTTGCAGGATGGCGACGGCCAGGTGGCGGCGACGCATTCGGTTTCAGCCGGGCTCGATTATGCCCTGGTCGGCCCCGAACACGCCTGGCTGCACGATCAGCGCCGCGCCGAATACACCGCGGTTGGAGATCGCGCGGCGCTGGATGCGGCCAAGCGCCTGGCGCGCACCGAAGGGATTATTCCGGCGCTGGAATCCGCGCACGCGGTGGCGGAAGCGATCCGCCGCGCGCCGTCCGAAAAAAATGCGCTGTTTGTGATCAATTTGTCGGGCCGCGGCGACAAAGATACCGATATTTACCGCGAAAATCTTCCCGAACTCGATGAGCCGAATCCCGCCGGTTTTTGAAAAACGCAAGGCGCTGATCGCCTATATCACCGCCGGCGACCCGGCGCCGGAGTGCACGCCGGAATTTGTCGCGGCGCTGGAGCGCGGCGGCGCGGATCTGATCGAGCTGGGAGTTCCGTTTTCCGATCCGATCGCGGACGGCCCGGTGATTCAACGGGGCGCCGACCGCGCGCTGAAGTCCGGGACGACCGTCGCAAAAGTGCTGCAAATTGCGCAAAAAATACGCGAAAAATCGCCGATTCCGCTGCTATTATTCACCTATTTGAACCCGGTGCTGCGCTATGGCCTGGATGCGCTCGCCAGGGATGCCAAGGCGGCCGGCATCGACGGATGTTTGCTGACCGACTTAAGCGTGGAAGAAGCATCGCCGTATGTGAAGGTGATGCGCTCGGCGGGGCTGGACACGGTATTTCTGGCCGCGCCGACGTCCACGCCGCGCCGGCTGAAACTGGTGGCGGAATATTCGACGGGATTCGTTTATCTGGTTTCGCGGACGGGAGTGACGGGCGAGCGGGCCTCGCTTTCCGAGGCCATTTCCCCGCTGGTTGCTTCCATGCGGTCGGCGACGAAGCTTCCGCTGGCGGTCGGATTCGGGATTTCGACGCCGGAGCAGGCCCGCGAGGTGGCGCGGCTGGCCGATGGCGTGGTGGTCGGCAGCGCGTTTGTGCGGCTGATTGAACAAGGCGGCGATCTCGAAGCCTTCGCGCGATCGCTGCGGCGGGGGATGGATTCATGACGCGCGAAGAGGCCCTGGAGGCGCTGGCGGCGCATCGCCGCGAAGTGGATGCGATCGATCTGGAGCTGCTCGAGCTGCTGAACCGGCGGACCCGCGTGGTGGAGTCGATCGGAAAGATCAAGCAGGCGGCGCAACTTCCGATCTATGAGCCCCGGCGCGAGGAGGAAGTGTTCCGCAACGTGGCCGGGCACAACGCCGGACCTCTGACGACGGAGGCGCTGAAGCGCATCTTCGAGCGCATCATCGACGAGATGCGGGCGCTGCAAAAGATGCGGCGCGACGGCTCGGCCGGAATGGAACAAGGAGAAAAACAATGTTAGTGGTGATGCAGCAGGGCGCCACCGACGAGCAGATTCAACGGGTGATCGACCGGCTGGTGAGCCTGGGTTTTACCGTGCATCGCTCCACCGGCGTGATGCACACGGTTTTGGGCGGCGTGGGGCCGGTGGAAGATATGGATCCGGCCGATTTCGAGGTGATGGACGGCGTCAAGGAATGCCATCGCATCGTGTCGCCGTACAAACTGGCCAGCCGGCATTTCCGGCCGCAGGGGACGGTGATCAAAATCGGCGGGGTCGAAATCGGCGGCGATCACGTGGTGACGATGGCGGGACCTTGCAGCGTGGAAAGCAGGGAGCAGATCGACTGCATCGCCTCAATCGTCGCGGCGCAGGGCGCCAAGGTGCTGCGCGGAGGAGCGTTTAAGCCGCGCTCGTCACCGTATAGTTTTCAGGGGCTGGGCGAAGAGGGTCTCAAGCTGATGCGGGCGGCGGCGGACCGGCATGGGCTGCTCGTGGTGAGCGAAATCATGGATCACACCCAGCTTCCGATGCTGCTCACCTACGCCGATATTCTGCAAATCGGCGCGCGCAACATGCAAAATTTCAATCTGCTGCGCGAGGTCGGCAAGGTGCGCAAGCCGGTGTTGCTGAAGCGCGGAATCTCGGCGACGATCGAGGAGCTTCTGCTCGCCGCCGAGTACATCATGAGCGGCGGGAATTACGAGGTGATCCTGTGCGAGCGCGGCATTCGCACCTTTGAGACATACACGCGAAATACGATGGATGTTTCGGCGATTCCGGTGGTGAAGAAGCTTTCGCACCTGCCGATTATCGGCGATCCATCGCACGGCACGGGCCGGCGGGACCTGATTTTCCCGATGGCGCGCGCCGCGGTCGCCGCCGGAGCCGACGGGCTGCTGGTGGAGGTGCATCCGGATCCCGATCACGCGGCGAGCGACGGGGCGCAAACGCTGAATCCGGCGCAGTACGCGGAGATGATGCAGCAGGTCCGCGCGGTTGCGTCGGCGGTGGGCAGGTCGGCGTGAGCGAAAAACCGTGGACCGTGGTGAGCGTGGCCGGCGTGGGCCTGATCGGAGGCTCCTTCGCTCTGGCGCTGCGCAAGGCGGGGTTCACGGGCAAGATTATCGGGGTCAGCTCGCCGGAAACGGTTCGCGCGGCGCTCGATCGCGGCGTGATCGATGAAGCGCTGCCGCTGCGCGAGGCCGCCGGGCAATCCGATCTGATTTATCTGGCGCAGCCGATCGAAAAAATACTTTCGACGCTGGACGATCTCGATCCGCATGTTTTTTCCGGAGCGCTCATCACGGACGCGGGCAGCACCAAATCGGCGATTGTGGCGCGGGCGGCCATGCGCGTCAAGCGCGGGCGCTTTATCGGCGGGCATCCGATGGCGGGCAAGGAGAGCCGCGGGGTGGAGCATGCCGACGCCGATCTGTTTCGCGGCCGGCCTTACGTGCTGACCTCGCGCGACGCGACGCTGGAGCGCTGGATCCGGCGGATCGGCGCGCGGGTGGTGATTTTGGACGCGGCCGAGCACGACCGCCTGGTGGCGCTGACCTCGCACCTGCCGCAACTGATCTCGACGGCGCTGGCCGGAGCGATGGCCGCCGAACCGGAGGCGTGCGAGGTCGCCGGACCGGCGGCGATGGATCTGACGCGGCTGGCGATGAGTCCGTTCGAGATCTGGCGCGATATTTTTTCGACCAATTCCGAGGCGATCGACCGCGCGCTGGAGGCATATATTCAGAAGCTGCAAGAACTGCGGCGGTTGCTCGGCGAGGGCGCGATTCAGGCGGAGTTCGAGCGCGCGGCGGAGGGGGCGCGGATGCTGCGGCGGAGCTGATTCCGCCGGGCCTGCACCGGCGCGGCGGCCGGGCGGCTCAAAGCAGCCAGCGGATGAGCGCCCAGCTTGCGGCGCAGGCGGCGGCCGAGGAAGCCGCGCCGACGGCCAGCGCCGATCCGCCGACTTTCAGTAGATGCTTCACATTGACTTCCAGGCCCATGGCGGCCATGGCTAACGTGAGCAAAAGATTTCCGGCTTCGGCCAGAACATCGGCGAGATTGACGGACCATCCGGAGGCGAAGCGCAGCATGGGCAGCCAGCCCAGGGAATTGAGAAGAAATAACGCGAAAAATCCCCACAAGAACGGCGGCACCAGCCGCCCATAGTGCACGGTCACGCCGGCCTTGCGGGTGCGGGCATAGCCGAAGGCCAGAACCAGCAGCAGCGGGGCAAGCAGCGCGACCCGGACCAGTTTCACCAGGGTAGCCAGCCCTCCAGCCTTTTCGCTGAAGGCGAATCCGGCGGCGATGGCCTGCGGCACGGCGTGCAGCGTCGATCCGGCCCAGACGCCGTAGCCCTGATCGCTCATTCCGAGCAGGCCGCCGATGGCGGGACTGGCGAACATGAGAGCCAACCCGAGCAGGTTGATGGCGCCCATCGACAGCATCACGTCGCGATCCTCGGCTTCGATCAGCGGCGCGACGGCGACGATGGCGCTATTGCCGCAGATGGCGGTGCCCGCTCCGATCAGAACATTGGTGCGGGTCCAGACGCCGAGCAGCCGTCCGATGGCGAGAGCCGAGAGCATGGCGATGCTCATCGTTGCGACGACGATGGCGAACGCGCGAATTCCGACGGAAGCGGCGTGACTCAGGCTGAGCGTCGCTCCGGTGAGCACAATGGTGGCGGGGATGACGCGGCGCGCAGTTTGTCTCGCGCCGGCGAGCACAGCTTTGCCGAGAGGCAGCAGATTGCCGGCGATCGCGCCCGCGAAGATGGCCACAATGGCCGGGCTGATGGGGCGGCGCACGCCGGAAGGTCCCGCGACGCGGAAAGGCTCGAAGGGAAGATAGTGAATGGCGAGCGCCAGCACGGCAACGGCGGCAGCGGCGGCCCATCCGCGCCACAGCGGAAGCCTCTGTTCGGGTTTTCGAGCGGTTTGGGTTTCGACGACGGGAAGCTCGTAGACGCCTTCCATCGATCCGAGAGAGAGCAGAGCTTCGGGGCTGAGTTTGTGCAGGGCGGGCGCCAATTTTTCAGAGTAGCATCGAAGCGCGGAGCGGGCGCGGCGGTCAATAAAAGAGGTATTTTCGCCACTGATCGTCGCTCTTGCCGAGCAACCGCATCAGATGACGGCTGGTGTGCAGGCTGAAGGGACGCGGGGCGCGCGCCAGGCGCATGCCGGCTTCTTCGGGCGTTCGATTGCCCTTGCGGTTATTGCAGGGATGGCAGCAGGCGACCAGGTTTTCCCAGGTGGTCTCGCCGGAGCGCGAGCGCGGGATCACGTGATCGAGCGTCAGCTCGCTGGAATTCAGGGTACGCTGGCAATACTGGCAGGTGTAACGGTCGCGCATCAAAATGTTTTTTCGCGACAGCGCCCGCGTCTGATGCGGGATGCGGCGGTATTCAAGCAGGCGGATGACGCTGGGGACGCGCATCGTCTGGCGGGCGGAATGGACGTGGGCGCTGGCGTGTTCCTCGGCGGCGGCGACGCCCTTCAGCACCAGCACCAGGGCGCGCCGCGCGGCGCACACGTTGATCGGTTCATAGCTTGAATTGAGCACCAGCACGGGCCGTTGCAAACGCTCCTGCGGGGCGATCATAGGGAAAGACTCCCGGCCGCGGCGGGGGCCAAGCCGGCCGCGTAAAAAACGTTTGTACGACGATCCGTTCTGGCCAGGGTGAGCACGGTGACGCGGCGCGCGCCGGCCCGCTTCAGGGCCCGGGCGCAGGCGGAGGCGGAAGCTCCGGTGGTGAGCACGTCGTCAACCAGCAGGACATGCATTCCATCCAGACGCTTTTTGGCGGCGAACGCGCCGGTGACATTTTTGCGGCGCTGCGCGTTGGATAATCCGGCCTGTGGCGCGGTGGCGCGGCGGCGGCGCAACACACCCGCGGCCGGGACATTCCAGCGGCGGGAAACCTCGCGGGCCAGCAGCGCCGACTGATTGTAGCCGCGCCTCCAGCGGCGCAGCCAATGCAGCGGCATGGGGACGATCAGATCAAAGCGCAGCTCGCGCGGCAGCGCGGTGGCCAGAAACTCTCCGAAGACGCGGCTCAACGGAGTGACGCCCCCGTATTTGAATAAATGGATCAGCTTGCGCAACGAACCTTCATAGAAACCGTAGGAGTAGACCGCGTCGAAACCGTTCAATCCGAGGCGGCACAGCGCGCATCGCCCGGATTCATCGAGCGGAAAGCGGTTCAGAAATGGCGCGCGGCAGCAGGCGCAGAAATATTCGGCGGCAAGCGGCGCGGCCTGGCTGAGGCAGCGCTTGCAGACGGGGATACGGGAAACTTCCTTGAGGGGCTCGCCGCAGACGCGGCAATCATCGGGAAAGACCAGCCCGAACAGACCGCAAAACGCCCTCTTAACGGCGCTCGATGCGCCGGCGGGTGAAAACAGCGAACTGCCCGTACGGGGCAGCAGTCTACTCGAGAAGACCCACCTCCGTCTTCACTTTTCAGTGTACATCCTGCGGTCCCGGCCGATCAATCCGGGCTGCGGCTATTGCGCTGGCGAAGAGCAGTTGCCGCGGCAGACGGTTTCAGAGACCTGCTGCGCGGGGCCGAGCTGATTGGGATGATTGGGGTCGGCGCGGCGCGCGGTGACCGTTTCCACGAAACCGCCGTCGGCCTGTTTCTTCCGCTGGATGGTATCCTGCTCCCAAAGTTTTTGCGATTCGCCGGTGGTGCGGGCGGCGCCGGGCAGCGCGGGAAGATAATAATCGATCTGGCGGGTTTCCGATCCGTCGGGCTCGGCGACGGTGGTGGCCACCTGCTGGCGGGAGAGCTGGAGACGGTCCGCCTCGCCGATGGGCTCGTAGAGATCGGTGGTTTCGGTGGTGGTGTTGCCTTTGCGCGTGGTGTCGGCGATCTTGCGCAGCGCCACGTTGAAGCCGCCATTACCGCTGCGGCGATAGACGGTTTCGTCCTGGTGCGTCGAGTCCGGCCGGTTTTCAATCACCGCCGAGCGTTTCTCCACGGCCTGAAAGCCGCCATCGATCGCCGGGCGCTCGATGACGGTTTCGGTGCGTGCGGCGCCGCCCTGCTGTTCGGTATCGATGGTCTTGCGCTCGGTTTCACGCAGCACGCCGTTGATGTCGGTGGCGTAGGTAATCGATTTGCTGGTCGAACCTCCCGGGCGATTGCGCACTTCGGTGACGGTTCGCTCGGTCGAGGCGAGCTGCCCGTTGCGATCATAGCGCCGCACGATGACTTCGGTGACCGATCCGTCTTCGGATTTGCTGAGCAGGCGGGTTTCCGTGGTTTCCAGGGGAATTTCCCCGCCGTTGATGGATCGCGTGAGCACGGTTTGGGTGTGGTCGGTGGAAACCGTGGTGATGGGTGTCTCCCCGCTGGTGAAGGTGGTGGCGGTCGATTGCCCCAGCGCGGCGGCGCAAACGGCGAGAAGCGAATAGTACTTCACATTTTCAGGCTAGGCGGGATCGGAAGCGGGCGCAATCCGGCGAAGGCCTTAAGCCGGCGGCCGCACCGGGGTTCAATTCGCGCTGGCGGTCTCCTCGACGAACTTGGCGACGGACATGGTGTAGATCGCCGGCTTGCCGCCGCGGTCGGTGACGAAATAAATATGCTGGCTGTTGGCGGAAAAGACCGGCGATACCATGGCGGGGTCGCTGGCGCGATGCTCGGCCAGGGTCAGCTCGCGGCGCACGGCGCGGACCAGCAGCAAGACGTAAGGCGAGGCTTTGCTTCCGCTGGCGCCGACGAACACGCTGCCGTCGGCGTTTGCCGAAAACGCGACGAACTGCGAGGTTTCGGCGACCAGCCGATCTTCGTTGGTATCCGGGGTGAACTCGCGGATGGCGTGCAGCCTGCGCGGATCGGCCGGATAGTTCAGGTACAGCACGGTGCGGCCATCGGCGCTCCAAGTGGCCGGACCGATCGCACCGCCGGCGAGTCTCAGGCGGTAATTCTGCCGGGCGTCGTAGTTGGCCAGCCATACCGATCCGGCGCGGCGATAGAGAACTGCGGCCCGGTGCGGCCGGGGAACCGGATCGCGCAGCTCTTCATCGGCTTCGGCGAGCTTGGCCGCCGATCCATCGGCCAGATGGACCAGGCGCAGGCAATGCGCCGATCCGCGCTTTTCGATCAGGGCGGCGAACTGCGCGTCTTCGGCCACGGCAAGCCCGAAGCCGGGCTCGGAATCGCCGGGCATGCGATAGATTTCGCGCGTTCGTAGGGCGGCGAGGTTGGCCGCGATCAGGCGCGGGCCGTCGCAATAGGCGAGGTAACGGTCGTCGCCGAACAAGGTGAAGTTGCGCGGATGGAAATCCTCGCTGGCGGTGAGCTGGCGCGACTGGCCGGTTCGGAGGTCGAGACGAAACGCCTGGAACTTGCCGGTCATATCGGAGGCGTATGCCAGGAAATTTCCGCGCCGTGCAACCGACCGGGCATAGGAGGGCGGAAGAAAGCTGGTGTGGTCCGGATCGGTGAGGCGCAGGATGGGAAATTCGGTCGCGGGGTCGGGGAAGCGCTGGAGGAACGAAGGAAAAATTCTTCCTTTACCGCCGGTATCGGCGGCGAAACACGCGCCGGAAGCCAGGGCCAGAAAACCGCGCCGGGAAAGCGCCGCGAGGCCGCGGCTGGTCATAAACCGATGGTAGCATGCAGCCTTAGAATGGGCCGGATCTAAGGGGTTTCGCCGACGGACTCCTCGGCGCTTTCCCTTTATTCTTTAAACGTGACGCTGCTGGTAATGTTTCTGGCGATCGCGGTCAAAAGCGACCACACCGCGCTGCGCAGCGGCTGCGATGAGGGCGCCGGGACGGTGGCGACGCTTTCCGCCGGCGCGCCGGTGACGATTCGTTTTGCTCTTTCCGGCAGCGAAACGCCCTGCTACAAAGTCGCGGTGGAGCAGAACGGCCGAATCGTTGAAGGATATTTGCCGGCGAGCGAAATTGACGGGCTCGATCAGTTCGATCAGCAGCGTCGCGAGGCGGCGATCGTGGACCAGAGCGCGGCGGGCGTCAACGAAATGACGAGCGCGATACCGGCGATCGCGCCGAAGTCTGCACCGGCAAGGGAGGCCGCGCGGCTGATCGAATCCAGCCGGCCTTCGAAGGCGCTGGAGCTCTTGCGGCCGGAGCTGGAGCGCAGCCGGGATCCCAATCTGTTTGCGCTGGCGGGATTGGCTGCCTGGCGCGCCGATCAGGCCCGGCTGGCGCTCGATTACTGGAAAACGTCGCTCGAGTTGAAGCCCGACGCCAGCCTCGAACAGGCCTACCGGCGCGTGCTGCGCGAGACGGCCGGCGATCAGAGCACGGAGCGGCTGGTCGGCATGCGCGTGGCGCTGCGCTACGACCCCGCGGCGGTGCCCGCCGAAACCGCGCGGCTGATGCTGGCGGCGCTCGATCAGGCATTCCTGCGCGTATCGGCCGAGCTGGGCTGCGCGGCCGAAGAGCGCATCGTCGCCATCGTGCAGAGCCCGGAGGCTTACCGCAAGACTGTGGATGTCGCGGAGTGGAACGCCGGCCAGTTCGATGGAAGAATTCGCGTGCCGGTCAGCGGGCGGCTGGATGAGTCCGTGCGCCGCGTCTTCACGCACGAGACGGTGCACGCCTGCCTGGCGGTGCTCGGACGATGGCCGGCGTGGTTTCACGAAGGTCTGGCGCAGAAGCTTTCCGGCGATTCGACGAGCGCGGCCGCGCGCGCGCAAATTGCGGCGGAGGCGCGGCGCGGAAAGCTGCCGCGGCTTGAGAATCTGGGGCAGGACTGGTCGCGTCTGGATACGGCGCACGCGCGTCTGGCCTATGCGGAATCGCTTGAAGCCGTCGAGATGTTCTACGAAAATTACGCGCAGTTTGGAATCGCCAACCTCTTGCGCAATCCGGACCGGCTGGCGCCGATCGCCGCGGATCTGGATAGACGGCTGGGGTTGTGAGCGCAGGCTAGCCAGCGGGTACCGCGCGACGGTCAATGCAGCCATGGCTCAGACCCCGCCGCCGGTGTGGTTGCCTAAATGGCTGACCGCTCCGCGCGAACGTCAACGATCATTGCGCTGAAGGTCGCGGGGAAGCAGGAAATCTGGTACATAATCGGTACATAAGAATGAGGGTGACGCAAAATGAAATTCAGAAGTGTTGTCCACCCGATATCATGCGTCCGATGCTTGGTTGCCCTCGGAGTTGGAGTGATCTGCTGCGCCCAATCGACGCAGAACATCGTTGTGACTTCAGCCGCGAGCTTTCAGAGGGTTCTGCCCTCAAAGGGTTCGCTTGGCGTAGCTTTTTGTACCGGGCTACAAGTCCAGGGAGTGATTTACGCTACGACGATGCCATTGCCCTTCACGCTAGGCGGGATTTCGATTACGATTGGCGGAGCAGCCGCGCCGATCCTGGCGGTCGCCGACGACGGAGGATATCAGCAGATCAATTTCGAGGTTCCCCAGGGGGCTATCCCCAACTCGGACGGATCGTGGACGGTAACTGTGACCCAGAATGCGGTCCAACTAACTACGGCCGTGGCAAGCCTGCAATCTCCGGGTGACTTTTTTTGGATCGGCGCCAATCTGGCTGCGTTCCAACACGCGTCGGATTATTCCCTCGTTTCCGATCAGAATCCAGCGCATGCCGGTGAGATTCTGATTGGTTATCTTACAGGTTTGCCGGGCACGCAGCCGCTCGTTCCAACAGGCCAAGCCTCGCCGTTTTCACCGCTGGCGATCGTACCTCAGATCAACACGATTACGCAGGTAGACCAGTTCGCTCTCCTGCTTAATGGAACCGTGGTCGCCAACGGCTGCCCGGTTGCGAACTCTCCATGCCAGCCTTCCAATCTTTTGTGGCTAGGGCTGACGCCAGGAACTGTCGGCGTTTATCAATTGAATTTCGTAGTGCTCTCCTCGATGCCTTCCGGCAATGTGACCATCCAGCTCCAGAGGTCCACCTGCGCAACCATATCAGGCACGCCCTGCGGCGGAATGGGCGCCACATTCGTTGCGAATGCCGGCGCAGGCTGCATTTCACTAGGCGGTGGTGGAACTAGGATTGTTTGCACCGGCTCCCCAGTACCTCTCCCTATTCGATAGACCCGACAACGTGGATGACGTGGCGGGCGCGGATGCATACTAGCTAGGGAAGTGGATCGGGCAGGACGAACAGAGAGAAGTGCGCCAGCATCCGGCCGATCAGGCTGTCGCGTTCGGACAGATTGACCCAGGCGATCTTCTGCGGATCGTCGACATCGTCGAAGAAGCCGATGCCGCCGCGGCGGAGCCGCTTATCGCTCCAGGAGCTGATCACCTGGCCGTTCAGATAGGTGACGAAGCGGTCGTCCTGCACGGTGACGCGGACGCGGTACGTCTCCCCGCGCGCCAGCGTCAGCGGCAGCGGCAGCGCCACGCGGTCCCACTCGCGGCCGTCCATCATCACATAGCGGACCAGCCCCGCGTTGGGCAGCGGACCGGGCTTGGTGATCATCAGCTTGGTGGCGTAATAATTTTTGCCGTCGGCGGCGCGGAAGGCCCAGCTCAGGCTGCGCTTCTCGATGGCGGCGCTGAACTCCATCTGATAATTCTGCATGGCGGTGGACCGGCTCCAGATCCGCAGCACAGGCGCCGCCGCCGAGACCAGGCGCGGATCCTCGGCGCGCCGCGGATCGTCGACCCGGTGCAGCGCCGCGGTGGTCCACCCCTGCCAGCCGCGCGTGAAATCCTGATGCAGGGTCACCGGCGCGCGCGAGCGAACCATCTCGCCGATGCCGTCGCCGACGCGCTGGAACCACCCGCGCTCAAGCGCCGGATCGAGGCTGGCGCGCGGCGAGCTGCCGCTGCCGCCTCCGCCGCCCGGTCCCGGCAGCATGACCGCCGCGATCAGCAGAGCGCCCACGGTCAGGAACGCCGCCAGGGACGCCGTCTGCCCGGCCGAACCGCCGTAGCGAACCGCCGCTTTCTGCCTCGATTTGGAGACGGTCCAAAGCTCGATTTCTTCTTCCTCGCGGAGCGCCTGCGCCGACGCAAGCCGGGCTTCCCTGCGGTGTTCGGCGCAGCAGTATTGCTGGTCCACCAGCGTTCGCAGCAGGCCGATCTTTTTACCGCATAAGAAGCACAGCATGCCTGGTACCTGGAACTTCAAGCCCGATTCTACCAGTAACCTCTCGCGAGCTAACCGTCCTAAGTGAAGAAAGACTAAGGTCTTGCCGCCACCTGGGCGCGGGCTCTAAGGTATACAATCGAGAGAAGCGCATTAGTACTTTAGATCCGGCCGCTATGTATCCATCCGACGAACCGCTTCGCATTCCAATTGAGGATGTGCTGGACCTGCATTCGGTTTCCCCGCGCGACGTGAAAGCCGTAGTGGAGGAGTACCTGATTGAAGCAAGCCGTGCAGGATTCAAGGCGCTGCGGATTATTCATGGCCGCGGCATCGGCGTGCAGCGGGAGACGGTTCGCCAGGTGCTGGCGCGAAGCGAGCGGGTCCTCTCGTACCAGGATGCGCCGGCGGAGGCGGGCGGATGGGGCGCGACCGTGGTCACGCTGAAATAAACCGACGGCGCCCGCCGGATCCCTTTCGCGTTCCCTGCTAAAATCGATCCTTCATGTTTCGTAAAGTTCTGGTGGCTAATCGCGGCGAGATCGCGGTGCGAATCATCCGCGCGCTGCGCGAGTTTGGAATTTCGAGCGTCGCCGTTTACTCCGACGCCGACCGCGCCTCGCTGGCGGTGCGGATGGCCGATGAAGCGGCCCATCTGGGCCCGGCGCCATCCTCGGAGAGCTATCTGCGCATCGATAAGATCATCGATGCCGCAAAACGGCATGGCGCTGAGGCGATTCATCCCGGCTACGGGTTTCTGAGCGAAAACGCCGAGTTTGCTGAAGCGTGCGCCGCCGCCGGCATCGTCTTTATCGGGCCGCCGCCGTCGGCGATCCGGAGGATGGGATCGAAAACGGCGGCGCGGCAGGTGGCGATCGCGGCGGGCGCGCCGGTGGTGCCGGGAACAAAGGAGCCGCTCGGCGAAATTGAGGAAGCCAAGCGGATCGCCGGCGAGATCGGCTATCCGGTGCTGCTCAAGGCCTCGGCCGGCGGCGGCGGAAAGGGAATGCGCCGCGTCGATCGCGAGGCGGATCTGGAATCGGCGCTGCGCGATGCGCGGAGCGAGGCGCTGCGCGCCTTCCGCAACGATGAAGTGTACGTGGAAAAGCTGGTGCTGGAGCCGCGGCACATCGAGATCCAGGTGTTGGGCGATCATCACGGCCACATGATCCATTTGGGCGAGCGGGAATGCTCAATTCAGCGGCGGCATCAGAAAGTGATCGAAGAGTGCCCGTCGCCGGTGATGCTGGCCCATCCGGAGCTGCGCGAAAAAATGGGCGCGGCGGCGCTGAAGATCGCCCGCGCGGCGGGTTACGCCAACGCCGGGACGATGGAGTTTCTGGTGGACCGCGACCGCAACTTCTATTTCCTGGAGATGAACACGCGGTTGCAGGTGGAGCATCCGGTGACCGAGCTGGCCACCAGCCTGGATCTGGTGCATTGGCAACTGCGCATCGCCGCGGGCGAGCCGCTTACGATCCGGCAGGAGGACGTGCAATGGAGGGGGTCGGCGATCGAGTGTCGCATCTATGCCGAAGATCCCGCCAACAACTATCTGCCGTCGCCCGGAAAGATTACGTATCTCGAACAGCCGTCGGGTCCGGGTATCCGGCTCGATTCTGGCGTGTATCAGGGATGGACGGTTCCGCTCGATTACGACCCGATGCTGGCGAAGATGGCGGTTTGGGCTCCCTCGCGCGAGGCGGCGATTGAGCGGATGCGGCGGGCGCTCGGCGAGTATGTAGTGGAAGGAATTCGCACGAATATCGCATGGTTTGACGGGATTTTAGCCGACGAATGTTTCCGCGCGGGCGAATTGTCGACCGCGTTTCTTGACCGCTTCAAGCCGCCCGCGGCGGAAGCCGCCGATCTGGAGACAGAAGCGGTCGCGGTGCTGATCGCGTCGTTGAAAGAAGCGAAGACGCCCGCGCCGGCTCCGGCGAAATCGAGCGCCTGGCTGGCCATCGGCCGCGCGGAGATGATGCGATGAAGCTTGAGGCGAAGGTGGACGGGAGCGCAGCGAAGTTCGAAGTGAACGGCGCGCGCCTCCGCTATGAGCGGAACGGCCAGGCGGTGGAGCGCGAATATTCGATCGCGGCGCTGGCGCCCGGATCCTATAGCGTGCTGATCGAGGGCCGCAGCTACTCGGTGATCTCCGTGGAAGGAGCGATTCGCGTCAACGGGCGTCCGTTTGCGGTGGAGATCTTCGATCCGCGCCAGATGCGCGGGCGCGGCGCGGGCGCCTTCGGAGAAGGGCGGCGGAGTATCGCGTCCCCGATGCCAGGGAAAGTCGTGCGCGTGCTGGTGAGCGCGGGCGAGACGGTGGAGGCGGGCCAAGGTTTGGTTGTCGTCGAAGCGATGAAGATGCAGAATGAGATGAAGTCGCCGAAAGCGGGGAAGGTCGTGGAAGTGAAGGCGAAGGCGGACGCGACCGTTCAGGCCGGCGAGGTGCTGGTCGTGATCGAGTAGCGTTGACGGCGGATATCCATGGCCGAGGAAAATTGCCCCAAATGCGGCGGATCCGGGTGGCAGATCGTGGAGCGCGCGGGACTGTCCGGCGCCGAACGGTGCGACTGCGTTTCCAGCGCCCGCGGCGCCGTCCTGCGGGATAAGGCGAGGATTCCGCCGAACTATGAGCGCGCCACGCTGGACAGCTTTGTGCTGCCGCACGATAATCCGGTGTTACGAAACGGTCTGGCGTCGGCTTTGATGAGCGCCCGGGGATTCGCCCGCGACTTTCCGGCGGTGAATCCGCCGGGCCTGCTGCTGATCGGCGAACCGGGAACCGGCAAGACGCACCTGGCGGTCGGCGTGATGAAGGCGCTGCTTGATAAAGGCCACGAGTGCGTCTTTTTCGATTACCAGAATCTGCTGGACCGCATCCGCTCCAGCTACGACGCGTCTTCGGGCACCAGCGACCGCGAGGCGTATGCGACGGCGCTGGACGCCGAGGTGCTGGTGCTGGACGATTTGGGCGCGCATCGCGTCACCGAGTGGGTGGAAGATATTGTGACCTCGATCATCACGCATCGCTGTAATCATCGCAAGCCGCTGATTGCGACCACCAATCTTCCGGACCCGGAAATTACCGGAAAAGTCGCCGAGTACACCACCGCGGGCGGAGTGGCGGTGTATAAGAAGACGCTGGCCGAGGCGATCGGCGCCAGAGCGCGGTCGCGGCTGTTTGAGATGTGCAAACTGATCCGGATGCAGGTGACTGAGGATTACCGGGTGCGGCACGCGCGATAGAGTTTTTCTCCGCTACAGTCCCGCGCAGCCGGGATCGAGCGGCAGTACGGTTCCGCCGGTCAGCAGCGACAGCAGGTGCAGATACGTCGTCAGATGATGCTGGCACGGGATGTCCAGCTTCACTTTCAGCCCCGGATTCAGATCGAAAACCTGGTTGACGTGCTTATACAGCGGCGGCAGCGGGAGCTTGGGCACGATATCGAGGCGGTTGGCGATCCGCACCGTGTGGGGGACCAGCTGATCATAGGTATCGGCAAAGGACGGATCGCCCACGCGCGGGCTGGCGTAGGTGTAGACCGTCAACTGCGAGGCCAACGGCGTATTCGCCGCCACATCCAGGGCGAGCAAAGTCGCCAGCGCGCCGCCCAGACTGTGCCCGCAGATGGTGAGCGACTGGAGAGGATTCGGAAAATTCATGCCGGGCAGCGCGGAGGCCACGGTCTTCGAACCGGGGTCCCTGGCGACGCGCAGCGATTCGTAGACGTCGGTGAAGCCGTCTTCGCTCAAGCCGGCTCCGGGCGTGACCGGGCATTTGACGGCGAGAAAGCGGGCATCCTGGAGCCACTCCTCGATGCTGTCGGTGCCGCGGATGGCGGCCACCGCGTTTCCCGCCGGGTCCTGGGCGACGAAGCCGAAGGAAACGATCTTTTGGACCCGCAGAGGATTGATGTCGGTGGCGAGATCGTTGCCGAACAACGTTGTCACTACGGTGTAATTCACGTTGATCGCGTCATAGGCGACATTGAGGACGTCGCCGGGATTGTAGGCGATCTGATCCGGCGGGACGGCTTCGGCGAGTTTCACCAGCAGAGCGTAATGAATCGCGGCCGCGGGGTCCGGCGATTGGGGAGGAACGGCGAGCGAGGGGTGAGCCATTTCCGGTCTCCTTTTCCGAAAATTCGCTTCGATTTCATCAGAATAACCTGAAAAAGATCACGACGGGATCACGGAAGGCTGAATTTCGGGCAGAGGAAAACGGAACCGCCCCGCGAAAATTTCGGCGAACAGTTCGAGCATGGGCCCATGCAAGACGGCGTTGTCGGCCAGCAGATGCGGGCCGCGCAGATTCACCGGCGCGCCGTGCATATCCGAGCAGGCGCCGCCGGCTTCCTGGATCAATAAAATGCCGGCGGCCATGTCCCAGGGCTTGAGGCCAAACTCCCAGAACGCGTCCAGCCGGCCGCAGGCCACGTAAGCCAGGTCGAGGGCGGCCGCGCCGGCGCGCCGCACGCCGTGCGAGAGCATGGCCGTCTGATAGTAAAAATGGATGTTCACGTTCTGGTGGCGCTTGCGGGAAGGAAAGCCGGTGGCGCTGAGGCTGGATTCGATGGTCGAGGTTTTTGAAACGGAGATTCGGGAGCCGTTCAGGAAGGCGCCGCCGCCGCGCTCGGCGCTGAACATTTCCTGGCGAACGGGGTCGAAGATGACGCCGGCGATCAGCTCGCCGGCGCGCTCCAGCGCCAGCGTCACGTTGAACATGGGAAAGCCGTGGGCGAAGTTGGTGGTGCCGTCGAGCGGATCGACGTACCAGCAGAACTCCGAGGCGCGGTGCTGGCCGCCGCCTTCCTCGGCCACCACCGAATGCGCGGGGAAGGATTTTTTGAGGCGCTCGACGATGAGGCGCTCGCTGGAGCGGTCGGCTTCGGTGACCAGGTCGAATTCGCCTTTGAGCTCAAAGCCGACGCGGCGCGCCAGGAACTCCTTAAGCAGCGCTCCGGATTCGCGCGCGATGTCTTGGGCGGTTTCCAGGTAGGAAGGCAATCAGATCTCGTACAGATATTTGATGTCGTGCTTGAACAGGAAAAGATTGGGCGCGTCCTGGCGGGTAATGCGGATGAAGTTGGTGTCGTAGAACTCGACCACGCCTTCCACTTCCTGGTTGTCGCTCAGGCGCACGCGCACCGGAATCCGCTGCTCGATGAGATGGCGAAGATAGCGGACCTCCTCGAAGGTCTGCTCCGGCGCTTTCGTGTTGCTGACTTTACCGGCCATGGGCGGGGCTTAGCGGGGATCCTCCCCATAATAGCCAGTCCGCGTCGCCGCCCGCAAATCCGGGCGGTTCAGCTCGACGCGGACCTGATGAAATCCCGGGCGCGCGTCGGTCGGATAATAGGCGATCATGTATTGCGCCCGCAGGTCGCTGAGGATTTCCGCGAAGGTCTGGTCCAGCTCTTCCAGGGTTGCGCTGAACCAGCGCCCGCCGGTATCGGCGGCCAGTTGCTGGAGCGCGTGCTCGCCGCCGAGGTTGCGCCCGGCATCGTTCCGGATCGGCACGACGATAATCGGATACATCACCGCGTCGGCGCGCTGCGCGGCTTCCCGGGCTTCGGCGTATTGCTTGGAGCTGGTGGTGTTGCCGCCGTCGCTGACCAGCACCATCACCCGGCGTCCCTGACGCCCTTGCAGATTGCGGGCGGCATGATAGATCGCGTCGTAGAGCGAAGTGCCGCCCTCGGGCCTGACGTATTTGAGGCGGTCCTCCAGAAGTTTGGCGTTGCGCGTGAAGCCGCTCTGCTGGGTGACGTCGTAGTTGAAGGTGAACAGCGAAGCCTCGTCAAGCGGGTTGCCCTGGCTGAAAAGAGCCTTCAGAAATTTGGTGATGGAACGGACTTCGGTTTGCCAGTCGATGCGGGTCGAGCCGCTGGTGTCCACCAGGATTGCGACCGACAGCGGGGTGGTCGTGTAGCGCTCGAACACTTTGATTTCCTGCCGGACGTTGTCGTCGAAGACGGCGAACTGATCTTTTTCGAGCGAGCCGACCAGCTCGCCCTTGGAATTTTTAACGTTCACCAGCAACCGCACCAGCCGCACGTCCGCGGTGAAGCGCGCCGGCTCGCGCTGGGCGAAAGCCATCGCCGCGGCGACCAGCGTGAGGATCAGTTTCATGCGCGCGTCCGGAGAACCGAATCGTCCCATTCGCCGTCCACCCACACTTCGCCGTCGGCGAAAAACTCCTTTTTCCAGACCGGCACCAGCCGCTTCAGGCGGTTGATGCCTTCCAGCGCGGCTTCAAACGCCGGCTTGCGGTGCGGCGCGGTGACCACCACGCTGACGCTGGTTTCGCCGATCTCGATGCGCCCGAGGCGGTGCACCATGGCGATGCGTCCGATGGCGAAGGAGCGCGCCAGATCGGCGCCGATCTCCGCCATGATTTTCACCGCCATCGGCTCATAGCATTCGTATTCGAGATACTTCGTCGGGCGGCCTTTGGTGTTGTTGCGCGCCACGCCCTCGAAGTTGACGAAGGCGCCGTCCTCGCCGCGCAGCAGCCGGCGGGCCAGCGCCGCACCATCCACCGGCGCGCGCGTCAGCGCAAAAAAATGCCCGGCCTGCGGATCCTCGATCTGATGCGTGAAAACGCCGGAGCCGCCGCTCACCGGCGGCAGAAACGCGATCTCGTCGCCGTCGGCCGCAGGCGAATCGGGATCGGCGAACTGCTGGTTGCGGGCCATCACCAGGCTCGGCGCCATCTGGCGGAGCCGGGGAAAACGGCTGGCGTAATCTTCGAAGATCGATTGCAGCCTGGCGCCCGGCTGCACTTCGATGGTATCCTCGCGCAGACCCACGATTTCCCGCGTGATCCCGAAAAATAAGACCCGGACTTGCACGTGCTCATAGTATCAGACTGGTCCCATCAGGCCGCGGTTTCACGCGCTTTCGCGCCGCCGGCGGAGGTTCAGGAAGCGGCCGCCGCTGGCGGGCCTTCGGCCGCGGCCCGCAGATCGCAGACCACTGCCTGCCAGAAGGAGTAGCCGCGGCTGGCCGAGCCGGGATCCTCCCTGAACTGGAAGGCGACATCGACGCGGCCGGAGAACTCCGCGGCCCGTTCGGCGGAATCCCAGGCCTTAAAGCGAAATCTCCGCCCGCCCTCTTTGAGCCACGCGAAAATGTGACGATCCTTATGGATTTGCGCGGATTCGACAGCGATGCGCCGCGCCAGAAACACCGGCTCGCGGTTGCCGAAGCCGAACGGGGCCAGGCGAAAAATCTCCTCCACGCTCCGGTCGTCGATTTCGTGAAAAGAGATCTCTGCGTCGATTTCGAGCTCCGGCTCGAAGTCTCCGGGTCCTAGCACGGTTGCGGCGTGCGTGCGGAAGCGCTCGCGAAACTCCTCCAGGCGCGCCGCATCGAGCGTGACGCCGGCGGCCTGGCGGTGTCCTCCGAATTTGGTGAACAGCTCGCGCATCGTCTCCAGCGATTCGAGCAGGTGAAACCGCCGGACGCTGCGGCCGGAGCCCTGCGCCACGCCGTTTTCAATTCCTAAAACAAACGCGGGCCGGTGAAATTTATCGACGACGCGGCTGGCCACGATTCCCACGACGCCGCGATGCCAGCCTTCGCCCGCGAACACCAGCGCCGCGTCGCGATCCGTCACCGGCTGCGCCATGCACTGCTGGAAAATCGCGCGGGCGATTTCGTCCTGGGTGTCGCGGCGGTCCTGATTGAGATCGTGAAGCTGCGAGGCGAGTTCGCGGGCCCGCGCCGGATCTTCGGTGAGGAACATTTCGATCACCTCGCTCGCGCTGGCCATCCGGCCGGCGGCGTTGATGCGCGGGGCGACCTGGAAAGCGATCTGGCCGGCGCTGGGCGATTGGCCGTGCGCCAAGCCGGAGACGTCCAGAATCGCGCGTAGGCCGGCGTTTTTTACGTCGCGCAAGCCATCCAGCCCCAGCTTCACGATGGCGCGGTTTTCCCCGGTGAGCGGGACCACGTCGGCCACCGTGGCGATCGCGACAATCTTCAAAAGCGATAAGACCAGACGATCGCGCCGCGATTTTTCCCAGCCAAGCGCGGCGACCAGAGCGTCCATCAATTTCAAAGCGACGCCGGCGCCGCACAGATTTTTCTCCGGATACGGGCAGCCGGGCCGGTTCGGATTCAGCACCGCGGCCGCCGGCGGCAGTTCGGCCTCCGGCAGATGATGATCGGTGATGATGACGTCGATGCCGAAGTTTTTGGCGTGCCGGACGACTTCGTTGGCGCGGATGCCGGTATCCACGCTGACGATCAACTTGACGCCGCGCGCAGCGGCGGCTTCCACCACTTCGCTCCTCATGCCGTAACCGTCGCGAAGGCGGTGCGGAACGTGAAAATCGGCGCAGGCGCCGGCCAGCGCCAGCCCCTTTTTCAGAATCACCACCGCGCTGGTGCCGTCGACGTCGTAATCGCCGTAAAGCAGGATCAACTCTTTTTGTTCGATGGCGCGGCGCAGGCGGGCCACCGCCCGGGGCATGTCCGTTAACAGATAGGGATCGTGCAGATCGGCGAGCGAGGGTTGAAGAAAACGGCGCGCCGCCGCCGGGTCGCGATAGCCGCGCGACCACAGCACCCGGGCCGCGGGCAGGGCGATGCCGAGATCGCGGGAAAGCGCGGCGGCGCCCGCCGCCGGGCAGGAGTTTTCGATCCACCTCACGTCAGTTCTTGGAGAAGTATCCGCCGCCCAGAGGGGTTTCGTCCTCCTGTTCGGCTTCTTCGATCTGATCGAGGATGTCGTTCCACTCTTCGTACCAGTCGGTGCGGATGTCGAAAAAATAGACCCGCGGCCCCAGATCGAAGGACAACTCGATCTGGCAGATCAATCCGGCGTAGCGGCGGAGCGCGCGCAGCCGCGCTTCCACTTCCCCCCGCTCCGGGCCCGCCAGCGCGTCCAGACGCTGCTCGGCGTCCTCCATCATATCGCCGGAGAATTCGTTGGTGAACATGGTGATGAGCCGGACGCCGGCTTTTTCGGCGGCGCCGATGAAATCGCGAAAATCCGGATGCGCCTGGCGGTCCCAGTACACCGCACCCGCCGGCTCGTTACCGGGAAAACCGTGAAAAATCGCCAGCCCGCGCGATTCGACATAATCCTGAATTTCGGAGCGGAGGGTATCAAGGTCGGGGTTCATCGTTCGGCAACTGTCCGAGAATGTACTACCCTAACACAACCTTTTGTCATCCCTGGCCGCAGCCGCCCGTCATTAAGGGATAAGGAACCCGGCCGGCGCTGTAACCTGGACAGGCCGCGCGGTCATCCTTACTACGGCGTGGTTTTTTCGAAGAACCGCGACTTTAAGGATTCAAGAGGACACAACAAATGAAGAAACGCATAGCTCACATGTCCGCATTGCTGGCGCTCGGCTGCATGGTGGCGCTGGGCGCGGATGTCACCGGGAAATGGACCGCCGACAACGGCCGCGGCGGCACGCAGACCTTCGACCTGAAACAGGATGGATCGAAGCTCACCGGCACGGTTTCGGGCGGGCGCGGCGGCGCGGTGGAAATTTCCAACGGGAAAGTGGACGGCGACAACGTCTCGTTCGAAGTGGTGCGGGAGTTCAACGGAAACTCGATCACCATCAAGTACTCCGGCAGCGTCTCTGGCAACAGCATGAAGCTCACCATGGATGCCGGACGCGGCCCGCGTGAGATCACACTGACCAAACAAGAGTAAGCAACGGCGCCGGCGGTAAAGAGGATGAGGATCACCAGCCTGAACAGACTTCTTGCCGCCGGCGTCTGCCTGTTGGGCGCGGCCGCGTGCCTGGCGCAAAGCGGGCAGGTGAAGGCGGAGGGGCAGCCCATTCCGGCGGCGACGGTGCGGGCTACGCAGGGCGGCCGTGTTCTGACCACACTCACCGATCAGAACGGCGAGTTTCACTTCGACGGGATGACCCCCGGCCAATGGAGTGTGGAAGCCCAGGCGTTCGGCTTCGAGACCGCGCGCAAGGAGGTCCAGATTCCGGGCAGGATCGAGCTGACGCTCCAGCTTCGCGCGCGTCCGGCGGGCCGCGGCGGCGCGGGCATCCCCACCGATGACCTCTTCGACGCCGGCCAGATCAGCGCGGCGCCGGGGGATCTGGGAGCTGCACCCCAGGCGCCAGTCGATGCCTCCAACGAATCTCTGCTCGTCAACGGGAGCATCAGCCAGGGATTGCAGGCCAGCCAGGCGGACGTCCGCGACATGCTCGGCGGAGGGCGCGGCGGGCTGGGGCCAGCCGGGCCGGGCGGTCCGGGACTGCCGCTGCAACTGCCGGATGGAAGCGGCGCGGCGCCGCAAATTCCCTCTGCCGGTCCTGCCCTGGCGGCCGGCCCGGGCGGCGGCGGATTTGCCGGGCGCGGCGGAGGCGGATTCGGCGGGGGCGGATTCGGCGGGGGCGGCCGCGGCGGGGGCGGATTCGGCGGAAGAGGCGGGCGGGGAGCGCGCGGCAATCCGGCGTTCATCGGCAATCGCCGGCCGAATAACAACCGGATCACCGGATCGCTTTACTATCAACTGGGCAATTCGGCGCTGAACGCCCGGCCCTTCGCGGTCAACGGGATTCCGGAGCCGAAAGCCGCCTACGCGCAAAACCGGTTCGGCATTTCCGCCGGCGGTCCGCTGTTTATCCCCAAATTATTCGATCTGTCGAAGATTTTCTGGTTTGTCAACTATCAAGGCAACCTGCTGCGCAACGGGGTGGACCAGGCCTTCAGCGAACCGACGCCGTTGCAGCGCGCCGGCGACTTTTCGCAGACCAACGCGATCATCTACGATCCCGCCAGCGGCGCCCCGTTCCCCCACAACGTGATTCCCGCTTCGCGCATCAGCCCCATCGCGCAAGGATTGATGAGCTATCTGCCGCTTCCCAACCAGGCGGTGGCGACCACCAATCAGGATTTTCGCTTGATCGCCGCCAATCCTAACAACACCCAAAGCCTCAACACGCGCGTCAATACCACGCTCACCGCCAGGGACACCCTCGCGCTGACCTTCAATCTTCAGCGGCGCGACCTGTCCACGTTTGAGTATTTCGGATGCTGCGATACGGTGAACGGCCAGGGTGTGAACGCCAACCTGAACTGGCGGCGCAGGCTGGGCCAGCGCAACTTCAACAACGTCACTTTGAGTTTTAACCGGAACACCAACCACACCATTCCGTTTTTCGCCAACGGTCCGGACGTGGCGGCGATGCTCGGCATCGCCGGCGCGTCGCCGAATCCGGCCAATTACGGGCCGCCGTCGCTGGGGTTTGCGAACTTTTCTTCGTTGACCGACGTCAGCGAATCGCAGAGCGCGGTATGGAGCTATGGGGCCGCCGACAACGTGCAAATCCATCAGGGAAAGCACAACTGGAACATCGGCGGCGGATTCACGCATTTTCTGAACAATACCGTGACCGATCAGAACGGCCGCGGGTCGTTCAACTTCACCGGGCTTTCGACGGCGGGCTACAATTCCGCCGGTTTGCCGATCAGCGGAACCGGCTACGATTTCGCCGATTTTCTGCTGGGCCTGCCGGAATCGAGCTCCATCCGCTACGGCGATTCGAGCACGTATTATCGCAGCAATTTGTATAACGCCTTCGTCGTCGACGATTATCGCCTGGCGACGAATCTCAGCTTGAACCTCGGCCTGCGCTATGAATATTTCACGCCGTGGCGCGAAGAGTACGGGCACGCGGCGAATCTGGACATCGCGCCGGACTTCGCCGCGGTTGCCCCGGTGCTGCCCACAAGCTATGGCCCGCTGACCGGCGCCTATTTTCCGGCCACGCTGATCCGCCCCGATCATCGCGACTTCGGGCCGCGCCTGGCGCTGGCGTGGAAACCGTCGGCGGCCGGGCGCATGCTGGTCCGCGCCGGATACGGAATTTACTACCAGCCGAACGAGTACAACGTTCTGGAAAGCCAGCTCGCCGCGGAGCCTCCCTTTGCGGTCACCAACAGCGTCACCACCAGCGCCGCCAATGTGCTGACGCTGGCGACCGGGCTGGTGGCGGTTCCGCCCGGCAAGACGGTGACCAACTCCTACGCCGCCGCGCTCAACTATCCGGATGCCTTCATTCAGACCTGGAATGTTTCGATTCAGGAGGAGTTGCCGAAGCGGATGATCGCCGAAATCATGTATACCGGCACGGCGGCGACGCATCTGACGGTGCAGCAGGCGCCCAATCAGGCGCCCCTGGGCTCGGCGCTGACCGGATACGAGAAGCTGCCGATCGCCAACGCCGGCAATTTCATCTTCGACGATCCGGTCGGCCGGCTGAACATGAACGCGATGCAGGTGCGGCTGACGCGGCGATTCCAGCGCGGCGTTTCCTGGAATCTTTTTTATACCTTTTCGAAATCGCTGGACGACATCGCGCTGGCGCAGAATTTTTACGATCAGCGCGCCGAATATGCTCTTTCGCCCACCAACCGGACGCACGTGGTGACAGCCAACTGGGTGCTCGCCTCGCCGGTGGATGCCACGCGGGGATTTTTGTCGCATCCCGAGTTTGTAGCCAAGGCGCTGAAGGACTGGACGCTATCGGGCAGCGTCACGGCGGAAACGGGTCTGCCTTTGACGGCGACGGTGGCCGGCGATCGCGACGGAACGGCATCGCTGGCGCCGCTGCGCGCCGACGCCACCGGACTGCCGGTAAACGCGGGCCCGGGGTACTTCAACCTGGCGGCGTTCGCGGTTCCGCCGCCGGGAACCTTCGGCACCGCGGGCAGAGACACCATCATCGGGCCGGGCATGTTTGTCTGGAATCTTTCGCTGGCGCGCAGCGTCAATCTTCATTCCGAACGGCGGCGCCTGGAGATCCGGCTCGATTCGACCAACACTTTTAATCACGTAAATCCGTCGGGCCTGATCACCATCGTCAATTCCAGCCAGTATGGATTGATTACCGGCGCCGGCGGTATGCGGCAGATGTCGGCCACGGTGAGGCTGAGATTCTGATGAAAAGCGGATCGATGAAAAGACTGATCGTCCTGGCCGGCGTTTCGCTTTGCGCGCAAGAGGTGACGTTCAAGAGCGAAACCAAGCTGGTCATCGTCGATCTCACGGCGAAGGACAAGAACGGCAATCCGGTCACCACGCTCAAAAAGGACGATATCGCCCTGTTTGAGGACGGCGTGCGGCAGCAGATCCGCGTTTTCGAACTGCAAAAGCTCAGCGGCGAGCCGCTCGCTCCGCTCTCGTTCCAGGCGGAGGCGCCGCGCACCTTCGAGGAACGCGCCGCGGGCAAGCCCACCCAGGTTGCGCCGGCGGCAAACAGCGTGGTGCGGTATCAGGACCGCAGGCTGCTGTGCCTGTTTTTCGATCTGAGCTCCATGGATGTGCCCGAGCAGGTCCGCGCCGAAGACGCCGCGGTGAAGTTTTTGTCTTCGCAAATGACTTCCTCTGATCTGGTCGAAATCATGACGTATACGACCGCGCTCAAGGTGGTCCAGGAATGGACCGATGACCGCGATGCGCTCATTTCGGCGATCAAAAAGCTGACGCTGGGCGAAGGCGCGGATCTGGCGGATATGGCGGCGACCGCGGCCGATGAAAACGACGACAGCGGCAGCTTCGTGGCCGATGAAACCGAGTTCAACATCTTTAACACGGACCGCAAGCTGAGCGCGATCGAGGACGCCGCGCGCAAACTCAGCATCTTCCCGGAAAAGAAGGCGCTCATCTATTTTTCAAGCGGGATCGGGAAGACCGGCGTCGAAAATCAGTCGCAGATCAAGGCGACCACGAACGCCGCCAATCGCGCCAACGTCTCCATCTATCCGGTGGACGCGCGCGGGCTGGTGGCGCTTCCGCCGGGCGGCGACGCCTCGCAGGCTTCCCCGCGCGGGACGGGTCTTCTGTCGCAATCCAAGCAAACCGGCCTCCGCAGCAGCTTCAACGACACGCAGGAAACCCTGGTGACCATCGCCGAGGACACCGGCGGAAAGGCCATGCTCGACACCAACGACCTGGCCATGGGCATCCGCCGCGCCCAGCAGGATATGAGCAGCTACTACATCCTCGGCTACTACAGCACCAATCCGAGGGAGGATGGAAAATTCCGCCGCATCGAGGTGCGGCTGCTCAACAAGGAGATCAACGCGCGGCTCGATTATCGCAAGGGATATTACGGCGACAAGACGTGGCAGAAGTTCACCGCGGCCGATAAGGAACGGCAGCTTGAAGAAGCCTTGACGCTGGGCGATCCGGTGAACGATCTGCCGCTGGCGGTCGAGGTGGATTATTTCCGCGTCGCGCGCGAGCGCTATTTCGTTCCGATTTCGGTGAAGCTTCCCGGATCGGCCGTGGGACTGGCGCGGAAGGGCGCAAAACAGACCAACGTCCTCGATTTTATCGGCCAGATCCGCGACGCCTCCGGCAAACTCGTTTCGGGCGTGCGCGATGAGATTACGGTGAAGCTGGACGAAGAAAACGCCTCCAAAATCGCGCAGAGGCATCTGCAATACGACACCGGACTGGCGCTTGCGCCGGGAACCTACACGCTGCGCTTCCTGGCCCGCGAGAATCTGACCGGGAAGATGGGAACCTTCGAAACCCGCTTCACCATTCCCGATTTAAATTCCGCCAAATCCCTGCGCCTCAGCTCCGTGGTGTGGAGCAGCCAGAAGGAGCCCATCACCGCCGCCGTGGGCGATGCGGGAACCAGCAGGAAACTGGCCGCGCAGAGCCCGCTGGTGCAGGACAACCAGAAGATCGTTCCCAGCATCACGCGGGTCTTCCGCCGGGATCAAACCTTATTTGTGTACTTCGAAGTGTACGATCCGGCGCTCGATCCGGAGCGCAAAATTCCGAGCCTCGCGGCGGACGTCGAACTGCTGCTCGGCGGGCGGAAAATCTACACCTCGCCCCCCGCACGTGTGACCAAACTGGCGTCCACCCGTCCCGGCGTGGCGCCGTTTTCCTTTCAGATCCCGCTCGGCAAACTTCCCCCGGGGCAATATGTTGCGCAGATCAATGTGATCGACGAAACGGGACGGAAATTCGCCTTTCCCCGGAACGAAATCGTCCTGCTGGCGCCGCCGAATCCGGGCACGGTGGCGCAGAAATAACCGGCTGCCGCGGAAACTAGCTTCCGGCCAGATGAACGCCGACGATCAAGCCGCCGAAGATGACCGCGGCGGCGATCACATAAAGCGCCACACGAACCACGCGTTCCTTGCTGCTCACCACACGCGATTCGTCTCTTTTGATCTGCTCGTCGAGGCTGTCAAACATAGAAACCTCCATTTCCCATTCCCATGAGCCGAGCTACCGGGGATTATATTCCGGATGGGAAAAGAAAGAAAGGGGCCCGGGCAGACCAACTACCGGGGGCGGAGCCTCACAGGCCCATTCGCTCCAGCTTGCGATACAGCGTTTTGCGCTCGATGCCGAGGATTTTGGCGGCGCGGCTCTTGTTCCCGTTGGTGGCCGCCAGTACCCGGCGGATCTGATCCGCTTCGGTATCGGCAAGCGTTTCGCTGGAGGCGTCGCGCGAATCCATCTGCTCGATGGCCTGGCGCACCGCGCCGCCGTCGATGCGCCCGCCCGGCGCCAGAATGGTGAGGCGCTCCATCATATGCTGGAGCTGGCGGACGTTGCCGGGCCAGCTATACTCGGTCATGGCTTTCAAGCCGGAATCGCTCAACCGCGTTTCCAGCTTGTACCGCTCGTTGTAACGCTTCAGGAAATAGTGAACCAGCAGCGGAATATCAGTGGGGCGCTCGCAAAGCGGCGGCACGGTGATGCGGACCACGTTGAGGCGGTACCAGAGGTCCTCCCGGAACTTTCCCTCGTCGACCATCTTCTGGACGTCCTTGTTGGTCGCCGCCAGCACCCGCACATCCACCTTTTTGGCGCGCGCCGAGCCGAGCGGGCGGATCTCGCGCTCCTGCAAAAAACGCAGCAATTTTAGCTGAAAACCGAGGTCAATATCGCCAATTTCGTCCAAAAAAACGGTTCCGTTGTGGGCGGCCTCGAACACTCCCATGCGGTCGCGATCGGCCCCCGTGTAGGCGCCCTTGAGTGTGCCGAACAGCTCGCTTTCCAGCAGCGACGGCGCGATCGAGCCGCAATCGACCGGCACAAACGGCTGTGCCGCGCGTTTGGAGTTGCGGTGAATCAAGCGCGCGATCAGCTCCTTGCCGGTCCCGGTTTCGCCCTCGATGAGAACGGTGGCGTCAGTGGGGGCGACTTTGGAGAGCGTTTTGTAAATTTCGATCATGCGCGGCGAGCTGCCGATCATCTCCGTTTCGGGAAGGTCGTCGATGGGCTCGGCGTCGTCGTCGCGGTCCGCGGCGCTGAGGGTCTTTTCGGCGCGCCGGATGGTATCGATCATCTGCGCCATTTCAAACGGTTTGGCCAGATATTCGAAAGCGCCGCCCTGGGTGGCCTGCATCACGGTCTCCATGCTGCCGCGCCCGGTCATCAGGATCACCGCGCAATCGGGATTCTGCTGGCGGGCTGTGCGCAGCACGTCGATGCCGGTGCGCTCGTCCAGGTAAATGTCGGAGATGACGATCGGGTAAGCGGCGGACCGCAGGCGGTCGATCGCCTCGCGCGTGGAGGCCACGGCATCCACGTCGTACCCTTCCAGCTCAAGGCAGGTCACCATGGTATTGCGAACCGATGGATCATCCTCGACCAGGAGAAGCTTCTGCATTTTCCGCCGTTGCGGCCGCAGGTTGCGCCGCAACTATCATCGTAAAACAAGATCCTTTTCCCGGCTCGCTGCGGACTTCCATGCGCCCGCCGTGGTGGGCGACGATCTGGTCGACGATGGACAGGCCGATGCCGGTTCCCGCTTCGCCGGAGGCTTCGGCGCGCTTGGTCCGGTAGAATTTTTTAAAGATATTTTTGAGTTCCCTGGCGTCCATGCCGATGCCCTGATCGCGGACGGCGACGCGGAGCTCGCCCCGGCGAAGCTCGGCCGAGATCCACACCTGGCTTCCGGCGGGTGAATATTTGACGGCGTTGGTGAGCAGATTATAGAGCGCGTATTCCATCAATTCGCGGTCGCCGGTGAGGGCCGCATCGGCGATCTCCTCCGTATTCAGGCGGATCTGTTTTCGCTCGGCGAGCGGGGCGGCGCGCGCCAGGCAGGTCTCGATGACCTGCGCGATGGAGAAGCGCTCCCGTTTCAGCTCCATCTGGCCGTCGGCCAGGCGCTCGACGTCGAGGAAGGTCTGAATCATCCGCGCCAGGCGCTTGGATTCGGAGTGGATCATTTCGCTCAATTGCTGGCGCTTGGCTTCGGGCAGATGATAGCGGGCCATGATCTCGCTGGACCCCTGAATGGCGGTAAGCGGCGTGCGCATTTCGTGCGCGGCCCAGTGGATGGCCTGCTGGTAGCGGGACTTTTCCGATTCGCTGCGGCGCAACTGCCGCTGCACGAAGAAATGCTGGAAGCTGGCCGCTCCGCCCACCGAAATCCAGGCCACCGCCACCGGCTGAAAAAAGGGGAAGACGAGATCGTGATGGAAAAATTCGACGGGAATCCAGACCGAGAGCGCCAGAACGAGAGCGGCCAGCGCGTATGCCGGCCATCCGGAGCGCAGCGCGAAGATCAGCCCTGCGGCGGCGGCCAGCAGGGCGCAAAACAGAAGCTGCACGTCGTAGCGGGCGTCGGTGAGAAAGCGGCCGCGCGCGATGGTCTCATAAATCTGGGCGTGCAGCAACACTCCGGGAATGGCGTAGCCGAAGGGGATTAGCGCCTGGTCGTTGGCGGCTTGCGCCGTCACCCCGATAAAGACCGCCTTGCCGCGCAGCGACAAGCGATGCGCTTCGATCTCCAGTGCGGAGACCACCGGAATGACCGGGGGCAGATAGCGGACATACATTTTGCGCCCGGTTTCGGAGGGGGGAGCGGGAATTGCGACGCCTCCGGTGTCGATCTCCGAGGGTCCGTTTTCAAGCGGCGCGGTTTCGCCGTGCGCCACGCTGAAGGTTTCCAGCGCCAGCGCCCAGCGGCGCTTTCCGTCGGCGATCTCCTCCAGCGGCACCTGGCGGTTGCTGTCATCGGCGGCGTCGCGGTAGACGTGGCCGAGCGCGGCGGCGGCGGAGGCGAAGCGGGGCAGGGGATCCTCCCACTTCAGCGCTCCATCGACGCGGACGAGATCGCAGGGCAGAACCAGATGGCGCGCGCGGCGGAGCGAGGCTTCCAGCGCCTGGTTTCCGGCGGCGTCAAAATTGTCGTCGGCCAGCAGCACGTCCACGGCCAGCGCGGCCGGCCCCGCCGCGGCGGCCCGCGCGACGGCGTCGGCCAGAATCGAGCGGATGTTCCGCATGCCGCCGCGGCGGCCGAGCGTCTGCTCGTCGATTGCCACCACCGCCGATTGCGGCGTCCAGTCCTGCCGCGGCTCGCGCGCCAGGAGGGCGTCGTAAAAAATATGATTGACGCTCTCGGCCGGAGGCAGCCAGCCGATGGTCATACCCGCCGCGAAACACGCGGCCACGGCGGCGGCGTAGGCGGCGGTTTGCGCTCGGCGGCTCACTTGCGTACAAGTTTTTCGATTTCGTCCGGATCGCGCGGCAGCGCGCCGCTGAGGACTCGGGATCCGGTTTCGGTGACCAGCACGGTGTCTTCGATGCGCACGCCGATGGACTCCTCGGGAATATAAATTCCCGGCTCGATGGTGATGACCATCCCGGCCTTGAGCGGAGCGTTCGCATCGCTCAGGTCGTGGACGTCGAGCCCGACGTGGTGGCTCAGGCCGTGCGTGAAGTACTTGCCGAGCGGCTCCCCGTGCAGATCCTTGCCATGGGTGTTGATGTAATCGTAGGCGATGCTGTAAAGCGAATGGTCCCCGCGAATTTTGACGCCGGGCTTGACCGCGGCGAGGGCGGCGTTTTGCGCGCCGAGCACGATGTTATAGATCTCGCGCTGCCGCGCCGTGAACCTGCCGTTGACCGGAACCGTCCGCGTCACGTCGCTGGCGTAATCGGAGCATTCCGCGCCGACGTCCATCAGCAGCACTTCGCCGGAATCCATGCGGCGGCGGTTGGCCATGTAATGAAGGATGGTGCTGTTGGGTCCGCTGCCGACGATCGGCGCATAGGCGCTGCGCTCGCAGCCCAGTTCCTGGTAGGTGTCCACCATGGCCGCGGCGATCTGGTATTCGTACAGGCCGGGGCGGATGCGCTTCCAGGCGGCCAGATGCGCGGCGACGCTGGCTTCGGCGGCCTTGCTGAGCAGCTCGATTTCGGCGGGCGACTTGATCATGCGCATCGGGGCGAGCAGCGCCGCGGCGGACCGCTGCTCATGCAGGGGCGCCAGCGCCAGCAGCCTGCCGGCGCGGGGGTCCGCGGGGATGGAATAGATTTTTTCCGACCGCGCGGCGAGGCGCGCAAATTCCGCCTCCAGCGCGCTGCGCGGCAGCACGCGATCGAATCCGGTTTTGTCCCGGGCGTCGGGGTCGCCCGCGCCGAGTTTGCGGCCGGTGAAGTTTTCCTCCCGGAAATTCCGTTCGGGAAGGAAGATGATCTCTTCCTCCCGGGTGAGCATCATGACGGCGCCCGGCTCGCGCCAGCCGGAGAGGTACAGGAAATTGGGGTCCTGGAAAAAGCTGACGTGCAGGTCTTCGGGCTCGTTGGCGCCGAACAGGACCATCACGCCGTCGAGCGATTTGCGCAACTCCGCGCGCCGCGAGCGGTACTCCTCGCCGGAGATGCCGCCGGCATGCAGCGGCGCCAGCACCAGGATCAGCGCCCAAAGGCTGCGCATTCCTCTATAGTAAGGGAGTCCGAATCCCGGAGTGCAAGCCGGGCCGGCCTCTAGCCGGCTGGGGATCGCCCGGCGCCCCGCGACCTCCACAGATCGATCAGCAGCAGCGCCGCGCCAATGGTGATGGCGCTGTCGGCGGCGTTGAAAGAGGGAAATTCGTAGGAGCCGAAGAAGAATTGCAGAAAATCGGTCACCGTGCCGCGGAAAAGACGATCCCAGAGGTTTCCCAGCGCGCCGCCGAAGACCAGCGCGAAGCCGATCCGCATCGCGGTGGTATCGGCCGGACGCGGGGCGCGGAACAGCAGGTAGCCGACGACGGCCATCACCGCAATCGACACGCCAATCAGCAGCAAGCTTCGCCAGGCTCCGCCGGCGTCGGCGAAAACTCCGAAGGCTGCGCCCGGATTTTCGGTGTGAACGATGTTGAAAAAGCCGGGAATCACCGGGATCAGGTCCCAGGGCGAGAGGTTGGCGCGGATGTACAGCTTGCTGGCGCGGTCGAGCAGCACCACGCCGGCGATGATCGCGGCCGATTGCAGGCGGTGCGTCAACGGGCGGGCTCCGCAAAGCGGCGTGTACCGACGGGCGTTCTCTGCGGATTGGATTGGCCGGCGCTACTCACCGTTGCTGATCTCGCGCAGCGCCGCCGCGCAGCCATCGCACACGGTGGGAAACTCCGGGTCGCTTCCGACCCGCGTTGAATATTTCCAGCAGCGCTCGCATTTGACGCCGTCGGCGCGCTCTACCGTGATCCGCCTTTCCGCGCCGGCGTCGACGGCGACCTGGGAGACGATAAACAACGCCGGCAACTGCGCTTCGTATCCGGCGACGTCGTAGCCTTGCAAGCGAACGCGCGCCTCCAGAGGCGCGCCGATGACCTTGGCCCGCCGCGCTTCCTCGAGCGCCTTCAAAACGTCGTTACGAATCTCCATCAGGCGATCCCACGCCGCCAGTTTGGCCTGATCGAGGCCGGCCGCCACTTCCTCGGGTTCGGGAAACAGCGCCATATGGACGGACTCCGGCGCGCCGGCCGGCTTGGCCGTGTAACCCCATACTTCTTCGGCGGTGAAACAGAGCAGCGGCGCGACCAGGCGCGCCAGCGCGTAATGAATCCGATACAGGGCGGTCTGGCCGCTGCGCCGCGCCCGGCTCCGCGCCGGCGAGGTGTACAGGCGGTCCTTGAGGATGTCGAAATAGACGGCGCTCAAATCGGCGGCGGCGAAGTCGTAGACGGCGCGATAGATCTTGTGAAAGGCGAATTCGCGATAATAGGCGCGGCAGCGGCGGATCAGATCTTCGGCGCGCGCCAGGATCCAGCGGTCGATTTCGAGCATCTCGGAGGCCGGCACGGGGTCGCGCGCCGGGTCGAAGTCGTGCAGGTTTCCCAGCGCATAACGAAACGTGTTGCGCAGCTTGCGGTAGGCTTCCACCAGACGGTCGAGAATTGTTTTGGACAGGCGCACGTCCTCGGTGAAATCGACGGAGGCCGCCCACAGCCGCAACAGCTCCGCGCCGCCCTGTTTGATGATTTCCTGCGGCTCGATGGCGTTGCCCTTGGATTTATGCATGGCGCGGCCGTGCTCGTCCAGTGTCCAGCCGTGCGTGGCGCACTCCCGGTACGGCGCGGCGTTCTTCAGTCCGACGCCGACCAGCAGCGAACTGTGAAACCATCCGCGATATTGATCGCCGCCCTCCAGATACATATCCGAGGGCCACTGCAAGCCGTTTTCCGGCCTCAGCGTTTCCAGATGGCTGCATCCGGATTCGAACCAGACGTCGACGATGTCCATCTCCTTGCGGAACTTCGAGCCGCCGCATTTGGCGCACTTCGCGTCCGGCCCGGCCAGTTCTTCGGCGGATTTTTCATACCACACGTCGGCGGAATGGCGGCGAAACAGTTCCACCACGCGGTCGAGCGCTTTCCGGTCGGTGTATGGTTCCTGGCAGGCCTGGCAATAGAACACGGTGATGGGCACGCCCCAGAAACGCTGGCGGGAAATGCACCAGTCGGGACGGAGCGCGATCATGTTCGACATGCGTTCCTGGCCCCAGGCCGGGATCCACTTCACGGCCTTGATGGCCTCCAGGGCGCGGCCGCGAAGATTGTTGCGGTCCATGCCGATGAACCACTGTTCGGTGGCGCGGAAGATGGTCGGGTGGTGGCAGCGCCAGCAGTGCGGGTAGCTGTGATCGACTTTCCGCAGCGCCAGCAGCGCGCCGTGATGCGAAAGAAGATCGTTCACAATCGGATTCGCTTCCCACACCGTTTTACCGAGCAAGACATCCGGAATTTTTCCCGCGGCGCCTTCGGCCTGAAAGAACCGGCCCGCGGCGTCGACCGGGCAATAGATCGGGAGGCCATATTGACGGGCGGCCTCGTAGTCTTCCTGGCCGTGGCCGGGAGCGGTGTGGACGGCGCCGGTGCCGGCTTCGAGCGTGACGTGCTCGCCCAGGATTCCAAGTGATTCCCGGTCCAGGAAGGGATGCCGAAAGCGGGCGCGGTTCATGCGCTCGCCGGAAAATTCGGCGAGAATTTTCGGCGGCTCCCATCCGCAGGCCTCCGCGGTCTGGCCCAGCAGATCCCTGGCGACGATGTACACATCGCCGTGAACCTGAGCGGCGACATAGGCGAACTTCGGATGATAGGCGATGGCCAGGTTGCCGGGCATGGTCCAGGGCGTGGTGGTCCAGATGAGCCCCCAGACTTTCTGGCCGGCCAGAGCGGGATCGATGGCGCGCGGATCCGAGGCGAGAGCAAATCGCACCCAGATCGAAGGGCTGGTGTGGTCTTCGTACTCGACCTCGGCTTCGGCCAGGGCCGTGCGGTCGTGAATGCACCAGTGGACCGGCTTCAATCCTTTATATACGTAGCCGCGGTCGAGAAACTCGACGAAGGCGCCGGCGATGACCGCTTCGTAGTGCGCGCTCATAGTGAGATAGGGCTGGTCCCACCGGCCGAACACGCCCAAACGGATAAAATCCTGACGCTGAAGATTCACGTATTTTTCGGCATATTTGCGGCAGGCTTCGCGGATCTGGGCGGGCGACAGGGCGGCCTTTTTGGGGCCCAGCTCCTTATCGACGCGGCTCTCGATGGGCAGTCCGTGGCAGTCCCAGCCGGGGATGTAGGGTGAATCGAACCCTTCCATTGTCTTGGATTTGACGATGAAGTCTTTGACGACTTTATTGAACGCGGTGCCCAGGTGGATATTCCCATTGGCATAGGGCGGCCCGTCGTGCAACACATAGCGGGGGCGTCCGGCGCGCGATTCGCGAATACGCTGGTACAAGTTGATTTTCGACCAATGTTGAAGCAGTTCCGGCTCAAGCTGGCCGAGATTGGCCTTCATGGGAAAGTCGGTGCGGGGCAGATGAACGGTTTTTTTCAGATCCAATTTGGCGGCTTCCATCGAGTTATCTTTCATCGTAACTGATCTTGCTGTGCGTCCCGGATTTCCGGCGACTTTCCTGTTGACAGAAGATTAAACTCCGATTAAGATTCTCTTTCGCGAGATCGCGTTGAGGGTGACGGTGAGCGGTTCCGGCGTGTGAAAAGACGAGAGGCCAAAAGGTCCGACCATGACGTTTCAAGTTGGTGAGAAGGTCGTCTACCCGAATCACGGGGTTGCAACTATTGAAAATATCAGCGCCAGGGCGTTTGCGGGCCATTACGAGCGATTTTATCTGCTCCGTTTGACTTACAACAGCCTGACGGTGATGGTGCCGTTTTCCCACGTTGAGGAGTTGGGGTTACGCAAGGTCACGCGTAACGGCGAGATCTCCCGGGTGATCAGTTTTCTATCCGAGGGAGTGTGCCCGAAGCACACCGACTGGAAGGACCGTTTCAAGGAAAACTCGGAAAAGATGAAGCACGGCAGTCTGCTGGCCGTGGCGGAAGTGTTGAAGAGCCTGCTGATTCTGCAATCGCGAAAGCCGCTGAGCTTCCGGGAGAAAAAGATGCTCGACCGGGCCCGGCACATGCTGATCACCGAATTTTCCACCTCGCGCGGGTTAAGCGAGGCGGAAGCGATAGAGATGCTGGAAAAGGCGCTGAACAAGGCGCATCTGCACCTGCCCGAGGCTCTTTAATCCGGGTTTATTTTCTTATTGGATGCGGCTGGGGGTCCGCTGCCGGGTGACCAGCTCGTCGAAAACAGCCAGCACCTGTTTGCGGTATTGATAAACGCGCCGCAACTTTTCGCGCACGGCGATCTCATTGCGATGCCGGCGCATCAGCTTGTCGATCAGCTTTTTGGGGAGATCGATATCGCGGCGCAGGGCCTCGGCGGAGTGGCCGCGGAGGAACAGCCCGTAGAACAAGGCTGCTTCCCGCTGCGGCGCCAGCGGATCGAACTCCTCGCGAAACGGCATCGCCTCAGCCATCAAAAACAGCAGTATAAACTCCAATTCGGCGCCGCGCAATAGCTGGCGCGAAATCTCCTGATCTGCCGGGGCGGCGCGGGAGCACCGGCCGCGGATTGTTAACATTCGCCGTTCTTGCAGCCGCCCAGGGCGCGGGAAGGGCGGATGAAACCGTGTTGGCGCCGCGCACATCCATGTGGTGAGATTCGTATAATGGATCCGGGGCGATCCCCGCGCTTTAAGCTTAAGTGAGGCAGAAACAATGAAGCTGTTCGACACGATGCGCCAGCAGAAGGTTTTGTCCACATCGCTGCTGTTTGTCACGCTCGCGGTGGGCATTCTGATCGGGACGCTGGTCAACACCGGCGTGAAAGCCGCGCGGGATGGGCAGCAGGCCGCTCCGGACGCCACGCCGCTGGTGATTCCGCGGGTTCAGGAGCTGGGCAACGAATTTACCAAACTGGCCAAGCGCGTGGAGCCGAGCGTGGTGAACATCACCGCCGATTACATGCCGAAACAGTCGCAGGGCCGTATGAACCGGCGCGGCCCGCAGCAGGATCCCGACGAGGAGAACAACGGCGATGACAGCATGGATCTGTTCCGCCGCTTTTTCGGCAACCGCGGCGACGTGCCGCAGCAGATGTTCCGGCGTGAACAGTCCGGCACGGGATTCATCGTCGATAAGAACGGCTATATCATCACCAACGAGCACGTGGTCGCCGATAACGAAAACAATCTGGTGGATCACATCACGGTTCGGCTGCACGGTGACAGCACCGATTATCGGGCCCGTGTGATCGGCGTCGATAACGAGACCGACATCGCGGTGATCAAGATTGATCCGAAGAAGCCGCTGACGCCGGTGGTGATCGGCAACTCCGACGGCGTGCAGGTGGGCGACTGGGCGGTGGCGATCGGCTCGCCGTTTGGCCTGGAGGCGACGGTGACGGCGGGGATTATCAGCGCGCTGGGCCGAGATATCGCCGGCGAGAAGCAGCTTCAGCGGTTTATTCAAACCGACGCGGCCATCAATCCGGGAAACAGCGGCGGCCCGCTGCTGAATATTCGCGGGGAGGTGATCGGGGTGAATACGATGATCGCCACGCAGAACGGCGGATCGCAGGGCGTCGGATTCGCGCTGCCGATCAACATGGTGGTCCGCGTCTACAACGACCTGATTAAAGACGGCCGGGTCACGCGCGGGGCGATCGGGGTGACCTTCGCGAAAAATTACAACAAGAACGAAACCCTGATGCGCGCCATGGGCTTCGATCACGGCGTGCTGGTGAGCGAAGTGCGTCCCGGCGGCCCGTCCGATAAGGCTGGCATCAAGGTGGACGATATCATCCTGGGGATGAACGGACAGCCGATCAAGGACGGCGACGACATGGTGAACCGCATCTCCGATATGCCGGTGGGCTCGCAGGTGACGCTGAATGTGGACCGCGACGGCAAAAAGATGGATTTTAAGGTGACCATTCAGGACCGCATGGAGCTGTGGGCGGATCGCACCGATGTGGTGGGGCGCAAGCCAAGCGTGACGCCGGAAGCGCCGAAGCCGGAAAACGCGACCGTGAAATTCGGAATCATCGGGCGCGCGGCGAGCGAGGAAGAGAGCCAGGCGACTCCGGACAAGCACGGGGTGACGGTTACACGGGTCGAACCGGGATCGTTCGCCGACGAGATCGGCATGAAAGAGCGGGATATCATCATCGCGATCAACCGCCAACCGGTGAGTTCGGTTGAGGATATCAAGAAGGTGCAGCAGACGCTCAAGCCGGGCGATCCGGTGGCGTTCCGGGTGGTGCGGACGCAGCCGGGCGAGTCGCGCGGCAAAGGCGGCGAGCAGCCGCACTCCATTTTTCTGACCGGCACGCTGCCGCAGGATTAGGCGCCGGGCGGCCCGCGGCTGTCGCGCCCGGCCCGACGGGTCTGCTACAATGAGGGCGAACACGAGATTTCTGAAAGTACGGGTGCGCTTTCGCCTGCCCGGCCGGTCACTCACATGCCTAAACGCACATTTCAGCCGAATAATCGAAAACGCGCCAAGACTCACGGGTTCCGGGCGCGGATGAAGTCGAAAGACGGGCGAGCGGTGCTGGCGCGCCGCCGCGCGCGGGGCCGTCATAAGTTGACGGTGAGCGACGAAAGAGCCGTTCGCGCTGCCAAAGCGAGCTGATCTGCCGCCGTCGAGGATCGTGCGCTCCGCCGATTTTCGGCTTGTCTATGATCAGGGCCTTCGGGTTTCGTGTCCGTTGTTCGCCGCGTTTTGCCGGGCGCGTCCGGAAAGCGGCCCGGAGGATCCGGCGGGCGCGCGGCTGGGGCTTACCGTTCCGCGCGCGGTGGGGAAGGCGGTGGTGCGCAACCGGATCAAGCGGCGAATCCGCGAGGCGTTCCGCATTCATCGCCACGAGTTCGCTCCGCGCTGGGATATTGTCATCAACCCGCGGCGGGCGGTCCTGGATGCGCCCTTCGGCGAGATCGAGCGCTGCCTGCGCAAGGTGATCGAGAAATGCCAGTAAATCGAGCGGTGCGCGGGGCCTCAGACCCGCCGATGCGGCGCGGCGCCGCCAGCCAGCTAAGGACGGGGAACGCCGCGGGGGCGGCGCGCCGGGCCGTTTTGGGCGCGCTGCGTTTCTACAAGCGATGGATCTCGCCGATGCTGCCCTCGGCGTGCCGCTATTACCCCACCTGTTCGCAGTACATGTTTCAGGCGGTGGAAAAATACGGAGCCGCGCGCGGGATCTGGATGGGAATCCAGCGGCTGGCGCGATGCCATCCGTTCCATGCGGGGGGATTCGATCCGGTCCAATAACGGTCTTCAGTAGTTATGGAAAAGAATGAAATGTCGATGGAGACGCGGCTGCTGCTGGCGTTTCTTCTGATGGGATTGGTGCTGTTTGGCACGCAGTACTTTTATAAGCCGCCCCCGGCGGCGAAGCCTCCGGCCAAGACGCAGGGCAGCCCAGCGCAGACGAACACGGCTCCCGATGCGCCACCGGTTCGGAAGACTCCGGCGCCCGAAGTGACGGAAGGGGCCGAAGTTCCCGGACAAATACACGCCGATAGAGAAGAAACGCTGGCTATCGACACGGACTACTACCACGTTGAATTTTCCAATAAAGGCGCGGTGGTGCGGAGCTGGATTCTCAAAGCGTATAAGGATCACAACGGCAAGCCGCTCGAACTGGTGAACCCGCAGGCGCTTGAAAGGGCGCCGGCGCCTTTTTCGCTGGCCTTCCGGAACGCCCCGGCAAACGATCCCAACAGCGGTCTGTTCATGGTGAAGCGCGCCGGCAACGAGGTCGAGTTCGAATACTCCGACGGCCGGATGCGGGTGAAGAAGTCGTTCGCGTTTCAGCAGAAGAGCTATCTGGTCGCGGTCCGCAGCGAGGTGACCGAGAACGGGGCGCTGGCGCCGCATACCCTGGAATGGCGCGGAGGATTCGGCGACCAGAGCATCAGCAACGCCGCCTCAACCGAGCACGCCGTCTATTACGATCAGTCGAATTCGAAACTGTACGAGAAAGACGCCAAGGAGGCGAAGAACGGCCCGGTGAGTTTCAGCGGGCAGTTTTCCTTTGCCGGAATCGAGGATCAGTTTTTCGCCGGCGTATTCCTGCCGGAGAAGCCCGGGCCGATGGAGATTACCGTTTATTCGGACGCGGCGCCGGCAGCGGGCGGGGGCGATCAGCCGCGGGTTGGAGCGGCGGTGGGCGGCGACGGCGTCAACGCGTTTTCGCTGTTTGTGGGGCCGAAAGACACGGATCTGCTGGGCAGGGTGGACAAGAAACTGGAATCCCTGATCGACTGGGGCTGGTTTGAAATCATCGCCAAACCGCTGTTCCTGGTGATGAACTGGACGGCGGATCACTGGATTCACAACTGGGGCTGGACCATCATCCTGGTGACGGTGGTGATCACCATGGCGCTGTTTCCGCTGCGGATTTCGAGCATGAAATCGGCCAGGAAGATGCAGCGGCTGCAGCCGCAGATCAAGGCGATTAACGAAAAATACAAAAACGTCAAGCTCAACGATCCGCGCAAGCAGGAGCAGAACGAAGAGCTGATGGCGCTGTACAAGCGCGAGGGCGTCAATCCGGTCGGCGGATGCCTGCCGATGCTGATTCAGCTTCCGTTTCTCTACGCCTTCTACCGCGTGCTGGCGGTTTCGATCTCGCTGCGCGGCGCGGGCTGGCTGTGGGTGCACGACCTGTCGCAGCCGGAAACGCTGCCGATCCGCATGCTGCCGGTGATCCTGATCATCACGCAGTTTCTGACGCAGAAGATGACGCCGGCGCCGGGCGTCGATCCTTCGCAGCAGAAGATGATGATGTTCATGCCGCTGGTGCTCGGCTACATGTTCTATTTTTTGCCGAGCGGGCTGGTGTTATACTACCTGACTAGCAATCTGGTGGGCATATTGCAGCAGTGGATGTTGAATCGTGGCGCAACGCCGGCGCCGGCGGCCGTTGACGCCAAGCCGGCGGCGAAAAGGAAGAAATAACGTCCCGTGTCGGCAAAGTACAGCCTGGCCCAAGCCAAACCGCGCATCGACGAGTTTTTGGGCAACATTTTCCGGCTGGCCGGATTCGATCTGAGTTATTCGGTAGTGGAAGGCGAGACGCCGCACCCGGATTTTGAAAACCCGGACCTGCTGGTCCGCTTCAGCGGTCCGGACGTGGATCTTCTGCTGGCCAATAAGGCGGAACTGCTGCTGGCGTTGGAGCAGTTGACGATGGAGGCGCTCGGCATGCCGGCCGAGGAGCATTCGCGGCTGTGCTTTGACGCCAACGACTATCGCGTGCTGCGCATCGAGGAACTGCGCATGAGCGCGCTGGCGGCGGCCGAGCGGGTGAAGAAGACGCGCGTGCCGTTCCACTTCAGCCCCATGAACAGCCGGGAGCGGCGAATCTTGCATTTAGCCCTGCGCGACCAAACCGAGGTGCGGAGCGAAAGCGTCGGCATGGGATGGATCCGCCAGGTGGTGGTGGTTCCCTCGGATATGAAGACGCTGCCGGAGCCGATTCGCCCGCCCCGCCCGCGGCCGGAGGAAGACCGCCCGCGGCGGCCGTTCGGGCGTGGAGACCGGCGCGGAGGCCCGCCGAGACGGACTCGCGACCGGCCAAGGTGACCGCCGGGAATCGACGCTTCTAAAGCAGGGCTGAAGCCCGTCCGGCAAATCCAGAGTGCGGATCAAGGATACGATTGTTGCGATTTCCACTCCGCCGGGACGCGGCGGAATCGGGGTGGTGCGCCTTTCCGGCGGGGAATCGCGCGCGATTGCGGAGCGCATCCTACGATTTCCTGAGGGACACGCGTGGCGGCCATGGACGGCGTCGCTGGCGGAGTTGGTCGACGAGAGCACGCGCGCCGTCGATCAGGCCGTTGTCACCTATTTCGCCGCGCCGCGATCGTATACGGCGGAAGATCTGGTGGAGATCTCCTGCCACGGTTCCCCGGTGGTGCTGCGCTTCGCGCTGGAGCGGGCCTGCGCGGCCGGAGCGCGCCTGGCCGAGCCGGGCGAATTCACGCTGCGCGCGTTTCTGAACGGCCGGATCGACCTGCCGCAGGCCGAAGCGGTGCGCGATCTGATCGAGGCCACCACGCTGTATCAGGCGCGCGTGGCGGCGCAGCAGGCCGAAGGCTCGGTCTCGCGGCGTTTAAAGCCGATCAAGGAGCAGATGCTCGAACTGATCGCCCTGCTCGAAGCCGGGATCGATTTTGCGGAGGATGATATCAGCGTCGCGCCGGCTTCGGAAATTTTGCGGAGTCTGGAGCCGATTCGCGCCGGAGTGGGCCAGCTCGCCGCCAGCTTCGCTTACGGAAAATTGGTGCACCAGGGATTCACGCTGGCCATTGTCGGGCGCCCCAACGTCGGCAAGAGCAGCCTCTTTAACCGGCTGCTCGAACAGGATCGCGCGATTGTGACGGATATTCCGGGCACCACCCGCGATCTGGTTTCGGAGACGGCCTCGCTCGAGGGGATTCCGGTAAGAATGGTCGATACGGCGGGGATCCGCCAGGCGGCGGACGTGATCGAAAACCTGGGGATCGAGCGAAGCTATCAGGCGATGGCGGATGCCGACGTCACCCTGGTGGTGGTGGACGCGTCGCGTGCGCCGGAGGCCGAGGATATGGAGCTGATCGGGCGCGCCCGCGCCCGAGGCAAGAGCCTGCTGGTGGGAAATAAATGCGATCTGGGACGCGCGGGCACGCTGGACGGCATGATCGCCGTCTCGGCGCTCACCGGCCAGGGAGTTTCGGAGCTGCGGCGCGCAATCGCCGAATTGATCGCGCCGCCGGGGCGCTTGGAACAGGAGGGCGGGTTCATCACCAGCTTGCGTCATGAGCAGCTCCTGCGCGAATCCTGCCAGGCGCTGGATCAGGCGCGGCGGGCTGTGGATTCGGGCATTCCCCATGAAATGCTGCTGCTCGATCTGTACGCGGCGCTGCGGCCGATCGACGCGATCACCGGAGCGACGACGGCGGACGATATCCTGAACCGCATCTTTTCGACGTTTTGCATCGGCAAGTAGCGGGAGCGGCGGCGCGCCAACAGGATCTGCGGATCGGCTTGCGGAGGAGGCCGCAGGCCGAATGGGGGGCGATGCCCGCCGGAGGATAAAAATAGTCGTATGGACCGTGAGCACTTTTACCGGCTGATGAAGGGGGAAGGCACCTTCGATTACGAACGGTATCTGAACACGCCGGCGTTGCTCGCCTGCCAGAAGCCGTTTGCCCAGCTTTGCAACGGCGACGAGCTGCAATTTCAGATCGTCCATCAGGTGGAGGAGCTGTGGATGAAGCTCATCGCCTATACGCTGCTCGACATCGACGACTATTTGCAGCAGCAGAACACCCCTCGCGTGCTGACGCTGTTCCGGCGGGTGCATCTGGCGCTGCGGCTCATGACGGACCAACTGGGACTGCTCGAGACGATGTCGCCCAAGGAGTATCAGGAGATCCGGCTGCAACTGGGACAGGGAAGCGGCCAGGAATCGCCGGGATTTCGCGTCTTGTTGAAGATGCCCTATCCGTTATGGGAGTCGTTCTCCAAGCATTATCTGGAACCCAGCGGTTTGACCGTCGAGAAGATTTACAACTCCGAATACAGCCACTCCGCCGCCTACGTGGTGGCCGAAGCGCTGGCGGAGTTCGACGAGCTTTTTCAGAAGTTCCGGTATCATCATTTGCAACTCATCCACCGGACCATCGGGCTGGGAGCGAAGTCGCTCAAGGGCCGGCCGGTCGAGCTGATTGAAAACGGGCTGAAGGTGCAGTTCTTTCCCCAACTGTGGGAGATTCGCAATCAAATGACCGATGCCTGGGGAGCGCGCTACGGAGTCCGGCGCGAGCCGATCGGAGAACCCTGATGTTCGAGGAGTTGAGGCCGCAATTCCCCATTCTCCGCAACAGAATCTATCTCTATAGCTGCTCGCAGGGCGCGTTCTCCGACGCGGTTGAGGAGGGAATGAACCGGTACCGGGAGAGCTGGCGGACGTCGGCCGACCCGTGGCAGGACTGGATGGGGGCCTACGAGGATCTGCGGCGGAAATTCGCGGCCTTCATCAACGCGGCGCCGGAGGAGATCGCGATCGTGACCAGCGCTTCGGCGGGCATCAACCCCATCGCCTCGGCCCTTTCCTTCCGCCAGCGCGACAAAGTTGTGATGAGCGAGCACGAGTTTCCGACGGTGGGGCAGATCTGGCTGGCGCAGCAGGCGCGCGGAGCGAAGATCCGGTTCCTCGACCACCCGGCCACGGCGGAGTGCTACGCTGCGGCGATCGATGAGCGGACGGCGATCGTTCCGCTGACCCAGGTTTCGTATTTAGACGGCTTCCGCGCCGACGTCGGCGAGATTACACGAATCGCCCACCAGCGCGGCGCCCTGGTGTTTCTGGACGGTTTTCAGGACTGTGGCACGCGGCCGGTCGACGTGAAGGCGCTGGACGTCGATTTTTTCGTCACCGGTACGCTGAAGTATTTATTGGGACCGGCGGGGCTGGCGTTTTTGTACGTCCGCCGCGAGCTCATCGAAAAAATCCATCCGGTGGTGACGAGCTGGATGGCGCAGCGCGACGTCTTCGCCTTTGACGCAAAGCGGCTGGATCCCGCGCCCGAGGCGCGGCGGTTCGAGGGCGGATCGCCGCCGGTTCCCAATATTTACATGGCGCTTCCCGCCCTGGATCTTTTGAGCCGCGCAGGTCTGGACCGGATCGCTTCGCATATCGAAACGCTGGCGCGGACCTTTCATGAGGGCGCGCGCGAAATGAGAATTCAAAGCAAGACGCCGCGGGCAAGCGTGGGGCCGCTGATCGTGCTGCGGTCGAAAGACGCGCCGGCGATGGCGGCGCGCTTGACCGAGCGCGGCTTCGTGGTTTCCTCCCGCCGCGACGGTGTGCGGTTTTCCTTCCACCTGTACAATTCCCTGGAGGACGTCCACGCGGCCCTGCGGGCGCTGGAAAACAATCTCGACTTGATGGAGCGGGAGTGAACTTTCACAGCCTCGGTGATCGCCGCGATTGTGATCACCACGGGTTTCCTCGAGGAATGCGGGTGACCACGCTTCGCCGGACTGCCGTGGCTGGTTGTGTTAACCATGGGATATTTGGCGGTGCGGCGAAAGCGCGTGTCCGCCATGAATAACTCGAAGCCGAGGAGTGAATCATGGCCGAGAATCTGCTGGCGCAGTTGCTGGAAGCGCTGGCCAAAGGATCGATTCGCGTGGTCGATTTGACGCAGCCGCTGAATGCGGCCACGCCGGTGATCCAGTTGCCTGCCGAATTTGGCCAGTCCCGCCCGTTTCGCCTGGAGGAAATCTCCCGCTACGACGAGCGGGGTCCGGCCTGGTACTGGAATAATTTTTCCTGCGGCGAACACACCGGCACCCATTTCGACGCCCCGGTCCACTGGGTGACGGGAAAGGATTATCCGGGCAACGCGGCGGATTCGATTCCTCCCAAGCGGTTCCTCGCGCCGGCCTGCGTCATCGATGTATCCGCCAAGGCGGGCGAGGATCCCGATTTTCTGCTGACGCGCGCGCACGTGGAAACCTGGGAGCTGCAATATGGCCGCATCGAGGCCGGATCGTGGGTGCTGATGCGCACGGGCTGGTCGCGCAAGAGCGCGCCCGATTTTCTGAATATTCAAAACGACGGCGCGCACGTGCCCGGGCCCCATCCCGAGCTGATCCCGTTTTTGGCCAAGGAGCGCGACGTGATCGGCTTCGGGAGCGAAGCAGTCGGCACCGACGCGGGCCAGGCCTTCCGCTTCGACCCGCCGTTCCCCTGTCACCATGGAATGCACGGATCGAATAAATTCGGCCTCGCCAGCCTCACCAATCTGGAAGAGCTGCCGCCGAAAGGAGCGATGGTGATCGCGGCGCCGCTAAAAATTGTGAATGGATCGGGCAGTCCCTGCCGGGTGCTGGCGCTGGTGGAAAATGGCTGAACGGTCCTTCAAGAAGGAGGTCGAAAAGCTGCGCCTTGGCGCGGGCGCGGAGTTTCGCGGGGAGGGCATTCTGGCGGTCGCCAAGGCGCTGCTCCAGTCCGGGGTATCCTATGTCGCCGGTTATCAGGGCGCGCCGATCTCGCACCTGATGGACGTGCTGGCCGACGCCAACGATATTCTGGAGGAGCTCGGCGTGCATTTCGAGCAGAGCGCCTCGGAAGCGGCCGCGGCGGCGGCGCTGGCGGCCTCGGTTAATTATCCGTTGCGCGGAGCAGTGACCTTCAAATCGACGGTCGGCACCAATGTCGCCTCCGACGCGCTGGCGAACCTGGCCTCGGGCGGCGTCCTGGGCGGTGCCCTGATCATCGTCGGGGAGGATTACGGCGAAGGATCGAGCATCATGCAGGAGCGCTCGCACGCTTTCGCGATGAAGTCGCAGATCTGGCTGCTGGACCCGCGGCCGAATCTTCCCTCAATCGTCCGCGCGGTGGAAGACGGGTTCGATTTTTCCGAAGCCACTCATACGCCGGTGATGCTCGAGCTGCGCATCCGCGCCTGCCACCTGCGCGGGCGCTTTGTCGCCAAGGACAATGTGCGGCCGAAGTTCACCCGGAAGGACGCGATCGAAAACCCCGCGCGCGACGCCAGCCGCATCGTGCTGCCGCCTTCCACTTATCTGCACGAGCAGGAAAAGATCGCTGAAAGATGGCCGGCGGCGGCGCGCTTCATCCAGGACCGCGGGCTGAACGAGATTTTTCACGCCAGCGCGCGCGATTTCGGGGTCATTTTGCAGGGCGGCATGTACAATACCGTGGCGCGCGGCCTTCAACTGCTCGGCCTGGCGGACGTTTTCGGTGATACAAAAATTCCACTTTATGTTTTAAACGTGACTTACCCGCTGGTGGACGAGGAAGTGAAGCGGTTCTGCGGCGGCAAGCGGGCGGTTCTGGTGGTGGAAGAAGGCCAGCCCGATTTCCTGGAGCAGAATCTGCACGCCATTCTGCGCAAGGCGGAACTGGCCACCAGGATACACGGCAAGGACTTGCTGCCGATGGCCGGCGAGTACACCCCGTCGGTGGTGACGGGCGGCCTGCTGAAGTTCGTCGAAAAATACGGGCCGGAGCTGATCGACCGCGCCCGTCTTCCCGGCCTGGTGAAACCCCTGCCGCTGCCGCCGGTGCAGTTGGACCGCCACGTGCAGCCCCGTCCGCCGTCGTTCTGCACCGGCTGTCCGGAGCGGCCGATCTTTACCGCCCTCAAGCTGGTGGAACGCGAGTTGGGACCGCATCATGTGAGCTGCGATATCGGCTGCCATCTCTTCTCCATCCTGCCTCCCTTCAACACCGGCGCGACCACCATGGGCTACGGGCTGGGCTGGGCGGGCGCCGCGGCGCTTCAATCGCCAGACAGCCGCAAGCGCGCCATCGCCTTCATGGGCGACGGCGGATTCTGGCACAACGGATTGACCAGCGGCGTCGGCAACGCGGTTTTCAACCGGAGCGACAGCGTGCTGGTGGTGGTGGACAACAGCTACACGGCGGCGACGGGCGGCCAGGATCTACTCTCCTCGCGAGGCGCCAATCCGCTCCGGACCACGCGGCAGTCCATCGCCGATGCGGTGCGCGGGGTCGGAGTCCGCTGGATCCGCACGATCGACCGGACGTATGATGTGGGCCGGATGCGGGATACGCTGCGCGAGGCGCTGACCACGGCGGAACGCGGGCCCAAGGTGATTGTGGCCCGCAGCGAGTGCGCGTTAAACCGCGAGCGCCGCGAAGGTCCCGCCAGGCGGAAGGCCGCCGGCCAGGGCCGGCGCGTGGTGCGCCAGCGGTTCGGCGTCGATGCGGAGACCTGCACCGGCGATCATTCCTGCATCCGGCTCTCCGGCTGTCCTTCGCTCACCATCGCGCCCAACCCCGATCCGCTGCGCTCCGATCCAGTGGCGGCGGTCATCGAGAGCTGCATCGGCTGCGGGTTGTGCGGCGAGGCGGCGCATGCGGCGGCGCTGTGCCCGTCGTTCTATCGCGTGGACACCATCTCGAATCCCAGCGCGTGGGAGCGATTCGCGTGGCGCCTCCGGCAAACCGTGATCGGCTGGTTGCAGAGATGACCGAACAGCGGCCGGTCACGATCGCGATTCTCGCGATGGGCGGGGAAGGCGGCGGCGTGCTCGCCGACTGGATCGCCGATTTGGCGGAGCACGCCGGCTACGACGCGCAGGCGACATCGGTGCCCGGCGTGGCCCAGCGCACCGGATCGACGATCTATTATCTGGAGATCTTTCCCCGCGCCGCGGGCAGGCAGCCCGTGTTTTCGCTCACGCCGGTTCCGGGCGAAGTCGACGTGGTGATCGCCTCGGAGCTGATGGAGGCGGGCCGCGCTGTGCAGCGCGGGCTGGTGACGCCGGATCGAACTGTACTGATCGCTTCGACCCATCGCGTTTATTCGATCGCCGAGAAGAGCGCGATGGCCGACGGGCGCGCGGATCCGGCCAAGCTTCTCCAGGCGTGCTCCGCCGCGGCGCGGGTCCTGATCGCCCGCGACTTCGCGCGGCTGGCCGCCGGGACGCGGAGCGTCATCAGCGCGGCGCTGTTCGGCGCGCTGGCGGCTTCGCGCGTGCTGCCCTTCGAGCGCGACCGGTTTGAAGAGGCGATCCGGCGCGCCGGAGTGGGGGTCGAGGCGAGCCTGCGGGCCTTCCGCTCCGGCTTCGACGCCGAACCGGAGCCGCCGGAACCAGCGCCGGAACCCCCGCAGGTTCCGGAAGCGATCGCCCACCGAATCGAGAGCGAGTTTCCGCAGGAAAGCTGGACTACTTTGCGGCTCGCCGCTCATCGGCTGGTGGACTACCAGGATCCGGCATACGCCGCCGAGTATCTGAACCGTCTGGCGGCGGTGCGCGACGCCGATGATCATCCGTTCCCTCTGCTCAATGAGGCGGCGCGGCAACTGGCTTTGTGGATGTCCTACGAAGACGCGATACGAGTGGCGGATTTGAAGATCCGGAAGGCGCGCGCCGGCCGGATCCAGAAAGAGGCCCGCGCCGAGCCCGGAGAGATCGTCCGGATCCACGAATTTTTGCATCCGCGCGCCCAGGAGATCGCCGATATTCTGCCGCCGGCGCTCGGCAGGCGGGTGCTCGCAAGCGGATGGGTAAGGCGGCTGACCAAACGCGGCCGGATCGTCGAAACCACTTCGATTCATGGTTTTTTGCAGCTCTACTTCCTGGCGCGGATGCGCCCGCTGCGGCGGCGGTCTCTGCGCTTCGCCCGCGAACAGGAGAAGATCGGCGAATGGCTCGCGTTGATCGTGCGCGCCGCCGCGCGCGACCGCGAGCTGGCGCTGGAGATCGCCCGCTGCGCTCAATTATTGAAGGGATACGGGGCCGCGCGGCTGCTCGGCGAACGCAACTTCGACGCGATCCTGGCCGAGTCGCGTACTCTCGGCGGCGCCGGAGCGGCCGAACGAGTGAGAATCCTGCGGGAAGCCGCTCTCGCCGACGATACCGGAGAAACACTGCGGAACGCTCTGGGCCCGCCGCGGCCTCTGCGCAGCGAATCCGGGAAATGAGGGAACCTCTCTCGGGCCGGGCCGGAGGCGCTACTTGGCGTTCCTGGCCTTTAACTGCTCGGCGCGGGCCTTTTCGTTGGTCGCAAACCTCTGCACTACCGGATTCAGATTGGGCGTCGCCAGCACTTTGTTGAGCTCGGCGATTCCCTCGTCGTATTTGCCCAGTTCGTCGTAAGCGGTCGCCAGGCGCACCATCGTTGAAGGATCGGGCGTCGCGCTGTCGTCCACCGCGGTTTTGAATTCACTGGCCGCGACGTCGTATTTCTTTTGCACCATCGCGATCAGGCCGAGGTTGCTATGGGCCTGCGCCGTCGCATCCTTCTTGTACGCCTCCCATTTATCGTCGGGCAGGTTCGGATTCGGCTTGGGAGCGGTCTTGATGATGTTCAGCGCGTCGTTGGAGAGTTTGGTCGCGCGCGCAAGTTTTTCGTCCTTATCCAGGTCATTTTCGCGGGTGCCGCGGGCCAGCTCGCCCGATACCACCAGCATCGCGTCGAAATTCTTCGGATCGGCTTCGATCGCGTCATTGCCGTAGGCGATCGCCTTGGCGGAATCGCCCATGCGCTGCGCGGCGTCGGCGGCCATGTACAGCGCCGTCGACTTCAACTGCGAATCGGCGAAACTGGTGACGAAATTATCCACCGCTTTGATGCGATCCTGCGCCGTGGTGGCGTTCTGAATCGCCATGAACGCGTCGTACTCTTTCTTCGAAACCTTTTTCTGCGCCGCCGCCCAGCCGGCCGCCATTAACAATCCGGCCACGCAGGCCGCTAACCTGGTCCTCATCGTTGCTGCTCCTTATTTTTTGGTGAAAGCTTCCTTTAATCCTTTTTCCGCGGCCTGGCGCACCGTATCCGGCGCGCCTTCCACGGCCAATGCCTGTTTATAAAATTCCTGCGCCTGTTCGCGGTCGCTTTGCGAATCGGCCAGCCGCGCCAGATACAGAAGACTCCAGGACCGCGTCGCCGGATCGGGCTGAAGCTCCAGAACCTTGCGGAACAGACGGTCGCCCAGCTCCGGATCGCGCTCCAGCACCGCGATGCGCGCCAGACCATAATACGCCTTTGCGTGCAGCGAAGGGTCCGCGGTCTGCTGAAGCGCGGCGAGATAGCCCTGTTTGGCCTGCGGCAGATCGCGGCGGAGGTAGGCCTGCTCGGCCTCTTCCAGCGTCTTGGCCACCCCGGTCGGGGCGGGCGGCGCGGCTTCGCAGGTGATGCGGCGGACGCGCCGGGCCGGCGGCTGCTCATAAAAATCGATGTGATCCAGGCGCTTCTCTTCCCGCGCCATGTCGATTCCCTTGATCAGCTCCGGGAAGAACAGGCGCATCGCTGTCTCCTGCGACTCATAAACCGCCAGCAGCTCGGCGAGCGCCGGTGTGAGCACGTAGCCTTCGCGCAGCGCCTGTTCGATCAGCGCCGGATTCTTGTCGATCCGCGCCTCGATCGCCTTCACCATGCAGACCGTGGTGAGGAGAATAAAATCGGACTTGTACTGCTGCTCCAGAATCGGCGAGCCGAGCGCGTAATCGCCCACCGCGTGCTTGCTCTTCACAATCGAGGAATACTTCAGGCTCAGCGGGTCGATCAGATAGAGCAGATACGCGTGGCGGATCTCCTCGATGGGCAGATCGGCCGGATCCGGGCTGGCGGGCGTAACGACGACGTAGAAATCGTCCCCGTAATTCCGGATCTGCACCTGGTTCGGCGCGCCGAGCAGGTCCAGATAAACCACAAAGCGCCGCCCCAGGTAACCCGCCGTATCGTTCCGCAGGTATGCGTTCACTTGCAGCACCGCGCGCGCCACTCCCGGCTGAAGCTGGCCCAGCGCCTGTTCATAGGCCGGCTGCACGCGCTTCCACAACTCGTCCAGCCGGGCCTCGCGGTAGAACGCCACCAGCAGCGGAGTGAATCCGTCCAGCGCGGCCACGTCCGGAGGCAGTGCTTCGACCGGATATCGGTACGAAAAATCCGGCGGCGGATGGATGCTCAGCGCGTAGGAAACATACTGCGTCAGCTCGTCGGCCTTCTTATCCGGCCGGTGCTCGCGAAGGAAACGCTCCAGCGGCTCGACGCTCTTCAGCTTCTGCGCCCGGAAATAATTCCGGATCTGGGCCCGCAGCGGCGAGGTCTTTTCGACGCATTCGGTGCCCTGGTCGAATCCCGCCACATTGATGGCGGTCATCACGTCGAACATCGCCTCGCTTGCGTCAAGCTGGTTTCCCGCTTCGGCCCGCTTTGCCTGCGCGGGTTTCTGCTGCGCCGGTGTCGCGAGCGCGAGGGCGAAAAGCGGAATCAGGACGCGGCCCACGAGAACCTCTTTATTCCCCCAGTATATCGAGAGCGCCTTGCAGCTCGCTTCTGGCGTGCGGATCCGCCGCATGGTCGATCCCGCGCCGGTAATATTCGCGCGCCTCCTCGATCCGCCCCATTTTTTCCAGGGTCTGGCCGCCGTGAAAATACGCGGCCGAATAAGAGGGATCCTTGGCGACAATCGCGGCGAACTCTTCCATCGCCTGCTCGAATTGGCCTGCTTTCACGTATTCCATCGCCAGGCCGTACCGCGCGAAACAGTTGTCCGGGCTTTGCGCCAGCAGGCTGCGCAGCGCCTCGATTCGGGAATTTGCGTCCAAAATGTTAGGATACCGCTGTGGCGTGCCCCTTTTTCGTACCGGCCGAGCCGCTCGGAGGCGGGCGCTGGCTGCGCGCGCCGCGCTTCCCGCTGGGCGAGGCATACCGGGGCGTCTGCCAGGCGCGGGCGGAGCCGTTCACGCCCCCGGAGTCCTGGCTGGAGGAGATTTGCAACTGCGGCTACGCGCGCCGCCGCTGCGGACGATTCCCGGCCGGCGCCCCCGACGCCGTGCGCTTCTCTCTTCTTGGCGAAGACCATCAGAGCATTCAAATCGTCTACATTGTGGAGCGCGATCACGCGCCGCAGTCCCACGGCACGCTGCAATATTGCAAAGCGACCGCCGGACTGTCCCCCGCGGCGGGCCGGTTGGAAGCCCAGGCGCGGGCCTTCATCGCCGCGCATCTGCGGCGCGCCAGCCAAGAAGGGCGGCAGCCGTCCGGCGCAGAGCTTTCCCGCCGGAGCTAGGATGGTCGTATGGCCGCTGCGCCGGACCGGTACGACTCGCCGGTGGTCGACTTGCGTTCGGTTTCCGCCGAAAGCCTGGCGCCGCTGCTTGAAGAAGAGATCGCCGCCTGGCGCGACGAGCTCGATTGGGATCTGCGCGCTTCCGTCGATCTGGTGCGCCGCTTCGTGCACATGCAGGCGCTCAGCGGATTCGCGCTGCGCCACGGCCGCGAGGTGTTCGGCTACTCCTACTACGTCTGCGAGGATAGCAAGGGGCTGGTCGGCGACGTCTACGTCAAGCGCCAATATCGCACGGTGGAGGCGGAGAACGCGCTGCTTCAAGCCGCCCTCGACGCGATGTGGCGCACGCCGGGAATCCGCCGCGTCGAAGCGCAGTTGATGATGATCACTTCGCCGCTCCGCCGGCCCGTGCCCCACCCGGCGGTGTTCCGGTCCTTTCCGCGGTGCTTCATGGAAGCGCCGTTGGCCGGAACCGCCCGGCTGCCGGTGAAACGTTTGCCCGGCATCGACATTCATCGCTGGCACCCGTCGCGGCAGGAGGAGAGCGCCCGCTTGATCGCGGCGGCCTATCGCGGCCACGTCGACAGTTTGATTAACGACCAGTACCGCTCGGTCACCGGAGCCCGCCGTTTCCTGATGAATATCGTGCAATACCCGGGCTGCGGAACCTTCTATGCCCCGGCCTCCTACGCCGCCGCGGACGCCGCCTCGGGCGAGTTGCGCGGCGTCTCGCTGGCAAGTCTGGTCTCCCCCGATGTTGGCCACATTACCCAGATCTGCGCCGCCGCATCGGAGCGCGGCCGCGGCCTGGGCTATGAATTGATGCGCCATTCCCTGCTGGCGCTGGCCGCCCACGGACGCCGCAAGGTGAGTTTGACCGTTACGGCTTCCAATGAAAGCGCGATCCGCTTATACCGCGGCATGGGCTTCGCCAATATCCGCGATTTCGCGGCCTACGTCTGGGATCCCGCCCCGCCGGCCCAGTAGTGACGAACCGGCCGCGGATGTTAGCTTAGAACAAGTATCTGCTTATGGCTTGGTTCACACGACAGAAACCCGGTGTGCAAGGCGGCGCGGAGGGAGAAAAGAAGGTCCGCACGGAGGGTCTGTGGCTGAAGTGCGAAAGCTGCGGGCAGATCATCTGGAAAAAGGCGCTCGACGAGAATCATCAGGTTTGCCCCAACTGTGAACATCATTTCCATCTGGACGCGCGCGCCCGGCTCGCCCTGCTGTTCGACGGCGGCGTTTATACCGAGCACGACTCTGCGCTGGTCTCCACCGACCCGCTGCGGTTTGCCGACGCCAAACCCTACACTGAACGGCTGGCGGCGATGCAGCGCGCCACCTCCCTTTCCGACGCCCTGATTTCCGCCTCCGGCACGCTTGAAGGACGTCCGGTGAACATCTGCGCGATGGAGTTGAAGTTCATCGGCGGCAGCATGGGCGCTGTGGTCGGCGAAAAGATCACCCGGGCCATCGAGCGCTCCATCGCCGACCGGCATCCGGTCATCATCGTCTCCGCCTCCGGCGGCGCCAGAATGCAGGAAGGCGCCGTCAGCCTGATGCAGCTCGCAAAGATTTCCGCCGCGCTGATGCGGCTGGATGAAGCCGGCGTGCCCTACATCAGCGTGATGACCGATCCGACCACCGGCGGCGTCACCGCAAGCTTCGCCATGCTCGGCGACTTGAATCTCGCAGAGCCGGGCGCGCTGATCGGCTTTGCCGGACCCCGCGTCATCGAGCAGACCATCCGCCAGAAACTGCCTGAAGGGTTTCAGCGAAGCGAGTTTCTGCTGGAGCACGGCTTTCTGGACGCCGTGGTGAAGCGGTCCGAAATGAAGAACTACATCGCCCGCGCGCTCAACTTTTTCTGCGCCTGAGCCCGCCTCAGCTCTTGAAGCGATCGTCGATTTCCACCTGATAGCCGCTGGCCAGGCGATTGCTTTCGTTGGCCATCCCTACCACCGCCATCAGCTCTGCAAACTGCGCGTCGGTCATGCCGGCCTTGCGCGCGGCGGCGGTGTGCGAGGCGATGCAGTAGGCGCACTGATTACTGGCGCTGACGGCGACGTAGATCATCTCCTTGGTGAGCGCGTCGAGCGCCCCCGGAGCCATGATCTGCTTCACCGACTCCCAGGTCCGCCGCAGCGTCGCCGGATCGCGCGCCAGCGCTTTCCAGAAGTTGTTGACGTAGTCGGTCTTTCGGGTGCGCATGATGTCGTCATAGACCGCGCGCACTTCCTCGCTTGCATCCGAATATTCGATCAGTCCCAGCGTAGCCATAGTCCATGGTGCCCGGGGCGGGACTTGAACCCGCACTCCCGTTGCCGGGAAAAGGATTTTAAGTCCTTTGCGTCTGCCGGTTTCGCCACCCGGGCAATGCGATTGAACCCCTCAGCCATCATAGCCGAGCGGGACTTCAATCCGGCGCCCCCTGGCGGATTCCCGGGCGATTGCGCGAAAGCAAAACAGTCCCCGCAAACCGGCAACATCCCCGCGACTCCGGGACAGCCGGCTGCCCGCGCGCCACGCCGGATGCTCAGAGCAGCTTCAACGTGGCGACCTTCAGGACGCCGTTCTCCACTTCGCCGGTGACCTCCACCCGGATATCCGTATCACGCTTCGACAATTTCAACGCTTCCACCGCCTTGCGGTTTCCCGCCGCGTCGAAGGGAAGAAACTGAAGGTCGGTCGTATAGATCCCGTACCCGCTCTTTTCGCATTGCGGCGCGCGCAGGCACTCGCGTGTATGCGCTTCGGCGGCAAGCATGCCTCCTTGGATCGAGGGCCCGTCCAGCGAGCCGGTGGAGATCGTTTCCTCGGCTTTCGACGAGCAGTCCTTGTCGAGCAGCACGCCTTTGAATTCAGCGGCCCGCGCAGGTAACACCAACACCGGAACCAGAAACACGAACCATCGCAACATGGCTGAGACCGAGCAGACGCTCTCAGCCGATACTTAACATCCCGCCCCGAACAGTGTCAAGCGCCGGCGGAACCGGACGCGCGGCCGCTCCCGGCCGGAATGTTCACAGTAAAAAATGAGGGCCGCAAAAAGGTTTTGCGCGGCCCTCGCCTGGAATGGAACAGGGCTAACTGCTGATTGGATCGCGTATCCGGAATCTGTGTTTCGACAACCCGGCGCCTGCGCGCGTCCGGCGCCGCGCGAAGTTTCTCGCACAGATCCGCGGCGTAAACTTGAAAAGTATGCCAATACGGGTTCTTTTCCTTTTCTTTACTCTGGCCGGCGCGGCGTTTTGCGAAGTGAAAACGTTGACGCTGCGCGAGGCGGTGGATCTGGCGCTGAAACAGAATCCCGATTTGATGTTGGCCCGGCTGGACGAGCTGAAGGCGCGCCAGCAGGTGACCATCGCGCGCGATCCGTTCACCCCCAAGGTATACGCCGGCAGCGGCGCCGCCTGGACCAATGGCTTCCCGGCCAACATCGAGGGCCAGGCGCCGTCCATCGTGCAGCTCCGAACGCAGTGGACTTTGTTTAACCGCTCGCAAAGCTATCAGATCGCGGCCGAGAAGGAAAACCTGCGCACCGCCCAGATCGATTCGGGAACCAAGCAGGAAGACGTGCTCTACCGCGTGGCCGGATTGTACCTGGACGCCCAGCAGGCCGAGACCGCGCAGGAAGCGGCGCGGAGCGAAGTGGAAAACCTCTCCAAAGTGCTCGATCTGGTTCAGGCGCGCGTTCAGGAAAAGCGGGAGTTGCCGATTGAGGCGAGCCGCGCCAAGCTGGCTTTGGAGCGCGCCAAAAACTCGGCGGAGTCCTTCGCGCTGGATGCCTTGAACGCGGAGACGGCGCTGGCCGTGGCCCTTGGTTTGAATCCCGACGACCGGGTTCGGGCGGCCGGAGAGCCGGCGCAGTTTCCCATCCCGGAATCCGAGGAGCAGACCATCGCGCGCGCCATCGAGAACAGCCGCGCCTTGAAAAAGCTCGAATCGCAGATGCAGGCGCGGATGCTGGAGATCAAGGGATATCGCGCGCAGCGGCTGCCCAAGGTGGACGCGATCGCGCAGTATGAACTGTTCGCGAAATACTACTATCAGAACTACTTCACCACCTTCCAGCGCAACAGCGGCCAGCTCGGCGCCTCGATCGAAGTTCCCCTCCTGGTGGGAAAATCGGCGCGCGCCTATATCGAACAGGCGGACGCGGAACTGGCCAAGCTGCGTATCGAAACCGCCAACACCCGGGCTCAGATCACTGCCGATCTCCGGCGCGCCTACCAGGAAGTCAAGCGCGCCGAGAGCGCGCGCGATCTGGCGCAGGCCGACCTGGAGCTGGCGCGGGAGCAGGTTTCGATCAATCTGGCGCAGTACAACGAGGGCCGCCTGCCGATGGCGGCGCTCGAACAGTCGCGCGCGGTGGAAAGCGAAAAGTATCTGGCCCTCTACCAGGCCCGCAATCTGACCGAACGCGCGCGGCTCAACCTGCTGCATCTCAGCGGCATGCTGGAAACCGCCCTGCGCTAAATCTGGCCGGGGCGCTTTACGACGCGCAGATCGCCGCCTTCAAAGGACAGGACCCAGTCGTAGCTGGCCGGGTCGGGCGGGGGAGTTAGTTTACGGTCGAGATCGATGTTCAGACTGTGATCGTTCCAGACAAGCAGCGCCATGAATAGCGTGTCATAGCCTTCCCACGGATCGTGAAGGAATAATACGCGGCTGCGCGGGGGCGGCTTTGGCGCGGCCTTGATCTGGGCCAGAGTGATCATCGTCGGCTTGTGCCAATCCAGATAAGCCTGAGTCTGCGCGCGCCAGTACGGCACCGTGTACCAGGCTGCCAGACACGCCAACACCAGCGCCGCGGACCATGCGATCCGCGAACGTTTTCCGAACGGGATCGCGAAAAGCGACGCGGCCATCAGCGTCCACGCCAGCAGCGGAAGGTACAGGCCCGACTGTCCCCGCGGCTGAATCGTAAACGAGATGCCGAGCGTCGCCGTGGTCACCAGCACCCAGCACCACCACAGCTCCAGGCGGCGGGCGATCCAGCAGATCGCGGTAAGCGCCAGCCAGCAGAACACCAGCCGGCGGCTGGTGACGAACCAGTGGGAGTAAAACAGATCGTTCCAATAAATCCGGTTGTTCAGCAGGTAGCGGTGCAGGCTGAAATCGAGCCGATAGCCTTCCTGCTTGGCCAGCGGATTGGGACCCAAAAATTTTCCGACGGTGTAGACGCCCGAAATGGCGCACAACAGCAGCGGCAGGCGCAGCCGCCACGGCCTTTCGAACAGCAGTTCATACGCGAGCACCCATACCGAAGCGACCACGGCCAGTTCTTTCGAATCGAGCGCGGCGATAAAGGCGCAAACCACCAGCGCGGCGCGCGGGATCGAAAGCTCGCCCTGGCGCCGGAAACGCAGATAGAAAAACAGCATCAGCGCGACGAAGAAATACGCCAGAATGTCGTAGATCATCGACGTGTTGTAATAGATCGCGAGCATGGAGGCGTGCGCGGTGGCCAGCATCGCCGCCAGCGCCGCGGCGGCGCGCGATTGGACCAGCATCAGCGCCACGCCGTAGGTCAGAAAAATATTTCCGGCGATCAGCGCCAGCGCGCCAATGCGAAACGGCAGCGGCGTGAATCCGAAAAAGTGATAAATCGGCAGGTAGAACATCGCTCCTAAAGGACGATAAGCGGTGGTCCAGAACGTTACGATATCGGCGGCGCTGCGCCAGAAGCCGCGCAGCCAGTACTCGCCCGCGTTCATCGGATCGTCGGGAGCGAATCCGGCGCGCAGAGCGGGAATCGCGAACGACAAAAAATACGCCGCGATTGCGGCTGCCGCCAGCCAGGAAGCAATTCTGCCTTTCATCGCTTCTTTACAGGATTAACATGCAATCGCCGTAAGAGAAGAACCGGTAGCGCTGCTCCACGGCATGGCGGTAGGCGGCGAGCGTCAATTCGCGGCCGGCGAAGGCGCAGACCAGCACTAGCAGGCTTGATCGCGGCAGATGAAAGTTCGTGAGCAGCGCGCCGGTGCGGCGGAACTGGAATCCCGGATAGATGAACAGGTCGGTTTCCCCGCCGGGGGGACTTTCGATGGCGCGGACGCTGGTGGTGCCTACGGCGATCACGCGGCGCGCGCCGTCCATGGCGCGGACGGTTTCCGCAGGAACGACGAAGGATTCCGAATGGAGCCTGGCTTGTTCGATCACCTCGCCGCGCAGCGGCTGGAAGGTGCCCAGGCCGACGTGCAGCGTCACATGCGCGATCGCCGCTCCGGCCGCGCGGCAGGCTTCCAGGATCTCCGGAGTAAAGTGCAGCCCGGCGGTCGGCGCCGCCACCGATCCCCGCTCGCGCGCATATACGGTTTGATAACGCTCGCGATCTTCGCGGCGATCCTGGCGGCGGATGTAAGGCGGCAGCGGGACGTGTCCGGTCCGGTCCAGAACCTCGAACAGGTCGCCGCGCGGCCGCAGCCGGACGGTCCGCTCGCCAAAGGCGCCGCGCCCGAGGATCTCCACCGTCAGATCGTCCGAAATGAAGATGCGTTCGCCGCTGCGCATTTTTCGTCCCGGCCGCACCAGCGCTTCCCAGATCAGGCCGTCCGGTGAAATTTGCCGCGTGAGAAACACCTCCACCCGGCCGGTGCCATGCTCCCGCCGCCCGTAAAGACGCGAGGGAAAAACGCGCGAATCGTTCAGGATGAGGCAGTCGCCGGGCCCCAAATACCCGGGAAGATCGCGGAACCGCCGATCCTGCCAGGAGGCGGATGCGCGATCGAGCACCAGCATGCGCGCGCCGGCCCGATCTGGCAGGGGTTCCTGCGCGATCAGCTCCTCGGGAAGGTGATAATCAAACTCGGAGATCCGCAAATTCGTCCGGCACTGAGTTAAGGCGTTCCCCAATGGAACGGATTGAAGTCGCTTTTGTAATCGAAGGCGTCCAGTCCCTCGGATCGCTTCAGAAATCCCACCACCGCGTAGGTCACCGGCGTTGCGGCCACTTCATAGGCCACCTTGCCGAAATACGCCGACGCCGCCAGCTTCACCAGCGTGGACGCCGGAGCCGTGCCGGCAAATCCGATCAGCACCAGAATGACCGTATCGACGAACTGCCCGGTGACGGTGGAGCCGACCGTGCGCGTCCACAACATCCGTCCTCCGGTCCACAGCTTCATCTTGGCCAGCGTGAAGGAATTGGTGAATTCGCCGCACCAATACGCCACCAGGCTGGCGACGATCAGCCGCGGGATCTGGTAAAAAACCGTCGCGAAGGCCTGTTGATTTGGCCAACCCGGCGCGGGCGGAAGCCAAACGGTGATCAAGCCCATCACCGCAAGAAGCGTGTTGGCCAGAAAACCGATCCAGATGGCGCGCCGCGACGCCGCATAGCCGTAGACCTCGGTGAATACGTCACCGAAAATATAGGTGATCGGGAACAGAAGCTGCGCTCCGCTGATCACGAAGGGCCCGATCTGGCAGATCTTCTGCCCCACCAGATTGGAAATCAGCAGGACCACGATAAAGACGGCCAGCAGGAGATCGAAGTGGCGGTACGTCCGCAGATCGCGCGCCTGTGCCGCCGCCGGTTTGTCGGTCATGGGAATTTCATCTTAGCAGCCCGCCGGAACGCCGCCGGGGAGGAAATTCCTACTTGCTCCCCGCCAGGGGCGCGCCTCTGCGCAGCGGCAGCCGCAGATGGAGAACCTGCTCGCGGCGGCGCTCGTCATGGACGCTGCGCACCCGCGCGATCAGCAGATCGCGAAGCGAAACCATCCCCGCCAGGCGGCCGTCGCGATCCACCACGGGCATCCGCGTGAAACCGCTCTCGGCCATGCGCAGCACTACCATGCGAAGCGATTCGTCCGGATAGGCGACCACCGGAGTGGTCAACACGTCGCCAAGCAGCGTGCCGACTTCAGCCGATCCGGCAAGCTCGCGCAATCGCCGGCGCGTGATCACGCCCTTCAGACGCCGCTCGCCGTCGACCACCGGGAACAGATGCTGGCCGCGGCCCATCGGCTCGCGGATGAGCGTGGCGCGCAGCTCATCGACGGTCGCGCTGGCCGGAAACGCAACGATTTTCGTTCGCATCGCTTCACGGACGAACAGAATCTCCAGAGGATCGATGGCATACTCGCGCGATAAGTGGAACCCGCGCCGCGCGACCTTCTCGGTCAGAATCGAGCGCTTCAACAGCAGCACCGTGGTGGCGTGGGCGAGCATCGCCGCCACCAGCAGCGGCAGCAGCACGGAAATATCGTGAGTCAGCTCCAGCGCGAAAAGAACCGCGGTGAACGGCGCTCGCATCGTTCCGCCCAGGATCGCTCCCATGCTGACCAGCGGCCAGAATCCGACGCCTTCGGCGGGCAGAAACATCGCTTCCACCCCGCCCAGCGCCGCGCCCATCATCAACAGCGGCGCCAGCACTCCCCCCGAAGTTCCCGATCCGAGCGAAATGACCCAGATGGCGGACTTCACCAGCAGCACGCCGGCGATCACCGCCCGCGGAACCTCGCCTTGCAGCAGCGCGCCGATGGTGTCGTAGCCGACGCCGAGCGCCTGCGGGAAAATCATTCCACCCAGCCCCACCGCCAGGCCGCCCAGCGCCGGCCACCACATCCAGTGGATCGGCAATTTTAAAAACGAATCCTCCGCCGCGTATACGCCGAGCGTGAGCAAAGCGGAAAGCAAACCGGCCAGCAGCCCCGCCAGCACACACCCCGCCAGGCCCACCGGACCGATGAAGATCGCATGATACGGCACCGGGAACAACGGGCCAAGACCCAGAATGTAGCGCCGCGCCGCCCCCGCCGTGGCGCTGGCCAAAGCCACCGGAATCGCGCTGCGCGGCTTCCATTCGAACAGCAGCAGCTCCACCGCCAGCATCACCGCCGCCACCGGAGTGGCGAAGGTCGCCGACATGCCCGCCGCCGCGCCCGCCACCAGCAGCGTCTTGCGCTCCGCCGCGGTCAGGCGGAACAACTGCGAGATAATCGATCCGATCGCGCCGCCGGTCATGATGATCGGACCTTCGGCGCCGAACGGCCCGCCCGATCCGATGGAGATCGCGGCGGAAACGGGTTTTAAGAACGCAAGCTTCGGCTCGACCTTGCTGCCGTTGATCAGGATCGATTCGAGCGCCTCCGGAATGCCATGGCCGCGAATTCTCTCCGAGCCGTAGCGCGCCATCAAGCCGATAATCAGGCCGCCGCCGACCGGCACCAGCACCGCCCACCAGCCCAGGTGATTGGCGGCCGGGGAAACCATCGCGGCGGAGAGCCGGCCGTAATAAAACACGTTGGTGAAGAATCCGATGAGCCGCAGCAGCAGCCATGCAATGAACGTGCTGACCAGTCCGATGCCGATCGCCAGCACCGTGATCGGGATCACCCGCGTGGTCGTCGTGAAGTCGCCCAGCTCCTGTGAATGATCCTTGCGTTTGCTCACAACGATACCCTCTGATGAGAATGCCGCAGCGTCGATTGCAGCGCGCGCGCCAGCTCCGGACCGGAGCGCTCCAGCTCGTTGCGATGCGCCAGGGCGAGCTTGCGCAGCACGGCGCGGCCGGCGGGCGTGAGGCGGATCAGCACCTCGCGCTTGTCCTCCGTGCCGGCCTGGCGCGCGATCGCGCCTTTTTGCTCCAGGCGGTTGACCAGCTCGACGGCGCTATGGTGCTCGATGAACAGGCGCGAGGCAATTTCCCGGATCGTCGGCCGGACGCCGTCGGGCAGGCCGTGCACGGCCAGCAGCAACTGGTGCTGCTGCGCTTCCAGGCCGTGCTCCTTGGCGGTGAGCTCGCTGAAATGAAGAAATTTGCGGATCTGGCGGCGGAACTCCGCCAGATCGCGGTATTGATCGCAGGACAGGTCCGCTCGTCCGCCCACACATATATCGTATCACGATATAAATGACCGGCCGGAAGCATTCCCGGACTGGACGCCCCCGTCCCGAACTGCTAAGGTAGCGCTCAGGCGCCGGTGCCCATGCGCGTTTATTATTCCGATCATTATCCGATTCCGCTTCCGGCCGGGCATAAATTTCCCATCGCGAAATACCGGATGCTGCGGGAGCGGCTCGCCGCCGATTCCCGCATTCAACTGGAGCCTGCCCCACTGGCCGACCCCCAAACCATCGCGCTCGCGCACGATCCCGTCTATGTCGAAAAATTTCTGAATGGCGCGCTGGAGCCGGCCGCGATGCGGCGCATCGGCTTTCCCTGGTCGCGCGGATTGGTCCTGCGCACGCTCGCCTCGGCGGGCGCCACCCTCGCCGCCACCCGCGACGCTCTTGCTGGCGGCGCCGCCGGGACCCTCTCCGGCGGCACGCATCATGCCTTTCGCGCCGAGGGCTCCGGCTTCTGCGTCTTCAACGACGTGGCCATCGCCATTCACTGGCTGCGGAGCCAAAACCAATGGGGGCGGTGCGCGGTAGTCGACCTGGACGTCCATCAGGGCGACGGAACCGCGCACTTTTTCGAAGACGACCCGCGCGTGCTGACGCTGTCGCTGCACGGCGCCAACAACTTCCCGTTTCGAAAACAACGCAGCCGCATCGACATCCCCTTGCCGGACCATACCGGCGACGCGGAGTATCTGCGGGTCCTGGATGACGCGCTCGCCCGCGTATGGGACTTCTCGCCGCGGCTGATCTTTTATCTCTCCGGCGTCGACGCCCTGGCCACCGATAAACTCGGCCGCCTGTCTTTGACCGCGGAAGGATTACAATCGCGCGACTGGCGCGTGATCGCCGGGGCTCGCCAGCGGCAAATCCCGTTGGTGGTCACCCTGGGCGGCGGCTACTCCCATCCGATTGAGCATACGGTGGAAGCGCACGCCAACACCTTCCGCATCGCCGCCCGGGTCCTGGAAAATTAAAGCGGACAATGACCTCTATAGAAAGTTTTAATTGGACGCGGCAGGCATCTCGCCGTAGGCTCGAACCATGGTGATCGAGTCTGAGAAGTCGATTTTGCGCCGCGTCAGCCAAATTGTCAGCTCCGAGATCTCCTTGGACGAAATGCTGGGAGAAGTCATCGGCCTGGCGGCTCAGGTGACCGGCTGCGACGCCTGCCTGGTCTATCTGGTGGAAGACGAGACCTGCGAATTTGTTTTGCGCGCGTCGCTGGTTCCCCACGCCTCCGACGTCGGGCAGTTGCGCCTGAAAATGGGCGAGGGAGTCACCGGCTGGGTCGCCGAGAATCTGGCCCCGGTGGCCTTGTCCAGCAACGCGTCCGAGGATCCGCGCTTTAAGATTTTCGCCACGCTGATCGAGGACACCTACGAAGCGCTGCTGTCGGTGCCGCTGGTGAACCGCGGACGCGCCATCGGCGTCATCAACGTCCACCACCGGCACCAACACGAGCACACCGGGGAGGAAATCTCCACCTTGGCCTTTATCGGCGAGCAGATGGGTGGCGCCATCGCCAAGAGCATGCTGGAGATGGAAAACGCCCGTTTGGCGGAGGAAACCGCGGAAATGAAGCGCCAGCTTGAAACGCGCAAGATGGTGGAGCGCGCCAAGGGCCTGCTCCAGCGCCGCTACAACCTCACCGAGGAAGACGCCTATCTCCGCCTGAGAAACGAAAGCCGCCGCCTCCGCCGTCCCATGAAGGAACTGGCCGAGGCCATCATTCTTTCCGAAGAGATGAGCCGCAAACCGGGCGCTCAATAGAGCGGCGGCTCCCCCGGCGGACGCGTCTTCCACCGGCGGTGAATCCAGAAATATTGATCAGCGTGCTGGCGGATCACCTTCTCCAGATGCGAGTGAATCCTCTGCGTATCCGCCGCCACGCCGCCGCTCATGGGAATCTCCGGATCGAAGCGCAGCACGTATTTCCGCTCCGCCTCCGACCACAGCGCGTATCCCGGCACCACCGCCGCGCCGCTGTGATGGGCCAGCCTCGCAAATCCCCTTCCGGCGCAGGCTTTGATGCCGAAAAAATCGATGAACACGCCCTCTTCGAGCGACGTATTCTGGTCGATTAAAATGCCCACCGCCTGGCCGCGCTTCAAGGCCCGCAAAACCTCGCGCGCCGCTTCGCGTTTCGAAATAATTCGATTCCCGCTCATCGCCCGCCGCCGCTCGATGAATTCGTCCAGGCGCCGGTTGTCGAGCGGCCGCGCCACCACGTGCATCGGCGCGGTCATCAGCGCATGCGCGAACGCGCTCAGCTCCCAGTTGCCCAAATGGGCGGTGGCCACCAATACTCCGCGCCCCCGCGCCAGCGCGCTCTGAAAATTTTCCAGCCCGTCATAACGGATCAGCTCGCGAACGTTCTCCGGCGTGATTTGCGGAAAGCGGGCGAAGGTTTCCAGCATCCGCGCAAGCGAACGGAACATCCCGTCGATCACCCCGTCCCCGCCAATCCCGGCGAGGCTCAGGTTCTTTCGCGCCGTCCGCCGGAACCGCGGAACCAGCAGATCGAGCAGGCGGATGTAGACCCGCGCCAGCGGCGGAAACAGCGCCACCGTGGCAATGGCGAGTCGCGCCGTCCAATACTCGATCGCCCGCACTTACTCGATCCAGCCGCCGCCCAGCACCAGATCGTCCTGGTAGAAGACCGCGGCCTGCCCGGGCGTCACCGCGCGCTGCGGCTCGTCGAAATGAACCTCCGCGCGCCGCTCGCCCAGCGGCCGGATGGAGGCTTCCGCGGCGGCGTGCTTGTTGCGGATCTTTACCGCGGCGCGGATCTCCGAGCCGGGCGGCGCGATCGAAACCCAGTTGATGTCGCGAACCCGCATGGCCTTGCGCAGCAGATCCTCCCGGCTGCCGATCACCACCCGCCGCGTCGCCGGCTCGGTTGCGATCACGTAGAAAGGCTCGCGCGAGGCGATCCCGATGCCGCGACGCTGCCCGATGGTGAAACGGTGCACGCCGGAATGCCTGCCCACCACGCGGCCGTCGGTGGTCACCAGCTCGCCGCGAACGGCCGCCGGCGCGAGGCCCTGCTCGCGAAAATAGGCGTCGATGAAGCCCGCGTAATCGCCGTTCGGAACGAAGCAGATCTCCTGGCTGTCCGGTTTCTCCGAAGTCGGCAGGCCCAGCTCGCGCGCCAGTTCGCGCGCTTGGGTTTTTTGAAATCCGCCCAGCGGAAAAAGGGTTCGCGCCAGTTGCGCCTGCGTCAGGCCGAATAAGAAATAGGTTTGATCCTTGGCGTGGTCGGCGGCGCGGCGCAACTCGAACCGTCCGCTCGACTCGTTCCAGTTCAGCCGCGCGTAATGACCCGTCGCGATCCGCCGCGCGCCCACTCCTTCGGCCATCTCCAGAAACTGGTCGAACTTGATGAAGTTGTTGCACAGGGTGCAGGGGATCGGCGTGCGCCCGGCCAGATAGTCTTCGATGAACGGTTTCACCACCTGGCGTTCGAAGCGCTCCTCGAAGTTCACCACGTAATAGGGAATGCCCAGATGCTGCGCCACGCGCCGCGCATCGTAGACGTCGTCCAGCGAGCAGCATCGTCCGCGGGAGGCGCCGGTGGCCAGCTCCGGCAGCCGCCGCTGATCCCAGAGCTGCATGGTGAGCCCGATGACCCGCTCGCCCCGCCGCGCGAGCATCCCCGCCACCACCGAGCTATCCACGCCGCCCGACATGGCGACCGCGATGGTTTCCTCAGGCATAGGCCGGCGCCAGCTTTCTCAGTTTCGCCACCGCATCCGCCACCGCGTCGATCAGCGCGTCCACCTGCTCCGCCGTGTTCGATCGACCCAGCGAAAAACGAATGCTGGACCGCGCCTGAAGCCTGGTCAATCCGATCGCCAGCAGCACGTGTGACGGCTCGGTGGCCCCGCTCGAGCAGGCTGCGCCGCTGGAAACGGCGAAACCCCGCAGATCGAGCGCGATCAGCAGCGCGTCGCTGTCCACCCCGTCGAAGCGGATGTTGGTGGTGTTGGCGGTGCGCGGCGCGCCGGCTCCGTTGACGTGAGCGCCGCGCACCCGGTCGAGAATTCCTTGCTCCAGCCGGTCGCGCAACACCGCTTCGCGCGCCTGCTCCGCCGCGCCGCACTCGATCACCCAGCGCGCCGCCCGCCCCAGGCCGGCCGCGCCCGCGACGTTCTCCGTTCCCGCGCGCAGCCCGTGCTCATGATGCCCGCCGTGCGACCGCGGCGCGATTTTGGTTCCCTTGCGCACAAACAGCGCGCCGGCGCCTTTCGGCCCGTAGATCTTGTGCGCGCTGATGGTATAGAGATCGATTCCGCTCAGATCGATCGGCGTCTTTCCGGCCGCCTGCACCCCGTCGGAGTGAAACGCCACGCCGGCTTCCCGCGCGATCCTGGCAATTTCCCCAATCGGCTGGATCACGCCCAGCTCATTGTTGGCGTGCATGACGCTGATCACCTTCGTATCGGGCCGCAGCGCGCGCCGGATCTCGTCGGGATCAACCACGCCGCGGCCATCCACGCGCACAGCGGTCCTCGCAGCGCACTGCGCCGCCGCCGCCAGCACCGCCGGATGCTCCACCGCCGTGGTAATCGCGTGCCCGCCCTCGGCCATCCCCAGCAGGGCGAGATTGTCCGCCTCCGTGCCGCCGCTGGTGAACACAATCTCTTCCGCCGCCGCGCCGAGCATCGCCGCCACCTCGCGCCGCGCCTCATCCAGCCTCCGCCGCGCCGCCTGTCCGAAATAATGGATACTGGAAGCGTTGCCGTAGTCCTCGGTCAACAGCGGCAGCATGGCCTCCAGCACTTCCGCCGACACCGGCGTGGTCGCGTTGTGGTCGAAATAATAACGATGCACCCGTCTTCATTCTGACATATGGCGGTGATCACCCTCACCACGGATTTCGGCTCCTCCGATCATTTCGTGGGCGCCATGAAAGGCGTCCTGTTGAGTATCGCCCCCCGCGCGGCCATCGTCGATATCACCCACGAAATCGCGCCGCAGAACGTGCGCGAAGGCGCCTTTGTGATCGGCCAGGCGTGGAAATACTTCCCGAAAAAGACGGTTCACGTGGTGGTGGTCGATCCCGGAGTCGGCAGCGCGCGGCGGGCGATCCTCTGCCAGGCGGGCGGGCAGTTCTTCATCGCGCCGGATAACGGCGTCCTTTCGATGGTCTATGACGCCGCCAGACCGGCGGTGCGGGAGATTTCAAATCCCCGGCTGATGCGCCGCCCGGTCAGCAAAACCTTCCATGGCCGCGACGTTTTCGCACCCGCGGCGGCGCATTTGGCGCGCGGCCTCGCTCCCGCGCGTTTCGGCGCGCCGGTGCACGACTTCATTCGCCTGGAGGGTCTCCAGCCCCGCCTGGTCTCGCCCAACCTCTGGCGCGGAACGGTTCTCAAGGTCGACCGCTTCGGCAACCTGATCACCAACTTCTTGATCCGGGATTTCGCCGCGGTGCAAACCGCTCCCATGGAGCTGCGCGTCGCCGGCCAACGCATCCGCCGCCTCGCGCTCACCTTCGCGGAAGCCGGAACCGGCGAATTGATCGTCATCCCCGGCAGTGCGGGATTCCTGGAGATCGCCGCCAACTGCGCCTCCGCCGCGAAACTTCTCCATTGCGGCGCCGGAGCCGGGCTGGAACTGGAAATCTTCCCCGATCCCCGGGACGCCGGCCCCTGGCAGAACATTTCGCGATAAAATTGTTTGTGAAAGAGCATGCCGTCGCTGAGGAGACTCTGTGGAAATCGCGGCCGCGCGCCTTCATCCTGTTTCACTTGCAGTCCTAAGGCCCCGCCGCCAATTTCCACGCAGTTTTCTAGAGCCTAAATGAGCGAGGCCAAAGGAACTAGACTAGCATTGCAATCCGCAGACGCGGACGTTAACGTAGAAATCTTTCAACCGTTGATGGCAACTACCGATCTGGCATTTGCAAAAGGTCTGCCGGCGAATCTGGATGCCGAGCGCCTGGTCCTTGGCTCGATTCTGTTGAACGACTCCGTTTATCTTCAGGTCGCCGGCGCGCTGGCGCCCGAGGATTTCAGCCTGGAAAAGCACCGCCGCATCTTCGCGCGCATGAAGGATCTCTACGACCGCGGCGAGCGCATCGACCGCATCACCCTGACCGATGAGCTGATGAAGCAGGGCCAGCTCGAATCGGTTGACGGCATGTCGTATATCCTCTCGCTCGACGAGGGCCTGCCGGAGATTCCCAACCTCGATAGCTATATCCGCATCGTCAAGGACAAAGCGACGCTGCGCAAGCTCATCTTCAGCGCGCAGAAGATCATCGACCGCTGCTTGATCGCCGGCGAAGAGCCCGCCGCCATCCTCGCCTCGGCCGAGGAGACCCTGCTCAAGCTGGGCGAAGCGAGCGCGCGCGAGCAGCTCGCCTCGCCCGCCAGCATCGTCGAAAAATTTCCCGGCGGCGTCAACGCGTTTCTCGATCCCAGCCAGCGCATCAGCGGCCTGTCCACCGGATTCAAGAAGTTCGATGAAATGACCGGAGGCCTGCACGGAGGCGAACTGTTCATTCTCGCCGCGCGCCCTTCGATGGGCAAGACCGCGCTCGCCTTGAACATCGCCCAGCACGTGGCCACTCACCCGCGGATCCGCAAGCCGGTGGCCGTCTTCTCGCTGGAAATGTCCTCGGCCAGCCTGCTCACCCGCCTGCTGTGCGCCGCCGCCCGCGTCGATCAGCACAAGTTCCGCATCGGCTACCTCAACGCCGAGGAGCGCCGCAAGCTGCAAGTGGCCTTGAGCGATCTCACTGAAGCGCCGATTTTCCTCGACGATACCCCCGGCGTCAACCTCATGGACGTTCACTCCAAGCTCCGCCGCCTTAAAAACGAACACGGCCTGAGCCTGGTGGTCATCGATTATCTGCAACTGATGAGCAGTCTCGGCCGCTCGGAAAACCGCAATCAGGAGGTGAGCGCCATTTCGCGCGGCCTCAAGCTCATGGCCAAGGATCTCGACGTGCCGTTCCTGGTTCTCTCCCAGCTCAGCCGCGCGGCCGAAACCCGCCCCGGCGATCACAAACCGCAGTTGAGCGATCTGCGCGACTCCGGTTCCATCGAGCAGGATGCCGATCTGGTCGCGTTCATCTATCGCGAAGAAGTTTATAAGAAAGACCGCGAAGACATCAAAGGCTTGGCCGACCTGATTATCGCCAAGCAGAGAAACGGTCCCATCGGCACCGTGCCGCTCCGCTTCCTGAGCGCCTACACGCGTTTTGAAAACCGCGCGGAGGATTTGGGAGAAGAGCCCGCCGGATGAACTGCCGCGCCCGCGGTCACAACGTCTTCAGCCACAGCTCGCGGAACTGGACTTTCACCTTTCCGCCGCCTTCGATCTGAAGTCCGATCAGGCCCTTGGACGCCGCCATCGCCGGATCGTTGTCGATGAAGATGGCCGTGACGTGGCCGTTCAGGATGTGGATCAGCTCATGGCCGCGCGCGATGATATGCATTTGGTTCCAGTCGCCCACGCGAATGAATTTTTTAAGCTCCTCGGAGTCGCCCAGCACCGCCAGCAGGCGCGGGCGGCGGCCCGCTTCGGCCTGAACCATCTGGCCGCGCCAGGCAAGGATGCCGCGCGGCGTGCCCTGCTCGTAAAGCTGGCCGCTGTAACGGTTGGCGTAGTCGAAGTCAGCCTGGTAGCCTTTGAGGTTCCACTTCTCAAACCGCGGATCGGGCGCCGGGCCGCCGCGAACCTCCGACGCACTGGCGCGGGCGCTGCGGTATTGAATCCCGCTGTTGGCCTGCGCCCCTTCCAGCTTGATCTCGGCCTTCAGCTCGAAATCCGCGGGCTCGCCGCCGGTCCAGACGAGATAAGTGGTGCCGGCGGGATGTTCGGGGCTCGATTCGCCGGTGATGGCGCCGTTTTCGACGCGCCACACCTCCGCGCTGCCATCCCAGTTGTGAAGCGTCGCGCCGTCAAAGATCCGGGTCCATCCGGCGTGATCGTCGAAGGCGATCGGATCGGGCTGCGTGAACCGCGTTTGCCCGGTAAGCAGGATGGCCGCGGCGAACAGGAGGAACGGCTTCATAAATTTAGTGCTCCATGGGCAGTCCGAAACAGTAAAGCGTGTTGTCGAAAGTCGCGAAGTACACCCGGCCGTTGGCGGCGGCCAGGCCCGCGAAATGGGTGAAGGAACCGACGGCGTCCCCGCTCGACCACAGCTCCTTTCCGCTCTGCGCGTCCAGCGCGTAGAGAACTGCGCGCCCCGATCGGTCGGCCCTCTGCTGAACACTGAAAAGCCCACCATGGTTTTCGTCGGCCTGGCGCACGTACTCGCCGCTGGAGATCGCAAACACCACGCCGCCCGCCACAACCGGAGGCGCCGGATTGATCATGTCGCGCGACACCCACGCCGGCGTCAGAACCGTCTTGCCCCCTCTTTCCTCCACCTTGAACGCCGCGATGCTGCCGTGCGGAGCGTCCCCGTTCACCGCGGCGAACTTCACCGCCGGATTCACCTCACCCCACACCGGAGCCAGCACCCAGCGCGTGCCCCCGCCGTCTTCCCAGCTCGCCAAACCGCCCCAGATCCCCTCGCCCGCAAAGTCGATATTGTCCCAGTTGGAGATGATCTCGCTGCGAAACAGCGGCGTGCGGTGATCCGCGCCGCCGAGCGATTTGGAGTCGAGCAGAAACAGGCGCCCCTCCTTGCCCGAGCCCACCAGCAGATCGCGGCCCTTATACGGAAACACGACCGGCGTCGTATTCATATCCAGATCGCGCTTGGTGATCCATTCGCGATTGGTCGGCGTGTACCAATCCTTGAGTTGCAGATCCTTGGGCGAAAGCGCCAGCACCGTGTCCGAGTACTGCCCCTTGGCCGGATCCCAGGGGCCGTCGCCGGCTTCGGCGTAGATGGTCCCATCCGTTCCAACGGATGGCCCGCCGAGCCCCCAGATGCCGCCGCCATTGGTCTGAAACGATGCGACTTTTTTCTCCGGGCTATCGAGATCGATGGCATACACCGCGTTGGGATTTCCGCCGCAGTGCTGTGCGGTAGTGGCGTAGATCGCGTCATCGATCATGCTGAGGCTGTACGTTTTTCCGTTCGGCGGCTCGAACTTCGCCGGCGGCGAGACGTCCTCGCCATTGGCGAGATTCAATTCATGCAGCGAGCCGTCGCTTGAAATCGCGAAGACGCCGCGCACCGGAAAGGGCGCGCTGCGCGCGGGAGCGGGACCCGAGCCGGCGGGCCGGGCGGCAAAAGTCGGCGTGGGGCGGATCACCGGCGTCGCGGTCAAGCCGCCGGGGCAGAGCCAGGTCGAAATCGTGGTCTTGGGAGCAGCCGAGGAATAGGTAAAATGTTTTTGCCACAGGAGGCGGCCCAGGTCCGCATCGACCGCGAAAATGTTGTCGTCGCTGCCCGCCACGATGGCCATTTCCTTAAAGCCGCGATTGGTGATCACGCGGCCGGCAATCAGCGGCTCCAGGAGCGAATAAAGCCCTTTTTGCTGGTTTTCAAGCTTGATCGACCACAGCAATTTGAAATTTCTGACGCTCTCGGGAGTAATCGTCGATTCGGCCCTCTGCCACCCGTTCCGCTGCGGGTTGCCGCTGTGCGTCGGCCAATCGGCCAGCCGCTGCTGGGCGCGCGCGGGCTCCCACAAGACCGCGGCCAGTAAGGCGCAAAGCACGATTCGCATGAAAAACCTCGGACGGTTATTGTATCCGCATTCGGAGGCGGCCGTCAGGCGGCCGGCGATATAATGATCGGCAATGAACTTCGCCGCGCTTTATCGCGACCAGTTGGCCTCCACTCTGGCCGCCCTGGATTTGGATAAGGTCGCGCTGGCGATTCAATGGTTCGAGCAAGCCCGCGCCGAAGGCCGCGGGATCTTCGTCGCCGGCAATGGCGGCAGCCAGGCCACCGCCGCGCATTTCGTCTGCGATATGGTCAAAAGCGCAAGCTATGGCCGCCCTTCCCGCTTCCGGATTCTGGCGCTGAACGAATCCATGCCCACCGTGACCGCCTATGCCAACGACGTCGGCTACCACGACGCGGTGGTCGAGCAGCTTAAAAATTTCGCCAGCCCGGGCGACCTGTATATGGCCATCAGCGGCTCCGGCAACTCGCCCAACGTCATCCGCGGCATGGAGTACGCCAATTCGATCGGCTGCCGCACCCTGGCGCTCACCGGACGCGATGGCGGCAAACTGGGCGCCCTCGCGGCGCTTCATCTCAACGTGGCCGAGCCGCATATGGGCCGCATCGAAGACGCGCACCATGTCATCTGCCACATGATCGCCTACTCCTTCATCGAGCAGGCGCGTTCACCCGTCTAAAACCGCCGATTTCGAGCAATCGCCGTTTCCACAGCCCGCGCCTGGGCGCCGGAACTGCGCGCCACAGCAACCGGAAAGTGCAGTGGCTCAAAAGCACCATCCGGTGCATTTCGACCAGCTCCCGTATTGATAAGGGTCCAGCTTTCAGCAGGTTGCAATTGGCGAGGGAAATGCACCGCCGCCTGTGTCGAGGAACGTATGACGAGGCTTCAACCCGTTCGAACCGTGGCGCTCAGCGTTTTGATGCTTTCTGCGATTGGTTTCGCGCAACCACCGGCCGACCCGCCTCAACCGGCTCCGCCGCCTCAGCCGTCCGATAACGGTGGGTGGCGGCGCATCGGCGACGGCGCGCAGCCCGCTCCCGCCTCCCAGCCGCAACCGGTATTGCCCGCAGAACTGACTTTAAAACCAGGGACTTACATCACGGTGCGAATCAGCCAGCCGCTCTCTTCCGACCGGAATCAGGTGGGTGACGCCTTCTCGGCGACCTTGGTCCGGCCGATCATCGTCGATGGTTGGGTCGTCGCCGAACGCGGCCAGACCCTCGGCGGCAGGGTCAGCGAGGTGAAAAAGGCCGGACATGTTTCCGGCACTTCGCGTCTTGGCGTTCAGTTAACCGATATCCCGCTGGCCAATGGCGATCAGGTTCCGGTGCAGACTTCGCTGGTGAGCCGTGAGGGTCCGACATCGGTGGGCCGCGACGCCGCCGCGATCGCCGGTACAACCGCATTCGGCGCGGCGGTGGGCGCGGCCGCGGCCTGGGGCACGGGAGCCGCATGGGGTGCGGGCGCCGGATTCGCCGCCGCCACGCTCGGCGTGCTCCTCACGCGCGGCCAGCCAACCATCATCCCGCCCGAATCGGTCCTGACCTTCCGCGTCGAGCAGCCCGTCACCATCTCCACCGCGAAATCTCCGCAGACGTTCCGGCCGGTTGAGCCCGCCGATTATCAGGCGCCGGCGCCAGGAATGCGGACGCGCGGTCCGGCTTATCCGCCTCCGCCCCCCTATTACGCTCCGGCGTATTATTACTATCCGTATCCCTATCCCTATTACTGGGGCCCGGCCTTTTATGGCGGAGTTTTCTTTGGGCCGAGGGTCTTTATCGGAAGAAGATGGTGACCGCCCGGCCTTACCTGCGGGCCTCGGCGTGATGGCGCACATCTACGCCCTTCACCAGAAACAGCACGTCCTCGGCGATGTTGGTGGAATGGTCGGCGATGCGCTCTAAATTGCGGGTCACCGCGAGAAGCTCCAGAGCCGGGCGGATATTGTTCGGATCTTTTTCCATGAAGCTCACCAGCTCGTGATAGCACGCCGTCCGCATGCTGTCGACGGCGTCGTCGGAGGCCAGAACGCTGCGGGCCAGGTCCGGATCGCGCGCCACGAACGCATCCAGCGCTTTCCGCACCATCGACTGCACCAGCCCCGCGATATGCGGGATATCGATCATCGGCTTGCTCACCGGCTCCTCCATCAGCGCCTGCGCCCGCTGCGCCACGTTCACCGCCAGATCACCCATCCGCTCCAGGTCGGTGTTGATCTTCAGCGCGGCGATGATCAGCCGCAGGTCCGCCGCCATCGGCTGATGCAGCGCCAGCAGATTGATGGCGAATTCGTCGATTTCCAGCTCGATTTCATTGATCCGCGCCTCGTTGCGGAACACCTCTTCCGCCGCGCTGCGGTCTTTATGGATCACCGCGCCGATGCTGCGCTGGATGGCGGCCTCCACCAGCGAGCTCATTTCCAGCAGTTTGGCCTTTAATTGTTCAAGTTCTTCGACGAAATGACGCAATTTTGAACCTCTTCAAACGTGGCTACCCGAACCGGCCGGTCACGTAATCTTCCGTTTCCTTTTTCGACGGCGTCTTGAAAATCACCGTGGTGCTGTCGAACTCGATCAGGCGGCCCATCAGGAAGAATCCCGTGTAATCGGCCACGCGGGCGGCCTGCTGCATATTGTGGGTGACGATCACGATGGTGCAACTGTCTTTCAACTGAAAGATCAGGTCCTCGATCTTGGCCGTAGCGATCGGATCAAGAGCCGAACACGGCTCGTCCAGCAGCAGCACCTCCGGATTCACCGCCAGCGCGCGCGCGATGCACAAGCGCTGCTGTTGCCCGCCGGAAAGCCCGTACGCCGATTGATGCAGCTTGTCCTTCACCTCGTCCCACAGCGCTGCGCGCCGCAGGCTTTGTTCCACGCAATCGCGGATGGCCGAGCGCGAGCCGAAGCCGTTGATCCGCGGGCCATAGGCCACGTTATCGAAAATCGACTTCGGAAACGGATTCGACTTCTGAAACACCATCCCCACCCGCCGCCTCACATCGTTTACGTCCAGGTCGAAAATATTCTGGCCGTCCAGCCGGATCTCGCCTTCCACCCGGCTGTGGCGCACGGTTTCGTTCATGCGGTTCAGAGTGCGCAAAAACGTCGATTTGCCGCATCCCGACGGGCCGATAAACGCCGTGACGTGTTTCTCGTAAACCTCCATGGAAATTCCATGCAGCGCCTGAAACTTTCCGTAATAAAAGTTGAGATTGGTGGCGCTCAGCTTGGCTGGTGCTCCGTGCGCCACCGGCTTCGTTTCCCCCGGCAGGCCGGGACTGGCAAACGCCGCGGCCGAGCCGGGATCACGAATGGGTGCTTGCATACCGATCACCTTAATACCGTTCCCCTCTTTGACAAAATCAGCCGGCCGGCGATGTTCACGGCCAGAATCAGCGACAATAGCACGAATCCGGCCGACCAGGCCTGCTGATGCCAGTCTTCATAGGGGGCCACGGAATAGTTGAAAATCATCACCGGAAGCGAGGCCGTCGGCTCGCTCCATCCCCGGCTCCAGAAGCGATTGCTGAGCGCGGTGAACAACAGCGGCGCGGTTTCGCCGGCCACCCGCGCCAGATTCAACATGATCCCGGTGATGATGCCGGCTTTGGCCGCGGGGATCACCACCGTCCAGATGGCCCGCGCCTTGGAAGCGCCCAGCGCCATGGCGCCTTCGCGCAGCGCCGGGGGAACCGCGCGCAGAAACTCTTCCGAGCTGCGGATGGCGATCGGAATCATCATGATGCCCAGCGCCACGCCTCCGGCCAGCGTCGAAAAGTGATGCTGCTTGAGCACCACCAGCGTGAACACAAAGATGCCCATGACGATCGACGGCACCCCGTTTAACAGATCCGCCGTGTAGCGCACCGCGAAGCAGAATCCCGGCCCGCCGAATTCGGCCAGATACACCCCGCCTAAAAATCCCACCGGAACGCCCAAAACCATCGCCAGCAGCAGCAGCTTCGCGCTGCCCACAATCGCATTGGCCATGCCTCCGCCGGTTTCGCCCACCGGCGCCGGAAGCTTGGTGAAAAAATCCCAGCTCAGGCTGCGCGCGCCGTGGACAAACAGATACCCCAGAATGAACAGCAGGGTCCCCGCCGCAAACAGCGTGCAAAACGCCGTCAGCGTGAGCATCGCCGCGTTCACGGCTTTCCGGCGCAGCCGGTTCCAGGACATTTTACGCGCCCCCCTTGCCGGCCGTGGAAAGCACCAGCAGCCGCGCCGCGGCGTTGATCGCCATGGTCAATCCGAACAGAACCAGTCCGAGTTCGATCAGCGCGCTCTGATACAACGCGCCGGTGGCTTCCGCGAATTCGTTGGCGATCACCGCGGCGATCGAGTATCCCGGCGCGAACAGCGACGAGGCGATCTGCGGCGTGTTGCCCACCACCATCGTCACCGCCATGGTTTCCCCCAGCGACCGCGCCAGCGCCAGAAAAATCGATCCGATAATTCCCTTTTTGGCGTAAGGCACGACGATATCCCAGGTCATCTCCCAGCGGGTGGCGCCCAGCGCCAGGGCGGCTTCGCGCTGCTCCGCCGGAACCGCCAGAATGACCTCCCGCGAGATGGAGATGATGAACGGCAGAATCATGATCGACAGCACGATGCCCGCCGCCAGCAGGCTTACCCCGTAAAAAGGACCCTGGAATAGCGGCATCCAGCCGAGCGCCGCGCGCAGAAACGGAACCGCATCGCGCAGAATCGGGATCACCACGAAGATCCCCAGCAGCCCGATAATGACGCTCGGCACCGCCGCCAGCAGCTCGATTAAGAACGTCAGCGCCGAGGAGATTCCCGGCGGCGCCAGCTCCGCCAGAAAGATCGCCGCGCCCACCCCCAGCGGCACGCCGATCAGCATCGCCAGCGCGGTGGTCACCACCGTTCCGTAGATGAACGGCGCGGCGCCGAATTGTCCGGCCACCGGATCCCAATCGCTCGATACCAGAAACCTCAGGCCGAACTGCCGGCGCGAGGGCCCGGAGCCGGCATATAGCTCCCAGACCAGCGCCATGGTCACCACCACTACGGAGGCGGCGCAGAGCAACGTCAGAAGATGCGCCATCCGGTCCCCCGAAAGCAGCCGCTGTAGCGCCGGCCGCGGCATCGCGCCGGGCGGACGGGCATCGGCGTCCGCGATGGCCGATGCCGGCCTCATTGGATCCTGGCGATGGCCTTGCTTTCCTTGGCCACGACCGGCGCCGGCAGCGGCGCGTAGTCCAGCGCCGGAGCCAGCTTCTGGCCGTCGGTGAGCATCCATCGCAGGAAGGCCTGCATCGCCTTGCGCTTGGCCTCGTCGCCGATTTTTTCCGGAACCAGCAGCCAGGTGAACGTCGCGATCGGATAGGCCGCGCTTCCGGGAGGGTTGGTGATGGACACCCGAAAATCGTCCGGCATGTCCTTCACCGACGCCGCCGCGGCGCTGACGCTGGCGAGAGTCGCCGCCACGAACTGTCCCGCCGCGTTCCTCACCTTTCCGTACGTCATCTTGTTCTGAATCGCGTAGATCAGCTCGACGTAGCCCAACGAATATGGGGTCTGCTTGATCTGCCCGGAGACGCCTTCATTGCCCTTGCCGCCCAGTCCGACCGGCCATTTCACCGACGTGCCGCGGCCCACGCGCTTCTCCCACTCCGGGCTGACTTTGGAAAGATAATCGGTCCAGCAATAGGTGGTTCCGCTGCCGTCGGAGCGATGCACCACCACAATATCGGCTTTGGGCAGCTTCACCCCGGGATTGGCGCCGGCGATCGCCGGATCGTTCCATTGCGTGATCTTGCCGAGAAAGATCCCGGCCAGCGCCTCCGGAGTGAAATTCAGCGCTGCCGTCACCCCCGGAACATTATAGGCCGGAACATCCGCGCCCAAAACCGTGGGGAAATGCAGAATCCCGCTGTGGCGGGCGGCCTCAAAGGCTTTGATCTGTTCGTCGTTCATCGGTCCGTCGGAGGCGCCGAAATCCACCGTGCCCGCCGTCACCTGCTGGATGCCCGCGCCCGAGCCCAGCGACTGGTAGTTGATCTGAATCGACGGAAATTTTTTGTGATATTCGTCAAACCACTTGGAGTAAATCGGATAGGGGAAGGTCGCACCGGCGCCGTTCATCGCCACCTGCTGCGCCGGCGCGCTTTCCACTCCCGCCAGGCAGGCGATCGCCAGGATCGCCAAAGCTACGCGATTCATGAATATGCTCCTCTCTATTGAAGCAGTCGTGTGTTACAGAACGATTAATGCTCGACGTTGGGCGGCGCGCCCGGCAGGGTGTAGCGGAAGTTGAAGAATCCCATATCGGCGTGCGCACTGGTGGGCGCCCCGGCCGCCGCCAGCCACGGATTGCGCTGCAAGTAGGAGTACTGAAGCATGAAATTCAGCGCGCCCCATTTGGCATCGCGCCAGATCGTGGTGTTGGTGCCGAACGTAATTTCCTGAATCAGCCGGTTTTGCCCGTCGCTCGAAATCGGACCATAGCCGATCGGCGTCTTGCCGTTGGCATCGAGCCCCAGATTCTTTCCGATGTAAACGCCGCCGTAATATCCGTAGAACAGGGTCTTGCCCGCGGTGACTTCCAGGCCGCTCACCGTGGATCCGGAGTGGACGTTGGACAGGGCGCCGTTGGACCGGATGACGAAGTCCGGCGCCTGGCCGAAGATGTACCGCCCGCCGCCGTCGCTCCAGTAATTGTTGGTCAGAACGCGGAGGTTCTTGGCCAGCGCGAAGTTCAGGTTCACCGATCCGCCGGCGCCCACATTGGAAAAGGTTTGAAAGGCGGGCGTGGTGGACGGATTGGCGATTTTATTGGCGATCTCGACGCCGGCCACTTCCAGGTGGAACTTGCGGCTGGGATCGAAGGCGGCCTTCACGATGATGTCGGGCGCCATCGCCGCGGCGGAGATAACGCTGGCTCCATTGTTCACCTGCGTGCCCAGCAGGCTGGAGCAGCAGGCCGGGGCCACAATCGCGCTGCCGCCATTGGCGCCTCCCACATACGGCTCGGAATTGGACAAAGCCACGCCAAAGGCGAATTTTTCCGTCGGGTGAAAAACAAAGCGGTACTCCGGAATGCGGCCCCACACCAGCCCCAACTGGTAATTCACATCGATGTCCTGCGAATAGAACAGGTCGCCTGGCAGCGGCGAAAGGCCGTAGCGGTTCGGCGTCATTAAACTCCAGGTCTGGCCCGCCAGAAATTCAAATTTGTTTTTGCGTACGTCCACCCAGTACAGGCGCATGCGGAAGACGTAGGGGTTGCTGGTCACCGCCAGCCCGCCGTTGGGTGGATTGCCGAGCTGGCCCAAAAAGTCCGATTCCCAGTAGCCCAGGATCTTCGCCCCGCGATAGCTCGCATCCACGCGCGCCCCGATCCGGCTGTTCTGAATGCTCAGCCGCGTTTCACTGAGCGAGCCGGCCTGCGTGTTGCCGTAAGGAATGCTGCCGAAGTTGGTGCCGATTCCGCTGCCCGGATTGGTGGAGCGGCTTACCAGCGTCATATCCATGAAGCCGACCGGCGTGACATAGGCATCGCCGATCTTCAAGCTGAGCGGCGCCGAAACGTTTTCCGGCCCCTGCGCCGCGGGCGACGCCGAAGATGCCGCCGAAGGTGACGGGGAAGAAGACGCCGAAGGTGACGGGGAAGAAGGCGCCGCGGGCCGGCTCACCGGCGGCACGATCGCCGACGTGCTGGCGACCTCGCCGCTGCTCTCATGCACCGGCGCGCCGGCAAGCTGCCGGCGCAATTCATCGATCTGCCGCTGCTGATCAAGCAGCATCTTCCGCAGCGCTTCCACTTCCGGACTGGCCGCCGCTGCGGCCGCCGCCGGCTTCTCGGCCGGATCCTCGCCTGCGGCAAGCAGCCCGCCGACGCTCAAGGCGCATGCAATAGCGCAACTTAGCTTATACCGATGTTTCATGAGACCGAGGATATCGGCCGCCCGTTAGAACGTGGTGAAGGCAGTGTTACAATCCCGAAACTTTTTTAACGGATACTCTGGCCGTCCGGATCGGCCGCCGGCAGCGACACGGTGAATACCGTCCCGCGGCCAAACTGGCTCTCCACCTGAATCGCCCCGTTCATGCGCTCGATGACGTGCTTGACGATCGAAAGACCCAGGCCGGTGCCGCCGACCTCGCGCGATCGCGCCTTATCCACGCGGTAAAAGCGTTCGAAAATCCGGGGAAGATCCTGGGAGAGAATGCCAATGCCGGTATCGGCGATTCGAATCGTGACGCGTCCCTCGCCGTCGCGCGCCGCACGGATGCGAACTTCACCTCCGGAACGGTTGAATTTGATCGCATTGGCCAGCAGGTTGAGGATCGCCTGCTCCAGGCGGAGCCGCGCTCCGTGGACGAACAGGTTTTCCACTTCCTCGCGGATCAGATTCACCTCGCGCGCCCGGGCTTCGGCCGCCACGGTGGCCAGCGCGCCATCGATCACCCCGCGGATGGAGATCAGATCCGTTTCCGCGTCGGCGCCCGATTCAAGCTCGGATAAAATCAGCAGATCCGCGGCGATATTGCTCAGCCGGACCGCGTTGGCGCGGATAATTTCAACGAAGCGGCGGTTGTTGGCGGCGTCTTGCAGCGCGCCGTCCAGCAGCGTATCGGCATAACCGATAATCCCGGAAAGAGGCGTGCGGAATTCGTGCGAAACGTTGGCCACGAAATCCTTCCGCACCTGCTCCAGCCGCTCCAGGTCCGTGATATCGTGCAGAATCGCGATCGCGCCGCGTCCGGTGGGCGTGTCCAGCGGAGCCGCCTGCGCCTCAAACGTGCGCGCCGTCCCGGCCGCTTTTAACCGCAGCTTCCTCGGCTCGCCGGTGGCCAGCACGTCGGCCAGCATCTGGCGCAGATCCGGATCGCGAACCACTTCCAGAACAAAGCGGCCCTCCGGCCGCACGCCGCGAAAATCGGCGGCGCGGAGAAGCGATCGATTGCAAAACGTGATGCGCAGATCGCGGTCGACCGCCAGAACGCCTTCGGTCATCGAGGAAAGGATGGCCTCCCGGCGCGCCGACTCATAGCGCAGGTTGTCGACCAGCTTCTGTGTCTCCACCGCCACGCCGGCAAGCGACCGTTCGAGCCGGCTCAGCTCGTCCCCGCGATCCGCCGGCTCAGGATCGGCGCTCTTGCCGCCGGGAAAACTTTCGGCCAGCAGCTTCAGGCGCCGGATGCGTCCGGTGAGCGACCGGGAGACGAAGAAAACAATCCCGAAGGCGGCGAGCAACGAGGCGGCGAAGATCAGCAGGATGCGTTCTCGAATTTCCGCCGGAGCCAGCGGGCGGGTGAGAGTGTAATCGGCGGCAAGAAGCGTGGCGGCAAGCAGCGCCAGCGCCCCCATCAGCAGCCGGCGAAAGAGCGACCCCGTCACGAAACTACAGGCTAGCAGATCGGCCCCAGGCCATCGGCGGGAAGGCCGGCCGCGGTCTGCTACCATCGCAGCAGATGATCGTTTGCAGCCAATGCGGCGCGGCAATCGCCGGCGTCCAGAGCAACTGCCCGCGCTGCAATCCTCATCCGTGGGCCAAACGATTCGGCAAGGCGAGCCCGCTCGCGGTGCTGCTGTGGAAATTCAAAACCTTTCTGCTGCTTGCGCTGGCCAAGGGAAAACTCCTGCTGCTCGGCTTGACGAAATTCAGCACTATGGCGTCGATGCTGGTGTCGTTTGGCGTTTATTGGGCGCGCTGGGGATGGGAGTTCGCCGCCGGATTCGTGCTTTCCATCTACGTTCACGAAATGGGTCACGTTTCCGCGCTCAAACGATTTGGAATCGCGGCGACCGCGCCGATGTTTATTCCCGGATTCGGTGCGCTGATCTGGCAGAAAGAAGCCGCGAAAAACGTCGAACAGGACGCGATCGTCGGCTTGGCCGGTCCCTTGTGGGGCGCCGGTGCGGCGCTGGCAGCGCTGGGGGCTTACGGAATTACGCATCTCCCCGTTTGGGGAGCCATTGCGCGTACCGGCGCTTGGATCAATCTGTTCAATCTGACGCCGATTTTCTTTCTTGACGGCAGCCACGCGTTTCGGGCGCTGGCCAAGCGAGATCGCCTGATCATCGCCGTGATCGCCCTGGGGCTATGGGGGATCACGCACGTCGGGATGTTGCTGCTGGTCGCCGGTGTGGCGCTGTTCCGCTGCTTCGGCAACGACGCGCCAGCGCAGGGGATTTCCTCGATTTTGGTTGAGTTTTCAGGATTGATCGCCGTTCTGGGGTTCCTTGCCAGCCTGCCAGTGTGACCTCGCCGCTAAGGGAGCCGCAATTCCGCGGTCATTGCCGGAAAATCGGGGGAATATTCGCGTTTTATACATGCCATTTTTGGCGGGCGCGCCGCGCCGGGATCCGCCTGGCGGCGGAATCCGGCGGCTCTGGCTGGCGCCCGAAACGATACTTGCTATCCCACAGCCAATCTCGCTAGAATCAGTACGTTTCTAAACATCTCTGGAGGATGCATGTCTGTTGAGCAGAAGGTCAAGCAGATCATCGTCGAGCAGCTTGGCGTCGATGAGGCGCAGGTCGACCCGACAGCCAGCTTCGTCGATGACCTCGGCGCGGACTCGCTCGATATCGTCGAGCTGGTGATGGCGTTCGAGGAAGCCTTCGACCTGGACATCCCCGACGAAGACGCGGAAAAGATCCAGACCGTCAAGGACGCCATCGACTACATCGAGTCGAAGAAGAAGTCATAGGGTTTCGCTTGCCACGCAGAGTAGTAGTTACCGGGGTCGGATTGCTGACCTCGGTGGGAATCGGCACCGAAGCGGTTTGGGAAGCTATTAAAAGCGGCCAAAACGGCATCGGTCCCATCACCGCCTTCGACGCCAGCCAGTTCAACTGCCGCATCGCCGGCGAGGTGAAGGGCTTCGATCCCGCCGAGTATATTGAGAAAAAAGAGATCAAGAAGATGGGGCGTTTCATCCAGTTCGCCATCGCGGCGACGGAGTTCGCCCTGGCCAGTTCCGGTTTTTCCGTCAAGCCCGAGGATGCCGAGCGGACCGGCGTGTACATCGGCAGCGGCATCGGCGGATTCGAGGTGATCGAGCGGGAGCACAAAATTCTGCTCGAAAAAGGCCCCTCCAGAATGTCGCCGTTCTTCATTCCGGCGACGATTATCAATCTGGCCTCCGGCTATGTCTCGATCCGCACCGGCGCCAAGGGGCCGAATTCGGCGACGGCTACCGCCTGCACCACCAGCGCGCACGCCATCGGCGACTCCTTCCGCCTCATCCAGCGCGATGAAGCCGACGTGATGATTTGCGGCGGAGCGGAGGCCTGCATCACCCCGATGGGTGTGGGCGGGTTCGCGGCGATGCGCGCCCTTTCCCAGCGCAACGACGAGCCGCACCGCGCCTCGCGGCCGTGGGACAAGATGCGCGACGGATTCGTGGTCGGCGAGGGCGCCGGCATTTTGATCCTGGAGGAGCTGGGGCACGCCCAGCGCCGCGGAGCGCCGATTCTGGCCGAGCTCGCCGGCTATGGCATGAGCGCCGACGCGCATCATATCACCTCGCCTTCCGAGGACGGCGACGGCGCCTATCGGGTAATGCGGAACGCCATCCGCGACGCCGGCATCGAGCCGCAGCAGATCGACTACATCAACGCCCATGGAACCTCGACCGACGTCGGCGACCGCATCGAGACCCTGGCCATCAAGCGGGTCTTCGGCGAGCACGCCAAACGCATCGCGGTGAGTTCCACCAAATCCATGACCGGCCACCTGCTGGGCGGCGCCGGCGGGCTGGAGGCGGGAATTTCGGTGCTGGCCATCCGCGACCAAATTGCTCCGCCGACCATAAATTACGAGTGTCCCGATCCGGAGTGCGATCTGGATTACGTTCCCAACCGCGCCCGTCCCATGGAGATCGAGTACGCGCTGTCCAATTCGTTCGGCTTCGGCGGGACCAACGGATGTCTGATCTTTAAGAGAAGCGGCCGGTGATCGCCCGGCCACGAAGAAATGAAAATCATCGTAGCCATCAAACAAGTGCCCGTCCGCGATTCGCAGCTTCGCGTCGACCCCGGCGGGAAGTGGATTCAGGAAGCGGACCTGAGTTTTGAAATTAACGAGCCCGACGCCTACGCGCTCGAAGAAGCTCTGCAATTGAAGGAAAAGCACGGCGGCGAGGTGATCGCGCTGTGCGCCGGTCCGGCGCGCGCGGCGCAGACCATCCGCGAAGCGCTGGCCAAGGGCGCCGACCGCGCGATTCATATCGAGGAGGAAAATTTGCAGGCGCTCGATACCCTGGGCGTCGCCGGGCTGCTGGCCGCCGCGGCCAGGAGCGAAAGTCCGGATCTGTTCCTCACCGGCTTGCAGTCCGACGATCTGGGATACGGGCAAACCGGCGTGGTCGTGGCGGAACTGCTCGGGCTGCCGCATTCGACAATCATCATGCACGTGGAGGTGGACGGGCACAGGATTCGGGTGAAGCGCGAGCTGGAGGATGGCTGGTTCCAGAACCTCGAGATGCCGCTGCCGGCGGTGTTGACCATCCAGAGCGGCATCAACAAGCTTCGCTACGCGACGCTGATGGGGATCAAGAAAGCGAAGACGAAAGAGATCAAGCGCGTGACGGCAGCCGAGCTTGGAGTCGCTGCCGCGCCGAACGCGGCCATCGAGAAAATCTACATGCCGCAGAAAACCAAACAGGCGCAGATCTTTGAAGGGGACGCGAAATCGGCGGCGGCGAAACTGGTCGAGAAGCTGAAGTTCGAGGTGCGGGTGATATGAGCGTCCTGGTGATTTTGGAACAGCAGGGCGGCAAATGGCACCGCATGTCGTGGGAAACGCTGGCGGCCGGACAGCAATTCGGCGCGTCGCTGGGATTGCCCGTCGAAGCCGCGGTCGCCGGATCGGGAATCGAAGCTCTGGCGCGGGAAGCGGCGGCCAAGAAAGCCGCCAGGATCTACGCGGTCGAACACGCGTTGCTCAAGGACTACACCGCCGACGGATACACCGCGGCGATCGAGGAGCTGATCCGCAAAGCGAATCCGAAATTCGTCCTGTTTCCCCACACCTATCAGGTGCGCGATTTCGCGCCGAAGCTGGCCACCCGATTCAACCAGGTGCTGATCAGCGACGTCATCGCGGCGCGTTTTGAATCCGGCGCGCCGGTGTTCGTGCGCCTGCTGTTCCAGGGCAAGCTGAACGGCGACGTGCGGGTGGCCGGCCCTGGCCCGCGCTTTGTCTCGATCCAGGCGGGGGCGTGGCGGGCCGAATCGCTGGAATCCGGGTCGGCCGCGCTCGAAACATTTTCACCGCAACTTGATTCGGCGAAAATCCGGCAGAAACCGGAGCCCCCGTTCCGCGAATCGGCGCGCGCGGTGGATCTGACGGCGGCGGAAATTATCGTTTCGGTGGGACGCGGGATCAAGGAAAAAGAGAACATTCCAGTGGTGGAGGAGCTGGCCAAGGCGCTGGGCGCGGAACTGGCCGCGTCGCGGCCGATCTGCGACGCCGGCTGGCTCCCCATGGAGCGCCAGGTGGGCAGTTCCGGCCAGACGGTGGCGCCGAAGGTTTATGTGGCGGTCGGAATATCCGGCGCCATCCAGCACCTGGTGGGAATGAAGGGCGCCAAAACCATCGTCGCGATCAACAAAGACGCCAACGCGCCGATCTTTGAAGTCGCCGATTACGGCATTGTGGGCGATCTGTTCGAAGTCGTCCCCGCTCTGGTCGAAGAGATCCGCAAAGCGAAGTCGTAGCGGCGGCTCGCGCGCCGGATCCCGATGGCCGCCGGAACAGGTTCAATCCAAGCGGGAAATCAAAAAAACATACAATTTATAGCTTGTTTTTCGTCCCGGCCGAATGTATTCTGATCTGAACACATGCTAACGCTTGCCCAACCTCGCGTGAAACATCGCCGCCCAAACCTCTGGCTTCCCGTCATTCTGCTGGCCTGCGCCTGGCAGGCGCAGGCAGTCCAATGGACGCTCGCCTCCGCCGGACCGCCCACCTGGACCTACACACTCACCTTCGATCCGGAGGACAACTGCAACCTTTTTGTGAGTCCCACGACCATCACCATGAGCGGGCTCACCGGCGTGACCGCGGCGGGCGCGCCTACCTCCACCGATTTTCCGCCAGGCCCGCTGGACACCAGCAACCGCGCCTTTACCCCGTCGGTGCAGAATGGCGGCACGAAGGTCGTCTGGACCAATCCGACCTGCGGCACCGGCAATTTCCCCACCGCCAAGCACGTCTTCGGCTTCACGGTTACCGCTCCGTCGGCTTTTAACGGCACGGTTTCTTTTGCCACCAGCGGTATGGCCCGCGATACGGGCTCGCCGAACAGCCTGGATATCTCCGGTTCCGTCGCCGGACCCGCCGCGGCCGGAACATCCGTTCAAACCGCGCCCGCGGCTTCCTCCTTCACGCTGCTGCTCATCTCGATCAGCCTGGCGGCGGCCGGCGCATGGCAGATGAAGCGGCGCATGCTCGGCCGGCTCGCTCCTCCCGAATAGGCGCTCCGCCGCTGGTCGGGTTCTGATCCACGCGTAGCCGCAACACGGGGCCGTGAGTTCTTCGCGTCGCTCCCCTGCGCGAATTTTCTTGACTTCGATTACGTTTGTATATAGACTTGTGGAACCGCCCCCGAATACTCCGCCGGAGACGTTCATGGGACTCTTCGTAGCGGAAGCTTTGTCCTTTCCTCCCCCGCGGATCAAATGGCGTTGTTTTCCATTACATCTCCGGGAGATTCCTCTCTTGCCTGGGTAGCGCTGGTGACGCGGCCGAGAGCGGAACGAAAAGTTCAGGCCGGACTCATGCAGGCGGGCCTGGAAACCTTCGTGCCGTGGCACGGCGTCCGGCGGCTGTGGTCGGACCGCGTCAAGGTCGTCGATCAGAATCTCTTCCCGGGATATCTTTTCTGCCGCTCCCGTTTTGATCAGCGGCACACCGTCCTCCGCCAGCCGGGTGTGGCCCGCCTGGTCAGTTTTGATCGCGCCCCGGCCGTCATTCCCGACGAGGAGATCGCCGCGCTGCGCCGCGCCGTGAACTCGGGATTGCCGCTGGGACCCTGGCCGTTTCTCAAGGCCGGCCAGCGCGTCCGCATCGAACGCGGCGTTCTGGCCGGCATCGAAGGAACGCTGGTCCGCGAATCCGCCGCCTGGCGCGTCGCCGTCAGCGTGAACGCGCTGCAACGCTCCATCGCGGTTGAAGTGGACCGTGATATGATCCGTCCCCTTTCCTGAATGGCCGTCACCAAACCTCGAAACCGCGTCCTGATCTTTCGCCTGACGCAGGATGAATACGAAGCGCTGCAAATTGCTTCTTCCGGCGCGCGCAGCTTGTCGGAGTATGCTCGCGCGAGGCTGCTCGCTCCGCCCGCGCCCTCGAAAATCGATCAGCAGCTTGACGAAATCAAATCCACCGTGGCCCGCCTCGCGGATCTGTTGGAGAAGCCCTGATGCGTATCGCTCTTTTTTTCGCGGCGATGCTGTGCTTGGCCCAGAATCGTCCCAATTTGATGGAAGACGCCGGCAAGGCGAACCTGCCCTCGCAGCGCCTCGGCGTCGACGATCTGATCGCCGTCTCCGTCTACGACGCGCCGGAGCTGACCCGCACCGTTCGCCTGGAGACCGACGGCTCCATTCACCTGCCGCTGCTGAACAAAGGAATCCCCGCCGCCGGGCTGTACCCCGGCCAGTTAGAGTCCGCCATCGCCGAGGCTCTCAAACAGGAGCAGATCCTGGTCGATCCGGTGGTGAAAGTCACCGTCGCGGAGTATCACAGCCGGCCCATCGCCGTCATGGGAGCCGTCAGGCGGCCGCTGACCTTCCAGGCCGTCGGAGTGGTCACCGTCCTCGACGCGCTCGCCAAGGCTGAGGGACTCACCAGCGACGCCGGAACCGAAATTCTTCTCACGCGGTCCGATCAGGTGGAACACATTTCGGTCAAGCGACTGCTGGAGGACGCCGATCCGTCGGTGAACTATCCGTTGCATGGCGGCGAAGAGATTCGCGTCCCGGAAGCGGGAAAAGTGTTTGTCGTCGGCAATGTCCGCAAGCCCGGAGCCTTCCCGGTTCGCGACTCCGCCGACGAGTCGGTATTGAAGATGATCGCGCTTTCCGAAGGGCTCGCTCCTTACGCCGCCAAAACCGCCTACATCTACCGCCGCGACGCTTCCGGCCAGCGCAAGGAAATTCCGGTCGAGCTGGCAAAAATCATGCAGCGCAAAGCTCCCGACTTCCCGCTGCAAGCCGGCGATCTTCTCTATATTCCGGATAACAAGAACCGGCGCGCGGCCATGACCACCCTCGACCGGTTGGCCAACTTCGGCGGCTACACCATGGCGAACATCGTGATCTGGCACTAATCGATGAACAAATTTGAGACTTTACCATCCTTGCCGGAGACGATTCGCGTCCCCGCCGCTCCCCTGCTCGACGCGGCTTCCGAAGCGGAGCCCGCGCACATTCCCCTGGCGCACTATCTCTGGATCCTGCGCCGCCACGGCTGGAAGATCGGCGGATTCGTGCTGGCCGCCATGCTGGCCACGCTCCTCGTCTCCCTGCGGCTCACCCCGGTTTACGAATCGACCGTCACCATCGATATCGACCGCCAGATGCCCACCGGCGTTCTCGGCCAGGAGGCGATCCAGAACACCACCAACGACGCCGACCAGTTCCTGGCGACGCAGGTCAAGATCATCCAGTCTGACTCCGTGCTGCGGCCGGTGGTCGACAAATTTCATCTCCGCGAGGTTGAAACCAATGCGCTGGAGGAAGCCGTCGATAAGTCGCCGGCCAGCATGGAAGCTCCGGTGATTCTGAAAAATCTCAGGGTAACTCGCCCGCCGAATACCTATCTGCTGCTGGTGAGTTACCGGTCGCCGAACCGGCAGCTCGCCGCCGACGTGGCCAACGAGATCGCCCTTTCTTACTTACAGCACACTTATAAGATCCGATATAAGGCCACCGAGGGCCTGAGTGACTTCATGGAGCGCCAGTTAGAAGAATTGAAGGCGCAAATGGAGAAATCCAGTCTTGCGCTGGCGACCTTTGAGCGTGAGTTAAACGTCATCAATCCCGAAGAAAAGACCAATATCATCTCCGCGCGTCTTTTGCAACTGAACGAAGAATACACCAAGGCCCAGGCCGACCGGGTGAAGAAGGAAGCGGCCTATAACTCGGTCAAGGATGGCACTCTCGCGGCGGCGCAGGTTTCCACTCAGGGCGAAGCTCTGAAGAAACTCACTGAAAATCTAAATGACGCCCGCGAAAAGTTTGCGGAAGTTAAGAATCACTACGGCATCAATCATCCCGAATATAAAAAGGCTCAGACCAGAGTGGGCGAGCTGGAGTCTCAAATCGAAGCCACCAGGGCCAGCATCAGCCAGCGCATCGCGATCGAGTATCAGGAAGCCGTAAATCGCGAAGCCATGCTCGCCGCCGCCGTCAAAGACACCAAAGCCGAGTTCGACCGCCTGAACGCGCGCTCATTCGAGTATCAAACGTTGAAGCGCGAGGCCGAAAGCGACAAGGGGTTGTATGAGGAGTTAGTCCGTAAGATCAAGGAAGCCGGCATTAATGCGAGTTTCCAAAACAACATGATTCGCGTGGCCGACCCCGCGCGCCCGGGGCTTAAGCCGGTGTTCCCCAAAACCTGGCTCAACGTTCTCCTGGCGTTTCTCTTCGCGGTCTTCTTCGGTGTCGGCGCCGCCGTGCTCAGCGATGTTTTGGACAACACCATTCGCGATCCCGACCAGGTCGCCCGGCTGCTCAATACTGACGTGATCGGCTCGCTCCCCGCCGTGAAGGATTGGCGCCGTCGCCTCAGCCCCATTCAGATGCGGGGACGAGCCGCCGCCGGCCATAACGCAAACGGCAATGGACACGGCAGCCCCGCGGCGCTGGCGCGGGTGGTCGAAAACGGGCAAACGCTTTCCAACTACGAAGAGGCCATCCGCACCCTGCGCAATTCGATCCTGCTCACCGATTTCGACCGGCGCCTGCGCAGCGTTCTGATGACCAGCGCCTCGCCTTCGGAAGGCAAGTCGACCGTCGCCGCGCATCTGGCCGCCACCCACGCGCAGCAGCACAAGCGGACTCTGCTGATCGACGGCGACCTGCGCCGCCCCAGCGTGCATCGCCTGTTCCAGGTGCCCAATCACGTGGGACTTGCCGACGTCCTGCTGAAGCAGATCTCCTGGCTGGACGCGGTGATCATGACCGACTCGCCCAAGGGCCTGGATATCCTGCCCGCGGGTCCGGCGACGCACCGCGCTTCGGATTTGATGGGCATGGGCCTGGCGGAGCTGATCGAGGAAGCCGCGCGCGAATACGACCTGGTGGTGCTCGACGCCCCTCCGTTGCTGGGATTCGCCGAGCCCTTGCAAATGGCCACCGCCGTCGATGGCGTCATCGTTGTGGCCCGGGCCGGCGACACCAGCCGCAAAGCCCTGAGCGCCGTAGTCACAACACTGACCCGCCTGCGGGCCAACTTAGTAGGCATCGTGTTAAATGAGGTTCACCGCGAAGTGAGCGCCGGATATTACTATTACTACGGTCACTACAGCAGGTATTATCGCTCCAATCAGGAAAACGCTTGAGCGCACTCATGCAGCCCGTGCAGTTCGACCGGTCTACCGGAATTAAATGCAGGCGTGCAGGAATTTTGCGAGCCAGCGTCTTCCTGATCATTTTCGGAACTGCAAAGTACGTTGAACGCGATTCGTTCCATCAAGATGAGTCTGTTTTGCAGTCCGCCGTTGAGGTGTCATTCGTGACACTCGGTACTTGCCTTGCGATCGCCGCTGCAATCTACCATCGAGTTGTTCCGCGAGTGCATTCGGCATATTTTCTTGTTCTATTACCGTTGTGCCTTGCGGTTGTGTTTTCGTTCCGAAGCTGGGATCCAACGCTAAGCTTTGGGCGAGGCGCACTGCTCATCATGATTTCCGCATCCACCGTAGCGCTTCTCAGAACCTTTGGCGTCCGGCCGCTCATATCGTCGTTCATCACAGCTTACATTATCTTGATCGGGTTGGGCTTACTCATAGCGACAATTGCGCCGAATAACTTTCCGTTGATGCTTCACGATCCGGGAGAAGAGGGCCTGCGTCTTAGGCTCCATATTCTGAAAATTCATCCGATTGCACTTGCGGATACTTGCGCGACTTGTCTGATCGTGAGCGCCATTTTTCGGGGTTGGTGGATACGTTGCTTCCGCGTAATCTTCGCCACGTGCCTGATCCTGACGGTGACCAGGACGTCGATTGTTTTTGGCCTTCCAATATACGTCGCGGCCGAAATTGTCTCCATCGGCTGGCATCGCGCTCGCTTTAAGCCGGCACACGTCATTGGTGTTCTTATTTTGATACCGGCGATGCTCGGAATAGGTATGATCTTCGCCTTTTCGGACTGGGCTCCGATCGATAACTTCCGCGCTGACTTTCTCCATGTCCTGGATGCCACCGAGAGCAATTCGACACTAAACGGGCGGACTGTGTTATGGGCGATGTTAATCAGTGATCTGTCCTTTGAAAATTTCTACGGGTATGGAGTCAACGGCGCTCGCTATTACCTGCGAACGGTAAATCCTTGGTTCGGTCACTCCCACAATTCAATTCTCGAGTCTATTTATATTGCGGGATACGCTGGAGCCGCGTTAACGGTATTTGGGCTTGGCTGGTCCTTCCGCCGGCTTGTATGCGAGCGCGATCTTCCTGATCGGCGGATCTTTGCGCTAACGCTCTGTTATATCTTCGTGGCGGGAATGATGAACCCGGCTTGGTACGAAACCAGCTCTCTGATTGTCATTTCGGTTGTATGCGCTGGCCCTGGTGGCTCGGAGATTCAGGAACGTCATGCCGCCCGGTTGCGTGCTTTAAAACAAAATCGTCCATGAAGCCTTGTATCACAGTCTTGATCCCAACGCTAAATGCGGAGCCGTTCTTGGAGGTGGCTCTGTCCAGTCTCTATGCCCAAACCGTGACGGATTTTAAGATTCTGGTCCTTGATGGCGGATCCACCGACAACACCCGTAAGATAGCTATCAGTCACGATCGGGTTGAGTTCATTCAATGTGGCGCTATCGGATTAGGAGCTCAACTGAACGTGGGTTTGGCCAAGGCTGACACATCGTTGATCGCTCGCATGGATGCAGACGATGTTAGCCTTCCCGGCAGATTTGAAGCTCAACTAAGTGCTTTTAAGGATTCGAACGTCGCGATCGTCGGAACACAAATCGAATTGGCGGTCGCGTCTACGATCTGCCGTGGCCAACCTCTCCCGCAGTCCCACAAAGCCATCCGGAAAGAGCTGCTCGCCGGATTTCCGGCGTTCTGCCACCCGTCCGTAATGTTCCGCAGGGATCTGGCACGCCGTCAGAGGGGGTACGCTATTTCGGGACTCGGCGAGGATCTCGATTTCTTTTTAAGAATGACGGAGGCCGGCCGCGGCTTGAATCTTCCGAATGTCCTTTATCGGTATCGCTTGCATGAACGCTCCGCATCCCACACGTCTATGGATGAGATCCGCCGTAACTACGCTTACGCATTAGTATGTGCACAGGCACGGCGGGACCGCCTTCCGGAACCCACGGCCGCAAGCCACGCCAAGATTTGGCGTGATCGACCGTGGATTACACGCTTAGCGACGAAAGTCGACTCGTTTGCCTCTCGGCTTTACCGTGAGAGCCGGATGCGAATCGCCGGTGGCCGCCTCATCACGGGTGGTATCGGCGCGGCAATATCGGTCGCGCTTCGGCCGAATCTTGTCAAAGTGCGGACAAGAATCGCGCTTCGGCGGTTTGCCGGGCTCGAAGAACGTGGGTAGGGAACTGTACTCATTCGCGGCGCTGGGTGGGATGGAATGTGGACCGCTACGCATCCGTGGAGTTGGTCTCGCGAACTGCTTATTTCCATGGGCGCGCAGCGTGTTCTATGCGCGCCGTTATGGACTGCGTCGAATAGCCTCAACGTGGCCTCAGTTGTGCCATAGACAATGGCTGCGCTGGGATCGCGATAAACGAACATATGTGAGGTTAATGGACGAACGCTCCACCGCGATTACGGGCATTTCGAAGCTAATAATCCTGGCCACGAAGCGCCATATTGCGGAGGCGGAATTCCTTTCTTATCCCGAGCGATTTCAAACAGGCATCGTGTTGTTCTCGGGAATCGATGACTATTTCGCTCCAATCATCAACGAGCACACGTTCATCAAGCAGGCGCTCATCGAGGCAACCCGTCCGTCCCACAGGCGTGCTATCCGTGCGGAAATGAACGATGACGTTTGCATGCACGTTCGATACGGGGATTATGTGGACCTCGATCAAGGGGATTTTCCGAACTTCAATCATGTGAGGCAACCACTCGCTTGGTATATCCACGCGCTCAATGAGTGTCGTCGATGTCTCGGGAAAAGCACAAGAGCTTGGGTGTTCTCGGACGCATCGGACGCGGAGGTCCAGCCGCTCCTCGGTATCACGGGCGTCAGGCGAGCGTTCTTTGGAAGCAGCATAGCGGATCTCCTCGCAATGAGTACCGCGCGTGTCCTCATCGCCTCTGGTTCGACATTCAGTATGTGGGCGTCCTATCTGGGGCGGATGCCGACCATCTGGCCACTTAAGCAGAGGCGGCAGAGGATCCATGGCTGTAAATGGGAATACGAAATCGAACTCGGGTATGAGCCTCTTCCGCCGGAAGTCGCCTCGCTCATCAGATCACATCAGAATGCATGCCGGGAAATTTTCGTTTGACGGCGTGACCGACCTCGGCAAGAAAAACATCCTCGGCGTCCTCGTCAACGCCCTCGATTACGACGCCGCGGTCGCCCGCATCCTCGCCGCCGCCCATGGCCGCCGCGGGTTCGGTGTTGCGCCCACGCCCGCGCAGGGCGTCATTCTCGGCTGGCGCGATCGAGTTCATCGCCACCGCCTCAACCAACTCGACCTGGTGACTCCCGACGGCCAGCCGGTCCGCTGGTTTCTCAATTTCGCCTATTCCGCGCGCCTCGCCGACCGCGTCTACGGCCCCGCGCTCATGCTGAAAATCTGCGAAGCCGCGTCGCGGGACCGCCTGCCGGTATTCCTCTACGGCGGCCAGGCGCAAGGCATCGGGCCGCTCGCCGCGCGCCTTCGGTCGAAATTTCCCGGCCTCGAAATCGCGGGCGCCGAACCCGGCCTGTTCCGCCCCCTCACTTCCGCCGAACGCCGCGCGCTGATCGAGCGTATCCGCGGCTCCGGCGCGCGCATCGCCTTCGTCGGACTGGGCTGCCCGCGCCAGGAAATTTTCGTCTATGAAATGCGGGAAGCCCTGTCGATGCCGCTCATCGCCGTCGGCGCCGCCTTCGACTATCACGCCGGATTGAAGCAGGAACCGCCTTCCTGGATGCAGCGCGCCGGCCTCCAGTGGCTGCACCGTCTCGCGCAGGATCCGCGCCGCCTGTGGCGACGCTATCTGCTCCTCAATCCGGTCTTCGCCGCCGGCGTTCTGCTCCAGCTCACCGGCCTGCTGCGTCCCGACGCCGGCGACACCATCCGCCCCAGCCAGGACCTTCTTCCCGGATGAGCACCACCGCCGCCGCCACGCTCGCCCGCGCCGCAAGCCGGCCTGTCGAATGGACCCCCTGGGTCGTCGCCGCCGCCGACGCGGCCGCGCTCGAAGCCGCTTTCCTCGCGGGACTCACGTTGCGCCGGATGCTCGGCAACTGGTTCACCGCCGGCATCGGACCCGGCCAGTATGGCGCCGTCGCCGTCGCGATCCTGCTTCTGCCGCTGATTCATTACCAGCTTGGGCTGTACCCCGGCTATCTTCTGGGTCCCGTCGAACGCCTCCGCCGCCGCACTCTGGCCACGCTCGCTGTCTTTGGCGGGCTGGTGGCCTGGGATAACATCGTCGAGCGCGGCGTGCTCTCGCGCGGCGTCCTGCTGGCGACGCTGGTCTTCGCCCTGATCCTTCCCCCGCTCGTCGAAACGCTGGTGCGCGCCGCGCTGGTCCGCGCCAGGCGCTGGGGAATGCGCGTGCTCATGATCGGCGCCGGCGAAACCGGACGCGCGGTCGCCCGCACGCTCGCCCTCCATCCGCAGCTCGGCCTGACCCCGGTCGCCTTTCTCGACAACCGGCCCGCCGCCTGGAATGCGAGCATCGAAGGCGTGCCCGTCGCCGGACCGCTGGCCCTGGCCGCCGCCTTCGAGCGTCGCGCCGAAGCCGCCATCGTCTCCCTGCCCGATCTTGGCCCCGGCGATCGGGCCGCCGTCATTCAGGAACTGAATTTCCCGCGCGTCATCGTCATCCCCGATCTGGCCGGCATCGCCAGCCTGTGGATTACCGCGCGCGACCTGGGCGGCTGCCTCGGCCTGGAGATCAAGAAAAATCTCCTCATCCGCCGCAACATCGTGCTCAAGCGGATCATGGATCAGGCCATCGCCCTGCCCCTGTTCCTGGCCGGCCTGCCCCTGATGGCGGCCGCCGCGCTGTGGATCAAAATCGTCAGCTGCGGGCCCGCGCTTTACTGCCAGCTTCGCGAAGGCTTCGGCGGGCGCCGCATCCGCGTCTGGAAGCTCCGCACCATGCATCTGGAAAGCGACCGTCTGCTGGAACGCTGGCTGGACCAGCACCCCGAGGACCGCCAGGAATGGTCGCACTACTTCAAACTTCGCCGCGATCCGCGCATCCTCCCGGTCATCGGCAAGCTGCTTCGCCGCACCAGCCTCGACGAGCTGCCGCAGCTCTGGAGCGTTTTGCGGGGCGAAATGAGCCTGGTCGGGCCGCGTCCCTTCCCCGATTATCATCTCGATCGCTTCCCCGCCGAGTTTCGCGCGCTGCGCACCCGCGTCCTGCCCGGACTCACCGGCCTGTGGCAAGTCTCGGCGCGCAGCGATGGCGGCGTCGATGTGCAGCAGGCCCTCGACACTTATTACATCCGCAACTGGTCGCCCTGGCTGGACCTGTATATCCTCGCTCGCACCGTTTCCGCCGTAATGCTGGCGCGCGGCGCCTACTGACGCCCGCGCGGCCGCGCCTCGCGCCTTAAAATGCGCGGAAAGGCTCGAAGAAGCTGAGCGAATTGTCGCCCTGGCGCAGCACGCGCGTACGCTTCAGGCCCCCGTAGGAATCCTCCAGAGAAAGGCGCGAGGCGTGCTGCGCGATCACCAGCGGCGGTTTCTTTTCGCCCAGCGCCGCCATCCGCCGCGCGTATTCCTCAACAAGCAAATAGGGCGGATCGAGAAAATAAATATCGGCCTCAAGCCCGGCGAGCACCGCGGAAACTCGAGCCCGATGCAGAATCGCGCGCGGCCGGATGCCCAGCGCATCCAGGTTGGCGCCAATCACCGCCGCCGCCGTCCGGCTGCCTTCGACGAAGATGGCTCGCGCGGCGCCGCGGCTGAGCGCTTCGATTCCCACTGCGCCGGTTCCGGCATACAGATCGGCGAACGTCGCGCCTTCGATCCGCGGCGCCAGAACGTTGAACAGCGCTTCCCGTAGACGGTCCGGCGTGGGGCGCGTGTCGAGGCCGGGCAGGGATTTGAGAATTCGTCCGCGAAACTCGCCGGCGATGACGCGCACCCCACATTATCGCTCAACCCGTTAAAGGCCCGTCCCCGCCGCCGGGAGTTGGTCCGGCGCCGTATCTGTTGTAGGCCAGCGATAATGTCCGGTTAACAGGCCAATGATTCTGACACCGTTTTCATGAATCGGGGACTCGGTCCGTGAACCCCTGGGACTTATCGCATGGCGCCAGGATGATGCTGGAAAGCGCGGGAACACAGCGTGCTCCCGCATCATCCACTCAGGCAGCGCTCGGGTTGCTTCCCAGCAGAGCCCTATTCACCGGAGTGCGCCCGGTTGCCGTGGTAGACCCAGGTTGCATCCTCGGGCTCGTACTGCTGCTTGAGCCGCTGCACCTGGCGCGGACTCAACTGCAACAGTTCCGCCCCGCGACCCACCGTCAGACTGACCCTCCACTACGCCCTCGATCACCTTGATCCGTTGTAATTTCTTCTGACTCAATGTCACCATCTCCTTTCAGGGGTGAAAGAATCGCTGGCCTGCTAGGGAGTGACAAAATCGCTGGCCTACATCAGCCCGCCGGGACCCACTTGCTTTGCCCCTCCGTTTTGCGAGACACTAACAGGTTTTCCTGTACCGTTGCGCAAACATGCGGGTGCGAGTCTTACATCACGATCATTGCTTTGACGGCGCGGCCTCGGCCGCCTTCTTCAGCCGCTTCGTCGAAGCGAAATTCTATCCGGGCGCCGAATTCGCCTTCACCGGCCTGGCCCACCGCGCCGGCCAGCTCTTCGAACCCTCGATGTTTGACGGGGACGTAAACGCCATCGTCGATTTCAAATATTCCACCGATCCGCGCCTGACCTGGTGGTTCGATCATCATCAGAGCGCCTTCCTCACCGCGAAGGACGCCGAGCATTTCCGCCGCGACACCAGCGGCAGGAAGATGTACGACCCGAGCTTCCGCTCCTGCACGATGTACATCCGCACCGTCGCGCGCGATCGATTCGGCTTCTCCGCGCCCGATCTGGAAGATCTGGTCAAATGGGCCGATATCATCGACGGCGCCCAGTACCGCGACGCGCTGGAGGCCGTCGAATTGCGGGCGCCGGCAACCCGTCTCACGCTGGTGATCGAAGGCGCGCGCGGCCACGAGATCGTGCGAAAGATCATCGTCAAGATGCGTCGCGAACCGCTCGAAGCTATCGCCGCCGATCCGGAAATTCAGGAGATTTACAAGCCACTGCATGAGCGCCACCTGCGCTCAATCGATGTCATCCGGCGCCAGGCCGTCTGCAAGGACGGGGTGGTTTACTTCGACCTGGTGGGCCACGATCTGGAAGGCTACAACAAATTTATTCCCTACTATCTGTTTCCCCAGTCGGTGTACACCGTTTCGGTGAGCACGTCGAGCTTCCGCACCAAGGTTTCGGTCGGCTCCAATCCCTGGTCGCCGCGGCCGGTGAAGTTCAATCTGGCGAGCATCTGCGAGCGGTACGGCGGCGGCGGGCATCCCAAGGTCGGCGCCATCAGCTTCCCGATCGGCGCGGTCGAGGAGGCCCGCAAAGCCGCGCGGGAGATCGCCGAGGAGCTCAAGGGCGGCAGCTCGGCCAACGTGGCCTGAGGCCGGGCGCTAGCGGAGCAGCGCCGCCGCCCCGTAACCGAGCAGCGCGCCGATCAATCCCCCGGCGATGACATCGCTCAGAAAGTGCATCCCAAGAAGGATTCTCGACAGCGCCACGCTCGCCGCGCAGAAAAACAGCCCCGGAAACATCGCCGGATAATACATCCCCAGCGAAACGGTTACCGCGAAGGCCGTGATGGTGTGGCCCGAGGGAAAGGAAAACTGGTCGGGCGGCAGCAGCGCCGCCCAGCAATGCGGCTCCCAGGCGCAGGGGCGCTTTCTCCGGCAGGCGCGCTTGATCTTCAGGAACAGCCCGATGCCCAGGCCGGCGGCGATCGCCGCGGCGGCCAGCGCCTGGAACCGCTCGGCGCCGCCGAACAGCGCCACAAACAGGGCCAGCAGATACCACAGCCAGCCGTCCCCTCCCCGCGTGGCCGCCAGCATCCACAGACGCAGCCAGCGCGGCGCCCGCCAGCGGTTCACCCGGCGCATCAGCCGGTGATCTCCGGCTTCAATCAGACGGACTACCGGGATCGCCATGCTACACTTTTACTCCCCTGGCGTGACAGGCCGGTGACGGTGATATAAAACATTTGTGATAAAAAATGTGAAACGGATCCAATTCATCTATTTCAACGCCGGAGGCGGGCATCGCGCCGCCGCCAGCGCCCTGAAAAGCGTGATCGAGCAGCAGGGCCGCCCCTGGGAAGTGGCGCTGGTCAACCTTCAGGAATTGCTCTCTTCTCTCGACATTTTCCGCAAAATCACGGGAATCAGCCTGGAAGACCTTTACAACAAAATGCTGGCCAGGAACTGGACGCTCGGCTCGGCTTTCGGCCTGCGAATCGTCCACGGCGCGATCCGGCTCTATCACCGCGCCATGGTGGACCTTCTGGAGAATCACTTCCGCCGCACGCAGCCCGATCTGGTGGTCTCGCTGGTGCCGAACTTCAATCGCCCCCTCTATCAGAGCCTGCGCGGGTCGGTGCCGTATGTCACCATCCTCACCGATTTCGCCGACTACCCGCCCCACTTCTGGATGGAAAAGCAGGATCAATACATCGTCTGCGGCACCGAAAAGGCCTTGCAGCAGGCCCGGCGCATGGGCTACCGCCCGGAAAAAATCTTCGCGGTCTCGGGCATGATCCTGCGGCCGATGTTTTACCAGCCCGCCGCCGTTGACCGCGCCGCCGAACGCAAACGCCTCGGGCTCGACCCCGCGCGCGCCACCGGAATCGTGCTCTTCGGCGGCCAGGGTTCCCGCCTGATGCCGGAGATCGCCCGGCGGCTCCCCGATACCCAGCTCATCTTTCTTTGCGGCCATAACCAGCCGCTGGCCTCCCGGCTCCGGACCCTGCGGCGGGCGGCGCCGCACCTGGTCCAAGGCTTCACCGCCGAAGTCCCCTATTACATGCATCTGGCCGATTTCTTCATCGGCAAGCCGGGCCCCGGCAGCATCAGCGAGGCGATCGCGATGAAGCTTCCCGTCATCGTCGAGTCGAACCGCTGGACGCTGCCGCAGGAGCGTTACAACGCCGAATGGATCCGCCAACAGGGAGTGGGCCTGGTGCTCCGCAGCTTCCGCCGCATCGCCGGAGCCGTCGCACGAATGCAAGAAAATCTGGAGGAATTTCGCAGCCGCGCCGCCGCCATCCACAACCGGGCCGTCTTCGAAATCCCGGAGATCCTTTCCCGCCTGCTCTAAGGGATTAACCCGGTAATCGGCCGCCAATCGTGGGACGATACTCGAATATTCCGCACCGGACTGTTGCCCTGGCCGCAGAAATGGCCCGAATCCGCGGCCTTGGTCCGCCGGCGGAAAGAACAAGCAACCATGCGCAACTCCTATCTGGTGACCTATGACATCTGCGAGGAGAAACGCCTGCGCAAAGTGTTCCAAATCCTGCGAGGCTTCGGGGATCATTTGCAATACTCCGTTTTCGAATGCCAGCTTAGCCGGCTGGAACTGCTCCGGCTCCGCGCCCAGCTCTCGGAGGTGATCCATCACCGGGACGACCAGGTGCTGTTTGTGGATCTCGGTCCCGCCGAGGGCCGGGGGGATCGCGTGATCACTTCGCTCGGCAAACCCTACACCAGCCTCGATGCGCCCTGCCTGATCGTGTGACGATGACCCCCGCGCCGCTGCCGCTTTCTGGCCACCCCCGCCCGCGCGAGCTGCCCGATTATCTGCCCGCGCGCATGGTAAACGAATTCGTCTATTGTCCCCGGTTGTTCTTCTACGAGTTTGTCGAAGGAGTATTTCGCGAAAGCGCCGATACCGTCGAGGGATCCATACAGCACCGGCGCGTAGACCGCGCAGGCGAACCGCTTCCGCCCGCCGCCGCGATGGACCCGGAAGACTGCCTCCAGGCGCGCTCGGTGACCCTCTCCAGCGAGCGCCTTCGGGTGATCGCCAAGATGGACCTGATCGAGATCCAGGACGGCGAAGTTACGCCCGTGGATTATAAGCACGGGCGCCCCAGGGAGTCGGAGCAGGGTTTGGAACTATGGCCCGCCGACCGCGTCCAGCTTGCTCTGCAAGGAATTGTGCTGCGCGAGAACGGCTACAGGTGCACGGAAGGCGTCGTTTATTACGCAACCACCAGGCAGCGGGTGCGTGTGGAGTTCGACGCCGCCCTGATCGAAGAAGCCGAGTCGGCCGTGGCTCGCGCCTGGCAGACCGCGGCATTCGAGCCCATCCCGCCGCCTCTCGAAGATTCGCCCAAATGTGCCGGCTGCTCCCTTGCGCCAATCTGCTTGCCGGACGAGGTCAACTGGTTGCGCAACGAGACCGCCGCGCCGGAACCGCAACAGCTCGCGCTTTTTTCCGAAGCCGCTGTTCCACGCAAGCCCGCCGCCAAGGAGGTCCGGCGGTTGCTGGCCGCCCGCGACGACCAGCGCCCGGTCTATCTCAACACGCAGGGCCTGCGCATCGGCAAATCCGGCGCGGTGCTGCAAGTAAAAGACAAAGACGCGTTGGTTCAGGAGATCCGCATCAACGAGATCTGCCAGGTGAATCTGATGGGAAACATCCAGATCACCACCCAGGCCGTGCAGACATTGTGTGAAGCCGAAGTACCGGTCTCTTACTTTTCCCAGGGCGGCTGGTTTTACGGAATCACCACCGGCCTTTCCACGAAAAACGTCTTTCTCCGCGAACGGCAATTCGCGCTGGCCGCGCAGCCCTGGTTCTGCCGCCGCCTGGCGCGGGGGCTGATCGCGGGAAAGATCCGCAATCAGCGGACGATGATTTTGCGGAATCATCTCGAGCCCCCGCCGGAAGTGTTGAGTGGCCTCAAGGAAATGGCCGGACAGGCCGGGCAAGCTGCGGATCTGCCGCAACTGCTGGGGATAGAAGGCCACGCTGCGCGCCTGTACTTCGCTTCTTTCGGCGGCTTCCTCAAAATTGAAACTCCGCTTCGCTTCCATTTCGAGGGACGAAACCGGCGGCCGCCCCGCGACGCGGTCAACGCCCTGCTCTCGCTGGGTTACAGCCTGCTCGCCAAAGACCTCACCATCGCCTGTTACGCCGTCGGGTTCGATCCCATGATGGGTTTTTATCATCAGCCAAGGTTCGGTCGGCCGGCCTTGGCCTTGGATCTCATGGAGCCGTTCCGTCCTCTCATTGTGGACTCGGCCGTCATCACCGCCATCAACACGGAGATGGTCGGTCCGGGGGATTTTCTCCAGGCCGGCGGTTCGGTGGCGTTGACGGCGTCCGGACGCAAAGCCTTCTTCCGCGCCTACGAGCTCCGCATGGATCAACTGGTCACGCATCCGCTCTTCAGCTACCGGGTGACCTACCGGCGGTTGCTGGAAATCCAGGCTCGCCTGCTGGCAAAGGTGCTGGAGGGTGAGTTGAATGAGTACCCGGCGTTTGTCACCCGCTGAGGAAGGCCGCGAGCGGCAGCGTGCTGGCCGCCCGGGCGCCATCCCTCGCGCGTTGATTCGAGGATACTTGCGGGTCAGACGGAGGAAATGGTAGGTTGAGGCGAAAGCAAACTGAGGAATCGCTCGCAAATAATTGCGTAGATATTTGAAAATCGAATATCATAGCGGGGTAGCTATTTCCGCGATCACCAGATCGCGGCCCCATTGAAGCAAATGCTCCGAGGCGAGAGGGGTATGAATTCGAATATTTCCGCGATCACCAGATCGCGGCCCCATTGAAGCTTGCCTTTTGAGCCGGTGAAGCGTGGTCGTGATCCGATTTCCGCGATCACCAGATCGCGGCCCCATTGAAGCAACTTGCCACCAAGCTCCTCAATGCCGCTTCTGCCCATTTCCGCGATCACCAGATCGCGGCCCCATTGAAGCGATGCCGACTGGCGGCGCATCCAGCGCCTGGCTGCGCATTTCCGCGATCACCAGATCGCGGCCCCATTGAAGCATCGCTGCCGGACTTGTGCTCTGGATTTCAGCGTCCGTATTTCCGCGATCACCAGATCGCGGCCCCATTGAAGCCACCGAGTTGCCTTTGGCGCGCTTCGAATTGATCTGGATTTCCGCGATCACCAGATCGCGGCCCCATTGAAGCCGTCCCCGAGGAGGTCGCGATCGAGGCGGATCTGTATATTTCCGCGATCACCAGATCGCGGCCCCATTGAAGCGATCTGAGCCAATGTGGCCGCACTTTGCGCGTTAGTGCATTTCCGCGATCACCAGATCGCGGCCCCATTGAAGCAAGCGGCAAACCGCGTGCTCTGTCGAGCTTCGCTCATTTCCGCGATCACCAGATCGCGGCCCCATTGAAGCGAGATTTGGGAGCGTGAGGACGTCGGCGTATTTGTTGATTTCCGCGATCACCAGATCGCGGCCCCATTGAAGCTGGTTGGTGTTCCAACTGCTTCTACTGGAGCCCAAAATTTCCGCGATCACCAGATCGCGGCCCCATTGAAGCGAACTAGTCAGCCGTATCCTACTTTAGTGAATCCTCAGATTTCCGCGATCACCAGATCGCGGCCCCATTGAAGCAATGCGCTCCCGGCGCCGCTCTTCGCGGTCATCCCGGATTTCCGCGATCACCAGATCGCGGCCCCATTGAAGCCGCCCAGGTGAGATTCGCCCGGGTTAGTTTCGCCCGGAATTTCCGCGATCACCAGATCGCGGCCCCATTGAAGCTCCATCTCCCTCCTACCGTGGGGCGGCCCGAATATAACATTTCCGCGATCACCAGATCGCGGCCCCATTGAAGCCATAAAGAGAAACAGCGCGTTTTTCAATGACTCCGGATTTCCGCGATCACCAGATCGCGGCCCCATTGAAGCCCAGTTGAAATCGGGGTGATTGGCCCTCAGCGCCGCATTTCCGCGATCACCAGATCGCGGCCCCATTGAAGCCTATCGAGGTTGATTATGCTACTCAGGGCGCACTTATTTCCGCGATCACCAGATCGCGGCCCCATTGAAGCGGGCCTGCTTATAATGTTACTCCGGTTGCTTACGGCATTTCCGCGATCACCAGATCGCGGCCCCATTGAAGCAAAGCGCGAATTTCACTAACATCTGGAAGCGTACGCATATTTCCGCGATCACCAGATCGCGGCCCCATTGAAGCGATCCCGTCCAGTCCGTCACGCTTGCGCGGGCGCGCATTTCCGCGATCACCAGATCGCGGCCCCATTGAAGCAAATGATGTGGCGCGCTTTTGAGGAGCATGTTTTTCATTTCCGCGATCACCAGATCGCGGCCCCATTGAAGCTTCTCCTTTCTTGCCCAGTTCACGCGAGCAAACCGCGTATTTCCGCGATCACCAGATCGCGGCCCCATTGAAGCAATGCTTCCAATGGAAGCAATCAGACTAGTTCTGTTATTTCCGCGATCACCAGATCGCGGCCCCATTGAAGCGCCCCAGTACGCTTCGATGATACCCTCAATCCAGTCTATTTCCGCGATCACCAGATCGCGGCCCCATTGAAGCGATCCAGACGCCATCGACGCCGACTGGCGCCGCCTATTTCCGCGATCACCAGATCGCGGCCCCATTGAAGCACACCATAACTCGTTCCCCATCCGGAGCCAGTCGAATTTCCGCGATCACCAGATCGCGGCCCCATTGAAGCCCCGGTGTCCGGGAGGCAGATACTGCTTCATGAGGATGATTTCCGCGATCACCAGATCGCGGCCCCATTGAAGCTGTACCGACGGGAAGACAGCAACCGGCTGACCGCCCGCATTTCCGCGATCACCAGATCGCGGCCCCATTGAAGCACGTAACGTATCGCGCCGCTCGCGCTGCTTACGATTATTTCCGCGATCACCAGATCGCGGCCCCATTGAAGCCCACATTTCCCGAGGTGGGGCCGGCGACTACCTGGTTGATTTCCGCGATCACCAGATCGCGGCCCCATTGAAGCCGGCAACTTCGCGCAACCCCATGGTGGGGTCATTCGTATTTCCGCGATCACCAGATCGCGGCCCCATTGAAGCACGCCTGGAGGCTATCGAAAACGATCCTGAAAACCTCATTTCCGCGATCACCAGATCGCGGCCCCATTGAAGCGGAGCAGGCCGCATGTACTCATCCAGATCAAGCAGCAAATTTCCGCGATCACCAGATCGCGGCCCCATTGAAGCGATTTCACTTATCTGACGGATCCCTACTACGCCTCTCATTTCCGCGATCACCAGATCGCGGCCCCATTGAAGCCCGGAGCAGAAGCAGGAGACCATGAATTGATGAGACTATTTCCGCGATCACCAGATCGCGGCCCCATTGAAGCCTCTGCGCGGCCAACCCGAGAACGCGGAATGCTTCAGCATTTCCGCGATCACCAGATCGCGGCCCCATTGAAGCGCATTCGATTACGTTTACGACCAGCAAGACCTGGATCCTTCATTTCCGCGATCACCAGATCGCGGCCCCATTGAAGCATACTGACGGCCTGGCCGCCGCATTGTGCGGCCAGGCGATTTCCGCGATCACCAGATCGCGGCCCCATTGAAGCCACGGGAAATTGCCCTAAGTGCTCGGACGTCGCTTGCATTTCCGCGATCACCAGATCGCGGCCCCATTGAAGCTAGTCTGCCGCCGAACCAGGTGTCCACCATACAGGCAATTTCCGCGATCACCAGATCGCGGCCCCATTGAAGCGCGCAGACTGCCTCATAGACCACCTGGAAGCGATGACGCATTTCCGCGATCACCAGATCGCGGCCCCATTGAAGCTAGTCTGCCGGCCAACCAGGTCTCCACCATACAGGCATTTCCGCGATCACCAGATCGCGGCCCCATTGAAGCACTACACTAAGGCAGTCAAGAGAAAAATGAGACCATGATTTCCGCGATCACCAGATCGCGGCCCCATTGAAGCGAATCATATTTTGATGTCGCTCACTGATGAGGTATATTTCCGCGATCACCAGATCGCGGCCCCATTGAAGCTCGATGGAGCGATCCGCAGGCGCTCTGTTCTTCAACCAGATTTCCGCGATCACCAGATCGCGGCCCCATTGAAGCGATTCTGCCGGTTACTGTGACGGCAGCCGGTGGAGCATTTCCGCGATCACCAGATCGCGGCCCCATTGAAGCGCTTACGCTGTTCGTCTCGAAGCTTGCGAATCTGTTATTTCCGCGATCACCAGATCGCGGCCCCATTGAAGCGAATAGTACACTTGACTAGATGGAAATTCTAAAGAATATTTCCGCGATCACCAGATCGCGGCCCCATTGAAGCTGACCACGACCGGGCTCTGGATAAAAAACTCTAACAAATTTCCGCGATCACCAGATCGCGGCCCCATTGAAGCGCCTTTCCTGGTACTTGTGGCAAGAATACCTGGAGTATTTCCGCGATCACCAGATCGCGGCCCCATTGAAGCTCCATGGTATTCCACTTGCTTCAGATTGACCATCTTATTTCCGCGATCACCAGATCGCGGCCCCATTGAAGCGGAGCTGCCGACCCCGGAAGAGCAGATTGCGCGGCAGATTTCCGCGATCACCAGATCGCGGCCCCATTGAAGCAAATACCAGTACTGTATACTAGTGACATTCCAAACGATTTCCGCGATCACCAGATCGCGGCCCCATTGAAGCCGCCGCGCTCGCGAGCTGGGCGCGCAGCGTGTGGCCATATTTCCGCGATCACCAGATCGCGGCCCCATTGAAGCAGAGCATAAGTCTCAAGAAGTGCGGATGTGATGGCATTTCCGCGATCACCAGATCGCGGCCCCATTGAAGCCGGAGTTGTGGGAGGATGGCCTGAAGGTCAACCGCTGGATTTCCGCGATCACCAGATCGCGGCCCCATTGAAGCACTGTGCTCTGACGCTGAAGCGAAAAATGGATGTCATATTTCCGCGATCACCAGATCGCGGCCCCATTGAAGCCTCGAAGGCGCTTGCCGCGCGATCTACGGTTGCCTCGCATTTCCGCGATCACCAGATCGCGGCCCCATTGAAGCATTGTCCGTTTGCGCCTGGTGCTGGAGCTGCGCCGCCGCATTTCCGCGATCACCAGATCGCGGCCCCATTGAAGCTGGACGATTCGCTGGAGCGTTCGCGCTGGTGTTTGGATTTCCGCGATCACCAGATCGCGGCCCCATTGAAGCCCGGGGGTAAGCCTTATGAAGTGACTCCGCGAGAAGGTGAATTTCCGCGATCACCAGATCGCGGCCCCATTGAAGCGATATGTTTATTGCCGCTCGAAACGGCTCTTCGCCTATTTCCGCGATCACCAGATCGCGGCCCCATTGAAGCCGATGCAGTACGCGAATTTCCGTGATTTTCTCTCGATTTCCGCGATCACCAGATCGCGGCCCCATTGAAGCACCTTATCGGCGATTCACAGGTGCCGGGCCAAGGAAAGATTTCCGCGATCACCAGATCGCGGCCCCATTGAAGCAGTGAGGCGGCGCAGATCATAACAAATCTTGAGACTTATTTCCGCGATCACCAGATCGCGGCCCCATTGAAGCCTTTCTTTCCCGCGTGGCAGCGGGGTTTTGGTTTTATTTCCGCGATCACCAGATCGCGGCCCCATTGAAGCGGGGATCGAGAATCAGGGACATCACTTGCTTGGCATCATTTCCGCGATCACCAGATCGCGGCCCCATTGAAGCCACCGACGCGAAGCTTGACGGAGTTCGCGGTTTGCCGATTTCCGCGATCACCAGATCGCGGCCCCATTGAAGCCTGAGAAACTGAAGGACTACAATCTGCCATTACACTCATTTCCGCGATCACCAGATCGCGGCCCCATTGAAGCGATCCGGACCGCGCAATTTTTTCCGCGCAGCCCCTGATATTTCCGCGATCACCAGATCGCGGCCCCATTGAAGCAGCGTCCGTACCGGCACAATGCTGCACCGATCTCAATTTCCGCGATCACCAGATCGCGGCCCCATTGAAGCCTTCAGTAGTGGCTGTGCTTACAGCTATCATCGGCGTGATTTCCGCGATCACCAGATCGCGGCCCCATTGAAGCTCGGGGTGCGATTTCTTTAACGCGGATTTGGCCGAATTTCCGCGATCACCAGATCGCGGCCCCATTGAAGCCACACGCTGCGACTCCAGTATGACCGCAGCTTTTCGCCACATTTCCGCGATCACCAGATCGCGGCCCCATTGAAGCGATGATTCCGTCATCGCGAACCGCGCGCATGACGCGGATTTCCGCGATCACCAGATCGCGGCCCCATTGAAGCCCTAATATGGAGCGGCGCGGGAAGCGGAGTATTCCACATTTCCGCGATCACCAGATCGCGGCCCCATTGAAGCGGGGATCGAGAATCAGGGACATCACTTGCTTGGCATCATTTCCGCGATCACCAGATCGCGGCCCCATTGAAGCCAGACGTCTATCTATAGATGATCGCGACCGGCTGAGGTTTATTTCCGCGATCACCAGATCGCGGCCCCATTGAAGCCGGGCGCATCCGCCGGCGAAAGTCCAGACTACCATCCATTTCCGCGATCACCAGATCGCGGCCCCATTGAAGCGCTGCACTCCGGCATGGCCGCGGCGGACCAGGTCACATTTCCGCGATCACCAGATCGCGGCCCCATTGAAGCTTGATATCGATACTGCCGTCATCTCTCACAGAACGCATTTCCGCGATCACCAGATCGCGGCCCCATTGAAGCCGTATCCCAGGTCGGGCAAGCCATGGTCGGATCGCCAATTTCCGCGATCACCAGATCGCGGCCCCATTGAAGCTTCCCACGCGTGTGTAGTGTAGTATCTCTGGTCTACATTTCCGCGATCACCAGATCGCGGCCCCATTGAAGCATGAACCGATCCATCGGGGTTTCCTTTACGACCCGGCAGATTTCCGCGATCACCAGATCGCGGCCCCATTGAAGCGACTACCTTTCGCAGATGCGCCAAACGCGCATCAAAAGATTTCCGCGATCACCAGATCGCGGCCCCATTGAAGCGACTACCTTTCGCAGATGCGCCAAACGCGCATCAAAAGATTTCCGCGATCACCAGATCGCGGCCCCATTGAAGCGATACAGTGGTCAAGCAGCAGGGCGCGTCTTCTCTCATTTCCGCGATCACCAGATCGCGGCCCCATTGAAGCCGCGGTCACCGCCGTGTTCAGGTCGGTCGCGGCCTTCATTTCCGCGATCACCAGATCGCGGCCCCATTGAAGCCCGAAGTACGGCCCCATGCATCCAGCGGCGTTCGGAGGATTTCCGCGATCACCAGATCGCGGCCCCATTGAAGCCGTGGCGTCGTCACTGGCGTCCTGGGAGGCGTCGGTATTTCCGCGATCACCAGATCGCGGCCCCATTGAAGCATCTCCGGTGGTGCCCGCGGGAATAGGCGTGATACTTATTTCCGCGATCACCAGATCGCGGCCCCATTGAAGCCTGAGAAACTGAAGGACTACAATCTGCCATTACACTCATTTCCGCGATCACCAGATCGCGGCCCCATTGAAGCGATCCGGACCGCGCAATTTTTTCCGCGCAGCCCCTGATATTTCCGCGATCACCAGATCGCGGCCCCATTGAAGCAGCGTCCGTACCGGCACAATGCTGCACCGATCTCAATTTCCGCGATCACCAGATCGCGGCCCCATTGAAGCCTTCAGTAGTGGCTGTGCTTACAGCTATCATCGGCGTGATTTCCGCGATCACCAGATCGCGGCCCCATTGAAGCTCGGGGTGCGATTTCTTTAACGCGGATTTGGCCGAATTTCCGCGATCACCAGATCGCGGCCCCATTGAAGCCACACGCTGCGACTCCAGTATGACCGCAGCTTTTCGCCACATTTCCGCGATCACCAGATCGCGGCCCCATTGAAGCGATGATTCCGTCATCGCGAACCGCGCGCATGACGCGGATTTCCGCGATCACCAGATCGCGGCCCCATTGAAGCCCTAATATGGAGCGGCGCGGGAAGCGGAGTATTCCACATTTCCGCGATCACCAGATCGCGGCCCCATTGAAGCCGGAAATCTGATAAAATCTGAGGATGGCCGTAACTATTTCCGCGATCACCAGATCGCGGCCCCATTGAAGCTGGGGAATCCCCTATGTGGCGATACGACGACGAAATATTTCCGCGATCACCAGATCGCGGCCCCATTGAAGCGCGCAATCGAGTTTCGCCCTGGTCAGATCCGCCGCGAATTTCCGCGATCACCAGATCGCGGCCCCATTGAAGCAAGAAGGCGTTTTGGGGAGCCGCGACATGCATTCCGATTTCCGCGATCACCAGATCGCGGCCCCATTGAAGCACATTGTAGGCGACGGCTGGGATCGCGTGATCCGTGGGATTTCCGCGATCACCAGATCGCGGCCCCATTGAAGCCTGTGATCATGAGGGACAAGGGTTACGTCGCGGAGATTTCCGCGATCACCAGATCGCGGCCCCATTGAAGCCCAATATTCGCCGATTGTGCCGTCAATGTACTCGCCGATTTCCGCGATCACCAGATCGCGGCCCCATTGAAGCTGGCGACGGGCACGACATCAGCCGCGCGATTGTCTGTGATTTCCGCGATCACCAGATCGCGGCCCCATTGAAGCTCTTCGATCTTGCGGGCCACCGCCCGCAGAAGATTAAGATTTCCGCGATCACCAGATCGCGGCCCCATTGAAGCATCGCAGAGCGCCGGGGCGCCTCATTTATGGCGATCCATTTCCGCGATCACCAGATCGCGGCCCCATTGAAGCGCTTTATCCAGCCGGATCAATCTGCCAGCCTCCCAAATTTCCGCGATCACCAGATCGCGGCCCCATTGAAGCCTGCCGTATACGATGACCGACCAGGGCCGCGTGGAATTATTTCCGCGATCACCAGATCGCGGCCCCATTGAAGCCATGTGAAACAACTGTCCTGGTTCGCTCCAGTCTCCATTTCCGCGATCACCAGATCGCGGCCCCATTGAAGCCTACCGCCGTCGCCGGAATCGGCAATGCATTCCAGATTTCCGCGATCACCAGATCGCGGCCCCATTGAAGCGTCTCGTCGCGGAGCACCTGAACACGGGCGTCTTCATTTCCGCGATCACCAGATCGCGGCCCCATTGAAGCGACCCAAGGCGCGGCAAATGGGCAGATGGTCTGCGAATTTCCGCGATCACCAGATCGCGGCCCCATTGAAGCAACTTCGCGGGCGTCCCCGTTGGGGCGGCGATCAATTCATTTCCGCAATCACCAGATCGCGGCCCCATTGAAGCGGCGCGCGCTTCCTCTTCGATGGTGTGCGCTTTGAGGATTTCCGCGATCACCAGATCGCGGCCCCATTGAAGCTCGCATAGGGAAGCTGGAGCATAAGGTTGAAATGATTTCCGCGATCACCAGATCGCGGCCCCATTGAAGCGATTTGCTCTTGCGTGAAGCTCTTCCCGTCCGCCTTGTATTTCCGCGATCACCAGATCGCGGCCCCATTGAAGCACGATTCTCTTCAAACAGCGCTTCCGCTTCCGCTTTATTTCCGCGATCACCAGATCGCGGCCCCATTGAAGCACAATCAGTGGATCGTCACTCCGGGAGATTGCAATGAGATTTCCGCGATCACCAGATCGCGGCCCCATTGAAGCGCGAAAAGCGCCGCTGATGCCCCGGCCGGCTTCGTTCCATTTCCGCGATCACCAGATCGCGGCCCCATTGAAGCGCCGCAGACAGTGCCAGGTAACCCACGACTTGGCCATTTCCGCGATCATCAGATCGCGGCCCCATTGAAGCTTTTTCTCCTTCAGAATCAGTCATCTTCCCTTCCATATTTCCGCGATCACCAGATCGCGGCCCCATTGAAGCTCACTGAGCTCCGGCACTGTGCTTCCGGCGAACGTGCATTTCCGCGATCACCAGATCGCGGCCCCATTGAAGCCTCGAAAGCGTTGCGCTTGGCAATCGGATGGGTGCATTTCCGCGATCACCAGATCGCGGCCCCATTGAAGCAGATTCTTGCTCTGGCCGAGATCGAATATCGCACTCCTATTTCCGCGATCACCAGATCGCGGCCCCATTGAAGCTGGACCGTGACTCCGCCGCTTCCCCCGCCCCCGGCATTTCCGCGATCACCAGATCGCGGCCCCATTGAAGCAGATTCTTGCTCTGGCCGAGATCGAATATCGCACTCCTATTTCCGCGATCACCAGATCGCGGCCCCATTGAAGCTGGACCGTGACTCCGCCGCTTCCCCCGCCCCCGGCATTTCCGCGATCACCAGATCGCGGCCCCATTGAAGCTCTGCCGCCTCAATCGCCTTGTCGAGAATTTTTTCGGATTTCCGCGATCACCAGATCGCGGCCCCATTGAAGCCCCGCCAGCGTCAGCGCCGGGGCAGCCGTTCCGCCGAATTTCCGCGATCACCAGATCGCGGCCCCATTGAAGCGTCAGAGTCCGCGCTGTTGTGGTAATGCCGCCACAGCATTTCCGCGATCACCAGATCGCGGCCCCATTGAAGCTACGCGAGTTTGGCCGTAAATGGAGCTTCTGATCCATTTCCGCGATCACCAGATCGCGGCCCCATTGAAGCCTGCTGAACCTTCTCGCCATTGACCGTGGTCAGGCGAATTTCCGCGATCACCAGATCGCGGCCCCATTGAAGCTCTGTGCGCGCGGAGTATCCTCGATTTCGTCGGGCTGATTTCCGCGATCACCAGATCGCGGCCCCATTGAAGCCGCCGTGCCCGCAAGCTGGGCGCGCAGCGGGTAGCCATCATTTCCGCGATCACCAGATCGCGGCCCCATTGAAGCTAAACGCCGGCCGCCGCTCCTGTGGCGATCGCCCCCAATTTCCGCGATCACCAGATCGCGGCCCCATTGAAGCGGCGAGACGACAGGAGCGGAGAACCAAGCCGGAAATTTCCGCGATCACCAGATCGCGGCCCCATTGAAGCGTCAGCATATACGGCGCCCCGGCAGTGATAGATTCATTTCCGTGATCACCAGATCGCGGCCCCATTGAAGCGATTCATTGCTTTACTCCTTACCAAGCGGCGATCCCATTTCCGCGATCACCAGATCGCGGCCCCATTGAAGCGCCATCGAGGTCGTGGGGGAATGAGCATCGCGTCCACCCGATTTCCGCGATCACCAGATCGCGGCTCCATTGAAGCTCGACGCACTGTAAAACCCACGCTGCTGCGCGTGGCGCATTTCCGCGATCACCAGATCGCGGCCCCATTGAAGCATATTCTGCCGGATCCACTCCAGGCTTCAGCTTTCGGTATTTCCGCGATCACCAGATCGCGGCCCCATTGAAGCCCGCAATCCCGGAGGATCTGTCCATCGCTCATAATTGATTTCCGCGATCACCAGATCGCGGCCCCATTGAAGCTGAAACCCGCCACCCTGGCTGTTCTGTCCCTGAATACATTTCCGCGATCACCAGATCGCGGCCCCATTGAAGCTACGTGGGCCGCACGCGCTGGCAAAAGTTGATCGTGCATTTCCGCGATCACCAGATCGCGGCCCCATTGAAGCGCCATCGAGGTCGTGGCGGTATGAGCATCGAGTCCACCATTTCCGCGATCACCAGATCGCGGCCCCATTGAAGCGCGCCCTCGGAGTATCGGACGGGCACAGGTCATGGTATATTTCCGCGATCACCAGATCGCGGCCCCATTGAAGCACGACTGGCCAGCAGCGTCCGAGAGTCCGCGGAATCAATTTCCGCGATCACCAGATCGCGGCCCCATTGAAGCCCTGCCGGCGTGTTGGCTCCGTTCGGCATCTGCGTATTTCCGCGATCACCAGATCGCGGCCCCATTGAAGCAGCGAAATTCGCCTATGCATGGCCTGGCGAAATTTCCACATTTCCGCGATCACCAGATCGCGGCCCCATTGAAGCGCGCCAGTGAGATCCGCTCCGGTGAGTTTAGCCCCGGATTTCCGCGATCACCAGATCGCGGCCCCATTGAAGCAGCGGCACGATTACGGCAACGGTGCCTACCCCGGCCAGATTTCCGCGATCACCAGATCGCGGCCCCATTGAAGCCTGCAATGGGTCCGCCGCTTGCGGCGGGCTAGATGTGGATTTCCGCGATCACCAGATCGCGGCCCCATTGAAGCAGTCCGTAAGTCTGGTGAACTTTCCACCGTTACTACGTATTTCCGCGATCACCAGATCGCGGCCCCATTGAAGCCCTCCGCTGTCATGTTTCCTCCGCTGTCATGTTTCCTCATTTCCGCGATCACCAGATCGCGGCCCCATTGAAGCGACTTGGGCTGATTTGAGCGGCGCCGATCTGTGCGGATTTCCGCGATCGCCAGATCGCGGCCCCATTGAAGCAAGGGCGATCCGCCCAGCGTCTACGAATACTCTGGCATTTCCGCGATCACCAGATCGCGGCCCCATTGAAGCGCGAAAAGCGCCGCTGATGCCCCGGCTGGCTTCGTTCATTTCCGCGATCACCAGATCGCGGCCCCATTGAAGCGGAGATTACCGCGCGTGCTCGGAGCATGCCTGCGGAATTTCCGCGATCACCAGATCGCGGCCCCATTGAAGCTGGTCGGTCGAGCAGGAGAATGACAGACCGTCGGCGTATTTCCGCGATCACCAGATCGCGGCCCCATTGAAGCCAGGGAATCGACACTTCGTCAACCGACAAAGGTCCCATTTCCGCGATCACCAGATCGCGGCCCCATTGAAGCGATGTGACCCACTAGCAGCTCACCCACTGCTATACATTTCCGCGATCACCAGATCGCGGCCCCATTGAAGCTCAAACAGCGGCGACATGATCAGCTCGTTCACCGCCGATTTCCGCGATCACCAGATCGCGGCCCCATTGAAGCCCGAAGCGAAGGCCCTCCCATTCGCTCCCGGAACACCATTTCCGCGATCACCAGATCGCGGCCCCATTGAAGCCGTCAGATCCTCATCGATCCAGAAAACTGCGGGTTATTTCCGCGATCACCAGATCGCGGCCCCATTGAAGCGCGCAAGCGTCTGCTGCATTCCCAAGACGCTTCATAATTTCCGCGATCACCAGATCGCGGCCCCATTGAAGCGACTTTTTCCAGCATGCTATCCGCGCCTCTTGCTCCAATTTCCGCGATCACCAGATCGCGGCCCCATTGAAGCCCTCCGCTGTCATGTTTCCTCCGCTGTCATGTTTCCTCATTTCCGCGATCACCAGATCGCGGCCCCATTGAAGCATTTCGGACGAGCTGCGCCCGATTTACTGCTCGGCTGATTTCCGCGATCACCAGATCGCGGCCCCATTGAAGCGCATTTAATGCTGCGAATGGCAACAATCCAGACGCTGGACTGCGGCCAGCTTGAACTCCTTGGTGTAAGTCCTTCTCGACAACCCCGTGACTCAATTCTCCTTTCGATGGATTTTGAGTCCTAACTGGTTGTCTCAAAAAATGGGGGCAAGTCCAGATCTTTGTCTTGTCGTTTGCAATGCGTGTGGTGGACCCCATTTTTTGGACAGAAAAGTAACCCTTTCTTAGATGGTGGAGCGGCATTGAAAATGAAGGAGAGTCAATGCCCAAAACCCGCAAGAGTCACCCACCCAGCTTGAAGGCCAAGGTG